>Ga0247737_1001115_pt1 | contig 11465 bp, 10 predicted proteins | sample UWRJL028104C2_FD_180937 | JGI IMG/M metagenome (GOLD analysis project Ga0247737, IMG submission 180937) | Plant litter microbial communities from Arlington Agricultural Research Station in Wisconsin, United States - UWRJ-L028-104C-2 | ecosystem: Environmental > Terrestrial > Plant litter >...
TCTTGTCACTTTCCCGCTTTTTGTTTTTACATCTAAAATAACCGGCATTGGCATTTTATCAAAATTCTCAACTGTAATAACCACTCCTTTTGAAGGATCATTTTTTACATATTTAATTGAATTAATTCCCTGATCGAAACGCCAGTTGTTTACGTACCAGCTTCTCCAAAACCAGCTTAAATCTTCACCGGCAACATTTTCCATAGATCTGAAAAAGTCATCCGGTTGAGGATGTTTGTAAGCCCAACGCTCAATATAAGTACGGAAAGCAGTATCAAAACGCTCTTTTCCTAATATTTGTTCTCTCAAAATTACCAATCCAGAACTTGGCTTAAAGTAACATAACATACCAATATTGGCTTCTTTCATATTATCAGGCGAACTCATAATAGTTTCTAGAGTAGGTCTGGTAAATGATTCTGCTGCTTTATGTAAATCTGTAGGTTCTTCTACATATTCTCCTTTATTAAAGTCGGCAGTACTCAATGAATTAATAAAGGTATTAAAACCTTCATCCATCCAGCCAAACAATCTTTCGTTTGAACCCACAATCATAGGAAACCAGATATGACCAAATTCATGATCTGTAACACCCCATAGATCCTGACCTTTTGATTCCCAGCTGCAAAAAACGATTCCCGGATATTCCATTCCGCCCTCATTTCCTGCTACATTTGTCGCTGCCGGATAAGGATATTCAAACCAAGTTTTAGAGTAATGTTCTATCGCTGCTTTTACATATTCTGTAGAACGTCCGTAAGCTCCTTGTCCTGCACTTTCTACAGGATAAGCAGATAAAGCCAATGATTTTTTACCACTTGGCAAGTTGATTTTTGCTCCGTCTAAGACAAAAGCAGGAGATGATGCCCAAGAGAAATCACGGGCATTTTTGATTTGGTAATGCCATGTTTTTTCAGCTGAAGCATTTGTATTTGCTGTCGCTGCAACTTCTTCGGCAGAACGAATCGTAACCGTTTTATCACTTTGACCCGCTTCTTTATAACGTTTAAATACATCCGCCGGCAATACTTCTGCGCCATTGATCAATTCTCCGGAACCTACAACATAATGATTGGCAGGTACAGTAAGTTTTACATCAAAATTACCATATTCTAAATAAAACTCAGAAGCTCCTAAATAAGGATGTGTGTTCCAGCCTCTAACATCATCGTACACGCACATACGCGGATACCATTGTGCAATGGTGAAAATTTTACCATTTTTGGTTTCTAAAACTCCCATTCGGTCTGATCCTTCAAAAGGAGCCGTGAATGCAAATTCGATTTTAATTTTTACAGTTCCTCCTTTTGACGCCAATTCTTCAGGAAGAAATATTTGCATTCTGGTGTCTGTAACTACATATTTCGCTTCAACGTCGGTTTTTTTCTTTCCAACAGAAATTACTTTTACCGATTTAATTTTATTTCCTCCTTCAAAAACCTGACCCTGAGCACCATTACGACTTCCTGTTAAAGGCACAACTGCATTTCCTCGTGAATCTTCTTTGAATAAATTCTGATCCAGATTTAGCCATAAAAATCCTAATTTATCAGGACTATTATTAGTATAAGTAATTTCGTCTGAACCAATAATTTCATTTGTAGTTGCATTTAATTTTGCCGTAATCTGATAATCGGCTCTGTTTTGCCAGTATTCAACACCCGGCTGACCGCTTGCTGAACGAGTTGAAGTCCCGTTTTTGGTATAAAAATGGGGTCCAAATGCATCATGATAACTGTAATTATTAACTGGATTTACTGTTGTTGTTACAGGCTTTTGTTGTGCCCAAACAGAAGAAATCCCAACAAACAAAGCCATGGTTAGTAAGGCTCTTGAAGATTGTATTTTCATATTTTTTAGCTGTTTATGTAGCAAATTAATGAAAAAAAAAGCTATTGACAGAGAAAACACGAAGCTTAAATTGAATTTTAGCAAAATTTTATCAAATAAATAATTTGAGACAATTTTCTAAAAAACTAAAAATTATAAAATATATTTACATCAATATAAAATTCATTCATTTCAATACTATATACTTTGAATACAACTATTTCAAATTCAACACTAAGTGCCTCAATAAAACATGCCGGAGCCGAATTATTTTCGATAAAAAACAATCAAAACAAAGAATACATCTGGGAAGGCAATCCTGATTTTTGGGGAAAACACTCTCCCGTTCTTTTTCCTATCGTTGGAACTTTAAAAAATAATATTTACACCATTGACGGAAATGAATATCAATTGCCAAGACACGGTTTTGCCCGTGATATGGAGTTTCAACTTATTGAAAAAACTGAAAATAGTGCTACTTTTTCGTTAGAGTCAACAACGGAAACACTTAAGAAATATCCTTTCGAATTTGAATTGCAGCTTATTTACACGCTCGAAGATACTTCGTTAAGCATAGCATATAAAGTCATTAACAAAAGTGGTAAAAAAATGCCTTTCTCTATTGGAGCTCATCCGGCGATAGCTCTACCTGAAAATTTTGAAAATTATGCTTTTGAATTTGACCAGGAAGAGACTTTAAAATATTATCTTTTAGAGAATGACTTAATTTCGAATAAAACTAAAGTTCTGGAAACTACGCATAATATTGTTCCTTTAAATTATAGTTTATTCGAAAACGATGCTTTGATTTTTAAAACATTAAAATCAAAATCATTAACTATTCTTGAAAACTCAAATCCTTACATAAAAGTTGATTTTGAAGATTTCCCAAGTTTAGGACTTTGGACCAAAGAAAAAGCTCCATTTATTTGTATTGAACCCTGGTTAGGCTATTCGGATACTGCTGAGAATTCAGGAGACTTATTTGAGAAAGAAGGTATTCTGGTTTTGGATGCCAATGAAAACTTCCAGTCAAAATTTAGTATTACAATATTATAATTTAAGAAAAATGCTAGAATTTAATTTCACTCCATTTCCTGTTATAGAAACAGAGCGTTTGCTTTTAAGAAGAATAACAAATGATGATGTAAATGAAGTTTTCGAATTACGTTCGAATCCAGAAACTATGAAATATATTCCGCGTCCATTAGTAAAAAATAATGAAGATGCTTTGGAACATATTGCCATGATTGAAGAAAAAATCGAAACAAATGTAGGGATCAATTGGGGTATCACTCTAAAAGGAAATCCAAAACTCCTGGGTATTATTGGGTACTATAGAATGCAGCCTCAAAATTACCGTGCTGAAATTGGATACATATTATTACCGGAATTTCATGGAAAAGGAATTATTCCAGAAGCCGTAAACAGATTAATTACTTATGGTTTTAAGGATTTAAAACTACATTCTATCGAAGCCGTAATTGATCCTGAGAACTATGCGTCTGAGAAAGTTTTACAAAAATGTGGTTTTATCAAGGAAGCTCACCTTAAAGAATCTGAATTTTATGAAGGCCGTTTTCTCGACAGTGTAATATACTCATTACTAGAACCTAAATAATTTAACCTACTTATTACAAAAAAATATTCCTATTAAATTAAAATATCGCATAATAGTAAGTAATGGTTTGCGTTATATTTGCACGCAAAATAAGTGACAATGTCTTATTTTAATACTACGAAAACTATTTTATGAAAAAAATCTTAATCCTACTAGTTCTTTTCTTTTCGATTCAGTCTCAAAGTCAAACTTTTATTAAATTCAATGCTGCAACGGCTATAGTTGCAATACCTAATGTTGGTATTGAAACCAGTATAGGAGAAAAAATGACTTTTAGTGTTGATGTAATGGCCTCTTTCTGGGAATCTTTTAACGGGCACAGTCCAATGAAGTTTTACACCTTAACGCCAGAAGTTCGTTACCATTTTAAAGAAAAATATGACGGTTTTTATGTAGGCGCTCATGCCGGTCCGGATGTTTACGAACTACAAAAATGGAATTATTGGGACTCTAATAAATACGAACATGGTTTTGGATACCGCTTAGGTATTACGGTGGGATATAATCTTAAATTAAGCGATAAATTTGTATTGGACTTTTTTGCAGGAGCTGGATGGCATCAAGGTTTTTACCACGGTTATTATAATGACGGAACTCCGGGAAGATATGAAACTGCCCCAAACTGGAATAAAAGCGGCGAATGGCTACCATACCGCGGTGGCGTTATGATTTCTTACAAACTGTAATTACTTTGCAAATTTAGGCAGAGATTTTAGGTATAAATCTTCTACTTTCTTTCTGGCCCAGTCGGTTTTTCTTAAAAAAGTTAAACTAGATCTTACACTAGGGTTTGAAGTAAAACATTTTATTGGAATTATTTCTGCCAAAGTATCAAAACCATAATGATCTACTAATGCTTCAACTATTTTTTGAAGTGTGATTCCGTGTAACGGATCTTTTGATTGTTGTTTTTCCATGATGCAAATTTATATCATTTATGCAAAAACAATTGCTGTTTCATTTATTTGTTACTAAATTTGTCATCCTATGTTAAAAACAGTCAATATACTTAATAAAAGAGCCCGATTTGATTATGAGATAATCGATACCTATACTGCTGGAATTGTTTTATCTGGAACTGAAATCAAATCGATACGATTAGGAAAAGCTAATATCACCGAAAGTTTTTGCGAATTTAGTAATCTGGAGCTTTTTGCGATCAATACTTATATCGAAGAATATACATTCGGAAATCAGTTTAACCATAAAGCAAGAAGCGAAAGAAAATTACTATTGAACAAGAAAGAATTAAAAAGTCTTCATAAGAGCGTTCAGGCAAAAGGGCTTACTATTGTTCCTTTAAAATTATTTACCAACGAAAAAGGACTTGCAAAATTACAAATTGGTCTTTGTAAAGGAAAGAAAAACTACGATAAACGCGAATCGCTAAAAGAACAAGACACAAAACGTGATTTAGACCGAATTAAAAAAGCTTATAATTAAAATATATTTTTAATTGTAAGAGGCGTTTGTTTCTATTTTATACGTATTTTTACTACAATCATTATAAAAAATTGTAATATGAAAAAATACTTATTTTTAATAATCGCTGTTCTTGCTCTTTCAGGTTGTGGTAGCAACACTTCTATTGTAAATAGCTGGAGAGATCCAAAAATAACAGTTGCTCAGGAAAATTTCAAAAAAGTTTTAGTTGTTGCCTTAGTAAAAGACGAAGCTTCGAGAAGAATTACTGAAAACAGAATTGCGGCCAGTAATGAAATTTTCAAAACATCTTATCAATATTTAAACGAAACAACCAAAAATCTTACTCAGGAGCAAAAATTAAAAATATTGCAGGATGAGAATTTTGACGGAGTTATTACATTGCGTTTAGTAAGCAAAGAAAAAGAAACAACCTATGTTCCCGGAACGTATACAGGCATGTACTACGGCGGATTTGACGGAATATATACTGGAATGTACGGTTACGGTTTTGGAAACTGGTACGGAATGTACTCTCCTAATTTTTATGACCCGGGATATTATCAGGAAACTACATCTTACATGGTTGAAACTAATATTTTTTCATTAAAAGAAAATAAATTAATCTGGACCGGAACTACAAAATCAGATTATGTTACAGATTTAGGTCAAACGGTAGATGCTATCATGCAGACTGTAGTTCAGGAAATGAGAAAAGATGGTTCTCTTCCTCCAAAAAGTAAAATATAATTTTAGAAAAGCAATATATTTAATATTGCTTTTTTTATTATTAATAAGATGACCAATTTTGTCAAGACAATTTAAAACATTTTTACAAATATGAAAACACTTCTTAAAAATGCAAGAGAACTAAAAGGATTAAAGACTAGAGAAGTGGCGCAAATCCTGGGTATTGATCAGGCACTAATAAGTAAATTTGAAAGCGGAACCAGAAGACCAACTAAAAATCAAATATCAAAACTATCTCAACTATTAGAAATTGATCATGAAACTATAATTATTGCCTGGTTAAAGGAAAAAATTTTATATGAAATTGGAGAAGAAGAATTTGCTTTAAAGGCATTATTACTCGCTGAGCAAGAAATTCAAAATAAGAAAAAAATTATCAATTCTGCTGTTTTATCAAGTCTACAGATTATTTTGGACGAAATTGAAATTTTGAAAAAACAAATAAAATCTTTTCAGCACTTTGACTTACGTCGAATTTCTAAAATATTGGAATTAGAATTTATTTTTGAAAGCAATCGCTTAAACGGAAACTCATTAACTTTTCAGGAAACAAAATCTGTAATCAATGAAGGACTTACAATTGCAGGAAAAAGTATGCATGAACATCTTGAAGCTGTTAATCTTCATGAAACTATAGCTTACATTCAAGACTTAAATCAAAAAAAAGCGTCAATAAACGAAAAAGAATTTCTAACAATTCACAATTTAGTCTTTAGAGGAATTCAACCTGAAAACTCAGGAAAATATAAAAACAATTCATTAATCCTTCGTGAAATGAATTTATTTTTTAATTGGTATGAAACAAATAAAAACAACTTGCACCCCATACTTTTAGCTTCTGAAGTACATTTAAAAATTATAGCTATTAGTCCTTTTGAAAAGGGAAATATGCAAATAGCAAATTTATTAATGAATTGGATATTACTTCAACACGATTATGTTTTTGCAACAATCCAAGAAAGCAAAGATCATTATTTATCAATTTTAGAAGAATGTCAAAACAAAAATGATAAATCACTTTTTATTAATTTTATACTTCAAATTGAAAAAACCAACTTACTTCGGGCAATAGAATTGGTTTCTAAATAAAAAAGCCCAACTTAGACTGCACCCAAAAGTTTGGACAAATTTATAATTAAGTTTGATAATAATGAGCTCGATATTTTATCGGGCTCATTTTGTTTAAATTTGATTTAATTCTTTCGTTATTGTAATATATTATATACTTATTAATTTCTTTTTTTAATTGTTCTATTGATTTGAATTTTTGGGTATAAAACATTTCAGATTTTAATATCCCAAAGAAATTTTCAATAATTGCATTATCTAGGCAGTTTCCTTTTCTTGACATGCTTTGTTTGATTCCTTTTTGTTTTAATAAAAGTTGGTAATGATTCATTTGATATTGCCAGCCTTGGTCTGAATGAAGTATTAAATTTGTATTATCTGGTATTTTTCTAAAGGCCTTTTTCAGCATCATAACCACTTGATTGAACACTGGTCTCTCTGTGAGTTCATAGCTGATTATTTCCTGATTAAATAAGTCAATTATTGGCGATAAATATAATTTGTTTCCAGCTACATTGAACTCTGTTATATCAGTTGCCCATTTTTGATTTGGAGCTTTTGCTTTAAAATTTCGTTCTAGTATATTTGGAGCTATTTTACCATTTTCACCTTTATAAGACTTATACTTTTTTACTCTAATAACACTTTTTAATCCTAATAGATTCATCAATCTAAGAACTGTTTTATGATTGATAACCATTCCTCTGTTTTGTAATTCATCGGTTATTCTTCTGTAACCATAACGCCCTTTATGCCTGTGATAAATGACTTTAATCAACTCTTTAATTTCTTTATATTTATCAGGTGACTTACTTTGTTTTTGATGATAATAAAAACTGCTGCGTGCCATATTTGCAAGGTTCAAAAGTAATTCCAAACCAAATTTATGCCTTAATTCGTTTATGGCTTTGGATTTTTCCTGGCTTGAATTAAGGCTTGCAGCTTTTTTAGCAATTCATTCTCACAGCGAAGTCTTTCGTTTTCTTTTAGCAGTTCCTGCTCTCTTGTCAGGGGTTTCTCTGATTTACTTTTTTTGCCTTTATTATTACTCATCGATACGGGTCTGCCTCTTTGTTTTGGTTGTAATCCTACTAGCCCAAAGTTAGCAAAATCTTTTTTCCATTTTAAAACTATGGAAATATCGGGAATATTAAATCTTATACCAGCCTGCATCAAGCTAAGGGATTCCTTTTCTATGATATTGAGCACTTTTAGCTTAAATTCGGCTGAATAGCTTTGATTCATTCGTGGCAATAAACCAATTTTACCATATGCCTTATAAAAATTGACCCACTTACGAATATTCCACCTTGCAGTCTGTTTTAATTTTGAAACATATCTATCTGAATAATGCTTCTTTAAAACCAATTCTACACATTCTAACTTAAATGCGTAGTCATACTTTGCTTTTCTTTCCATAAAAAATGCCCCAAATAGTGTCTAACTTTTTGGGGCATGTTCAAATTCGGTGGGCTTAATAGATTTGTTACATTACTATTATTTGATAAACAGTAGCTCTCTATACTTGGTTAATGTCCAGCTTTCGTCGTCCACAAGCAGTTCTAATTTGTCACAATGATTACGAATATCTTCAAAATAAGGTTTTACTTTATTACAATATGCTTCGGCCATTTTTTGTGCATCGGTCAAATGATTGGCCGTTCTTCTTTCGTCTGTCATCGCCAATACTTTAGAATTGATGCCTTCTATATGACCTGAAATTTCTTTAATTAAAACAATTTGTTCTTTTGCAATTGTTTCAAATTCTTTTCCGAAGATTTCTTTTAATCCTTTTACATTCTCTATTAATGTGTTTTGGTAACGAATTGCTGTTGGAATAACGTGGTTTCTTGCAATATCTCCCAAAACTCGTCCTTCGATCTGGATTTTTTTGGTGTATTCTTCCAATTCTATTTCGTAACGCGCTTCAGCTTCAACATGATTTAAAATTCCTAATTCAGAAAATAAGTCTAATGCCTGTTTAGAAACTTTAGCTTTAATTGCTTCCGGAGTAGTTTTAAAATTACTTAAACCTCTTTTTGCTGCTTCTTTTTCCCAACTGTCACTATATCCGTCACCTTCAAAAAGTATTTTTTTAGATTGTTTGATGTATTCTCGTAAAACATTAAAAATAGCATCATCTTTTTTCATGTCTTTCGACTCGATCAAAGTATCTACTTCTATTTTAAAGTCTTTAAGTTGTTTAGCCACAATCGCATTAAGCGTTGTCATTGAATTCGAACAATTCGAATTAGATCCTACAGCTCTAAACTCAAATTTATTTCCTGTAAAGGCAAAAGGAGATGTTCTGTTTCTGTCTGTATTGTCTAAAAGAACATCCGGAATTTTCCCTACTACATTTAGTTTTAAATCTGTTTTCTCTTCTGGAGATAATTTTCCTGTTGTCACACTTTCTAACTCAGACAACACCTTTGTTAATTGTGCTCCAATAAAAACAGAGATAATTGCCGGCGGCGCTTCATTTGCTCCTAATCTGTGATCGTTACTTGCTGTTGCGATCGACGCTCTTAATAAAGTTTCATAATCGTTAACCGCTTTTATAGTATTAATAAAAAATGTCAAAAACTGTAAATTGCTCATTGGCGTTTTACTCGGACTCAACAAGTTCACTCCAGTATCTGTTGCCAGCGACCAGTTGTTGTGTTTTCCTGAACCGTTTACACCTTTAAAAGGTTTTTCGTGAAATAACACTTTAAAATCATGACGCTCAGCCACTCTTTGCATCACATCCATCAATAAAGAGTTGTGATCTACGGCAAGATTGGTTTCTTCAAAAATTGGCGCCAGCTCAAACTGATTTGGTGCCACTTCGTTATGACGTGTTTTTACCGGAATTCCCAATAGCATACATTCCTGCTCTAAATCTCTCATGTACGTTAAAGCACGCGTTGGGATAGACCCGAAATAATGATCGTCTAATTGTTGTCCTTTTGCAGAAGTATGTCCTAATAAAGTTCTCCCGGTCATCATCAGGTCGGGACGTGAATTTGCCAATGCTTTATCAATCAAAAAATATTCCTGTTCCCAACCTAAAGTTGCCGTTACCTTTTTTACGTTTTTATCAAAATATCGACATACTTCTGTCGCTGCTTCATCAATTGCAGATAATGCTCTCAATAAAGGTATTTTATTATCTAAAGCTTCTCCTGTATAAGCGATAAATACGGTTGGAATACATAAAGTTGTTCCGTAAATAAAAGCTGGAGATGTTGGATCCCAGGCTGTATATCCTCTTGCTTCAAATGTATTTCTGATTCCGCCATTCGGGAAACTTGATGCATCCGGTTCTTGTTGTACCAGTTGTGCTCCGCCAAATTTCTCTACAGGATCGCTTCCATCATACGAAACTTCAAAAAAAGCATCGTGTTTTTCTGCTGTTGTTCCTGTAAGAGGCTGAAACCAGTGTGTATAATGTGTAACTCCTTTAGATAATGCCCATTCTTTCATTCCCATAGCAATATAATCTGCCAGTTTTCTGTCAATTTTAGTTCCGTGCTGCACCGCATCTCTAACTCCTTTTAAAGCATCAGAAGTTAAAAACTGTTTCATTGCTTTTTCATTGAACACATTTGCGCCAAAAATGTTAGATTTTCTGTCTATTTCTTCAAAATGTACTGGCTTTCTTGTAGAAGCATCTCTTAAAGCCTGGAAACGTAATGTTGACATGTATAATAAGTTTAAAATTTGTAATAATTTTTACTAAAAAAAGAGCAACAAATATAAACAAATAAAAAGCCTGTTTATAAGATAAATTTGAGATTTTTGTTCAACGATTTTTCAACGTAAGATGCTTTTTTCAAAGAATAATGAATTTGATTTGAAGAAATGTAACAAAATACTTCAGTATTATTCATTAAATAAACATTTTTTCATAATTCCTTAACCCTGATTTGTAAAAAACGAGTGTAATTTTTACGAATTTATTTTTTAATGGTGTTAAAAATTGCTTTTTTAAAAATATACCCCTCAGAAAATTGCGCTTATCCAAAAAATAATAGCGAGCTAAACAAAACAGCCCCCTAATTTTTACGGCTAAAAAAATAAATCTATATTTGACCCAACGAAAAAAACAAAAAAATTAATTTATATTATTATGGCTAAAATTAAGTTAGAGTACATTTGGTTAGATGGATATGAACCAACTCAAAATCTTAGAAGTAAAACTAAAGTTGAAGAGCATGAAAATTTCAAAGGAACATTAGAAGAACTTGGAAACTGGTCATTTGATGGTTCATCAACAAAACAAGCCGAAGGCGGATCTTCAGACTGTCTATTAGTACCAGTTGCAATTTATCCAGATCCAACTCGTATCAACGGATATATCGTAATGTCTGAAGTTATGTATGCTGATGGAACTCCACACCCTTCTAACGGTAGAGCTACAATTGATGATGATAATGATGATTTTTGGTTTGGTTTCGAACAAGAGTATTTCATCATGGATACTAAAACTTTATTGCCATTAGGTTTCCCTGTTGGAGGATATCCTGCTCCACAAGGTATGTACTACTGCTCTGTAGGTGGAAAAAACACTCACGGAAGAAAATTAGTAGAAGAACATGCTGACTTATGTATCGCTGCCGGACTTAACTTTGAAGGTATCAACCAAGAGGTGGCTTGCGGACAATGGGAATTCCAATTATTCGCTAAAGGTGCTAAAAAAGCCGGAGACGAAATTTGGGTTGCTCGTTACTTACTAGATCGTTTGACTGAAAAATATGGTTACTATATAGAATACCACCCAAAACCACTT
>Ga0247737_1001116_pt1 | contig 11463 bp, 13 predicted proteins | sample UWRJL028104C2_FD_180937 | JGI IMG/M metagenome (GOLD analysis project Ga0247737, IMG submission 180937) | Plant litter microbial communities from Arlington Agricultural Research Station in Wisconsin, United States - UWRJ-L028-104C-2 | ecosystem: Environmental > Terrestrial > Plant litter >...
CGCGCCTGAACGTCTTCCGTCAGGTGCCGCTGGGCATGACGCCGCTGTCGACCTTCCTCGCCCGCAACGTCCGCCTCGATCAGGGCGTGCGCATCGACCGCGTCACCCGCATGCAGTCGGGCGCCTTCGCCATCATCGCCCGAGACGAACGCCGCCCGAACGAGGGCTCAGTCATCCTGGCCTTCTCGGGCACGCCACTGCGGCTGCACGAATGGACCATCACCGACGCCCAGGGCGGACGCACGCGCACCCAACTGACCTCGCTTGAGCCCGCCTCCGGCCTGGCCGCCAGCCTGTTCCAGCTGCGTGATCCGACGCGTCGTCCGGGTCGCAACTGACCGATTCACGAATCGTGAACCGTGTTCGGACGATCACAGGCAATCGTACTCTCCCGGGATTTGACTATTTCCAGGGGTCGTGACACTTAGAGCACAGAAGCGGCGGCGGCCGCTCCTGCGCCTTCGGACCTCATCCCCTCCCGACGGCGGCGAGAGAGATAGCCTCAACCCCTCGGCGCCGAGCGCCGGGGGGTTTTTTCTTTTTTGGTTCGCGACAAAGGCGCGACGCGCTAACGCTCGGCTCGCGGAGCCTCGCTGCCTGAGCGTGGATTTCCCGTCGACCCCACAGCCCCGGAAATCCATGCTTCGCGTCGCCACCTGGAACATCAACTCCGTCCGCCTGCGCATCGAACAGGTGGCCCGGTTCGTGGCGGACGCCGGCGTCGACGTCCTGTGCCTGCAGGAAATCAAATGCCTGGAGGACCAGTTCCCGCGGAACGCCTTCGTCGACATGGGCATGCCGCACCTGAAGATCGCGGGCCAGAAGGGCTGGCACGGCGTCGCCGTCGCCTCGCGCCTGCCGATCGAACACTCCGACACCTTCCAGGCCTGCAAGCTGGGCCACGCCCGCTGCGTCTCGGCCCGGGTCGCCGGAGTCGACATCCAGAATTTCTACATCCCGGCCGGCGGCGACGTTCCGGATCGGGCGCTGAATCCGAAATTCGATCACAAGATGGATTTCTACGAGCAGCTGACCGCGACCATCACGGCCCAGGATCGCGCCTCGCGGCTGCTGATGTGCGGCGATTTCAACATCGCCCCCAGCGAGTTCGACGTCTGGAACCACCGCTACATGTCCAAGATCGTCAGCCACACCCCGCTGGAGGTCGAGACCCTGAACCGGCTCCAGGCGGCGGGGGGCTTCCACGACGTGGTCCGTGACGCCTATCCGGAACCGCAGAAACTGGCCTCGTGGTGGAGCTATCGCGCCCAGGACTTTCGCAAGTCGGCGCGGGGCCTGCGCCTCGACCACATCTGGACCTCTCCGGGTCTGACGCCCGCCGTCGTGCCGGGCTCGGCGATCATCCACGAACCGGTGCGGGCGTGGGAACAGCCCAGCGACCACTGCCCGATCACGGTCGATCTCGACGTCTGACCGGCCGACTTGCGCGTAGGGGACGCGAGGCGCATCTTTCCTTCATGCCCGCGCTGTCGCCCATAGAGTCCGAATTCGCCTCGACCGAAGAGGCTGAAGCCTATGACGTCTGGTTCCGCGCCAAGGTGCAGGAGGCGCTGGACGATCCGGGGCCTGGCATCCCCCATGATGAAGCGATGGCGCGGATGAAGGCCATCATCGCAGGCGCGGCCAAGCCATCAGAGTGACGACCCTCCAGGTTCTATGGAGCAAACAGGCTCTGCGAGAACTGGGGGTCCTCCTGGACTACATCCGGCTTCGTGACACCGCCTCGGCCGAACGGCTAAGAACCACGATTGAACACAGTGTCGAGCGGGCAGCCGAACATCCGTTCATTCATCGGCCTGGACGAGTACCGGGCACGCGGGAGGCGGTGGTTCACCCCAACTACCTCTACGTCTATGCGGTGAAGGGGGACCGCCTCTGGGTCCTCCGCGTCCTGCACGCCCGCCAGCAGTACCCCTGACCCCTAGTCGATCCGCTCACAGGCGGGCAGGTCGAAGATGAAGGTGTGGCCCGGCTGGACCATGGCCCCGGCGTTGGCGCGCCACCAGATCGCGGCCGTGGGATTGCGCATCTCGACCCGCCGCACGGCCTCGCTCGAGTCGACCAGATAGCCCGTGAACCGATGAATGCGGCCGGTCACCCGACGCCACCAGTATCCCCAGAGGGTCTTCGGAGCCGTGAGGACACCGAACCCTTCGGTGGTGACCGGATCGGGATCGATCAGGTCCAGCTCCACGCCGATCCAGGCGTCCCGGACCCAGGCCGGAGCCTCCCCTTCGGGACGGCGAACGATACGGATGCGCGTCGGCGCCATGCCCCAGGGACCGACCTCCGACACGCCCGTCGTCACGGTTGCAGCCGGTATCCGCCCGCGTCGGTCAGCAGCAGGCGCGCTTGGCCGGGCTCGGGTTCGATCTTCTGACGCAGGCGATAGATGTGGGTTTCCAGGGTGTGGGTCGTGACCCCTGCGTTGTACCCCCAGACCTCGGTCAGCAGCTCCTCGCGCGACACCGGCTTGGCCCCGGCGCGATAGAGGTACTTCAGGATGTTGGTTTCCTTCTCCGTCAGCCGGACCTTCTTGCCCTTCGGGTCGATCAGGACCTTGCCGGCGGGACGGAAGGAATAAGGGCCGATCTGGAAGACGGCGTCCTCGGACTGTTCGTGGCTGCGAAGATGAGCGCGGATGCGGGCCAGAAGCACGGCGAAACGGAAGGGCTTGGTGACATAGTCGTTGGCCCCGCTATCGAGACCCAGCACCGTGTCGGCGTCCGAATCCTGACCGGTCAGCATGATGACGGGGGTCGAGACGCCGTCCTTGCGCAGCAGTCGGCAGGCCTCGCGGCCGTCCATGTCGGGCAGGTCGACGTCGAGCAGGATCAGGTCGGCGCGGATCTCGCGACCCAGGCGCACGCCCTCGGTGGCCGTCGCGGCCTGGACGGTCTTGAACTCCTCGTGCAGCGCCAGTTGCTCGGCCAGGGCCTCGCGCAGGTCGTCGTCGTCGTCGATGATGAGCAGGGTCTTGGCTGTGGGCATCTGTCTAGAATGGCGAGGCTTGGGCCGAACGCCAAGGCGGACGACGAAAATGACGCGGAATCAGACCTAAGAGGCCGCGAAAACCGGGTTTCGTTCCCCGAACAACGCCGATCCGACGCGAACGTGGGTCGCGCCGAGCCGGATCGCGGCCTCATAGTCGGCGCTCATCCCCATCGACAAGACCTTCAGCCCGTTGCGTTCGGCGATCCGGGCCAGAAGTGCGAAATGCAGGATCGGCTCCTCATCGGCCGGCGGAATGGCCATCAGCCCTTCGACGATCAGCCCCTCGGCGCGGGCGGCGGCGATCAGGCCGTCGGCGTCGCGCGGCGCGACCCCGGCCTTCTGTTCTTCCTCGCCGGTATTGATCTGGACGAGCAGACGGGGCGAACGGCCGATCTTCTGCGAGGCGGCGGCCAGGGCGCTGATCAGCTTGGGCCGGTCGAGGGTCTCGATGACGTCGAACAGGGCGACGGCGTCCTCGGCCTTGTTGGACTGGAGCGGGCCGATCAGGCGGAGTTCGAGATCGGGCAACGCGACGCGGCGATCCGTCCAGCGGCCCTGCGCCTCCTGCACCCGGTTTTCGCCGAAGACGCGCAGGCCCGAGGCGAGGGCGGCGTCGATGAGATCGTCCGGCTGGGTCTTCGAGACGGCGGTCAGGGTGATCGCGGCGAACTCCCGGCCCGCCGCCCTGGCCGCAGCCGCCATCCGCGCCCGGATCGTCGCCAGGCGGGCCGCGAAACCGTCGTCGGTGGACGGCGAGGTCGAAGCGGGGGATGAGGCGATCATGGACGTGCCCGACATGACGGAAGACGGAGCCCGGTTATGGGCCACAGCTCAGGCTCTAGCCCGCGACGCAGACGTTGTCAGGGGCGGGGGGCGATCGCGCGTGCCGCCCATGCTGCTGTTCACCGATCCGGAACGCACACCGAAGCCCTGGGAGATCGCCGCAAGGATGCCGGCGGGCTCGGGAGTGGTCTACAGGCCGTTCGGGGCCGACGACGCCGTCGAGGTCGCCCGACGGCTGAGAAGCGTGACCCGGGAACGCGGCATGGCCCTCCTGATCGGTCTGGATGCGGAGCTCGCGGACCGGGTCGAGGCGGACGGTCTGCATCTGCCGGAACGCGCCCTGTCGGCGGCCTATGCCCTGTCAGGACGGCGACCGGACTGGATCCTGACCGGAGCGGTGCATTCGGTGGACGCGGCGAGATCAGCGCGAGATCTGGACGCCGTGGTGCTGTCGCCGATCTTTCCGGCGGGCGGAGCCTCGGCCGGTAAGCCGGCGCTGGGTCTCGAAGCCTTGACTGAGGCGTCAGTCGGACAGACGCGGATCATCGCCCTGGGCGGGATCAGCGCAGCGAATGCGGGCGAACTGCAGGGGTCGGGCGCTTACGGCCTCGCGGCGATCGGCGGATTGGCGAAGGCGTTCGCGCCCTAGAAGCGGAACAGGGTTTCCAGACGGACGCGCGGCTGCGACCGGCGGTCGGTCTCCGGCGCGCGGGCCGGGTCCTGTTCGGGGGTGGCCAGGCCGGCGGCGGCGCCGACGCGCAGGCGCGGCGACAGGCGGTAATAGGCGCCGGCTTCGACGTCACCCCATTCGGCTTCGCGACCGACGGGCTGGTTCAGATTGAAATCGAGACCCCAACGGCCGTTCTCGTTCCAGCGCAGGCCGCGACGGGGCGCGGCGGGGGCCGAACGTTGGGCGTTGGAGGCTTCGGCCAGGGTCACGGCCGGAACGCGCGACCGCGATTGCGCCGAGGCTTCGCCCGCGACGCCGAGAAGGGCGACGAGACCGACAGAGGCAGCGATGATCGCCGACAGACGCATTTCCAACCCTTCGACCCGACGTTTCTCGCCGGACCTTTGTTCCTGAACCCGGTGTTTCCACCGTGGACCCGCCGATTAGACACCGGTAGTCCGCCCGGTCAACGCAACGGGGCCGAACGAACGCGGTTCCACAGACTCTTGCATCCGCCTGTGGCGCAAGCGTCACGTGAAGGCGGCCGCAAGGTGTTCGCCAGGCTGGAGAATTGGGCATGCGGCGCCCTTGCCGCAAGCGACCCGTCGCATGCGGACGAGTTCCACGGCGGATTGCCTTGTCATCGCCCCTTTTGGGCGTGTTATAGAGCCGCGCTTGGCGAACGGTCGCGGACCGCGCGCCCTTGCGCCCGCCCCCCGTTCGAGGGACAGGCGGGTCAGCACCCCGAGGGAGACGACGTTCGATGGGTTTTGTTCGCGGCAAGACGGTCCTGGCGACCGCGCTGGTGGTTTCCGGCGGTCTGCTTCTCTCCGCCTGCGGCGGTCTGCCCTTCACCGGCGGAAGCTCCACGCCCCGCACGACGGCCCAGACGGGCATCGGCGTCAACGCCTATCTGTGGCGCGCCACCCTCGACACCCTCTCCTTCATGCCGCTGCTGACCGCCGATCCGTGGGGCGGCGTCGTGAACTATGACTGGTACGTCAATCCGCAGACGCCGAACGAGCGTTTCAAGGCGACCGTCTTCATCCTCGACACCCGCCTGCGCGCCGACGCCCTGAACGTCACGGTCACCAAGGAAGTCCGCAGCGCCGCCGGCGAATGGACCGCCTCGCCCGTGGCCGCCCAGACCGAAGCCGACCTCGAGAACGCGATCCTGACCAAGGCGCGCCAGCTCAACCTTTCGAACGCAGGCTAAAGCCCGCTAGAACACCGACCTCCTTCGGGCCCTCCGACAGGAGCCGCCCGAAGGAATCCCGTGTCTTCCACTCCGACCCGCTACGATCCCAAGACCGCCGAGCCGCGCCAGCAGGCGCGCTGGGCCGATGCTGACGCCTTCGTCACCAAGGATACGGGCCGTCCGAAATACTATGTCCTTGAAATGTTTCCCTATCCGTCGGGGAACATCCACATGGGGCACGCTCGCAACTATGTGATGGGCGACGTCGTCGCGCGTCACAAGAGGGCGCAAGGCTACGACGTCCTGCACCCCATGGGCTGGGATGCCTTCGGCATGCCGGCCGAGAACGCCGCCATGGAGCGCGGCATCCACCCCAAGGGCTGGACCTACGACAATATCGCCTCGATGCGCGCCCAGTTGAAGCTGCTGGGGCTGTCGCTGGACTGGTCGCGCGAGTTCGCCACCTGCGACCCCGAATACTACGGCAAGCAGCAGGCCTGGTTCCTGGAGCTGTATCGGCGTGGCCTCGTCTATCGCAAGGACGGCACGGTCAACTGGGACCCCGTCGACAACACCGTCCTGGCCAACGAACAGGTCATCGACGGCCGCGGCTGGCGCTCGGGCGCCGTGGTCGAGAAACGCAAGCTGAACCAGTGGTTCCTGCGCATCACCGACTACGCCGACGACCTGATCGACGGGCTCAAGACGCTGGATCGCTGGCCCGAGAAGGTCCGCCTGATGCAGGAGAACTGGATCGGCAAGTCCAAGGGCGCGACCCTGTGGTGGGACATCGTCGAGGCCCCGGCCTTCCTGCCCGCCTCGCCGGAAGGCGAACCGAACCACGCCCGCGACCCGATCGAGGTCTACACCACCCGTCCGGACACCCTGTTCGGCGCCAGTTTCATCGCCCTGGCCCCCGACCACCCCCTGACCAAGGCCATCGCCGAGCACCGGCCGGACGTCGCCGACTTCGTGAAGGCCTGCGCCCAGACCGGCACGTCGGAAGCCGACATCGAGAAGGCCGAGAAGCTGGGCGTCGATCTGGGCGTCCGCGTCCGTCACCCCTTCGATCCCGAACAGACCCTGCCCGTCTGGGCGGCCAACTTCGTTCTGTCGACCTATGGCTCGGGCGCCATCTTCGGCTGCCCGGCCCACGACCAGCGCGACCTCGACTTCGCCCGTAAATACGCCCTGCCGGTTACTCAGGTCGTCCAGCCCGACGGCGACGAAGCCATCGAAATCGGAACCGAGGCCTACACAGGGCCCGGCCGCATCGTGAACTCCGGCTTCCTGAACGGCCTGTCGATCGAGGAGGCCAAGGCCGCCGCCATCGCCAAGGTCGAGGCCGCCGGTCAGGGCAAGGGCGCGACCATCTATCGCCTGCGCGACTGGGGCGTCTCGCGCCAGCGCTACTGGGGTTGCCCCATCCCCATCGTTCACTGCGCCAAATGCGGCGTGGTCGAGGTTCCGGCCGATCAGTTGCCCGTCGTCCTGCCCGACGACGTGACCTTCGACGTGCCCGGCAATCCGCTGGATCGTCACCCGACGTGGAAACACGTCAAATGCCCGTCCTGCGGCACGGACGCCGTGCGCGAAACCGACACCCTCGACACCTTCGTCGATTCCAGCTGGTATTTCGCCCGCTTCACCGACCCGACGGCGGCCGAGCCGATCAACAAGGACGCGGCCGACCGCTGGCTGGCCGTCGACCAGTATATCGGCGGGGTCGAGCACGCGGTCCTGCACCTGCTCTACGCCCGCTTCATCACCCGCGCCCTGTCGGACGCCGGCATGCTGTCGGTGAAGGAGCCGTTCGCCGGCCTGTTCACCCAGGGGATGGTCGTCCACGAGACCTACAAGTCCCAGAACGGAAACTGGCTGGCCCCCGACGAGGTCGAGAAACGCGATGGCCAGTGGGTCGATCGCGAACTGGGCCAGCCCGTCATCGTCGGCGACATCGAGAAGATGTCGAAGTCGAAGAAGAACGTCGTCGCGCCCCAGGAAATCCTCGGCACCCACGGCGTCGATGCCGGCCGCCTGTTCGTCCTCAGCGACAGCCCGCCCGAACGCGACGTGCAATGGACCCCCGGCGGCGTCGAGGGCGCCAGCCGCTTCGTCCAGCGCGTCTGGACCCTGTTCGACGGCTATCAGGCCGACACGCCCGGCGATGCAGCGGCCGACGCCCTGCTGCTCAAGGAAACCCACAAGGCCATCAAGGCCGTGTCCGAGGGCGTCGAAGGCTTCCGCTTCAACTCCGCCATCGCCAAGCTCTACGCCTTCGTGGCCATGATCCGCGATCACGACGGCGCATCCGGCAAGGCGCGGCGCGAGGCGCTGTCGGCGCTTGCTCGCCTGGTCGCCCCCTTCACGCCGCACGTCGCCGAAGAAGGCTGGACCCGTCTGGGCGAGGCCGGAATGGTGCTCGACGCCCCCTGGCCCGTCTTCGATCCGGCCCTGGCCGCCGACGACGAGGTCGTCCTGCCCATCCAGATCAACGGCAAGCGCAGAGGTGAAGTCAGAATGCCGCGCGGCGCCGATCCCAAGGCCGTCGAGGCCGAGGCGCTCGCCAACCCGGCCGTTCAGGCCTATCTGGAAGCCAACTCGCAATCGATCCGCAAGGTGATCGTCGTGCCCGACCGCATCGTCAACCTGGTGGCCGGCTAGGATGTCGGCGCTCCCACAGAGCCCTTCCCCCGCTTGCGGGGGAAAGCGGTCCGTCTTCGGCGCAGCCGAACAGGACCGATGGGGGAACTTTCCTGCTGCCAGGGTCGCGCGAGGCAAATCGAAGCCAGAAAGACTTCCCCCATCGGCCCTGGATCGCTTCGCGATCGACAGGCCGCTTTCCCCCATGAAGAATGGGGGAAGGGCTTTTGTGATCGCCGGATTGGGTCTGCTTCTGGCCGGGTGCGGGTTCACGCCGCTGTATGGCGACGCCGGCGGTTCGCCGTCGCTGAGCCGGATCGCCGTGACGACCCAGGACGACCGCCTCGGCTACCGCCTGCGCGAACAGCTCGAGGACGCTCTGGGCTGGAATCGCAGCGCGGCGCCCCTCTATCGGCTCGAGACCGTGGTGCAGCAGAACCGCCGCCCCCTCGGTCGCCGGATCGACGACACCGCCACCCGCTATGAGCTGACCGTGCGCGGCGCCTGGACCCTGACGCCCGTCTCCGGCGGCGCGGCCCTGACCGGGACTGAGGCCGTCACCACCACCTACGCCGCCGCCGACCAGCCCTATGCCGCCATCGCGGCCCAGCAGGACGGTGAAGACCGCGCCGCCGCCGAACTGGCCCGGCTGATCCGCGTCGACCTGATGCGGGCCCTGTCCGCCCCATGATCCTCGCCAAGCGGCCCGAGGTGGACCGCTTCCTGGCGAAGCCCGACGCCGGGATCCGCGCCGCCGTCATCCACGGCAAGGACCGCTCCGGCGTCGCCGAGCGCGCCGAGATCCTGTGCAAGGCCATCACGCCCGACCTGAACGACCCGTTCAACGTCACCCTGTTGACGGATACCGACATCGACGGCGACGAGGCCCGTCTGGAGGAGGCCCTGACGGCCCTCAGCATGATCGGCGGCCGCCGTCTGGTCCGCATCCGTCTGGGCGGCGACAAGAGCTCGGTCGACAAGATGCTGGCGGGCGCGCTGAAAACCCACGCCGAGGGCCTGTTCAATCCCGACTGCATGCTGGTGGTCGAGGCCGGCGCGCTAGGCCGCGACTCCGCCCTGCGCAAGGCCGCAGAGGCCGGCAAGGGCTCGGTCGGCATCGCCGTCTATGAGGACGAGGCCGGCGACATCGCCCGCATGACGCGCGAGGCCCTGGCCGTCGACAAGGTCGGCCTGACCACCGACGCCCTCGCCGCCTTCGTCGCCCGCCTGCCCCGCGAACGCGGCCTGATGCGTCAGGAGATCGAACGCCTGGCCCTCTACGTCGGTCCGGGCTCCGGCCGCACCATCGATGTCGAGGAGCTGGAGGCTCATCTCGGCGTCGAGGCCGACGCCTCCCTGTCCGACGCCGCGCTCCAGGCCTTCGGCGGACGCCCGGCCCCGGCGCAAGGCGGCCTCCGCCGCGCCCTGGCCGAGGGCGAGAGCGCCGTCATGGCCGTCCGCTCCGCCTCGATCCACCTCGGCAAGCTGCGCCGGATCAATGTCCTTCAGGCCTCGGGCGCCGGGGCCAAGGAGGCGGCCAAGGCCGCCGGCGTCTTCTGGAAACAGGAAAGCGAGATGCTGCGTCAGGCCCGCGCCTGGCGCCTCGAAGAGCTCGACGTCGTCCAGGACAGCGTAAACACCGCCGACGTCGCCACCAAGACGACGGGCATGCCCGAGCATCTGATTGCCGAACGTCTCCTGCTGGAAATTGCAGCGCGGGCGAGACGGCTGGGGCTTTAGCGCCGATCGACTCTGCCGGATGTGCAGTCTTCTGCACAAATGGCCATAACCATCGTCGTGGAAATCACCGAATCCCGCAGTCTTGGCCTAGCCGAAATCACCACGAACTAACCGCTCCGCACTTCCGGCATTGACCGCAATCAGCCGCGCTTCGACGCCTTGCGGAAGGCCGGCTTGGCCAGGGCGGCGCTCTTGGCCGCGGCGGCGCGTTCCTCGCCCTTGCCGCCGTTCATGGCCGCATGGGCCGGCGCAGCGGCCTTCTTGGCGGCGAGGACGCGTTTCAGGGCTTCGGAGGCGGTTTCGGGCGTGTCGGTCATGGCATCACCCTAACACGGGACCGCCGTCAGATGCGCATCAACCGGCGGCAGAGGTCGTCCAGTTGCTCCAGCGAGGCGTAGGACAGGGTCAGCTCGCCCTTCCCGCCTTTGTCCGCCAGCGCGACCTTCAGACCCAGCGCATCGGTCAGGTCCTGTTCCAGGGCGGCGATGTCGGGCGAGCTCTCACCCTGCCCAGACGCAGCCTTGGCCGCCCTAGGCTTCTGCTCGTCCTGAGACTTGCGGGCCAGAACCTCGGTCTGGCGCACGTTCAGGCCCTGATCCACGATCTGGTCCGCCAGGGCGTCCGGATTCTTCGCCGTCAGCAGGGCGCGGGCGTGACCGGCCGACAGACGACCCGCCATGACGTGCTCGCGCGCGCCGGGCGTCAGCTGGGTCAGGCGCAGGGTATTGGCGACATGGCTGCGCGACTTGCCGACGATGCCGGCCACCGCGTCCTGTGTGCGGCCAAAGCGCTCCATCAGCACCGCATAGGCGCTGGCCTCCTCCAGCGGGTTCAGGTCCGCGCGCTGGACATTCTCGATGATGGCGACCTCGAGCACCTCAAGGTCATCCATCTCGCGGACGATGATGGGCGCCTGGGTCAAGCGGGCGGCCTGGGCCGCACGCCAGCGGCGTTCGCCGGCGATGATCTGCCAGACCCCGTCCTCGCCGGGCTGCTGACGCACCAGGATCGGCTGCAATATGCCCTTGTCGCGGATCGACTGGGTCAGCTCGTCGTGGTCTTCCTTGGTGAAGACCTTGCGCGGCTGATCGGGGTTCGGCTTGAGGCTCTCGATCGGCACGGACAGGACGCCCGTGGGCAGGACCGCGCCCGGCGCGACCGAGACCGGCTCATTGATGGGCTCGCCCATCAGGGCGGACAGGCCGCGGCCCAGACCTCTTTGACGTTCAGACAAACTCTTGATTCCGTATCGTTATCAGGCGGCGAGGCGGCGGCGTTCGCGGCCGACCACCTCCTTGGCGAGCTTCAGGTAGGCCTGGCTGCCCGTGCATTTCAGATCGTAAATCAGGACAGGCTTGCCGAAGGACGGCGCCTCCGAGACCCGCACGTTCCGCGGGATCACGGCCTCATAAAC
>Ga0247737_1001118_pt1 | contig 11452 bp, 11 predicted proteins | sample UWRJL028104C2_FD_180937 | JGI IMG/M metagenome (GOLD analysis project Ga0247737, IMG submission 180937) | Plant litter microbial communities from Arlington Agricultural Research Station in Wisconsin, United States - UWRJ-L028-104C-2 | ecosystem: Environmental > Terrestrial > Plant litter >...
CCGGTGATGCCGGCCATCAGCAGACCGATCTCCTCGCGCGGCATGTCGGGTGAGACGATCGCCAGGATCCGGCCGCGGTACATCACCGCGATGCGGTCGGCCAGGCCGACCACCTCGTCGAGCTCGCTCGAGACCACCAGCACGGCGGTGCCGAGGTCTCGCTCGTGAATGATCTGCTGGTGGATGAACTCGATCGAGCCGACGTCCACGCCGCGGGTCGGCTGCGACGCGACCAGCAGTTTGAGCGGGCGCGACATCTCGCGGGCGACCACGACCTTCTGCTGGTTGCCGCCGGACAGCGTGCCGACCGTCGACTGCGGTGACGAGGTGCGGATGTCGAACCGGGCCACCCGCTCGCGCGCGGACTCCTGGATCGCCTTGGGGTTCATCGCGAAGCCGTTGCCGAACGGCGCCCGGTCGTAGACGTCGAGCACCAGATTCTCGGCGACGGTGAAGTCCTTGACCACGCCGTCGAGGCTGCGGTCCTCGGGGACGTAGCCGACGCCCGCGCGCAGGACCTGCTTGGTGCTGCGGCCGACGAGGTTCTGGTCCTCGAGCTCGACCTTGCCGGCCCGGAGCGGCCGCAGACCCATGATCGCCTCGACCAGCTCGGTCTGCCCGTTGCCCTGCACGCCCGCGATGCCCAGCACCTCGCCGGAGCGGACGACCAGGTCGACGGCGTCGACCGCGCGGATGCCCCGGTCGTCGTCGACGATCAGGCCCGAGACCTTGAGCACCTCGCGGCCGGGGTCGGCGGGGGTCTTGGTCACCTCGAGGCTGACATCGCGGCCGACCATCAGCGCGGCCAGCTCGTCCTCGGAGGTGTCGGGGCTGGCTGTGCCGACCGTACGCCCGCGGCGGATCACGGTGATCCGGTCGGCGATGGCCTTGACCTCGCGCAGCTTGTGGGTGATGAAGACGATCGACTTGCCGGTCTCGGCCAGCGACCGCATCACGGCGAGCAGTTCGTCGGTCTCCTGCGGGGTGAGCACGGCAGTCGGCTCGTCGAGGATGAGCAGGTCGACCTCGCGGGTGAGCGCCTTGACGATCTCGACCCGCTGCTGGGAGCCGACCGACAGGTTTTCCACCAGGGCGTCGGGGTCGACCGGCAGGCCGTACTTGCGGGACGTCTCCAGCACGTCGCGGCGGCTGCGCCGGCGGTCGAGCCAGCCGAGCGGGCCGCCGCGGACCTCCTCGGCGCCGAGCGCGATGTTCTCGGCCACGGTGAAGACGGGGACCAGCATGAAGTGCTGGTGGACCATGCCGATGCCGGCCGAGATAGCGTCCCGGGGACTGCGGAAGATCTTTTTCTCCCCGTCCACCAGGATCTCGCCCTCGTCCGGCTGCAACATGCCGTAGAGCTGATTCATCAGCGTCGACTTGCCGGCGCCGTTCTCGCCCAGCAGGGCGTGCACCTCGCCGGGCTCCACGGTGAGGTCGATGTGATCGTTGGCCACCAGGTCGCCGAAGCGCTTGGTGATACCGCGCAATTCGAGTCTCAGCGGAATCTCCTGACTTCGGCTTCTTTGGGGGGTTTACCAGTACAACTGGAACCGCCGCTCGGCTGCGAGAACCCTCGCGGCCGGGCGGCGGTCGATACGTTACCTAGTGTTGCGTCAGGACGGCGCGCTGGCCGACTCAACCTTGATCGTGCCGGCGATGACGTCCGCCTTGAGCTTGTCGACCTCGGCCTTCAGCTCGGGCGAGACCTTGCTGTCGAACTGGTTGTACGGCGCCAGCGAGACACCGTTGTTCTCCAGCGTGCCCAGGTAGCCCGGGGTAGCCGCGAGGGGCTGACCGTTGGCCCCGGTGACGACGGCCTTCTCGACCGCGTCGGTGATGTTCTTGACCACGGTGGTCAGGAACACGTCACAGTCCTGCGCGGCGCTCTTGCAGCCGTCCTGGTCGACCCAGACGATCGACACCTTGCCGCTGGAGGCCTTGGCCACCTCGGCCGCGCCGAGGCCCGTGCCACCGGCGACCGGCATGATCACGTCGGCGCCCTGGGCGACGAACGTGTTGGCCAGCGCCTTGCCCTTGGCGGGGCTGGCGAAGTCCTCGGCGAAGCTGCCGTTCTGCTTGGCCTTGTCCCAGCCGAGCACCTGGACGGTCTTGCCCTTGACCTCGTTGTACTTCGCGACGCCGTCGGCGAAGCCATCCATGAAGATGGTCACCGGCGGGATCTTGAGGCCGCCGAAGGTGGCCACCTTGCCGGTCTTGGAGTAGCCCGCGGCCAGGTAGCCGGCGAGGTACGCCGCCTGCTGGGTGGCGAACTGCATCGGGTAGACGTTGGTGGCGCCGGGGATGGCGCTGTCCACGATGCCGAACTGCGAGTTCGGGTTCTGCGCGGCGACCGCCTTGGTGGCGTCGCCCATCAGGCCGCCGACCGAGAGGATGAAGTTGCACTTCTGGGTCGCGAAGCCACGCAGGTTGGGCTCGTAGTCGGCCTCGGCGGTCGACGCGACGTACTTCGGGTCGACGCCCGGCGCCTCGCTCTTGGCGGCCTGCAGGCCGGCCCACGCGGACGCGTTGAAGGACTTGTCGTCGATGCCGCCGGTGTCGGTCACCATGCAGGCCTTGTATGCGGCAGCCGCGGCGCTCGAGCTGCCGCCGGCGGGGGTCTCGTCAGGTGCGTCGCCGCAGGCCGCGGCGGCGAGCGTCAGCCCACCTGCCGCGAGAATCGCCACGAGCCGGTTCCCACGTACTGGGCGCAAAACGCCCTCCTTCCAACGCACACCGACATTTGTCGGTGAGTCTTCACCGCGGGAGCGTAACGGCAGGCCAGAACGTCGGACGTACTTTGCGCCGGACTGTTGGCGCACCGTTATCCAGCCGCAATCGCCGGAGCGGCAAGGCGTCGCTTCTATCCGTTAGTGCGGCAAATCATCGGCCGGTGTGGTAACAGGCGCGAAATCTTCCCGCCCAGGCTGAATCTTGCCGGAACGGCGCCAGGCGATCACTCCCAGGACGCCGACGACGGTGCCGATCACCAGTGAGGCGGCGATCAGCACCGCGTGCACGAGGAGGAACGAGGTCGGGCGGCCGTCGGCGAACGAGCGGTCGTCCTTCCAGATGGCCAGGCCGAACCGGGGCCAGATGACCCACGTCCAGACCCCGACCGCTGTCAGGAAGACCGCCCACCGTCGCGTGATGACCATGCCGCGATTATTCCAGCGAGCCGTCCGTCCGCCGGGACGAGGTCGCCCCGGGTGACCTGCTCGTCCGCCACGGGCGTGTCGACCCGCGCCAGACCCTGGCCACCGATCCTGGTCAACCCCAGGCCTCCCGGCGGGGCGTACGAGCTCTGCTCACTCGCTGGTCAGCCGGACCGCGATCCGGGACCAGCCGGCACGCACCTCGGCCTCGGTCGGGGGCCGACCCGGGCGTACGCGCCTGGTCTCGTACTCCTCGTCGGTCTCGCCGCCGTTGTCCCCCGGCGCCTCGGCGGCCGCGCGGGCCAGGTCGATCTCGTCGCGGATCGCGTCGGCGTCGGGGCGGGGCAGCAGCGGCTCGACGACCGCCATCAGCTGCTCGTCGGCGACCACGGCCTGGGCGAGCGCGAGCGCATGGGCGCGTTCGTAGGGCCCGCAGACGACCGGCTCCCAGTCCTCCTCGTCGCCGAGCGATCCGATCGTGATGACCCAGGGAAGGTCGGCCACCGGCGAACCGGCCGGCAGGTCCAGCGTGACAAGAGTGCCCACGGGGACATCATTCCGGGCTGGTGTGCCGAATCCAGGTATTTTGCCCCACGGGAGCAGTTTTATCGTCAGCCGAAAGGTCGACCACGCGGCCGTGCGGACTGGTGGCCGCCCAGGCCGCGCCGAAGAGCAGCAACTGGTTGAAGACGTAGAGGTAGACCAGCACGCCGACGGCCGAACCGACCAGACCGTAGGCCGGGTTGCGCTGCACCAAGCCCACGAATGACTTGCCCACGGTGTTCAGCAGGGTGATGCCGATGCCGACCTGCAGCACCGGCGGAGCCATCCGGCGCACAGTCATCCGCAGCCGGGGCACGGCGGCCAGCAGGGCGGCGGCGAGCATCAGGTTGACCGCGACGGTGAGCAGCAGGCTCGACGCCGACCGGACGAAGCCGCTGGACATCCAGTCGAGGATGAGCTGAAGGCCGTAGACGGCGAGCTGGGAGAGGGCCAGCAGCAGCAGGATGCCGAGCAGAACCAGCAGATCGAGAGCCTGCCGTACGCCGAAGTAGCCGGGCTGTTCGTTGAGCCGCCAGATCAGCCGCTGCGAGGAGCGGATCGCCTCGACCCAGGCGATGCCGGTGAAGGTCAGGCCGACGATGCCGACGATGCCGACCGTGCGGCCGGTGTCCAGGATCGCCCGCACGTCGAGGAAGGGCAGGTTCTGCCGCAGGAAGTCACGGACGATGTCGAACAGGTCCTTGTTGTTGTCGAGCAGGATGCCGAAGATCGAGTAGCCGATCAGCAGCAGCGCGAAGACCGCGAAGAAGCCGTAGTAGGCGATCGCCGCGGCCAGCCGCCCGCCTTGCGCGTCGTCGTAGCGCACGATGGCCCGGCTCAGATGATCGAAGTATCGGGACCGGCGGCGCAGCCACATGACGCGAGACTCGACGGCCTCGTACGCCCGATCGATCGGATTCACGCGGTGACGGTAACCGACGTCACGTCGCGGCACGCTCAGACGCCCGGCACGCCCCCGAGCGGGTAGTCCCGGCGCCGGCGCCAAGGCCCCTCGCCGCCGTGCGAGAACAGGGTGAACGCGGACACGTGGAACTTCGCCGAGAAGCCGGCCAGGTCGTCGAAGACCGCGTCCAGCGCGTCGGCCGGCACGTCCTGGGCCACCGTCACGTGCGGGTGGTAGGGAAAGCGCAGATCGCGGTGCACGTCGCCGGAGCTCACGATCGCCTCGGCCAGCAACTCGCACTCGCTGATGCCGACCGCGAGGGTCACGAAGACGACCTCGGTGATCGGGCGGAACGTGCCTGTTCCCCGCAGGTGGATGGTGAACGGTGTCTGCGTGGCGGCCACCGCTTCGAGGTGCTTCTCGATGCGGGACAGCGCCTCGGTCCGCACCTCGGTGGGGCCGAGCAGCGTGACGTGCGCCGGGGTGTACGCCGCCTGGGGATCGCCGGCGGCGGCCCGGCGCTCGGTGAGCAGCTCGCCCCAGGGCTCGGGGATGTCGACCGCGACGCCGATCCGCGTCGTGAGGAGCTCAGGCACCGCGTGCTGGGCTTAGAAAACCGACGTTCTGGTAGGCCTCACCGAGCGTCACGGCGGCGACCGCGCGGGCCTTCTCAGCGCCGATCGCGAGCACCTTGTCGAGGTGGCCCGGGTCTTCCAGATAAGCCTGGGTGCGCTCCTGGATCGGCCGGACGAACTCGACCACGATCTCGGCGAGGTCCTTCTTCAGATCGCCGTAGCCGCGGCCGTCATATTGCTCGAGCAGCTCGTCTATGGTCCGTGTGGTCAGCGCGGCGTAGATCGTGAGCAGGTTGCTCACGCCCGGCTTGTTCTCCTCGTCGTAGAGGATCTCGCGGCCGGTGTCGGTGACCGCCGACTTGATCTTCTTGGCCGAGCGCGCGGGGTCTTCCAGCAGCTCGATGATGCCGTTCGGCGAGGAGGCCGACTTCGACATCTTGGCCGTCGGGTCCTGCAGGTCGGTGATCTTGGCCGTGTCCTTGACGATGTATGCCGCGGGGACGGTGAACGTGCGACCGAAGCGGGTGTTGAACCGCTGCGCCAGGTCACGGGTGAGCTCGAGGTGCTGCCGCTGGTCCTCGCCCACCGGCACCTGGTCGGCCTGGTAGAGCAGGATGTCGGCGGCCTGCAGGATCGGGTAGGTGAACAGGCCCACCGTCGTGGTCTCGGCGGCCTTGGCCGACTTGTCCTTGAACTGCACCATGCGCCCGGCCTCACCGAAACCGGTGATGCAGCTCAGCACCCAGCCGAGTTGGGCGTGCTCGGGCACGTGGGACTGCACGAAGAGCGTGCAGCGCTCGGGGTCGAGGCCGAGCGCAAGCAGCTGGGCGACCGAGACACGGGTGCGCCGGCGCAGCTCGGCCGGGTCGTGCCCCATCGTGATCGCGTGCAGGTCGACGACGCAGTAGTAGGCGTCGTGGGTCTCCTGCAAGGACACCCAGTTGCGCACGGCGCCGAGGTAGTTGCCGAGGTGGAACGAGTCGGCGGTCGGCTGAATGCCGGAAAGCACGCGTGGGCGGCGGGCGACATCGGACATGCCGACCATTGTGTCAGCCGCTCGCGACATTCCGCGAACCGCCCGTACCCCGGCTCTCAATGTTTGAAGATGTTGACTTTTGAGCGAGAATGGTGGAACCTCAGGATGTCCCGGCGACGTGCCTACGCTTGCCGGAGCAACTCAGCGAAGGGGAATCGCGCCGTGAAACTGCTCGTCACCGGGGGCGCCGGCTACGTCGGCAGCGTCACCAGCAGGCTGCTGCTGGATGCCGGCCATCAGGTCACCGTTCTCGACAACCTGGTCACCGGCTTCCGCGAGGCGATCGCGCCCGACGCCACCTTCGTCGAGGCCGACATCGCCGACGCCGCCCACGTGCTCACCCCTGGCTCCGGTTTCGACGCGGTGCTCCACTTCGCGGGCCTGATCGCCGCGGGCGAGTCGATGGTCAAGCCCGAGCTCTACTGGCACGACAACGTGGTGAAATCGCTCGCCCTGCTCGACGCGGTGCGCGCCGCCGGGGTGTCGCGCTTCATCTTCTCCTCCACCGCCGCCGTCTACGGCAACCCGCTCGAGCTGCCGATCCCCGAGTCCGCGGTCAAGGCCCCGACCAACACTTACGGGGCGACCAAGCTGACCTTCGACCACGCGCTCACCTCCGAGGCGTTCGCGCACAGCCTGGCCGCGGTCTCGCTGCGTTACTTCAACGTCGCGGGAGCCTACCTCCGTGACGGCCACGAGATCGGCGAGCGCCACGACCCCGAGACCCACCTGATCCCGATCGCGCTGCAGGTCGCCGCGGGCAAGCGCGAAAAGCTGCAGCTGTTCGGCGACGACTACCCCACCCTCGACGGCACCTGCGTGCGCGACTACATCCACGTGGCCGACCTGGCCCGCGCCCACCTGCTCGCGCTCGACGCGGCCACCCACGGCGAGCACCGCATCTACAACCTGGGCAACGGCAACGGCTTCTCCAACCGGCAGGTCGTCGAGGTCGCCCGCGAGGTCACCGGCGCCGAACTGCCGGTCGAGATCGCCCCGCGCCGCGGGGGCGACCCGGCCACCCTGGTCGCGTCCTCGGCCAAGGCCCGCGAGGAACTCGGCTGGGTCCCCGAGAAGAACACGCTGCAGGCCATGATCGGCGACGCCTGGACCTTCTACCAGGCCCACGTCGCATGATCGTCGACGACGCACTCGCCGCGTTCCGCAAGGAGTACGGCGTCGAGCCCGCCGGCCTGTGGGCCGCGCCCGGCCGGGTCAACCTGATCGGCGAGCACACCGACTACAACGAGGGCTTCGTCCTGCCCTTCGCCCTGCCGCAGCGCACGATCGCCGCAGTGGGCCCGGCCCCGGCCGGCGAGTGGACCGTCTGCTCCACCTTCGCCGACGAGCCGGTCAGCTTCGGCCTGACCGAGCCGGGCGAGGTGACCGGCTGGGCGGCCTACGTTGCGGGTGTCGTCTGGGCACTGCACGACGCGGGCTACGAGGTCCCCGGCGCGCAGATCGCGCTCGCCTCCGAGGTGCCGCTCGGCTCGGGCCTGTCGTCCTCGGCCGCGCTCGAGTCGGCGGTGCTGACCGCCCTGGTCGACCTCGGCCGGCTCGACCTGCCCCTCGAGAAGCGTCCGGCGGTCGCCCAGCGGGCCGAGAACGCCTATGTGGGCGCACCCACCGGCATCCTCGACCAGTCGGCGTCGATCCGCTGCCAGGAGGGCAAGGCCCTCTTCCTCGACTGCCGGACCAACGAGGTCGAGCAGATCCCGTTCGACCTGGCCGCCGCGGGCCTGGCCATCCTGGTGATCAACAGCAACGCCCCGCACCAGCACGTCGACGGGGAGTACGGCGCTCGCCGCAAGTCGTGCGAGGAGGCAGCCCGGCTGCTGGGCGTGCGAGCCCTGCGCGACATCACGGGCGCCGAACTGGACGTCGCCCTGGCCCGCCTCGACGACGAGGTGACGCGCCGCCGCGTACGGCACATCGTCACCGAGGACGACCGGGTGCTCGCCACCGTCAAACTGCTGCACGCCGGCGAGATCCGCGAAATCGGCCCACTGCTGACCGCCTCGCACGTCTCGATGCGCGACGACTTCGCGATCACCGTGCCGCAGGTCGACCTGGCCGTCGAGACCGCCCTCGAGGTGGGCGCCTACGGCGCGCGGATGACCGGTGGCGGCTTCGGCGGCTGCGTGCTGGCCCTGATCGACGCCGACCGGGCCGAGGCTGTCACCGCCGCGGTCGAGGAGGCGTACGCGACGGCCGGTTTCACTCCCCCGACTGCATGGACCGTCACAGCGGGCCCGGGCGCCGGAAAGCTTTAGCGGAGTGTCCCGGCGGGTATGCGGCGGGCATGACGACTTCGCAGGGGAATCAGCCCGAGCAGGAACAGGACGAGCCCAACCAGTTCGGGTTCTCGGGTGCGGCGACGGCGCCGGAGCCAGTCGAGGAGCCGGCCGAGGGGTACGGGGAGAGCATCGCCGTGCCCGCGGGTGATCTCACCGAGGCGATCAGTGAGGCGATCGACGAGGTCACCGAGCGGCGCGAAGAGCGCGAGAAGTCCTAGGGGACCTGGTGCGGGACGGCGGTGCTCTCGCGGGCCACCAGGCGGTGATCCACGCGCAGCTCCCGCGGCGGCCCCGACGCGGCCGGCCCGTCGCCGAGACGCTCGGCCAGCAGATCGACGGCGAGCTGGGCTATCCGCGGAGCGTCCGGCGCGACCGTGCTCAGCGTCGGTGGCGAGAAACGTCCGTCCTCGACGTCGTCGAAGCCGATCACCGCGACGTCGCCGGGGACGGAGACGCCCCGCGACAGCAGCGTGCGCAGCGCGCCCAGCGCGAGCAGATCGTTGAAGCAGAACACCGCGTCCGGCGGGCCGGCCGCGGCCAGCAGCCGGGCCATCGCCGCCGCCCCGTCGGCCCTGCACCCCGATCGCCGCGATCCGCCGCCGGCCCAGCGCCGTCAGGTGCCGGGTGGCGTCGGCCGCCGCCGCGGTGTTGTCGATCGCCACGTGCACCGCGCTGTCGACGGCGTGGGGCACCCTGCCGACCAGCACCGGCAAGCTCGTGTGGGCGACCGTGCTCCCGCGGCGCTAGGTGCTAGCGCGCCTCGATGATCATTCCGGCGCCGACCGTGCGGTTGGTGCTCTCGTCGATCAGGATGAAGCCGCCGGTGGTGCGGTTGCGGCGATACTCGTCGGCCAGCAACGGCACGGTGGTGCGCAGCCGCACCCGGCCGATCTCGTTGAGTGCGAGCCCGTCGGCCTGCTCGTCCCGGTGCAGGGTGTTGACGTCCAGCCGGTACTGAAGGCCGCGAACCACCCCACGGGCCGAGCGGGTGGTGTGTTTGATGGCGTATTTGGCACCGACGCGCAGCGGCGCCGACTCGTCCATCCAGCAGACCATCGCCTCGATGTCCTGGGCGACCGCCGGGGCGTTGTGCGGCCGGCAGATCAGATCACCGCGCGAGATGTCGATCTCGTCGTTGAGCCGCACCGTGACCGACATGGGCGGGAAAGCCTCGCCGACCGGGCCGTCCGCCGTGTCGATGCCGGCGATCGTGCTGGTCATGCCGGACGGGAGCACCATGACCTCGTCGCCCGGCTTGAGCACACCCGAGGCGACCTGGCCCGCGTACCCGCGGTAGTCGGTCACGGTCGTCGACTGCGGACGGATCACATATTGCACCGGGAACCGCACGTCGACCAGGTTGCGGTCGCTGGCGATGTGCACGTGCTCGAGGTGATGCAGCAGCGACGGGCCCTCGTACCACGGGCTGTTCTCGCTGCGCGAGGCGATGTTGTCGCCGTTCAGCGCCGACACCGGGATGATCGTCAGGTCGGTGATCTCAAGCTTGGCCGCGAACGAGGTGAACTCGTCGGCGATCCGGTCGTAGACCGCCTTGTCCCAGTCGACCAGGTCCATCTTGTTGACACAGAGCACCAGGTGCGGAACCCGCAGCAGGGACGTCAGGAACGCGTGCCGGCGCGACTGCTCGACCAGGCCCTTACGCGCGTCGACCAGGATCAGCGCCAGGTCGGCGGTGGAGGCGCCGGTGACCATGTTCCGGGTGTACTGGATGTGCCCGGGGGTGTCGGCGATGATGAACTTGCGCCGGGGCGTGGCGAAATAGCGGTAGGCCACGTCGATCGTGATGCCCTGCTCGCGCTCCGCCCGCAGGCCGTCGGTGAGCAGCGCCAGGTTGGTGTATTCGTCACCGCGCGACGCGCTGGCCGCCTCGACCGCTTCCAACTGGTCGGCGAAGATCGTCTTGGTGTCGAACAGCAGGCGGCCGATGAGGGTCGACTTGCCGTCGTCGACGCTGCCCGCGGTGGCGAACCGCAGCAGGTCCATGCGTGCGGCCGGAGCCGACTCGGCTTCCAGGACGGCCTGACTCATCAGAAGTAACCCTCTCGCTTGCGGTCTTCCATCGCGGCCTCGCTGACCTTGTCGTCCCCCCGGGTCGCGCCCCGCTCGGTGATCCGGGTCGCGGCGACCTCGTCGATCACTTTCTCCACGGTGTCGGCCTCGGAGAGCACGGCCGCGGTCTGCGAGGCGTCGCCGACGGTACGGTAGCGGACCCGGCGTACCTCGGAGGTCTCGCCGTCGCGGAGCCGGATGAACTCGTTCACCGCGTAGAACATCCCGGCACGCTCGACGACCTCACGGTCGTGCGCGTAATAGATGCCGGGCAGCGGGATCTGCTCCTTGGCGATGTAGTGCCAGACGTCCAGTTCGGTCCAGTTGGAGAGCGGGAACACCCGGATCGACTCGCCGGGGTGGTGCCGGCCGTTGTAGAGCCCCCACAGCTCGGGCCGCTGGTTCTTGGGGTCCCACTGGCCGAACTCGTCGCGGAAGCTGAACATGCGCTCCTTGGCACGCGCCTTCTCCTCGTCGCGGCGGGCGCCGCCGAAGAGGGCGTCGAACCGGTATTTCTCGACGGCGGCGAGCAGCACCGGGGTCTGGATCCGGTTGCGGGTGCCGTCGGGCAGCGCACGCACGTGGCCGTTGTCGATCGCCTCCTGCACGCTCGCCACGACCAGGTTGAGCCCGAGGGTGGCGACCCGGGTGTCGCGGTACTCGAGCACCTCGGGGAAGTTGTGGCCGGTGTCGATGTGCAGGACCGGGAACGGGATGCGCGCGGGGGCGAACGCCTTCTCGGCCAGCCGGAGCATGACGATCGAGTCCTTGCCGCCGGAGAACAACAGCACGGGGCGCTCGAACTCGGCCATGACCTCGCGCATCACGAAAATGCTCTCGGCTTCGAGGGCATCCAGATGCGAGACGCGGTA
>Ga0247737_1001119_pt1 | contig 11451 bp, 9 predicted proteins | sample UWRJL028104C2_FD_180937 | JGI IMG/M metagenome (GOLD analysis project Ga0247737, IMG submission 180937) | Plant litter microbial communities from Arlington Agricultural Research Station in Wisconsin, United States - UWRJ-L028-104C-2 | ecosystem: Environmental > Terrestrial > Plant litter >...
AAGTAGCTAGATATCAACTAGAGACTTCTTTGGCTGGTTGCCAGACATTCCATAATCACGTGAAGATTCATAGGTAATTGATATATGCTTAAAGAGAAGGAATCTATATAGTTTTATAACTGAAGTCTTTATTTCGACTCTCCCCCTCCGACATACAGATATTGGTGATATATTGTAGTGGATTTCTACTTCTATTCAGCCTGAGTTCCTCTTGGTAACATGACCCCGCCAAACATGACGATTTCCAACATCGTGCTCGCCCCATTCACCATCCCACCCTCAACATCAGGCTGAATCTACACTTCACATACCTATTCTCCCTTCTTTACCTCTCTCGACACATCAATTCTCTACAAGATCGGATTACATCTGTAAAACCCCTACAGCAAACTCCATTTACTAGCCGTCAAACAAAGTCAATCGCAAAATTCTCACCATGTCCGGAGAACCTGTTAAATTCCTCCCATTGGGTGCGATTATTCAAGAGCTCAACGTCAATGGAACCAATATCGTACAAGGATTTGACACAGCGGAGCAGTATGAGAAGTACAATGGTCCATACTTTGGAGAAACCATCGGTCGAGTAGCTAATCGTATTGGAGGTGCCAAGGTATGTACCCAAGCGTCAGGTGATAAAAGGCTACGGAGTTCTAATTTTCCGTCATAGATTGACAATCTGAATGGTAAATCTTATCAATTGGCTGCTAACAACGGACCAAATGCCCTTCATGGTGGCCCTAAAGGTTGGGGAAAGCAAGTTTGGGAGAGTTCAGGATCCGGCGATGATGTGACTTTCAAAATCACCAGCAAGGATGGAGATGAGGGTTACCCTGGAACTGTTGAGGCTTCGGTGAACTATACTACTAGCGTCAAGGATGGTAAAGTCACTTTGGTCGCTAAGTACGAGGCGAAGCTCGTAGGCGATGAGGTAGAGGAAACGGTGCTAAATTTGACGAATCACTCGTAAGTAATTTCCCAATTTTGCAATTCAAACTGACCCGATTAGATACTTCAATCTTTCCGGGGCACCAACTATTGAAGGCACAGAGGTAACTCTGCACACCAATATATACCTTCCCGTTGACGATGGAGGAATTCCCAATGATCTCCCAAAACCGTACGAAGCTGGCCAGGGTCATACCGTAACAATAAAATCTGGAGAGAAGTTCACTTTGGGTTTATCTGATCCAGATGTTGATGACTGCTTTGTTGTTCAGTAAGTAGTATATGGCGCTTTTGGAGTCAGCTCTAGTCATTTGTCAGATTTTTCTAACCCGAACTGCAGGCCACCCAATGAGTCTCTGTCCACCCCCAAGCCAACCAGCACTTCGTCAATTGACCCTAAAGGTCCATCCCTTCCCCTCCACAAGCTAATAGATGCCTACCACCCAACCACCCAGATTCATCTCCGTGTTTCTAGCACCGAGCCAGCTTTCCAGTTCTATACAGGCAAATATATCGATGTCCCCGAAATCTCAGAAAATGGAAAGACGCAACCTGCCCGTGGTCCCAGAAGTGGATTTTGTGTGGAGCCTAGCAGGTTCGTAAATGCAGTCAACGTGCCGGGATGGAGAGATCAGGTGGTAGTGAAAAAGGGAGAGGTGTATCGAAGCGTCATTGTCTATGAAGCTTGGTCGGACAAGAATTGAGCTGAAAGAAGTTGATTGTGGTTCTACAAGAGTAAGGCATGTCGTAGGTACTAAAAGTGATGAAATTACATCCACTTCACTACATAGTCCTCTTTGTATCGGATGGACCGGCCTAGTAAAGCTGTTTCGATTGTAAATACACGACCTCTTCTCTATTTTCGTCTGCTTGTTTACGTCAGAAAATTATTTGATCCATTTTCAAAACATATGAGGCCAAGGTAGTTTATCAAGAAATCCAAACTTGAGATGATACGCAAAGCTACTTACTACTGAAAGAAACCAAGTCCATTTTCTATTCAGAAAACATGGAGCTTCGTTCAGTCATAGCATTTCCGCATCGTAGATCACTACAGCTTTTGTCCGGATAAGGGAGTATCTCTTTTGTTGAAATAATCACGTGTTAAGGGGCTCGCTTAACGCATTTAGAGATTGGATCAATACAGAATGCTAGTATTCTGTCATTATATTTCTACTGAATTACTAGGCAAAGTTCCTTGATTAGGTGGATTTTCAGGTAATATGTTAGCAGAAGTACGATTCTTTTAACCCTGGTAGGCTGAGAATGTACTGGACACCATGTCGGAGCTGCTCGATATCTACGAAGGTACATGCCTGAAAGGGGCCGGCACTCTGCCATCAATAGAGCTTATACAGATACGGAAATTCTTATCGAATTTTCAGACAGCTTGATTGACGATTTCTGGGACCTGGTTTGGGATTATTTTCATTCACAAGATTTCTAGTACACAAGGTTGTTTCGCAAGAACTGCATATGAAATATTGTATCGATTCTTCATTTCTTCTATGCCGTAGCAAACTACTCGTGATTTACACGCTTATTAAAGTGAGTGTTAATGCAAAAGCTTCCAAAGCAGCGAAAAAACCATGAGAACATACTAAAAGCATAATCAGCACGTTACCAACTGTGTCCAACAATGTTTAGTGCCTCGCCTTGGATTCATCGCAAATATACTTGGGATTTCCGCTTTCATTCAGGAGTGCAAATCCATCAATAATGTCTTTGGCAAACACACGGATCATGTAAATTGAGGCTAAGAGGTAAAATGTACTTATGTTCCAAATTTCGGTAGTTATGCCCAAGCTACATATAGATGTGATGGTAACAGTGGCAGATTCGTGAGAACTTATCTTTTGGGGACCAATATTAAAAACGATACCCACCAATTAGCATGGCAAAAATGTTTAAATTCTAAGAAACACTCCTTCATGGCTGCGCGACCATTTAGAGATGACTTTGTGAACCTGAAAGCATGCCTAGAGAACTTGAAATACAAAGATGTTTTGCTGAAGGTGACGGTCCCAGTAATTAACCCTAGAACACATGCTTTACCAGCCGTGCTACCATACACACCGCTTGATCTATTTTGTTTCTTTGCTTGAACTATCCAGAAGTACCAGAGGGATATGTACACTTCAATGACACTAACGATTCCTTCAGCAGCATTCCTGCCTTCGCTGTCAAACCATGCTCGCTCGCTACGGATGTCGCCCAAGGGGAAAAACTGGCCGTGGAATACCATTTAGGTGGCAGCCATCCATCTCCAAGAATGATCCAAAGGGTATCCCTGACATTGAACGGGAGGGTAAGACCAATCCAAAGGATGATGAAGGATGATCAAGGATCGATATTTATGTGGGTAAGGCATTAAGACAGTACTATTCATCTGTTCTGGATGTCGAAAAGGGCAAGACAGCAGGTAGGATTCACGATAGAGCGAATGGTAATATTTGACATGGGCAAGCGAAGTTAGGATACTACATCAAGAAGAGAAGATGCCTATTTCATGCATGAACACCCAATCAAGGGACATTTCCTTTTATACTCGATGCTTCCACGTTTTGCCCAAATCTCTCTCGTTTTCAGCTGAGACAAGCTATTCGGAATCATCGGAAGCTTCAAAAGCTGTGGTGTATTGGAAATGTCATTTTCACGTGACCAGACAAGACAGTCTAGCACCCGCAGAGTCACAATGCAAGACACTGCTATCGTTCTACACCACATTTTACCAGAGATATGAGAAATGAAGGTTTAAGGTGAAGAAAAAGAATGCTCACTAGGTGCATGTTCTCCACCATAAGACCCTGCGACGCGCGCGGTGTTATTCGACGTGCACCACTCCAATTTCACAAAACCATGATCAAGCTGGTCAACGCCATGAGTTCAAGACAATACAATGTATTATCAACTCCTAGTCAATGGGAGGCAGAACGAATCCACGTGCTAGGGGTTGGAAATATTGGCCTGCTTTTTGCACACTCATTGGCCATGGAGTTGAATGCACCACCTATTACATTGCTTGTGCACCGCCCAGAGCTCTTAGAAGAGTGGGAGAAAAATGGACGGAACATCTTGCTGGTAAAACGAGATATACCTGTTATAGCGTCAGCTTTCGATGTTGAGCTTCTGAGCGCGCTGGGTGCTGAGCCTCAGGTATGTTAGTATCTCGTTCATTAGTGATTTAAATTGTGCATCGGAGAGCTTCGATGTCGCGATATTTTAACTGAATCTATGCATTCTATTATTTTAGACCTATAGTAGCGTCATTTCATTCTTGTGGACCACGAGACGTCATATCTGGAACGAACCAACTGTTTTTTGTTTTTCTGCAGTTACACGTACTATTCGGAATACTAGCTTCCTATATTGTACAGATATGTGGCATCTTAAATGTTTCTTAGATTTCAGCTGTGAACTCATTACAACGTACGAGGGAAAACATGTTACTACCTGTGAACTCTTGTAGCTGATAGAATATCTGGATATCTGGCATATTTTGATTGAGAGCGCAATTCGTATTTGATTTACATATTCTTGTAACGATTATACCATATACCAACCATCAAACATCACTAATAGTCAATTAAATAGTCAAAAATCGCAAATCTCATTGTCGCTACCAAAGCTACGAAGGCTGTCGGAGCGGTATCCGCCATCGCCCACCGTCTTACCCCTGCCTCAACAATACTCTTCACCCAAAATGGCATGGGAGTTATCTCCAAAATTAATGCTAATGTATTTCCCGGCGAATCCCAAAGGCCCTGCTACTTAGCAGCTGTGAACTCACATGGAGTAAAATCCACACCAAGTAAGCCCTTTCAGGCCGTCCATGCTGGCATTGGTAAGGTGACTGTCGGCTTTGACCCTTCCTCAACTGTGGCTGATGCCAGAGAGGGAAATGGGCAAGGCACATACCTTCTTGACAAAATTGTGCGGGCGGAGAATCTAGTGGCCACGGAGGTAGATGCGAAAGAGTTGTTACATCTGCAGTTAGAGAAGCTCATTGTAAATTCGATTATAAATCCTCTAACAACGGTATTGGATTGCGAGAATGGCGCACTTTTTAAGACCGAGGATCTCCGATTCGTGATCAGAAAGCTCGCCGAAGAAGCTGTGGAAGTGATCAACGGACTACCAGGACTTCGGCCCGAGGACCGATTCGATATAGAACGCGTGATTGATTATGTCAATCTGGTCGGGCATCATACCTCGTCTAACACGAGTTCAATGCTTCAGGATTCGAGGGCGGGAAGAGAGACAGAGATCGACTACATCAATGGATGGATCATAGACAAAGGGAAGGAAATGGGTAAGGAGGTCGGTCACCACAAACTCTTAATGCGACTAGTGAACGACGGAAGAAAATTGTCTTTTTCGGATATAAGCACTATTTTGGGGGAGCCTTCTGCTGGTGCTCTTGCTTGAGACTCCGATTTCACTTTGAATGATCGCCAACTTTGAGTAATGGTTAACCATATTTATGAGCTCAAGCCAGAAAAAAGAATGGCCGGGTGATCAGGGGTAGAATTTATAGCATGGATGATGATAGTGACCATAAACAGGTGGCTGGAAATATATAATGATCTCCGTAAATGAGTTGTAGGCACAAAGTACCTTCTTCTGATAATATCTCCTAGGCAGCTTTGTTATAAGAACCGTTGATTTTGAGCTAGCGACCAAACTTGAGTTTTAAAGTCCCGCACTATTCAACAGCTCTTTTCGCTTCATACTTAGGAATACCAGAAGATTTCACTAGAGTTAATGGCAATAGGCATAGTAGATAGGAAGGCATTGGTTTAATATGATGATTTTGATATTCTTGAACGATCTGAGTGTCTTTTAGTACACCTTTGTTATATACATTTCCCCACAACCCTTCTCCCACTCCTAGTATAATATTTCTCCATCCCCCTCTATGTAGACCGTTTGTTAGGTGTAACAGCGAATGTGGGTCGGACAAATCTGCCCAAGGTTAGTATTATATTATAGGGACAATGCCTTCCCCTAGTATCGCCCAACAAGCATAACAGGGAGAGCAAGATAGCTTACCTGTCCGAGTTGTAAGGACTGGTCTCCTTGCCTAAGAGCTCCTTCTCCCTAGCCTGGTCGGCCAAATGCCTTCTCACCAAATCACGATCTTCCTCTGCTGTCAACAGCGGGATGAGATGGATGCGCGACCACATCTTCTCTCGCGCAAGCTCGCTGGTTTCCGTTAGCTCCTATCTCTTCCGATCACGCATCGCAGGTGAGCGTCGTACTTTTGTTCGCGAATTCCCTTTCCAAGCTTCCAGAAACCGAATGTCATTATGCCAGCCACACCTAGCAACATCACCGAAGGTCGGAATCCGCGGACTGGAAGGTTTCTCTGTGATTCAATGTAATCAGCATGTGCTCCTCTTAATACCTGCATCGGACAAGCTCGAGCTCGAGCTGCTCCTCAATCGCGTCTCATTGTCATGTTCATTCTTCCCCTCTGCCCATTCATCCTATTTTCGTGACGATGAATGTCCCGAAGTGGTAACAACGCACCTTATATTGAACTGGGCCATAGCCCCCAACGGGCGGCAGATCTTGCGGCATGATTGATTGTGGGAATATGTTTCAATTGCTAGAATTCCAATTGCACGATCCAATGTTGAAGTGACGTTGAAGGCGGTGAAGCAAATGTGGGCTTTTGTTGTTATTCTGCCGGAACCGAAAGTTCAAGCTCTCCTTACTCACTACAAATTTAGGATTAGGAGGGAGGCGTGAAACAAGTATAAAGTCTCAGGTGATCATCTTACATCTTAATTCATATATTCACACTTTTTTATTTGGTGGGAGTTGTACAGATTTAGAAAAATGTATGCTTGTAATAATTTCGCTACATGGAAAAGTTACCGCAACTCGACGCCATACTTATGCCGATGCCAAAATGCTTGCTTTAAGATACTCATATGCGCCAGCCATCCCACCGCCGGTACCGGTGCCCATCATCCCGTAACGCCTTCGCAATGCTTTCGACGAATACAAACTACTACTTTAACCATCTGCCGCAAGCTCGGCCTCTAGATCGGCCTCCAGATCTCCAAAGTCTCCATCTGCATCTTCATCATCTTCGTCATTTTCATCTACGTCTTCAGCGTCTGTTTTGCCTGGCGTAGGCAAGCTACTCCCCTCGCTTGGTGTCTCGATGGTCTTCAAACCTGTACTTCTGTCGTGAGACATCCGCTGTTTCTTTACTGATGCACTCGATATATCAGGATCTTCATCACCTTCGTCTACATCATCATCAGTAATCTCGCCATGGTGTCGTTTTGTACCACGCGCGCTTCTACTGGTGTCAGTGGTAGAAGTACTGGCGTCACTGTTGTTCCCATCGTCGGTATCGTCACCACCCATGAACTCTGCAAGCTCATCTTCGATGGCAGCCCAGTTCATGTTTTCATCGATGGGCGATACATCACCATCAATGTCGCTAGGTACTAACGTTTCCGAATTCAGATCTTCTTCTTGGCTGGCAGGAACGCTCGAATGACCTTCGTCGATTTCATCTTCGTCTCCGGTAGAGTCCTCGTCTTCAGCGCTATCATCCGAGTCACTATCAGGTATATCAGTAATTGCTAACGATATCGACATAATTTTAAAAGTGATTGAACTGTGACTTACCGAATTGAGGATGGACCACTGATTCGATCCGATTCATGGATCTCAACCTGCTAAGTTAGTACACATCAGCAACTTTGGGTGAATAAGTATTTACCAGATATGGCGTCTCGTCCTGCTTCTCCCACTTGCTAATCGTATCTAGTAGCCATTGATGGGTGACTATCTTGACTATGCAATATTTAGTATGGTTTTCCAACTCAAAAATGCTCCAATACGCCAAATCAGAACGAAATACTTACTGTGGGGATATCTTGCAGCCTGTCGAACCTTACTTGTGCGTGTGCGGCTGGTAGGAGTAATGACATGTGTGACTTTCCTCGAGACACTGTAAAACATTAGCTCAATCAATTTGATAGACTTCACTCATTAACTCACTCTCGTTGCAATAAGGCCCCAAAGCTCTGTGCTTGGATAGCAATCTCGGTTCTAGAATTCTGGGTGTTAGTATATTGTGTAGACTTGCGCAGATGCAAAGCATAGTCAGCTCGAAGACCACTACTTGATGGTACGTTTTGCGAAAGGAAATGGTTTGTAGTAAATGTCATTAAATACCTCATTACATCAGCAGACAATGGGACTAGGCCAGACATCACCAAGACGGTACCTTCCAGAACTTTGGATCTATAGTCCTTGATTAGCAATTTGTTCCATAAAGTATGTCCGTTTTTAAATTTAGTTCACATTGGATACTCACTTTAATGCTGGCATCACATGGCCTATGTCGGGGACGATTTGCAGATCCGCTGCATCATCCTTGATTGCGATTTTCTTGGTTCTTCCTGGCTTGAGTTGAGCCACTCGTCCGCCATGCGCATTGACCAAGGCACCGTCGTATTGCTCATAAAATGCCTTGTGAAGTCGAGACAGATGTTGCTCCAGATACATCAGCTCAACATCGTCGTCCTTCAAAAGATTATGTCGGTGATGCGGATGTGGCTTTTCAGGATCTCCGTTCTGTGCTACTTCAGCTGCCTCTACTTTTTCTTCGTCACTAGCCTCTTTCTCTAGTTGTTCTTGCAAATGCGCCAAAGGTCGTTCTGTGATTTGCTTCTCCAAAAACTTCTCTTGTTCCGCTGATTGCTCTTCGAGCAAGGCATGATCATCACCTCCACCCATCTTCACCAGCTCTTCTAATGCACTCATATGAGAGCTTTCTGTTGTATTGACTTCTTCTATATTCTCTCCCGTTCCGTTCAGTTCAGTACTTGCTGGCGCATCTTCCGAGCTTTCCTCCTTGACCGACTCGTCTGGAACCTTAATTGCGGCGGGCTTCTTTGGTGCTGGATCCGATTTTGGGATCTCTTCTCTCTTAGGCAAGAAACTCGAATTGATATCTCCAATGCCAAGGAAGAAATCATAAGGATGTACCTTGATGAGATTAGGTCTGTTTTTTGGCCAAACATCCGCGCGATCATCTATAATAACCACCATTTTCGTATCGATAGGAAAGAGTCTTGCCAAGCTTTTGGCAGTCATGCTTCCGTTCTCGTCTCGACTGATAATCCGGTCTCCAAACAGTCGTTTGTCGGGGTCAACAATTTTCGCAATGCTAAGCGCGTATGCCCGAGTGCCCATCGTATATACATGTAATTCGTATAATTCCGACACCTTGCTCAGAAATTCCCGAAGGCCAGGTCGCATCTTGATATAGTACCAGCATTTGGAAGCTAACCCTCGCGGCGCATCATCGTTCAATTGAAAAGCAACCACGTCCTTAACAGCTTCGTAGTTCGGAGATGTGGGATCGCGTTGCCATTCGCCGACCGTAGGTTCGATGCAGGCATGTATAATGGTTTGATCGAGATCTACCACCAGCGTAAGCTTCCTATGCTTCAGTAACCGCCGCTGTAGCTCTTCCTCTGCTCTCGATGCTTCGTTTTGGCTGACGGTGAGATGCGTTTGATCATGGATCATGCTGATTTGCGCGCGCTCCGTATCAACACTTGTGCTAGCCCACGATGTCTCCGTCATATCCTTTCCACAAATACCGCAAAGTCCAGCAAATTGTATCGCATGCGAGCAGTCCTCCTTGACATCCACAAACTCCATATCCCCGTGGACTTCCATTCCTTCGTGCACCTTCCATTCAGTTATTTCTCCCTCGACAGGGCTCTCCCAATCGGCTGTGGTTGTTATCGTCTCCATGGTATAGTCATCACCCCCTTTAAAGACATCACCAAGCTGCATCTGCCATGTGAACTTATACTGCAGGAGAGCATCCTGTTTCTTGATCTGCTCCCCGGGTTGCTTCAATAGCTTGCTGATGACGATTGGGTATTTAAGCTTCGCGCCTAACTTCAACACTTTGCCCATTTTGTTATCCTCCTACGCGGCAATTCTTATGCTTGTGGTCATGCAATGTCTTTGAATCAGATCTGCGGAAGAAGAATTGTCAGTAATGGCTTTCGCGGGGAAGACGGAATGGACGAAGCGTGTTCCAACACCTGAAGCAACTAGCAATCGTGACTTCCAGAGAAACATTGAAATCAAGGCTTCCAAGAAACAAACACGGCTTGCGCAAGCTGCAAGTACAGATTTAATGGCATCTACAAGCTGCGGAATAAACATACGATCTCAACTTGAGCTTTCTAGAAGCTCTCATGGGAAACGTCGCGTGGGGTTACAGCTTGTATATCCTATCTTCCGGAACACGTTGTCTTCTGCGCGCATATTCACCTATGGCATTGGGATCCGCGCGAGTCTCCCAAGTCCCAAATTCGAATAGAAATCCCGAAGCAAACCTGCACGTTGCGATTTTACTTTGCGGAATAGGTTGTTTGCGCTGGACGTGAGTTAAATAGCGTGGGTGGTCGAGGGTGCGTGTAGCAAATAGAGGTGTGCTTATCGACTGGTAGACAAACGGAAAGTTGGGGATTCGATTCTTATGTATAGAGTCGGCCCCACTTAGTTTTGTTGATTGGCTCAAACAATGATCCGCATTCAGGGGGGCAATGTCATGAGTCGAAAGTGGTAGCCTTATCAGCCTTGTCCACTCTCGGCATGTGTTGAGAGTCCAATCCAACAACACCAGCGCAACAATATCATATAGAGGTGGTACAAAGTTCACTCGGATTTGCTAGATGTATGGAAAGACAGGCCTGATGCATTTGATCGTGATCTTTATTAGGGCGCTGCTCTATTATACTCATGTTATTCTACCATAAACCAACACTCCCATAATTACGTGACGTTCTGCGCTTCATACAAATTACCATGCTAAGTACTGCCTAAATCAAATCCCACCGTCTCCGCTTGAAGTCAGTTCCCTAAAACTCAGAACTGCGTCTATGAAAAACAAAACTATGCTCGCTGCATCAAGTAGTCTCGCGGTTTGCAGAGCCCTCCGAGTCTGACAGGACTGCGTTTCGCTGCAATAGTCCCGAGTGTGCCATAGCATCCCATCCATGTATACGCTTCACCAACTCCGGATCCGTGTCATCGCCAATGAATGTCCAACTCTCTTCAGAGTCCTCGAATGCGTCATCTACCACCTTACCTTGCCGACCTTTGATCAGAGACTTGGCGTATTCCAGATCTCGATAGATGGACTGGATCGCTGTATCCACTCCATTTTCCTACAAGATATTAGTGGGTTACTTAGTAATATTAACGGGACTGCGTACCTTTCGAATCTGTTCACCTAGCACTTTGGCTTTGATGATCATTCTCTCGCTATGTGACGCTTCCCACAGTGCACGTGAGAACACACTAACGTTAAGCTTTCGCAAGAAGATGCCTACACCTAAATCTTCTACACGCGATCCAAAGAAGAACTGATCTCCAAAGAAAGGTTTGATTATGGTAGGTATACCCGCTCTGAGACTGGCACCTGTAGTACCAGAGCCACCATGGTGG
>Ga0247737_1001122_pt1 | contig 11441 bp, 15 predicted proteins | sample UWRJL028104C2_FD_180937 | JGI IMG/M metagenome (GOLD analysis project Ga0247737, IMG submission 180937) | Plant litter microbial communities from Arlington Agricultural Research Station in Wisconsin, United States - UWRJ-L028-104C-2 | ecosystem: Environmental > Terrestrial > Plant litter >...
GATTTGGCTTAACCGCGGCTCACCCAGACATAGTGCCAATTCAAGTCAATCACGAGGAAGACGAACCTGAAATGGCTTCAGATGAAGATGAATTCCTACTAGACAACGGCAATTTCGGTCACGATGCAATCTTCAGTGTTGGACACACATTCCTCAATGCCACAAATGTTCGTGATGCCGGGGGCCTCTTCGTCCACAGACGACAACGCCACAATGGTACGTCAAGTCTTATGACATAATATCCACTAATCAACAATGTGGACCACTTCCAGCTGAACATCCACTTTTTGGGCGGGCGAGAAATCCTACCACAGCACCGGAAGCCGTTACACATCCCCTCCTACTGGATATGTCGGCACCAGGTCGCTCGAATACCAGCCACCAAGGCAGAGGCTTGCGCACTGCTCCTAGACTCATCGGCAACGCTCCATCAAGTTTCCTCCAAACTATCCACGAAATGCTTGCAGAGGGCTCTCTGGAGGTCCTCCAACAGTTGATTCATGAGGGAGGAGAAATGTTCCGGATTGAGGTTCCAGCTGGAATACTTCAACACGGCCGACGCCTTCTAGCAGGTGGCTCAAATCGACCTGAGAGGGTGGCCCGACCCCACAACCAAGGTCGAGAATTCGATCCCCTTCTAACTCTACCCCGATGGGCAGAAGAAATGAAGATTCTTCATGGCGATTTTATTACAGAACGCGTGAGCAAGCTTGGGAACCACCTCATAGTCGCGATGCTGCCCGCTGCACTGGAGGCAATCAAACAGGCCAAGATCAAAGAGGAACAAGAGGCTGCCCGCAAAGCAGATGAAGAAGCTGCTCAAGCTGCTGAAGATGAACGTACAAGGAAAGCCGAAGAACAGATTGCGAACCTCAACATGGACGAACAAACGAAGGCGCCTGCTGACGATGAAACCCGTGACACCACAACGACTTCAACTGCTGATATTCCTTTGGTGACTTCGGTCGAAACAGATGAACCTGATAGTCCTCAGGATGCCACAATGGAAGAAACAGCTCCCGCAGCCGCAGATGCTGACGCCGAAATGGCAGACGTTGAGGAACCCGAGACCACTACCCCTACGCCCCCCGTCGCTACTGCCGAAGAGGCCCTTGTCTCAACCTCAGAAGAACCACCTATGCCATCTTCTTCCACTGCCGATGCCAATCCCCCAGAACGCGTCACAGTAATGATACACGGAAGCGCCGTTGACATTACCGACACCGGTATTGACCCAACCTTCCTCGAGGCGCTCCCTGACGATATGCGTGAGGAGGTCCTGAATCAGCACGTTCGTGACCAACAAGCGGCGCGAGTTGAGCGTCCTCCGGATTCCCAGATCAGCTCTGAATTCCTTGATGCTCTTCCACCAGACATACGTGCCGAAATTATTCAACAAGAGGCTATGGAAAGGGCTCGTCGAAGGAGCGAAGACGCTGCTAGGGCGGCCCCTACCCGAGAGGCTGCTGAGATTGATGCCGCAAGTCTTATTGCTAGCCTTGACCCAACCCTCCGCCAGGCCGTTCTCATGGAGCAAGACGATGGTTTCATTCAGACTCTTCCTTCTCATATGATTGCGGAAGCAGGTGCATATCGCGATGAGCTGCATGCGCGTCGTGGTCTTCATGCTCCTCGGACTGCGTCGAGAACAGCTCCTCCTATCGTGCCCGCGAAGAAATATGCACCCCAACACGACGCCATCATGCTTTTGGATCGAGCAGGCGTTGCTATCCTTGTTCGACTTCTCTTCTATCCCCAAGTTCTGAAGAAAACGCTGTTATTCAAAGTTCTCGTTAATCTCTGCGAAAATACCAAAACTCGCACAGAGCTGTTCAATCTTCTTTTAGGTATCTTACAAGATGGCACTGGTGACCTCGCGGCAGTAGACAAGAGTTTTGCGCAGCTATCGGTCCGCAACCGCGAAAGCAAACCACAGACGCCTAAAGCTGCTGGAAAGCAGAAGTCCACTGACTACATCTCGACACTAGCACTACCTGCTTCTCAGATGGAGACCGTCCCCGACCTCATTGCTCAACGCTGTCTAGAGGCTCTGACTTACATCGTGAACGCAAATGAACCCTCCTCTCTGTTCTTCCTTACCGAACACGAATTACCAGTCGGCCTCCGTAAACCTAGTGGGAAGAAAGGCAAAGGGAAGGAGAAGCAACTGTCGCAAACCCACTATCCTCTGGTTCTTCTTTTGAACTTGCTTGATCGTCAGAGTCTCCTTCGAACGCCCGCTATTCTCGAGTCTGTGGTCGGCTTGCTGGCGACAGTCACCCGTCCTTTAACAACACTAGCAGACCAGAAGAAAGCACCAGAGGATGTCCTACCTTCAGCGCCAGTGCTTATTTCGGCAGAAGCGTCCACAGTTCCGCCCGTGCCCTTAGCTCCGTTGTCTGACACTCCGCAACAAGCCATGTTGGACACTACCCCAGATGCCGTTGCGCCAACAGGTAGATTTTATGACAATCTCTCCGAATCGCTTCTGATTTCAAGTGCTGTAGCACCAACTCCGGATGCCTCCACAGCGCCACCTGTAGTGGAGCCTAAGCCTTCAAGCGAAGTGATCGAGGAGAAAAGCCTACTACCCCATCCTCCACAAGTACCCCATCCAGCCCTATGTCTCATTGTGAACATCCTAACCGTCGGCGAATGCTCGGGCCGCACCTTCCAACAAAGTCTTGCACTGATCCAACACCTTTCCAACATTCCTGACGCTCGAGACGTGATCGCCCTTGAACTGAAGACGAAAGCACAGGACTGTGGTCAAACTCTCTACTCGGACCTCGACGAACTTGCCGTTGCCCTTCAAAAGTCCAGTAACAACGCTATCACTTCCGTGGCGGCTAAATTCTCTCCTGCATCCTCTACGCAGGCGAAGCTCTTGAGAGTCCTGAAGACGATTGACTACATGTACACACCCAAGGCTTCGTCGACAGCTCCAGGTGCCGCGGCCACAGCTTCCAACGAGGACATCGAAAAGGTCCAGACCATCTACGAATCCTTCAGGTTCACTCCACTATGGCGCAGACTCGGAGATTGCCTGTCTTTCATCGGCGAAAATCCTGAGACTGACCATATTGCGACTGTCCTACTCCCTCTCATAGAAGCTCTGATGGTCGTCTGCAAATTTGTCGGGTCTAAGGGTCCCGTACCTCGAGCATTGCGGATCGCAACTTCACCCAAGTCGCCAACAACGCCCAGAGAGTCTATGGAAGAGCTTTTTATCTCGTTTACGGATGCTCATAGGAAGATCCTCAACCTCATGGTCCGCAACAATCCCTCTTTGATGAGCGGCTCGTTTTCATTGCTCGTCAACAATTCCCGCGTTCTTGATTTCGACAACAAGAGGAACTACTTCAATCAGCAGCTTCACCGCAAACCTCACACGCGTGAGCATCATGGCACCCTGCAGCTAAATGTGCGCAGAGCTCGAGTTTTCGAGGACAGCTTCCTATATCTCAACCGAAAGACCGGCGAGCAGATCAAGAATGGCAAATTGAGCGTTCGCTTCTATGACGAAGAGGGTGTAGATGCCGGTGGTCTAACGAGGGAGTGGTTCCAGATCCTTGCGAGACAAATGTTCAATCCCAATTACGCTCTCTTCCAACCTTGTGCCGCAGACAAGCTGACCTACCAGCCCAACAAGGCATCATGGGTCAATCCTGAGCATCTTTCATTCTTTAAGTTTGTTGGTCGCGTTATCGGGAAGGCCATATATGATGGGAGGTTGCTGGATGCATACTTCGCCCGAAGCTTGTACCGTCAAATCCTTGGGAAGCCTGTTGACTACAAGGACGTCGAATGGGTGGATCCAGAGTACTACAACTCGCTTTGCTGGATCTTGGAGAATGACCCTACGGTCCTCGATCTCACTTTCAGCGTTGAGGGAGATGAGGTTTGTATTCATGACCTACTCGAGATTCTTTAACTGACGTTGCACTTAGTTTGGTGTCAATCGCATTGTGGCTTTGAAGGATGGAGGTGAACACATCCAGGTTACCCAGGAGAACAAGCGAGAATACGTTCAACTATCCGCTCAGTACAGGCTCTACTCGTCGATCAAGGAACAAATTGAGTATTTGTTGGGCGGTTTCTATGAAATCATTCCTAAAGACCTCATTACTATTGTGGGTCCTAGTATTTTCCTGTGCATGTCTATACTGATTTAGTATGTTTATAGTTCAACGAGCAAGAACTCGAGCTGCTCATTTCCGGGACCCCTGACATCGATGTGGATGAATGGCGCGCAGCAACGGAGTACAACGGGTATTCTAGCTCAGATCCCAACATTGTTTGGTGGTGGCGTGCACTCAAGTCCTTCAACCGGGAGGAGAGGGCCAAGGTTCTAAGCTTCGCGACTGGTACTTCCAGAGTACCTCTCAATGGATTCTTGGATCTACAAGGTGTTCAAGGAGTGCAGAAGTTCTCGATTCATCGCGCCTACGGCGAACACGATCGGCTTCCTCAAGCACACACCTGTAAGTCTTTTGCTAGTCACTTTTTGGTATACTAATAACCTCATCTTTAACGTTTTAGGTTTCAACCAGATCGATCTTCCTCAATATACGACTTACGAAATGTTGCGTCAACAGCTACTCATGGCCATCAACGAAGGAGGTGAAGGATTTGCTTTCAGTTAGAACACTAGGGCTGCACTTGTCTGATAATCCTCAATGTACCCATAATCACACTTACACACTTGCATTCACCAGAATATACATTTGTACTATTTCTAATAGTGGGGTACTGACAACATCGCACCACCGGCTACTCGTGTACCCGACGCTAGCGAGACCGGTCATTTACACACCGGCCACGCAATATAAGTCGATCATCATCGAGAATCCTCCTTTCACCAAACCGTTAATATGCGTGCCTTTGTCGTAAACAAGCTCAGCCATCCTTCCAATATTGCTCTCGATGCGAACGCTCCGGAACCAAGGGCGGGGTCAAGTCAGGTCTTGGTGGATGTATACAGTGCCGGCCTCAACTTCTTTGATGCAAGTTCCCATCCTTGTCCCAGGCTGCGAATTCTCATGTCTTCGCATGTGCACAGATTCTGCAAGCACAGGGAAAGTACCAGCATAAGCCACCCCTTCCTTTCACGCTAGGGACCGAATATGCCGGTGTAATCTCCCATGATTCGCCTATACCAGAAGGAAGCGGACTGTGCAGAGGGCAGCGTGTATTTGGCGCCCAACTAGGCTCGTTCGCCGACAAAGTCGCTGTGGATGTAGATCGTGTATTACCTCTTCCAGACAATCTTACCTTCGATCAGGGTGCAGGTGCGTTTGGTTTCATCTCTCTCATCGTAAAATTTTGCTGAACTAACCCCCAGGAATGTTCGTCACCTGGCCCACAAGCTACGAAGGACTCGTTGGACGTGCTGAGCTGAAGGAGGGTACGTGTTCGGCCCAACAGGACCGTGAAGATCTCAACGCTCACTCAATCTTGACTTCGCTAATCTAGACGAATGGGTACTAATAACAGCCGCGGCTGGCGGTGTCGGACTTGCGGCGGTACAGATTGCCAAAGGTTGCCGCTGTTCCCATCCAATGTTATTTTCTAGCCCGCTAACAAGAAAGTCTCTGCAGCCCTCGGAGCCAAAGTTATCGCCGCAGCAGGTACATCAGAGAAGCTTGACATTGCAAAGCACTATGGCGGGGCTGATTACGGTGTCAACTACTCGAAACCTGGGTGGCAGAAAGAGGTGCTGGCTATCACCAAAGGTCATGGTGCAGATGTGATATTTGACCCCGTTGGATTGATAAATGGTATGGTCAAACCAGACGTGCATGATTCGTGGAGATCTAATCAAATGTTATAGATTCATTAAAATGCATCGCATGGAAAGGTCGTGCAGTAGTGGTGGGCTTTGCAGGTGGTACAATTGAGAAAGTACCCATGAATCTTGTGCTGCTTAAAAATATATCACTGGTCGGCGTGCACTGGGGTGCTTATTCCAGTAAGTCTTTTATCTTAATTCACAAAACGCGTTACGGCGATCTAACTGTTTTCCTTGCAGTCAAGGAAGAGAGTCACATCCCTGTTGTCTGGAAGAACGTTATTGGGTTAGCACTTTTCTACCACTTCTCAACATCATCGTTCTCATATTACTACGCAGCATGATCGCAGATGGGCGGATCAAACCCATCGTATACAAGGAGGTCTACAGCCTTGAGCAATTGGTGGAAGGCCTTTCAGCGCTGGAGAAGAGACAGACATGGGGAAAAGCAGTCGTGCGGGTAAGGAACGAAAAGACAGGGAATTCCAAACTATAATACATTGCTTAGGTCTGCGGGTCAGTAGTATTTATGATCTAATATCGTTAATGATATGTGTGGTATCCGACCAAGATTATACGGCTCTAAATGGGGAGGGACTATATACAGATGGTAACTGTGTAAGATAGGTTAATATCAGTCAACAAATTAGCTGCTAGTGTGCGTAGTATGGTACATGAAATTCGGGAGGTTCAGCGAAACTCTTTCCATAAAGATCTCTCGTAATTCTTGGATAAATCTTCATCCTCACCGTTCAATGCTTCTTCTTCGTCCAGCTCTATCTGAAGCGCGTCCTCATCGATGTCCGGTAAATCATCATCGCCAGAGGATGCATTACGGAGGCTGGGAGAGGCACACCAGACCATAGATTCAGGAAACGTGAATAGAGGCCCACGAGTCACATGCGACGGCTCCAACGATGATGCATCAGGTACTGCGTCTCTAGTTGAGGCATTAGAAAGGTCTTCGTCTTCGTCGTCTCCTAATAGCTGCGTGAAGTAATTCATTTTGCTGAGATGGTCTAGCCTCATCGACTTCAAGCATTCTGCAATATTTTCCGCAGAAATCTGTATCGAACACCCGAACTTTTAGCATTCAAGCAAATGTTAAGGACAGCTGTGAAACCAACCTCATCTGGGTCATATTTCCACACTTTTAATGTGCTCTTCAGCCGTCTCTCCTGCTCCTTCCAGGTAATCGCACGCCGAATGATTTCAGACACAAATTCCCCGGTGATATCCTTGAGTAGCTGAATACATTCCGCAGAGATGGAAATTGCATCTAATGGCCTCGTGGAATCGTGAATAGAGTTATATAACCTAATGGGAACTATGTTGAGATGAATTTCATAGCACATCACGTACTTTATCACATACCTCGTAAGTCGTGCTAGGGTAGAGAGGTGAAAAAAGTCCAGCTCCATTTCCGTGATATTCTGGGCGTCGATACCAGTCTCCAAGAGCAGATTCTTGAGTTTGTAGGGCCTGGTCTGGCCTGACCGATTACGGGTTTCGTACATGTCCTCGGCCTCTTTGAGGTTCATCTCAGCGTCACCAAGAGGTGCAGGAGATACAGAGCGCCCCTTCTTTCTCTGCTTGTACACATGGGGACGCGGCTTATTTGGCTTTCGCAGCCTAGATTTTCGCCCTGGACGCAACTTGACATAGTCTTGGATCACAGCTCTCCCAGCTGCCTCTGCACGCTTACGGCGCATGTACAGCCGCTTTTGCAGTTTACGGCGTAGCTTGTTGTCTTCTGTAGATGTCGCCCCGGATTCTTCAGGTTTCCGAGGAGATGTTCCTGTTAATATATCCTCCGTGATTGAAGATGGCGCCGGTGGCATGGAACCAGGCCTGCTGCCTGGCGGAGATGAATGGCTATCTTGGTCATCTAAGAGACATCCAGTAGAAAGTCAGCACACGAAAGGAGAAATTTTCAAATACGGTGAACAAAATCTGACCGTCCTGTTCCATTCCAATTTCAGAAGACAAGATCTGTCCATCCAAAGCGCCCGGTTCAGAATTTCCACCGTCGACTTGAGTTTTAGCCTCTGCTTCACGAATGATGTTCTCCAAAACCATGAGACACGTAGAATCCATATGGTTCACATATCCATTCTTTCTGTTTCCGTTCTTCCCGTTAGAAACTGTCTTGACGTCTTTATCTTCACCCTGAACATCGGATGAAGCGGGGCAACAAGTACAGTGTTCGGGAGTATGAGAACATTCCCCTAAGTCACCCACACTCCAGGGACAGGCATCAAGTTCGTTGAGATAAGACGCCATTTCCTCCTCGCGTTTGAGCCACCGTTCGGAAACCTCCATGGCAGGTTCTATCATTTCCCTCGTGAAGGGCTCCTGAGCTGCCGACCCAACATGACAAGTAGCCTTTTCCAATGCCCGCAGGTAGGCGCATACATCCAGAGTGTTTTTGGTCTGTATATGCGCAGAAATGAGCTCTGGCTGGTGACGAGAGAACAGTGCAAGTCCATGAAAGAAAAGGTCTTTCTCGGAGGAAGTCCAGTATGATGCCGGAGGACAAAAGGAAGACGAAAGAGCAGGCACATCGGTCCTGTATCCCCTCAGATGTCCTCGTATGGCCTCCTGGTGGGCCCTAAAGTGGTCGCAATATGCAGAGAAGGGACTATAGGGGGATCCGGAAGGCTCTGCGATATTCATGGACAGACGTTACATGCTCGTTCATGTTCAAGTTCAGCAAAAGACTGTCCGGCCCGCTCATGTCTGACAAATTAATTACGTAACCTCTAAGCGCTCAAACCCATTGAGGGGCAATGCAGAAGTGAAAGAGCTAGGTATATTCATATCCAATGTGTGTCCTTCCGTAGCAAATAATAATAATCCATGCAGCAGTCCTAGAGGTTGGCGAGTCGTTGACGGCCTGAACTCCCAATCTCCCCATGTTGCCGCAATTCCCACTGTTTGCGCGCGATCTTGCGGAGGTCACCTTTGATGATCTTGCCTGAAGGCGTGCGGACTGCGACAAGAGATAAAGTGAGCCGCCGGCCTCTCATCTGCGTGTTCCGGAAATACATACCGAATGGAGTGGTCATAATGATAACCATCACAGGATGGGCGAATCGAGGAAGCCTAATCAACGTTCAATCGTCAGTCCACTGACATTCCCCAGTTTTCCCCACTCGGGGCCAAGAAAAAAGAACAAAAAAACACACCTGCTCTTCGCCTGCGCAATTAACGACGCTTCGGTGACCTCCCCATCCTGACCAGGCCGGACAGACACGATCGCAGCCACTAATTCCCCCAGCCGCTCATCCGGCACGCCTACCGCGGCGGCCTCCAAAACCCTCGGATCAGCATACAGCGCATTCTCCACCGTAACCGAGTCCTGTTCACATTTAACGATCGATCGGTCCGAAAAAAGTCAGTAAGCGAAAGTAGAATTTCAGGGAAGGGAAGAAGAGCAGTGTCAGGGAAGCCAAGCTACTCACGATGTTTTCTCCTCCACGGATGATGATATCTTTCACTGAATAGCCGAAAGTGGATTTGTCAGGCGCCCGCGTGCATTTCGGGTTGTTAGATATGAAAACGAGCTACTCACGTCTGTCTTTGATGTAGAGGAACCCTTCATGATCGAGGTAGCCCACATCCCCCGTCCGCAGCCAGCCATCTTTTGTTATCATCGCGTTCGTCGCATCTGCGTGTTCGTTCATCGTTAGTTTTCCGTGGACTTTCGGAAATGGACATCTCCGTACCTGGATCGCGCCAGTAGCCCTGCATGACGTTTGGACCGCGCCTATGTTACACAACGTCAATGTGGCGCACTGCAGCAGCTTGACAACATGTCCACTCACAACCAGACTTCACCGATGCTGCCGGCAGGTAGACATGTACATGCGCTGCCACCAACGACACGGATCTCATTGACAGGAGACGCGCGACCGCTGAATCAGAATGATTAAATGAGACGCCAAAAACATGAGGACAAAGGTCAAGACATACGTGCTGGTCGGCCGCTCGTTGTAATCCTCGCCAGCAAACTATGATCGACAAGATTAGTATCAAGGTTGGGAAATCACAAGCGAGGCAAAGCATACTGAGACAGCTATTGAATTCGTTTCTGTCAAGCCGTAAGCTTGGATCCTAAGAGCTTGATCAGTAAACGGCACTCGATGATTGCATATGCCACTTACATCATGGCAGTTGGGAATGCTTCTCTGGCGCGAGGGACCAGAGTATCAGGCGCCGGAGCGCCGCCGAAGAGAAGACCTTCCAGTGGGTGGCCAACCAGCGAGCTCAGAGTGAGATCGGTGACCATCGAAGGAACACTTGGTTTGTGCATAAGTTCCAAGTTTCTTAAGACATTAGTCGCTAAAACTCACCCGCCAGCCACTGCAACGTTCTCGGTTTTTATTAGGCTTAATAGGCAGTTAGGTAACACTCTCGTGAATAGAAGAAAGGGCGCTTACTGAACGGCTAAAAGTCATGTCAGCGAATGATGCAATGTATGGAGGAGAGGAAACTAATTACCTTGCTCGACTATCCACTTTCTCGTCATGACGATTTTCATGCCCGTCATTGTAGCCATCATCTGATTTTTATATGTGAGCGACGAGCTCAAATCAGTTGAAGAATTCACTCGCAGAGAAACTTGTTGAACCAGTGACATGGAAAAGTGGAACTGCGACGAGAATGCCTTTTTGCGGCGTCACTCTTTGAACACTTGGTAGTTCTTCACCTCTCCGAAGAGCTGCTCTGAAGCCGGCGACGAGGACCTGAAGAATTGAGTTATGAGAAGTGAACGTGCAAGAATAAAATATAGCATACGTTTAGAGAATTCGAGAGGAACTGTCGCTGAGTGCTCAGTACACCTTTGGGGAGGCCCGTTGTTCCTAAGAGCATGGTTAATTTCTGTCGTACAGTAAGCTCGAGTCCATTCACCTGAAGTGAAGATGATTGTTGCATTATCTTCGGGGTTTATTGTGAATTTGGCTTTGGCTTTCAGCATCGACATTCCATCGTCTTCGTAGCTTTCCAGAGTTTCCTCAAAAGACTCCATATGCTTCCACTGTCGTCTCGGCTCTGACATGTCGAAAACTAAGAATGCTTCGGTTGTCGTCTTTTGCAGGATGCGGAGTGCGATGGGTTGGAGTCGCTCGGCCCGCTCGGGGTCGAGAATAACGAGTTTGCATCCGGTGTTGGCCAAACAATGGCTTAGTGGGTCCAGGGGTAACCATCTATGGAGAAAAAAGCGCCCGTTAGCCGATGCTGCGTACATACAGACACACAGGGAAGCACTAACGCGTTGGCCAGGACAGACACGGCTCCGATAAGATCTGTAAAATCTTATCAGCCAAATTCATTTGAAGGAAGGAAGAACGTACGGCAGGCCCAGAAGGCAATGAGATACTCTGGGCAATTACGCGAGCAAATCCCAACTCTATCACCTGAGGATATTTGGTGAGCGAAAAGTCCGCAGTTTGAGCTGCGAACACACCTTTCTGGATTCCGTAAATGTTTTGGAGTAGTGCGGCCACTTTAACGGCGCGATGGTGAACCTGTCTGTATGTCAACCGTTGATCTTCGTACACAATGTATGTGTCGTTTGAGTATTTTGAGACTGCATTGAGCCAGAACTCTCTGAGCGACGGCCAGAGGTTTTTGTAGACGCGCTGGA
>Ga0247737_1001127_pt1 | contig 11433 bp, 10 predicted proteins | sample UWRJL028104C2_FD_180937 | JGI IMG/M metagenome (GOLD analysis project Ga0247737, IMG submission 180937) | Plant litter microbial communities from Arlington Agricultural Research Station in Wisconsin, United States - UWRJ-L028-104C-2 | ecosystem: Environmental > Terrestrial > Plant litter >...
TGTCCGGATATCTGGCTCGTACGTCGACGGCAGAGACTTAAGTTTGCTCTTCTTGGTTGTACCCTCGTCATCTTCGACTTTCGCTTTGTCCAGGAGCTGGTCGCGGAGGGATTTGATAAGCAGAAAATCAAGGGTGTAGAGTCCCTCACTTTAATCATCAAGCCTTCACACCGATTCTCGATGGCTTCGTTCACGAACTCCTCAATGTTGGATTTTCCTTCGTCGCTTTCGCAGCTCTTGACGAAGTCAAAATGTGCCAGCAACGGTTCTGTATCAGGTTTTCTTGGAGAAAAACGCGTTCGTAAGAGTCCTCGTCGATCGCGGAAGGTCTTCTCTAAGAGGGACTGTCATTGGATCTGAGTACCGGTTTGTAGATAGAATTGAGAACGTTGATCTCACCTCTTCATTGAGGTACATGAGGTCAAAAGCAAAAACACAAACTGATACGCGAATGTCTTTGAGATTGACATCCTTACGGGGACGATTGGATAATTCTTGGAAGGTTTTCAGAGTGCCTGTGGCAGAGTCGATGGCTACAATTTCGGCGTCCATGATAAAAGATGTGATCTTGAAGTCAATCATCATGGACTCCACGAGGCCAATGACATCTGGGTACTAGGTGTACATCGTCATTTTCCGAGTAAGAGACGGAAACCGAGATGGATTCACCTTTGTTGTCATGTCTTCCAGATGTCTTGAGAAAATCTTGACCGTATAGTCATTCTCAGATTTCTGAGACCCATGTATCTGAGCCCTTTGGCCATCGTATTTAAATTCTGCTGAGAATGGGAGATCGCCCAACCGGTCGTAGATCTCGTCCAGAGAACGTGTAGGAGAACCCAGCATAGGAAGTACAGGAACACCTTTGAACGGTCCAAACGTCAGCAACCTCAAGCATGAGTAGTGTAAGAGAGAACAGACCAACGGTCAGGGGAACGCGTTCAGCGAGTGACTGGAGACCTTTCTGTAGTAGAGCAGGAATGATTTGGTCGTAGCTAGGATGTTTGGCATAGACTTGTTTAATCAGACTCTCAGCTTTTTTAAAGAACGGTATTAGATCGCTCTTCTCGGTGGCAGAGCTCTTGCCCTTGGACGATGAAGGGTGTCTGAGCTTCGATAGAAGGGCAGTGGAGACATGAAGCAACTCAGCGCCATCTGATGGTTCAAGGACACCCTGAGGGGGTGTTAACACCATGGATCTCGCCAATGCACCCAGAATCGACGTTCTGACTGCTCCTACTCGGAGGTTCTGGCAAAGAGTACGAGTGAGATATCGAACTTCTTCACCTGAAGCAGCCAACAGGAGTTTCTCGACGATTTTCTGCTTCTCCTTGGCAGCGCCTTGACCTTTACAGCGCGAAATTTTCAAGAGAGATTCGTAGACGTTATCGATTGTGAGAGCAGCATGTGGAATCAATGTTCGAAGGTTTGACTTTGCCGCGAAGGCTACGTCACCTGGATCTCCAGTTGCGTTGTACAGTTTCTTGAGTGCTGCAGATGACACACCCGAAACTTGTTGGATGGAGCGAGTTATTATTGCTGATCCAAGCCCAAGTTCTATGGGAATAAATTGAGGCCCAAGGGAGTTCGACAACAAGTAGACCGCTGGGAGCAGGGATGATGGGTACTTCAGGATGATGGTCCGCAAGGCATTCGTCAGCGTGTTGAGGATGGCTATACGAGATCGTGTTTGCGACAATGTTACCAATGCATGAGTCAACAGAGCATAGGGCGCTTTCTTGAGGTGACAAGGTTGTACTTCTGGGTCGTAATCGAGCGGGTCAATGTCCAGAGCAGAAAAGGCCAAGGAGTCAGGGGTTTGAGAGACCTTCGGGATTGTAGGGGGTTTAGACGTGAGCATTTCATTCGAATTCTCGATGGAACCAAGGGGAAAAGCTGCGGCTTCAGGGACCTTGTTTGATTCAGGTTCTTCGGTGAGGTCGATTGCATCCACATCGATGACCTCGTTAGCGGCCGTGTGCGAAGGGGTGCCAGCATTGGAAGTACGCGAGCTGCCTTGAACGAATAGCTGCTGTTTCGACTTCCCAGCAGGGTGCTGAACTTTTGCTTGAGCGGACCCAAAGAACTGATCGATCTGGAACTGGTTGGTTTGCGTCTTTGAACGTTTGCTTTTGCTCGGAGATGTTGTAGGAGAACGAGTTCGTTTAGACATTGACTAACGCACTATATTTAGCCTAACCCAACATCTGCAAGGAAGTAGCTCACCAAGTAGCAGAAGAGACTGAAGTACTGATTCTTCGGTATTCAATGATGAAGGTTGGGAAAAGCAGTGCTCAGGATGCGCACAAGCGGCTTGACCAGATCTTCGATCCGTTGTCGGTTCCCCATTTGGATTTGGCTCTGACGAGCGCTTGTGTCGCTAAGTAGTGCTATGTATTACACTGGCAACACCCAGCTGCAGCTCATTCAATCAAATTTAGAAGGGATTTGAACGAGAAGTTAAATTTGGAAATTCAGGTAGGTAGCTCCTGTACTCAGAGATATACTTGATCGGGTGTGATTGTGCATCGCGATCTGACAGACTTCTGGGCTTTATGCATGAAGGCACAGAATCTTTTTCGTCGTAGTACTCCCAATAAGCATGGTCGACCTCGATGTCTCAGATGGTTTCAAGTAGGTCCCCCCTCTTATGCCTTACCTTTATCGTACAAGTACATAAACGTGAAGACATTTGTAGTGTGCAGTATAGTTGTGCATTGCGATCTGATAGATTTGTGGGGTTTTATGTGGCGAATATATACAGGTAATAAATATATGAAAATGAAAAGAAAAAAATTCCTTGTGCTTGAGCCTCGGGGCCTATCGAACAGCCATGTTGAGGTCATTCTTGAACATCTTCCTGTACTGCTCCTGAGATGCACCATGGGCAAGATCCGGAATGAGTGAGGCGACCGAGTTCGTGACCCTTTTTCTATCCTTAGACATAGTGGTATTGACAGGAGCTCGAGCAAACACAGGGACGGGTGAAGCCAAACGGCGTTTTTCGGGAAATCCATGTGATGAAGATGACGGACCGGTGTTGGAAGTTTGATGCCTTCGAGGCTTAGGAATCGAAGATGCGTTGACTGTTCGTCGAGGCACAGGGGCTGACGGAGTATCGTGTGTAGCATTATTGAGTCGAGAAGATGCATTTCGAGGAGTAGAAACGGAGGCCTGGTCAGAGCCGACTCTTCGGTGTGCAAGAGTCGAGTTTAGGGGGGATACCTGCAGTCATACATAAGCACATGTCCGAACGAGTGGAAGGTCAATGTGCTTACCTTCCCAGCTCCTGTACCGCGTCTGGAGTCTTGTGACGCCGTCGAGGGAGGGCGATTCACAACGTTATGGGCAAGCGGAGACCTCCTGACTGGCATATACGTATTGGTAGTGTTGGACCGAGGCTTCGTAGTCGCAGCACTGCGTCCAGAAGAGTGTTTTTCAGCATCGTCATCATAGTCAATCGTACCTATGCGTGTCGAGAAGGCAGCGAGAGTTTCAGGAGTCGGAGTGGATAGGGTAGGAGGTAGCGGGGAGACAGCCAGAGTATTGGACCGAGCTTTCGAGCGAACTTGGTTCAGCGCAGGTGACAGATTAGATGAACCATTCGTAGTGGACGATGGGGACTTCGCAGGAGGAGAGACGGGTTCAGAGATCATAACAACGGGAGAAGCCTTGTTCTTAGAACCTTGCAGGTTAGAAAGTCGGCGCAGAATGTTCCTACCCATAGACAGCTTGGGCTCGGGAAGGGTTGAAGCATTAGATGATCGAGAGCTAGAACCAGAACCGGAGCCAGAGCCAGAACCAGAACCAGACTTTCTGCGAGACGGAATAGACGAAGGCGGCGACGAGGACATCGATCTGCCTTGATTGGCAGGCCTACCAGAGACAGACGCAGCAGGTTGTGATGAGGTAGGGCGACGGAGAGCAGCAGGAGCAGCGGCGACACTAGTGAAGATAGAACCTTGACGACGAGACGATGGTGGGATTCCACCAGGCTTGGGCAGCGCAGACTTTCCTGGCCCTGAGATCAACCTCGACACTTCCGAAGAAACAGGCTCAAATGACCTGGGATGAGGGGTTACCTCATTGACCAGAGTCACTGGAGCCTGCTTCAACAAAGGCGCGAGGGACTTCGAGGAGACCAGGGGTCTATCGCTGAAAGACTCAATTTTGTGGGTGTTTTTTATAATTCGTTTGGGAGAGTTTGAACCCAAAGCCGGAGTGTGGATCTTGTCGTTCGTGTTCTTCATACTGTTGTCGTATTCGCCGCTGTATCTGCTGCTCTTGCTGTCGAGATTTCCGTCCATCGTCGTCGATTTGCTTTGCCCCATGACACGTCCAATGCGTTTAGCGATACCTGACATTATTGGAAGCTTCGGGATGCTCTTGACTGGAGTTTCCGCGAAAACAGCGGCCTGCGCTGGTCTAGACCGAATAGCATGGGTAGGACCAGAGTCAATATCGTCGAATATATCCAGCGACTCGCACGACGAAGAGGGTGGTATATCGCGTGTGGTACCGGCAGTGCCCCAAGCGAACGACTTGATGAGCAACGATGGAGACGGAGGGCGATCATCGTACTCATTCATGTCGAAGTCCTGTTTGAAGACGATGTTGGCATTTTCTCCACCAAAGCCCCTGAAATCAGCAAGGATATTGTCCAGTCCTCTGCTGGCGCACAATACTTGCATCCTCTCTCTCTCTTGAGTCTTCTGCCTCTCTACTTCTTCGTCGCGTCCCTTCTGCTGACTGTCCTCCTGCTGCTGCTGTTCTTCCACCAACCTCCGTTCCACTTCTCCGCGTTGTCTCTGCTCCCCGATCACTCTCTCCATGACCGAAAACTGGCCCCGGTTCCCGCTCGCTGTATCCTGCTGCTCATGTTCTTGGACACGGCTTCGAATGGTCTCACAGTCCGTTTCTTCCATTGTGGTCTCGTCCTCCTCCTCAAAGTCCGATTCATCCCAATTGTCAAGTAGGTTCTCCAGGTCGTCGATCATATCCAGAACCTTACTGGCGTTATGCTTAATCGCATTGGTGGTGAACTCCACAGCCCGACCGTGGGGGTAAGACATACCCTTAGGGCCAAGAGTAGAAGGTAGAACGGGGATGTGAGGGGCGAAAGCGTCGTGTGCACGAGAGCGCGAAGACTGATCGTTCTTGTTGTCGTCCTTGTCGTGTTGCTTCTGACTGGACACCATCGAATACCTCTGGTTACGTGGTTTGAAAACAGGAACCTCGCAGATTTCCATCTGCGCCATTGCAGGTACAATGATGGTCTCTCTAGCCTCAGCCTTGTGGGCAGAGCTCCAGGTAGGAGTGCGACTCTGTTGTAATAATAAGGTCTGCACCGTTAGAAGCTGAAAGACAACATGAAAGCGAGATATCACAGACCAGGCTCGAAGGGGGAGTGGATATAGGAAGGGGTGAGAGAAGAGGGCACCGCTCCTCCGTCTCAATAGTACGGTCGTTCTAAGATATCATATATATAATCAGCAGACAGCCTTGAACAGAACACCAGAGACCACATACCCAGAGTTTTGAAGTTGGAACTTGGACCGTAGCGAGCTGATTTATCGAAAGATCAAAAGCAGTACTGTTTTCAATGATATTCACATCCTGGAGATTCTGATAATCAGCAACCACATTAAGGGCAATAAAGGATGGAAACTGGTTACCACATCGACTTTTGGGGAGGCAGGAGGGATGAAGTCCACGTCCGTGACCATATAAATTCCCCTTCTCTTTCCAAGCTCGCGCGCTGATGGCAGTTGGTCGTTGAACAGCGGGGTTGCGATAGCAGATGCGGGAGCGAGAATAGGGAGAGTGGCCTTCTGCTTCTGGACATCACCCTTGGGATTCTCCTTCTCTTGCTCAACGATCTCGACCCGCTTCTCACTTTCGTCCTTCATTTCAATGTTGAGACCGAGTCCAACATTCTCTTTGCCTTCAGATACAGCAATTGGCTTGGGCTCCGACCTGATGTCCTTGGCGGTGTCGACGATCTGCAGAGCCAGCGTCTCAATCACCTTTGCATTCACGGTGACCTCGAGAACTGGCAACGCTGCGTCAGAAGGCGTCTCCAACGTCAACACGGGTTCAAATGTGGCTGGAGGAGATTTAATGATCGACTTGGTTGCAACGGGCCTCATCGACGACTTTACGAGGGGTTTGCCTCCTCGGGGACGTGGTGAGGTGGTGGCAGCAGTCGCCATGCGTCTGGAAGGTAAAGCAGATGGTGAAGGTGATCTGGAGCCATCGGAAGAATCGGCCTCGTCGCTCGAGACAGACACGAATGATCGTCTGACTGGAGAGCCAAACGCCACCCTCTTCTTGACTTGCGTAGATGGTGTGGGAGGGATAGTCGTACCAAAGGCCGTCTTGGGGTTCGATGAGGAGGTCGGGCTCACGACTTGAGATACCTGCCTTGCCCTTGGCTGAACTGAAGGAGGAGGAGTGACTAGAGTCTTCCTTGGGCTGTTGGGGAGCTTGGCCGTCACAGACTTCGTCTTAGTCGGAGTGGCTGGTGGCGAGTTCGTCTTGTTCGAACCATAAGACGAGGCAGATGACACTGAGACTGTCGATACTCGACGAGACTTCGGGCTGACACCGACGACCTGATTAGAGCCAGCCACCTTAGTCTCAGCAGTGGTCTTGACTTGATCGGATTTGGTGACTTTGGCAGGAGCCCTAGTAGGAGAGGTAGGAGTGGCGGGTTCCACTGGAGCAACGACTTTCTTGCCAGCCTTTCCGACTTTTTGAAAGATGACGGTAGGCATAGCATGGACCTAAAGGTGAATTCAGATGGCGACTGATTGAGGATTGGAATATAACTTACACTGCGAGGCGCTTCCTCAATGAAAGCTGGAATTTCTGGTGTACAAGGAGGAGAGTACTCCAAAGAGTCTTTGACCCTCTCGTAGAATTTATGGGCGATCTTCGACCATGGAGAGCTAAGCCTGCAGTACGCGTCAAACATGGCGTCAGCAATAGCGTCTTCAACGGAATCGCCGTAGTTCCTGAAAGCGTGGTCGGCATCGCGTAGAATAGGGTTGTTGATGTTGCCTTCAATCATGGCCTTGGAAAACTTCTCCGCTTCCTCGAGCTTGCGAGTGAGGTGGCTAACCTTATCGTTGGCCTGAGCAACGTCTTCTTGCAAAATCTTGCGCTGACAACGTTCATCAGAGTGTTCTGCGGAGACGCTCCAGAACTTGTTCTGCAGAGTGCTGAGCTCAGAGCTGACTTTCTCATTGGCGTCTTCCAGCTCCTCGTTGGCTACGGCGAGCTCGTTGTTGACAGTGATGAGCTCGGTATTGGTTGCAACCAGTACCTCGTTATGTGCCATGAAGTTGCTGACATCTTTGTTCAAGTCACGGCAGAGACACTGATAAACGCGGAGGACGACATTGAATGTTGAGGTCGGGAAGGGCCTGCGGCCAAAGAGATGCGCAAGGTCGTTGCACTGGAGGATGTCTTCGCCCCACGAAGAGATGATAGGGTCCAGCATCTTGTGAGTGTTCCCTGCGGCGATTTCAGGCATAGAGATAGACGGGGTCAACCCCCCGAGGCCGCCTTCGACATAGCCATAGTAGGGGAAAGCCTGAGTGTCGTCGAAAGCACGGGCTTTTGGTTTCAGGCCCATTGCAAAGAAAGGCGTTGAATAGACACGAAGTCGCTGTGGTAATTGAAATATGAAAGGAATACCTTTGATAAAGAGAAAAGCCGCAGGCAGATGAGATTTTATAGAGGTGTATCATGGAGGCTGGCAATTCAGAATTTAAGAGATAAGACGAGTAAAAGTGCAGTCCAGGTCAAAATCATGCCAGAATATACCCCGAATTAGCCATAGCATACATCGAGATCGCATTTCAAACACTCCTAGCCATAGCACGATTGAATGCTGAGCGCTGCTGAAGACAAGTTTGAGCGTCACCGTGCGTCGTCGAAGGCACTTTGGGCTGCTTAGTCAGTCAAGCCCGATGCGGCCGCGGCAACCTCAAGGACCAAGGTTCTCCTCAACAATCACTTGCCAGTAATCCAGGGAGGACTTCAGGTTAGTACTGCTCCAGCAGCCCTTTACGAGGGCCGTCCTATCAATCCTCATATTCCTCGTGCGCTGCCCAATTTTTTTAATCATATTGAACAAAATTAAGATATCTTCCGAATACATTTCGCAGGCACCATGGTACTTGGACACTGGTGCACCGTCGCTGAACCATCAACGGCGACCGGACTACGATGACTCCACGAACAAGCTCGACCGTGGAGCAAAAGCAGGTCCAGCTGCAAAGAATTTTTGAAAAGGTGCTTGCGAGAATTGTGGTTCCGAAGCCGGATTGCTTAGAGCGGCTACGGAAGAAAGTTTACCAAGTATGTTGGTGCCGAGTATCTCGACTCTGCCCCGAAGGAGCTACTTACGAGCTGGAAGGGAGGATGACGATAGGTCAAGTGAAAAGAAGATCACTCTTGAAGGTGGAGACTATGAAGTTACCGAGAAGGAACTTAGTATGTCTACTTTCTTTACTCATTATGCAGTAGAAGCTCATTCTTGTTCTTGCAGAGGCGTACCGAATATTACGGAGATCCAAATTCTGATGGCGAACTATCTCGAGACAATATTACTGCATCTGCCGTCTCTTTCGCAGTTCTCGTGTGGATAAGTCAGCTATAAGAATGTTGTTAGATTGGCAAGATTGGTGATGACCAAGCGCTGACGAAACCTAGAACCTAGGTTACCAAGCACTGACCCCCAACTAGAACTCCAGTGAGCTGGGTGTTGCGGCGATCGAAGCGAGCATCAATTCTGTCAACAAGTCTTTTCGACAATCTCAGGGGAATTTGGACCGATTGGGTGGCTACTATTTCTCAATCATCTGGGCAGCTAATGGTCTAGAAATTTTCAGGGTGTATTGGAACACTTATATGATAAAAAATCTAGCGAAATGTCTTTCTGTGTCTACTGGTGTGGTCTGCACAAAGACATGCTGTCAGCGCTTGTTCTGGCTTGGTCACTTTCGCCAACGCTTAGTGTGTATGTGTGATTACACATTTCATGATTTCTTCACTTGTCCCTTACTCAAACTACTTGGATCTCGAAGCAAGCCCATCCCTTGCTTGGGAGCGGATACACATTCGCATATATATCAACTTTTAGTGAAGCCTCCATGACGCTCATACCATCTCAAATATCCCACCATGGCAGATGCAGCTCAACCCATACCTTTCAAAATCAACGTTAGCACCGAAACCCTTGACTGGGTAACTCAACGCGTCCAGAGCGCCCGTATCATCCCAGACGTCCAGCAACCAGCGGGAAAAGAATGGGCAGATGGTACTCCCAGCACGGTCATGAACGACCTTGTGGACTACTGGAAGAATGCCTATGACTGGAGGAAAGTGGAGGCGAAGCTTAATGCTACCTACGACATGTTCACGGTGGACATTCCCGAAGGCGACGAGGTGATCAACTTGCACTTCGTGCACCATCTCAGCGACCGACCTGGAGCGATACCGTTGCTCTTCGCTCATGGCTGGCCAGGGAATTTTACTGAGGTGAGTAGCTCATTCCAGTCCGACGCTGGCCGCTTGTTTACATTATTTTGAAGGTCGAGAGTCTTCTGAGCCTCACCGCACCCGAGGACCCGAAGCAACAGGCATTCCATATTGTCGCACCGAGCATGCCGGGCTTTGTGTTTTCTTCATCTCCCAAGGTTCGTAGAGGTCTTTGATGAGCGGACGAGAGGCTGAAACTTCCACAGGTTCCGAGTTTTGGCTTCCCTCGCATCGCAGAGGTCTACCACAAGCTCATGATAAAGCTTGGCTACAACAAGTACCTCGGACAAGGAGGTGACTTGGGCTCCCTGATCCTGCGTGCCATTGCTCAAAGGCATCCTGGGTCCTGCCGCGGCATCCACCTCAACTTCGTCCTAGGCGTTACTCCTTCACCCGTCAAAAATCCCCTCACTCTGCTTCGGGTAATCATCCGATGGTTCACACCAGAAGAGAAGAAGCTGTTGGATCGTGCGCAGTGGTGGTTGAAGAGCGAGTCTGGCTACGCCCAGATACAGGGCACGAAACCGCAAACCGTGTCGTATGGCTTGCTAGACTCGCCCATCGGCATGTTGGCTTGGATCCGGGAGAAACAGGAGAGCCTGGTTACACCTGGATATGTCTGGGACAAGGAGGAACCCGTTACCTGGGCGATGCTTTATTTGCTTTCGAACAGTGCGTGGCATGGGAGGATCTATAAAGACATCGTTGGGCCTGCATTAAAGGAACAAGTGTTGGATAATCTCACTCCGTCGAGTGTTGCTTTTGGCGCCAGCATCTTCCCATACGACGTCGCGTATATTCCGATTTGGTGGGCCAAGGCTGTTATTTCCACGAACATTGTGTTTTGGAAGGAGCACAAAACAGGTGGCCATTTTGCTTCCGTCGAACGTCCTGATCTTCTGAAGACCGACATCTGGGAGTTTGTTAGCAAGCTTCCTGCAGCAACAAAACAGGAACTCAAGTCAAGTGGTGTAGAAACGAAGCGTTAGCAGTACAATGTACTACACATTCTGTTCGGCATATTGACTTCTAGTGTTGCTTACATAGCTCAGTGAGGCGACAATAAATGTTCTGCACGCGTTGTTTGTTTGATGAAACTCCTGTGAAAAACAACGTCTCTCCCTAATTTCATAACGAATAACTACGACTACCCTCCTCATAGGCATCAAAGCCCTCACCGTGGTCGACCACTTTAACCTCTCAGATGGATCCTCCTTGAGATATTTCATATTGATCGGGCGCGGAATGGCGATGCGCCCCATTATGCAACGAAGACGTTTGGAACTTCGTGGTTCGGGATCATCATGGCCTTTGCATTGCAGCGAAGGTCTTGAATTCAACATGCGAATATCAAGTAGGGACAGCTATCGCACCAACGCTGGTTGGTAAAGCGATTCCAAAGAAGGGGTTACTGATTGCCACATCCCTCCGGATTTGAGATATCTTTCATCGTCGGTGGATTTGAAAGCCTTCTCAGGCCCGGGGATTATGGAGAGGACTTCTGGCATTAACGCAGAGCTCGGGGTGTTTTGTACATAATCGGAGGCGCCTCTTGCATTCCTGTCTTTTATGAGCAATAAGGGGTCAAGCCCCTAGCTCTGGATCATGTCGTAAATGATAAATCACCTTGCTGAAAGCAAAGGTCTATCCCGGTCGATATTACCTAATGTTTGGTTGGAGCAAACAATAGGCTGGTGGGGATGGGTCTTGAAAAGTTGAAAAGTGGGACCAATGCCTCCGATGTTTGGTCGTAGCAAACAATAGGCTGGTGGGGATGGGCTTTGAAAAGTGGGACCAATGCCTCCGAGCGTCGTGGGACTAACCTGCCTTTTTTATACCACATTTCTCCTTCGCTGATCGGTATTTAGAGCACGCGCAAGCTTC
>Ga0247737_1001128_pt1 | contig 11430 bp, 14 predicted proteins | sample UWRJL028104C2_FD_180937 | JGI IMG/M metagenome (GOLD analysis project Ga0247737, IMG submission 180937) | Plant litter microbial communities from Arlington Agricultural Research Station in Wisconsin, United States - UWRJ-L028-104C-2 | ecosystem: Environmental > Terrestrial > Plant litter >...
AGTCAAATTGGCCGAACTTCCACCACCGCTGCCGTTTCCAAATGTGGTAGCAAAACGCAGAGCAATTGGCAATGGCATAGGGGGTTGACTAGGCAGGGGTGGGATCGCCGCATCGTCCTTGGCAGCAGCTGGCAGGTCAGGCCGCGAGGACTTGGTTGAGAGTTTGAAAAATCGCGTCTTGGATTTCTTGACACCAGAGGAGGATTGGTGGCCGTCCGTTTCGTAGCCTGCATCGGCTGAATCCTTCGATTTGCTTTTCTTCTTGCCTTTCGAAGAGGAGGCGATAGCACCTCCGTCTGTATCATACCCAGCCAGAGCGTCAAAGCTCTTGTTCGCCTCACGACCCCGCTCCTTCTCCTTCTCCCTTTCTTTCTCTTTTTCTTTCTCCTTGTCCTTCTTCTTTGGCCGCACGGCATCGACCAAACTCTTCTTCCTTTTCCTCCCCTCCTTCTCTAACGCCTCCCGTTCCTCCTTTTCTTCCTTTTCTGCCCGCTTCTCAGCCTTCTTGCGCTCTTTCTCCTCTTCCTTCTCAGCTTTCCGTCTCTCCTTATCCTCATCCTTCGTCTGCTCCTTTTTGTCTGCCTTCTTCTTGCTACCTCCGGCCTCACTCAAATACCCTCCATCACTCTCATAACCATCTGCCCGTGTCTTTTTCTTCAGTTTCTTGGCTCCTCCTCCTCCACCCGGAGTCGTCGGCCTCGATGGGATAGTAAACTCGGCACCTGGGACCTCAAAGTCATTTGACGAAGGGAATGCTACGGTATTTGGATCCCAGTCATTTGAAACATTGCCAGTCGCGCCAGTGCCTTTGGGGAATGAAGGGGAAGCCCCGATGGTAGGTTGCGGAGCAAAGTGGACGCCGGGTCCCTTGGGCGACGAAAATGAAGATTCCTCGGATGTTCCTGACGAACCGTATGTGAGGCCTGGGGACGAGGCTTGGTCCTGATGGTGAGAGAATTAGAGTTAACAATATGATTAGATGGGAAGTGGGAACTAGTAGCTCCGAGAAGACATTTCGAGCACAAGAGAGCGATAAGAACGGGAGAAGATAATGTAAGCTTGTGAGAGAAGAAGTCAAGCACCGCAAGGTTGGCTTGCATAATCGCGTTCAAGCTCTCGCAAATTTACGAGTGATTGCGCGTTGGAACACAAACTCTCGATTCTCCCCGATCAGGAGGCTGAGAACTGGAAACACCTCCATAGGTGCGCATTGCCTCAAGGTGATGCCGCGAGTTTTTCCGCAGAACGCGCCGAAGGTCAGGCCTGCGGGTTCGCGTCTTGCAACTTCAAGCTCCAGGAAACAATTGGTCTGTCCCCCAGTGGACTTTCAATAGGCAAAATGACAAGGTGGCGCATTGCATTCCCGCCACGGGGTGCCGGCGTCGACATTCAAAATGATGACGAGAAACTCGAAGTCCAAATGCAAAGTGAGAAAAAAGAATGCATGGTACCCACCTCGTCCTCCTCTGCCAATGTATTATTGAACATCCAGTCTGCCATGAGCGGATTACTCCCTATGCCCAGTTCGAGAGCTGCATCGAGTACAGATGCACGGAGAGCACTTGATTCTCTCGGAGCTGGATTCGAAGTTGAAGATGTCGTCGACGACTTTGAACCACTCTTGGGGTTGTGTAAGGGTGCTGGACGCGGTACTGGAGCCTGCGGTCGGGGAAAAGTGAAGGTGTTGTCCATCATGTTTGGTGGTTTGCCGGTGTAAACGAGTGTGAATGTCGTGGATCTCCCAGTTCCTTCAAGGTAGGGATGCAATAAAATAAAGAGAGCGTGCCACTAGAGGACGATGAGAGGGCAGAACATAGTTGTCGAGAAGAAACAATTGTACCCTGACTCGGCGAGTTGTAAGTACACCAAAAACTCCTAGCCCGATTTCAAAGGTCACGTGCAAGGCACCTGTCAAATGCCATTGCCACGCGCCTAACCTTTCTCGTCAAGCGTTGTTCTCGCGCGTCGCTTTCTCGTTTCTGTGGTCCATTCCTTCCACAGTTGTGTAAAACAAATACTCGTCGTGTCTTTCCTTCTTGAATATTTCCCACTTCTTACCATGCTGCCTCCGCGTTTTGTTAGGCCAACCTCAGATTTATCACGGCACCTCGGAGGTCTCGTTGTCAGGCCAACTGAATGCCTGCCGGCTGTTCATTTCAACTCAGCGCGGGTGCAACTCAAATTTATGTGACGTCGTAAATAACTCAATGGTCAGAACTCAATGGTCCCTATATGCCATAGTCTCTTTTGCTAACCATCTCCGGTTTCTCCGTGCAAGTTGAAGTCGCTAAGAGAGGTAGAATTCAGCCAAAATGTCCAACTTTATTTCTGCACTAGTCTCAGCACGTCGCATGAATGCAACGATACCTGCCTTCTGTAGGCAACGACATTCGTCAGTCCTGACGTATTTCCTCCCTGATGATCTTCTCGACAGAGCCAAGTCCATCAGGTAATCCAGACTCCAGAGCGCTCAACGCACATCATCTTCCTCGGTGTCTCTTGTATCCTGTCTTGTTGCTCAATTTATGGTCTCCAAAACGCGATGCCAACCACCTGCAGGTGCCAGTTCATTAGCTTCTTTACAAGGGGGCCAATTGTCTACTTGTGGCGCAACTCGCTCGAGCTCATTGTCATTTGCCAAAGAAAGAACGGTCTTTCCTCTACATAGCAGGGAATCATTCAAACCCACGGCTGCCTACCAGACTTGAATCCGCTAACGTATTTCATCTGCGAGCCGTCACTCTTTCTATAGCTACATCGCACAGCTCAACAGGTGAAACTGATATGATACCTGTCATATTCATGCAAGCTAGTATGAGGCAGGGTATCATGTCCTTATCCGAAGCTACGTATACTTACCAACCATCAGAAATGCCTACTGAGTATTTAATACTAGAATTGGAGAACAAGGTTATCCAGTCTTGAAATATTATCCACTTCTGCTAGCAGTATGCCCAAGTCAGCGGATTATTTGATTCGCACAAAAGCAGCCGTAGGATTCGGCGCCTAAAATGCGCGTGCTTCTAATGAGCTTCTGCAATCGGGGGTCGGGACGGAAGTGTTGGCTTGACGCCTGCCCGGAATTATAAAATCCGGCTGAGTTTCTTATGGCAGATGGACCAAGCAGCTGTGCCTCACAGTAGTCACGGTTTGCTTCATTGGTACGTTGTCTGAAAATCAAGAACTTACAAATCGTTATGTAATAAAAGGGTAGAGATGATAGTGTGTACGACCGCTGCCAACAGATAGATGGAAAGTATTGCAACACCCGCAATTTCTCGCAGCGTAACATGCATGGAGGCACATACAGGTTTGCAGCTTTCTACTTGTAGCAAGACCTGTGACCATATTAGGAACCTTGACTTCGATCCTGATCATCACCAAAAACACCAACCGATAACAATTCGAAAGCATACCGAGAACATGATCATATAAGTATTGTAAATTACAGGTAAGTAGTAAACGAGTGATGGTATGTATAAAGTACATTGAAGTCTACTAATACGGTCCGTTTGAGTGAGTGAATGAACCGATTTCCCCTGCGTGTGAGTACAGCAAATAGATAAAATAAGTAAGGACGGTTAGAAGCTTCTATTGCCTCTCTCTTCTTCTGCCACTTCCATCATTAGATCTATGCGAATCATCAGATGACTTGATTCGTTCGAGGTCGTGAAAAGACACGTACCGCCCCAGACTGAGGTCTGCATTGCCGTCACAACATCTTGAGGATCATCGTCGACCAAAGAAGTCCTCCTGCATCATATCACTGGTTAGTATATAATCGCTGAAGCATATTTGTTGCATCGCTTACGGTGATTTGAATGTGTCTGCAGAAAATGTACTGTAATCGCTTGTCCGTCTGCTACTTCTCTGCAGTCTTGATCCTGCAGATGTGTCCATCAAGACGAAATCATTGTTGTGACTATATCTGTCCACAGGTGACGGGCTTCCTGGGGAATGGTCGTATCCAGCGCTGGCGATATCTCTGGAGGAAAGTGGTGGTGTTCCGGGCATGGCCTCGACGACGATAGAGGGTATTTCTGCGAAAGGTTTAGCATTGGGTTTCAATTCAAAAGTCCGCACAAACTCACCGTTTTCGTACTTCTGCGCTCGCTTTCGCTCCAAGTGAGAAAGGAACCTTCGTCGATGAGAGATCGTCTTCAACAAAGACCTAACCCGATCGAGATTGACCAGATCCGTAACAAGTCTGTTGGTCTCCGTTCGTGTGACCAGGTCGTGCAGTCTGGATAGAGAGATCAGACGACGACAGAGGAGAAAGAACAACTAGAAGGACGTACACTAACGCCTCTGCATCCACAATGAGTTTGTGATGCGCAAGTAGAGTCAACATATCTGTGAATGAGATGCCCAAGCCGTGTTCGTGCGCGATGCTGGCTTCGTGGAAAAGACGACTGTAGATCAATTTCCGCTTCCGCACTTCGCTATAGTCAATCCCATCCAAGATTTGATCGAGTTTGCTCAAATCGACCCCTTGGACCACCCGAGAATGCCAGGCCTGCTTATCAAACCGATCCACTTTGCAAACGCTAAGCATGTTCTGGATGTTGTATTCGATAGGGTAGATCCTGACTTCAAAGACCCCACTGAGTTTCTACGAGCGGTCAGATCAGATACCACGTCGAGGCAAATGTGCATGCGCATACCGAGAAGAATGCTGCAAAGCGATGGCGCTCCAGATACCCCGTTTTCTGGTTTGAGAATTCAGCCCAGATCTTTTTGAAGGATCTCATCTGTTCGCGTGAGATAGACTTGGAACCACTGCCGGACGCTTGGAAGACGTATGAAAAGTTTTCAACAACCACACCTAGGATATATTTAGCACAAACGACAGCAAAATCATAGGATGCTTACCGGTGAACATGTTGACGAAGATGTACTATATTTCAATAAGTCAGCACTGCGTCTGTGATCACGTAGATATTACTGACCATGCTCAACAGGTTCCAAGCAATGGACAAGGCAAATGCCCAGGAAGTACTACCACAATCGGATTCGGCCTTGTTGGTTGGCGAGTTGGTGCATCTCGGGTATGTCAAGTCACTAAAGCCTTCTTCAGTATTCCTCTTACCCAAAGTATAAGAGAAACATACTAATCATGCATATATTGGTTCCATCCCTCTCTGACATGGCAAGATGGGTCAGTTTGGAAGTAGACGTGATTCTGAGAACGACCCACCCTGTGCTCTGGAAAGCCAGCATGACCATTGCAGACCCCAAGGAAGAGTAGTTGGTGACAGGAGTTTCACTTCCACCCCACTTGGTCAGTCCAAACACCTCGACGAAAAGAATGGCGAAGAAGATGAATAAGACCAGCCAGAGCCCTAGCAGACTGAAGATCACGGGCAAACTCGCTCTGAAATATCTGGTGAGTGGCCAGTTTGCATTGTTAAGCGAGTAAACTTACACAGCTGTCTTGAATAACATGTTCAAGCTATTGGTGCGCTGAACAAGCTTGAAAGCGATGCTGACGAGGAATAGTTTCTGGAGCTGCTGAGTAGCGTAGCCACTGTTGCCAAAGGTAACGATGAGAGTCGTGATGAAGCTTCCGCCGGAGACCACCATGTCGAAAAGATTCCAGCCATTGGCGCGGAAACTACGCCACCCGAGACCGAAATACCGCACAAACACGTCGACAACGTATACGAACATCAAAGCAAGGAAGAAATTATCTACGAAAGAGTCAGGAAATACTGATTTCAAAGTGTGTTGATGACTTACTGCGCAATGTTTCTGCCACCTCTTGCACTGAGAACGTCTGCGTCCTATGCACGATTGTTAGTGGTCGAAAAATAAACAGCAGAGAGAGACGTACATGAGAGCAAGGATGTGCAAGACGAAAAGAAAAGTTGTCGCCCTTGACCACCAACCATGTTTATGGACGGCACGGTCAAAACACCACTTCCTGAAACGATTTGTAGGTTGAACTTTAGGTCTTTTGGAGGGTTTTTGTCTCTTGAAGAGTTTCTGGAGATCGATCCACTCTCGCTGAGCCTTGGTTAGTAGTGCTGTTCCCGTCTTGGAGCTGAAATTCCCGATGATAATACTGCAAACCACTTGTCAGCTCATTCATCGAAGCATCAAGAAGACTTAGGCGTACCTAATGAATAGAGTCAAGACAACCACACCACCCATCAGGTTGTAGATCACAAAGAAGATTGCATTTCCCTGAGAGGCATTGACTCGAGGTTGTTCGTTCGGCCCTGTGATGCTGGTGGCGACACCCATGACATCAATCCATCCTTCGAAGGAGACGATTTCGAAAAGAATGAGCAGGGAAGACCGAAACGAATCAAAGCTGAAGGTTGTCGAAGGGGAAGGGTTGTCCCAAACACGAGGAACAGGGAAAGCGAAGGCGTCATCGTAGACAGTATTGCTGTATTCACCTATGCAGTCCCCAAGGCCATTGACATCGCCGTCATTGCACAGATTCATTTTGCCATTGAAAATATTGAGGCCCCAGACGGCATAAGGGATCATGTATAGAATTGCCAGGACAGCGGCGTCCAATATACGAATGGCACCCGAGATAATGAGAGTTTGGAAGGTATTCCGCATCTTGTCAATGAGTGTGATCAGCCTAAGGGCTCGTAAGGCTTTTAGTGCCCGAGTCGCTCGACTCAAACCACCAACAAATACCAACCCTGTGGTCACGTTGACAATAATCCCGACCATGATAATGAAATCCAAGCCATTCCAGATGCTTCGGAGATAACCATTTGGAGTGAAGACGAACCCGTCCGCTACGATTTTGATCAGGAACTCGACGAAGAGAGCGAATCCAAAGGTAGCTTCTGCAACCTCAAACCATGAACCTCGAGTGAGCCCATGTTCTTGGAAGAAGTTTCGACGATAGATGGGAGTCGCTATACCCTCAACAACAATGCCACCGATTACGGTGAGCAGTAGGATAAGCTGAAATATGGGATGGGCGACAGGGGAAGGGGGTGATCCAAAGATGCGATCGCCTCTGGCAGGTTGTACAACCTTCTGGCAAAGTTTTCGAAGCCAATTCTTTTGACCGATGACCCAAAAAACTTTATCATACGTTGGATGATCGCGTATGAAATCTGCCTTTTGTGCACGGCGCTCGTGGAACTCGTCATCTGCGGCTTCAGCAAGTCCGGCGTCTGGGTTTACTGATGCAAGAAGTTCCCTGTGAAAATGTCAGAAAAACTATATGAAGAGAAAGATGCGAGAATTGTACAGATGTCGCTCCATTTCCTCGTCGAGAGGGTCTGAACTAGTCTCCTGTCCAGGATGATGCCGCAGAGTTGTCAGGGGAATGTCATTGGTACTGGCATCTCCCGCAAACAGTTGCTGCAGTGCGGTCAAGGATTTTGAGGAATAATGGCGGGGTTTCATAAACTTAAACTTCCGGATGCGACCTGAACCAGTTTTTTTCTATGATAGGGTTAGTGGGGCAATAAAAACCATGAGATCTTGCATACCGTGCTGGGGCTAGGTGCTGCACGAGTGTTGGATCTCGACATCGTGTGGTCTTGTACAAGAGTCTTCTGCATCGGAAGCACGAGATTCGAAGGCAGATTGGTGACCTTGGCAGTTTCCGGGTTGGCTTTGACCCATCGATACGGGTTCAATTTTCTGAGCCATGTAACCGTACCATGACGAGCTTTCTGTTGATTGTAGTAATGGGAGGCCTGCTTTCCTTTCTTTTGCTCTTCCGCAACTTCGAAATTCTCGTTGATGACAGCGATGAACATCTGGAGCATGATGACTAGGAAGAGTCAGTAATCGCGTACCGCCGAATGAAGGATCGACTTACAATTTGCAAACAGCATCCACGCGGCAATGAAGATAAGGACGATGACTGTCTGTCCAAGTGGCACCTCAGCCATCGCGGCACCATAAAGTACATCAACCCAATTTTCCGAAGAAAAAACCTGATACATCGCGAGAAAAGAGTTGAACACCTCGCCAAAGTTGACCGTCGTATCGTTTCCAAAGTCACCGCGAAGAAGTTGCACGGCAACGAGGGCTGCAATGTAGTTGACAATGACGAGGAAGAGCGCCATATTTGCGAGACCATACATATTTCCAAAAACAGCGAGCTATTGAATTTGTAAGCGCCGAAGCCAAACTCTCTAAACAAGAAACTCACCAGGAGAGGTTTCATGCGGGGTACGACCAGAATGACTCTATAAAACCTTGCTAACTGGAAAATGGTAAACCAAGGGTAGAGACTCGAGCGGCGAACGACCGGTAGTTGAATAACCGTTGATCCAATGGCCAAGAGTGTGTCCAGCCAGTTGTTTCCGTGCTGAAAGAAGGACCTCCAATCTGGCAATGTGGCAAGAACTCGCAAGCCAATCTCGAAGTCGAATGCAATCGTGATAGCTATCTCTCCGTAATACATCGCGACTGCGTGAGCCTCTGTTATCTGCACGGTTCTCGTAGCTTGGAGAACGAGAGATGTCAAGGCTAAGATAACCCAGCACCACTGAGTGTAACTGTAGATTGTTTTCGCAATGTTCGTGCGTGTGGCGGCCTTGCGGCCATCCACAATAGCCCAGCCATCGTCTTGTTCCTTGTCAATGATAGGCACAAGACTAGAGAAACAAAGTTAACCTTCGAACATTTAGGGAAACTAGCTCAGCTTACGGTGCAGCTCCAAAGGCGCTCTTCTTCGTTTCCGATCGGATAGCCGCAAAACTATTTGTGATCACGGCGACGAATAGGTTGATGAGCCAGAAGTTGAGGACGATTATAGCGACGATGAAAAAGATGCAGGAAAAGAAAAACTCAGAGTCAATCATGGAGTACATTAGGGGCGTCCACTATGAGTATTAAGAGTATCAGTCAAGTTCGCCAGATATAAATTCCTGTATGAACTTACGCCGTTCGCGGTTGCGACGATCATGACCTGGAGTGCAGCATAGTATATAGCATCAAAGCTCTCAATTCCCATCTTCGGATTCGAAAGTTCCTATTCAATAAATCAGACTATGCACGGCGTTGAAGAGCAAGGGGCTTACCATGCAGACCTGTCCAAGAGGGCATATGTAACCTTTGGAAGCACTTTCGGTGTCTCCGTCAAGCTGGATATAGCCAACGACGTTCATAGTAACAGGGTCGATATGCCCTCCACAGAACTGCCCATCTCTCAGATGTTTGCCCTCGCCCAGTGTAGGATTGATGACACAAGTCCTGCGCAATGAACCTTTGAAGGACTGGACGCCAATGATCCTAGAAGCAATTCAGAGAAACATCCACGTCCATCACGACTCAACTCACGAGAATAACACCATAGCAAAGAGGACAAAGTAAGCGACACTGGCGAGGAGAGGCCTAGCAGTCTTCAGAGAGTGCATGATTGTCTAGCAAGATGGTAAGCCCGGATGTATAAATTCAAAACAGCCTTAACTCACCGTAGTACCAGATGTGATTGTCAACAATCTAGCAGTCCGAATGACACTCATTGCACGAAAGAGACCGATATGATATGTACCCCTCTCGTGCCCAGTCATCGCCAAGATGAACGATATCCAAAAGCTGACAATAGCGACAAAGTCGATGCGACTCCAGCTTTGGCGAAGATACGGCACATTACGATGTGTCTTCTCGTGGAGATGTCCAATACTGAGCCGAAAAGGCAGCGCGATAGAATCGGGATGGGTTGCATGATCTTCCGAGCGCATTGCAAGAGAGAGGAACGTCGGTTCTGAGGGATTATGGATTGAGGCGTGAAGTCTATGACCAGTGTCTAGACCGCGTGCATTTGCACTGCCGTTGCGGTAGTGAGAGGCAGACAACGAAGCGGTTTGTGGAAATGAAGTTTGAGGGTAAGCAGTGGCCGGTGGGCGAGCTGAAAGAGCGAACGGCCGCATAACGGTGCGTCTAAATTGTTTGAATCGTTGAGTTATTGAGCGGCCTCTTGCTAAGGATGTTTGGCGTGCCATGCCGGGTGTTTGTGCTGGATTTGGGGTATAAGGATCCTTTTGCATAGAGAATGGCGATGAAAAGAGTGTGAATATTGAAACCTCTGGGTCGAAAAGAAAGCCGGTAACACATATGCGAGCTATTGCTTCTAGTCTGTCGTAGAAGTTAGTAAGAAGTGGATACGAAGTTGAAATCACGCACGTAAAGACAATAAATAGAGCAAATAAAACATAATCCTCCCATGAATGAAAGTATCCTCTCACTCGAGGCGGAAGCGCAGGTCCGTTGGCGGTCGGCAGCGTTAGCGACGGGAACGCTTGTATAGTCAAGATAACGGCATTTAGTATGATAAGTAGTAGGATGAAAGGTTCAGTCAACCTAGAATATGATGAGTATGTTAAGAGCGGCAGCAATCTGATGAACTCACGGATGCACCAAAAAATTGAATAGAGAAAGACGAACTTTGCTGTCTGGACCCAGAAACCCTAGCGTCCGTCCTCGTATTGGCAAAACTTGCTTAAGGTCTGGTGCAGGTGGTCCATCGCTATCCTCTGCCTTCCCCTTGCCTCCGACGTCGTCTCCATCTCCCAACCGCAGCTGGCCTTCCAGTCCGGTATTCGCGAGGTTGACGACGCGCAGCGACATTCGTCGTAAATTTTTGGTTACCGACTTCATCGCACTCTCCGTCTTCTTCAACGGAGATGGTGATATACTATACCGCACTGTCCGTTTCCCCGAGCGTGGTGTAGCACCACCATCGCTTTCTGGGTCCTCCGTCAAATATCCCTCATGAACCATCCCAGCAGTAGACATGTTGGCAGTCAAATGCGCTTCATCGTCCTCCCTGTGTCCATCGTAAAGCTCTGGCTCAAAATGCGTGGGATGAGGCATGAGGTTTGCCATGGATGGGCCTGCTCCGACGCTCGACATGTACGTGTCAACTCCCGTCCTTGGACCGTAGTGGCGCGCTGAGTCGATCGCATAGGGATGATTCCGCACATGTTCGTCTGTCAACACGTAGAAGGGGTCGTCCCCTTGAGCCGGCATAGCCGGTCCAGCGCTGTTGTTCGTCGCGGGTCGTCTTGACGAAGATGGAGTGTGCGCTGGAGCGTCCAAGTCGAAATGAACGGGATCCGGACTGCTACTGCTTTGTCTTCCAGCCTCTCTCAACCTATTCCCCCAACTCCTGCGCCGGGCGAGTGTCGAGTCGGATGGTTCCAGCGATGGTGACGGTGGTGCCGGTGAGACTATACCAGCAGCTGAACTACTCAAATCAATGCCGGACGTTGCAGAGTTCGTGAATGTCCTTGAGGGTGATGATGAATGATGAAGGAATTTGTCGTGATTTTCCATAACATGGAAGAAATTGGAAATGGTGATGAAGGCAAGAGAAACTACGCCCAGGTCGACCCTTAACACACTATTTGGTCGCAAATTATCGCCAAAGGTACGTCAAAGCCGGCGTGCGCTTGACAACGCACGTCCTCGGCAACGATATGATAACAATGTATA
>Ga0247737_1001129_pt1 | contig 11429 bp, 19 predicted proteins | sample UWRJL028104C2_FD_180937 | JGI IMG/M metagenome (GOLD analysis project Ga0247737, IMG submission 180937) | Plant litter microbial communities from Arlington Agricultural Research Station in Wisconsin, United States - UWRJ-L028-104C-2 | ecosystem: Environmental > Terrestrial > Plant litter >...
GGCATTGCGCCTGGCATCATCCACAACAGTTTGTGCGAAGTGCGGCCCCATGCTGGTATCGCCGGCCTCTAACTCGCCGATATAACGGCAAGCGCATTCTTCAGGCTGCTTCTTCGGTCAACACGCGCCATAGCCTCGTTCCTGCCACATCACTCAAACCCCGCGTCGCAGTGCCTAATAACAAAGCATCGGCAGCCGACTTTGGGTCATTGCGCCTGCCATTCCCGCACCAAGGCAATATTCCAGAAGCAGACCGGGAAATATTCAAGGCATATGGATATAAGTTTAGGTGACGGGCCCCGGCCTTCCATTCATCTGAGCTGTAGGTCATCATCCAACGGATGACCGTCTGAGAAGCTGCCATCACGGTCGAAGCGATCAGGCGAAAGGTTGTTCCGGCGTATCCCGTCAACGATAATTTGCGGTAAATCGATTTGGCCCGCAACAGCGTTAACCAGCTAGAGCAACGGTTCGGCGTGCAAATGACTCTCTTCGACTCCTGAATCGTCTGAGTATCTCTGCTGGGTGACTGATGATGGTACCGGTTTCAGCGGGTGGGGCGAACCACACCTGTTTGGTCGCGGCTCGTACCACACGAAGGCGCGGACGAACTAGACATCTTCACGGGAACGCCGACTGAGGCCGACGACTGAAGCGGGCGAGGAGCACTGGATCCAACCCGAAAAAATCCGCTAGCGTCTGACGAATGGTTCACAGCTTCCTCCAACCTTCAAAGGTGCGTTGATCGACAACGTTCGGTAAGCCGCCAGGTGCCGGAGCAACACTGACTTGTCCCTCAGTGACGAAACCATAACTCTCGAGGCGGCTTTCCACCAGCCCCCTTATTAACGTATAATCCGCCGCAGCGTGAGCCCCGAGCATTGTTGCGTGCGAGAACGGCACATGCGTTTCTAACTGCCCGGTCCAGGATTGTACGACCTGGGTTAACAGGCCGTAAAGATCCGCCGACGGCTTCTCGACATTAAGACCGATTTCTGCCGCTTTTCGACGGTTTATCGTATAATCGTGGCTGCCAGAATCCGAACATAACAGCTGAATAATTGCTTGCTGTTGATCAGGGTCGGTGACCTGCCGGCGATTAGCTCTCCCGCAAGAGTCCTGATCTGGCCACCAGCCCGAAAGACATCTCCAAGCACAAGCGGATGGATATTCGACGCAAGATGCGTCCAAACTGCCGCCAACGATGCGGCATCTGTTACATCCTTCTTCACCTCGTCGATGTAGCCGCGCACCGCTTCCGCGCTGACAGGGACGCGGGCCGGCAGTCCGGATGCCGAGCTAGTCATTGGCGCCAATGGATGGTTCGGAAGACTGGGATCTATGGGACCGAGTGCAGCTTGCTTGGTCATAACTATTTTGTCGGCGCCTAACGCCATAAGCGTGCCCGCGCTCATGGCTTTGGTCGGTATAATCACTTCCAGCTCATCGCAGAACGAATGGATAAGGTTAATTATTCGCCATGCTGCGGATGTCTGTCCGCCGTATGTATCAAGCAGAAGAGATAGCTTTTTTGCGGACAATGGCGTCGAGCATTGATACGAATGGCGTGACGGCATCGCCAGCAATCTGCGTCTCAAGGCCCGGTCTCTCACCGGTCACGAAGGCGATAACGAAGCTGCCACGCTCACTCTCGATGGATTGATAAATCGACTGTCGCGTAGCATGGTTCATATTATTGGCGAAAGCCGCTCCCCGAGTTGCGGCCTGATAGCGATAATTTCCGTTATAATGCAATAGTCTCGCGCGACTGACTGACAATCAATTCCCCAGTAGATACTGTTGGTGGCACTAAACACAGCTCCAGCATCCTAGCGGTGGCTCATCCAGGGTATGGCGGCGCAGAGTGCCATATATTTCTATTTGGGTCCCTTCGGCATAGGCGCGACGATGATCTTCAACCCGAGCTAGGAGCAAAAATAATGCTCGTAGTAACAGTCGAAATCTCGCCCGGCGGCAATCCGCTCCGCAAGCGAACCCTCGGCCAAATGCAGATCGCTAACAAGAGCGACCTTGCCGCAATCAGCGATTACTCGGTCCTGATCAGCCAAGAGGCGAGCGAACGCCTGGAGGTCGAGGGCTTCGAGCAGCGCCTTGCCGTCGAGGCGCATGCCCGGTCTGACGGGCCATGGAAGCTGGTGTATCAGGCGCTGGCGCAGGTGTTCACTAACGCCCTACTGCTAAGAAATCCTGCTTTGCCTGAACACATCAGTGAGTGCCGCGATATCAACCGGCTTGCTCAAAATCGGGGTATCGTGCGGACCGCAAGCGCCGGGCGTCGCAGTGATGAAAACCACAGGGATCATTCCGTATTCAAGCCGGATCGTCCTTACCGCTTCAGGGCCAGTGCCTTCAAACAATCCGACATCGGACGATATAAAGTCTGGCCGCTGCGCGCGGGCCGCCGCCACCGCACCTTCTTCGAGGTCTGCGAAAGCGACCGACAATGCTCCATTGCTCCGGTACAGATCTTCAAGCTCCAAAGCTATGAACGGCTCGTCTTCGATAATCAGCACATGGCACACGAGCGGTCTCCGATGCGCCTCCAATCATCCGCGTCGGTTAAAGTTACCGATTGATGATAATAATTTAGAATAGGAAATCTCGGCCTGAAATTAAGGCTGAGATGAGGGCTCACAGCATCGCCGTGAAGCCGTCGGCTAGCATTCTGCACGGAGCGCCAAGGCGGTTGATTTAATTGTTCGTTTACTGATTTTGTTGTAGCAGCGAAGCATCACCGAGTTTGTCCAAGCGCTCCGGTGACTGAGAGATGTCATTTCCTCCCGCTTATTTCGGAGGAATTGCAGTGAACGGCATCCAAGAAGCCTCGGCACCTTCAGTTATAGATACGCCGATCACAGAATGTGAAGATCGGGTGGCCGACTTGAAGGAGTTGGTTGTGCATCTTTCCGGGGTGGGATCCGAAGCCCAGTCCGCGGCGATGATCGTGCACGAAGTCACTCAGCCATTGGCAGCGGCAGGCTTTTTTATGGCGGCTGCCGAAGACCTTTTATCAAGCGATAAATCCTCCGATCTAGCCCAAGGGCTTGAGGCAGTACAAAAAGCCCGGGAATGTTTAACGCTTACGGGCCAGGTTATGGCCAGCGTTAAGGAGGCGGCCGAACGGAAGGATTTCGATCCATCGCCTGTGCATCTGGGCGCGGTGGTCGCAGAGGCCATGCAGCTGTTCGAATTTGGAGCCGAGATCGTTCCGCTGCTGGATATGGCTTATAATGCGACTTGGGTCCTCGGCAATCGTGTTCGATTAGAACAGGTAATAACAAATCTGATCCGGAACGCGATGGAGGCGACTGAAGGGCAAGCTTCTCGCGAGCTCCGGATCATCGCGCGCAGGCGCGGCAAGAAATTCGTCGAAATTCGCGTCGAGGACAATGGCCCGGGCGTCTCGAAACAGATGGAAGGCTTGCTTTTCTCGGCATTTTCCAGTACCAAAGCCGAAGGTACCGGGGTTGGGCTGTCCATCTGCAAAGTCATTGTAGAGCAGCATCACGGCCGGATATGGACGGAAGAACTTCCTGATGGAACCGCATTTTGTTTTACGGTTCCAAGATCCAAATCCTTGGCGAATTGACCTTTTCCGCAGGCCGTTCGGCAATGCCTGCGGACAGCACCTTATGCTTCTCGGTTTCAAACTCAGCATCGGCTAGCGCGACGCTGGCCCGCAACTGCTGGAGCCGCTCCATGGCTTCGATCCGTTCACGATGTTCCATGCCGGCTTCCCCTCGCTATGCTTATTATAGCTGGACAATCCTCGCCCGCCCGGCCGCCAGAAAGTCGTTTGGACCGTCTAGCGCATTCCGACAAGCTCGTGCATTATTCGTTCGTGGCCGCCGTCAATCCTGACATCCTGATCTGGGCGCGCGAGAGGGCTGGTCTCGATCTGGAGACTGCTGCCCGCAAAATCAGCCTGAATGCAGCTCGTGGCATGAGTGGGGCCGACCGCCTCGCTGCTCTCGAAGCTGGCGAAGCGGCTCCCTCGGCTAAGTTGCTTCAGCGCATGGCATCGCAGTACCATCGTCCGCTACTAACTTTTTATATGCCGAAGGCGCCCGCACCCGCAGAGTTGGGACAAGACTTTCGGACGCTTCCGGACGAGGGCAGTCCTTCCAACATCCTCCTCGCTACGCTGCTGCGTGATGTGAAAGCTCGTCAGTCTTTAGTGCGGGACGCCCTAGAAGATGAGGACGAGGTAAGCGAGGTGGCGCTGGTCGGCTCGCAGCTCCGCACCCGTCAAGCAGCCGCCTTAGCGGTGGCTATCGTCGAGGGAATAGGCTTCGATCGAGCAGAATTTCGCGCGAGCGGGTCCGCGAACGCCGCCTTCACCTATCTTCGATCCTTGGTCGAGGAGCAGGGTGTGTTCGTTCTGTTGGCCGGTGATTGTGGCCATTGGTCGACTGCTATCGAAGTGGGAATTTTCCGCGGTTTCGCGATTGCAGATCCGCTAGCGCCCTTCATCGTAGTCAATGATCAGGATGCGAAATCGGCATGGTCGTTCACGCTCCTTCATGAACTCGCCCATCTTCTCCTGGGCGTTGGCGGCGTGAGTGGCGGGCCGCCCGAAGGTCAGATTGAGAAGCTGTGCAACGACGCAGCCGCAGCCATTCTACTCGATCGCGCGGAAATTGCCGACCTTCCATTGGCTGGCAATGCTGCCGATGTCCGCCAGATTGATGCTCTCGCTAATCGAGCCTGCATTAGCCGGTCGATGGTCGTCTACCAGCTTTATCAAGCTGGACGCATCGATCGTACGCGATGGGAAGGATTGCGAGACCAGTTCCTCGGTGAATGGCTCGCTATCAAGCAGCGCGAAAAAGAGAAGAATCGTGAAAAGGACGGTGGTCCAGATTGGTATATTGTCCGTAGGCATCGGCTTGGGCAAGCGCTCCTAGCTGTCGCGCGCCGGGGAATGGCCGACGGATCTTTGACGGCGACCCGGGCGGCAAGGATGCTCGGCGTCAAGCCAATGGCTGTTCACCCCCTGCTCGCTGAACCGCGGCGGGCATTCAGTTGATGCTTTATCTCTTGGATGCCAACACACTGATAAATGCGCATCGCGGCTGGTATGCGCTGAACCGCGTCCCAGAGTTCTGGCGCTGGCTCCTCCACCATGCGGAGGCGGGCGCTGTGAAAATGCCATCCGAAATCTATGCCGAAGTCGAGAACGGGAATGATGCCTTGGCCGCGTGGATGAAAAACGCACAGCAAAAGAAGGCCCTTCGCCTTGAGGAAGACGCCGATCTGGCCAAGGTGCAACTCGTTTTGTCCAAGTATGGCGAGCCTCTCACGGACTCCGACCTAATAAAAATCGGGCAAGACCCATTCTTGGTCGCCGCTGCGCTTGGGCATGACGATCGATGTGTTGTCACCGCTGAAGTTTGGGCGGGGAGTATCGGTGCTAATAGAAAAGTGCCGAATGTGTGCGAAGATTGTGGTGTATCGTGGATGACGCCCGTGTCTTTCATCCATGAACTCAACTTCACGACCGATTGGGAGGCAGCGCAGCATTAACGGGATATGAGGTTCAGGCCGTCACAATCATCGCGTCGGCAATGGCACGCATCAGCACATCCTTGGGGACAGGCACGCTGGTGCTGACATAGCCGACATTCTGCGCCCGCCGCGTTCCGTATAATTTGATCCATCGCTTTCCATGCTGACGCCAAGCGCGCTGGAGCGGCACAACGGGGAGCAAGTAGCAGACACCGGACGGTGCGAAGGCATAGGCGATGAAGTCACAGGCCAATGGTTTCTGTACCCAACCGGGGACGCGCCGGGCCTCGTCGCTCCACCGCTCCAGCAGGATGTCAGGCCAATCCTCCATCCGGACCTTCTCGTCCACGGTGTAGGTCCGGCCGCAGTCAAGGGTCAGGACGCGATCGATGCCGCCTCGCTGCGCCCAGCCGTCATTGCGCACCGCGACGGCGGATGACAATTTGGGGAAGGCTCGACGGTACATGTCGATCCACCATGGGGCGTCGGCAAAATGCTGGGAGAGGGCAAGGCTGTCCTCGAACCGGTGTCGCTTTGGGCGGGACGGTGAAGCGCCCCGGCCCGCAGGGGGCCGAGGCGTAGGTAGATCATTTAGGCTGCGCTGGGTGGTCAGCGTCGGCGTTTCCTCTTGCTATAGCCCTGCCAATGCCGGCGGCGCTTGAAGGGCTTGTTCTCTTCCACGCGCCGGAGCCGAAGCGTTGGGAGTCTCGGCAGCGGCGCGGGTTCAAGAGTTTCCTCCCGATCGCGCATCTGTTTTATCGTTCGCGCGATGACGGCACGGCGCGGACCTGGGATTACCGACAGCATCGGCCCAATCTGGTCCAGGGTCAGACGCAGGGCCATCACGACTTCCTGGCCTTGGCCCGACCGCCACCTTTTCCCGGTCGTAGCGGCACCACCTCCGCGTCCGGCGCGCAGCAGACTTGCCATGTGTCCCGCAACACTGCCTGCCGGAACCTAAGCGCAATGTGGTCGGGAAGATGAAATCGAAAATCCTCGCCGCCGGATTTCAGGGTGATCAGCATATGGCCGGTCGTGGCTTCGACCGCCGTGTCATCGATGTACAGGATGCCGCTCATGCTGCCATCTCCCCGTTCTGACGCTGCTCGATGGTGCACTTGATGGCTTCCTGTCGTTCGGGCGCACCGACGATCTGCGACATGATGCGTGACAGTTCTTCTCCGTCGCAACGGTCAACGGCGAAGATCAGCTTGCGACTGGAAGTCAGGGCGTAACCGCCGCCGATTTCCGTTAGTGCCCGGAGCCAGTTGTTGGGTTCGAATGTGGTGGAGGTCATGGCTTAGTCCTCCGCAGTCACGCCGGTGCGATACCGGCGACGGTGGAATGCCAACATGGCGTTGGTCGTGAACTGATCGCCGGCCTTGACCGAGTCCATGCGTCCGTTCGAAGCGAGATAATCGAAGATGCTGTTCAACGCCTGCTGAAGCGCGCGGATTTCGCGCTTGGTCATTTTGGATTGGTCGTCGAACATGATCCATGCGTGGTGAGCCAAGACGGTTAGCTCTTCATCCGTATCTGGGACTTGGTAGCAGATGGTTTCACGAAGGAGCTGGGTCTCCTCAAAATTGTCCGCCATGCCCCGTTGGGATCTATAATAAGGGTGCCAGTCTGGGCCATTGACCGCATCGCCCGTCGGTTTGCGTGGCTGCTTCCGATCGATATGATTATATTCATCCCATGCCTGTTCGTATCTGGCGGCCAGCGCCAAAATCAGTGAGCCGGACGACCCATGCGATGCGATCGGATTAAGGTTAGTGATTGCCATCTTCACGCCTCCATCGAGTTGAGGGAGCGGAGGGTGGCCAGCATAAGACGCTCGCTCCAGTCGAGTGAACCATCATGCTTTTCCAGGGAAACAAGGTCGCCCTCACGAACAGCAGCGTCGATCTCGCGATCGGTGACGCTGTGGTTGAGGGCGCACCACAACTGGATCATCGCGCCACGGGGTGTGGTAGCGACGGCCGAACGAATTGCTTCTTCTGCCTCGTCGATTATGTCCCATTGCTCCCGTTCCCCGGGGCTGTAGGCACCGACGACAGGTCCGACACTTTGATCGTCAAGTGCACTGTATCTTGCGTAAGCTTGCTGACGGCGCAGCGATAAGGTCAGCGTCGGCCGAAGTGAATGGCGGCGTGCTAATCTGGCCTGCGTAATGCGCAGCGCCGGGTGCCGCAATCATGGCGGGCAAAAGGGCGAGTGCGCGCGTGACCGCGCGCCGAGACGGCGTTAAGGTGCTCATAGTCGTTTCCCTTCCATAGAGGGTTTTGATGAGGCCCGATGAAAGCGCGCCAACGCCGACATCGGGCCGTTAGGTTTTCCTAACGAAAAGCGTTATAGTGAGGTATAAGCATTGGGTCAATGGTTAGCGTTACCTTGACCCATTTTCGTTGATGCCCTAAACTTGGGCATGTTGACACAAGACACCTGTCGCGCCGCCCGTGCCCTGCTTGGAATGAGCCAAGAGGAACTAGCCTCCGCCGCCAATGTCGGGCTGTCTACCATTCGAAACTTTGAGGCAGGCCGATCAACGCCGGTTCCCAATAACATGGCTGCCGTGCTCACCGTCTTGGAACACAGAGGCGTCGTGTTCCTTGGTAAAGGTGAGACGACAACTGGTGGCGTCGGTGTCCGTTTTAAATAGCATCGGCCTCCGGCGGACCCACTCTCTGCGATTGCGAGTAGTGCTGATCTGACCGAATTCGCACCGGCTGACCCATTAGATCAAACGCTCGCCGAACGATCCGCACGAACGCATTTCCGTGAAGCTGTCGGTCAGCAAACAAGAAGAATTCCCCCGCCCTCGTGCCGTAAACGACCCTCCCGCGCGGGAAATCATCATATGGGGGTTTGCTCCGGCTACCCCAAACTCGATTCCACCCTGATAGCCTCAGATTATCGCGGTCACGATACGCCACATTCTTTCCATCTGTTCCGTCAGCAGGTCAAAGCCGGTTATCAAAGTCGCGAAGTATATTGCTATCAAAGTTAGCAATTTTATCGGCAGTCGCGACCCGGAGTGATCTGAGGGAGCGGCGTTGTCCAACTCCGCCAATATTTGTCCCGCGGCCAGTCGGTTAGGTGCGTTGAGCGCGCGCATCGCCCGCGTAATGTATTGATCAACTGTGTGTGGCGAGAGATCGAGCGCACGCCCGATTTCCTTCGACGACATTCCTTTGTTGACCAAACGTAAGCATTGCGCCTCACGCTCGTTTAATACCTGGATGTTCGTCAGATTCCCCATGAGTGCACGGAATAGCGTAGATCTTTTGCTCAGCAAACGATTCATACTCAATCGGATTGATGGCTCCAAGCCTTGCCCAATCGTTCTGAAGGCTTCAAATGCCGGCCCGGAAAGGAGCTTTGAGATATGGCTAAGAAATTCAAAAATCCCCAGTCGCTCTCGATCATCCTTGGTGGGGGGATCGTAGCTATCTCGGTGACCGGCTTTGCTTTTGCACTGGCTGGTATCGGCCTACCGTTCCTAGCCGAATTCGGCGTGGGTGCTCTAGGTATGGCCGCTGGTGTCCGTATCGCTTAAGCCGGCTTCGCCAGACCCCCAAATTTCTGAAAGCATAAAGGCCATTGGTGGGTTCTTCCACCAATGGCTTCCTCATACTTCGTTGGGCATATACAGCGCCAGCATCTTCATATTTGTATTCGCAACCTTGTGGGCCATGTACGCGCGCAAGAAGAAGGCCAACCCCAAAAGGATGAGCAGCGCAGATTTGATGCGTGTCGGTTTTGCTGCCGGCCCGATACCGATCTATCTGCTGCTACCCTTCATACCATATGACCGCGATCTCACCGACGTTCTTATCGGTGAGCCGTTTCAGCTGCTAATCGCGGCAGGTATTGGCCTGATCTGGACATATGCTGACATCAAGAAGATTGTCGGTCGTTGAAGGCGTTAATGCAAGCTCGCTGGCTTGTTTATGCTGCCTTCCATGTTTGTACCGAAGATTTCTGCTAGCTTTGATTTGTCAGGCCCTTGGCCATCACGCGCACCTGCTGGTGTAACCTTTCTTTGTCATCAGATAAATCCGGTGCAATTCCTCTATCTTGGCGGTGATGTCTTTGCGACAGACTTGAAGGGCCTTGGTCGCATCGACATCCGCGCCCACTGGCTGAACTCGTCAATCGTCAGGGCGGCAGGTTTGATTGTCGTCATCGTCGTCACTCCGTCGTTGCGGAGAGATATGGAGGAATCTCATCGAGTCCTCATAGACGCCGGCGGCTGCCGCGAACGCTAGATGGGTGAGGGAATCGAAACCTACGGCGAAGGCGGCCTCCCAGAAATCCGTCCGCGCGCTTCGCGGCGAGCCTTGGTCATGAGGTCGTCGATCTCGTCCTTCCGCTCGTCATCGGTCATCTGCTGCCAGTACGGGCTTGCGATAAGCGGACCCAGAGCGGCGCGGGCTGTGGAACCGGCGTCCTCGCGAAACTGCCCGTAGGCTGGCAGCGCCAGTTTCACTTTACCGACCGTCCGGTTAGGTGGGTTGATATGCGCACCCACGCCCAACACGGCCTTGTTGATCGGGTCGTTATGTCGAGTGGAGGTCCACACCGGCGAAAGCAAATTCGGGCCAAGCCCACCTTCATTCTCGATCGGCTGTCCCCAAATATCTCGTTTGGGCGTCAAGGTTTTCGACAGAACTGGCACCCGCGCCTTCACGGCGTCGAGAACCGTTTCAGCCTCCCGCAATGTCGGGTCAACTGTCCGCGCAATCTGCGCTACCCCAGCCGGCACGGCCATCGACCCGGCAAGTTTGCGAATGAGGCTGCCGCCGCTGCGCTCGGGATCATCTATCGCCTCGGCAAGATCGGCGATAGTCGCTTTCAACAGCGCGAACGCCGGTGACGGGCGCAGCTTGCCTTCGACATCGAAGGTGGCCAGTTCATTGCCCAGCCGCCCACGCAGACTGGACAGGTGGAGCTTGCCGGCAAGGTCGGACAAGCGGATGCCCAAGGCCTTGCAGATATGCTCCTGCATCCAGTGCAGGCGGTTCTCGTCATCCTCCGCCGTGATGTAGAGCGCGGATCCCTGAGCGACATCGACACCCAGCATCGGCCGGCCTGCCACAACGCATGTCGCCAATTGCTGCCCGAAGGTCGATTTGTTCGCGCCGCCCGCGCCCGTCGCAAGCGTCAGCTCATGTTCCGGCACGAACCCTGCCATGACGAATGTTTTCGGCGTCGGAGCGGTCGCTGCCCACATGGACAGATCAGCCAGCGGGAGCGTGGTGACACGCTGGTGCAGTGCAGCGTCTGTCAGTTTGATCAGATCGGCGGCACTGCCCGACCAGTCCATGATGTCGCCTTTCGCGGGCAGGCCAGGAAGATCGACAATCGCCATGGCGGACGCCACGCCGGCAAGCGCGTCCAATATCTTTTCGGCAAATGCGCGGCCGGGGCTATCATTGTCCGGAAGGATGACGACGGTACGGCCGGCGAAGAAGGGCGCATATTCACGCCGCCAGCCGTTCGCACCGAACGCGATGGCTGTGGCGATCAGGCCCCATCCCGCCAACTTGTCGGCCTTGCGCTCCCCTTCTACGAAATAGATGGGCTGTGCGGGATCCGCAGCAGCCAGTTCGGGCAGGCGATAGGGGATGCGCTCGACATCCCCCATGCCCTTGATCCACTGGGCACCATCCAGGCGCTGGGCGACGAACCTCTTAGGCTCTCCGACCTTTTCCATTCGGATCGTCCGATAGAGGGTGGCCCCCATGGCATCACGATAGGCATAGACGCCAGTCTCCCTCCACTGTCCGGAAATGACTGGCGAGGCCTTGCGCTCAGGTAGCAGGCCGAGCCGGCGACATTCGTCTTTCAGGTCGCGAAACTCATCGCCGCTACCGTTGAATGAATGGAACACGACC
>Ga0247737_1001130_pt1 | contig 11426 bp, 10 predicted proteins | sample UWRJL028104C2_FD_180937 | JGI IMG/M metagenome (GOLD analysis project Ga0247737, IMG submission 180937) | Plant litter microbial communities from Arlington Agricultural Research Station in Wisconsin, United States - UWRJ-L028-104C-2 | ecosystem: Environmental > Terrestrial > Plant litter >...
GAGTACGACTGGCCGTTTCCTCCGAATGGTGTTATAGTGGCAGCAAAGACAGGGAGACCGAGCTTCTTAGTATCCGCTGCGATCTGCTTGAAGGCCGAAATGAGCTGGTTTCCGACATTTGTTTGGGTATCCGAGTCGGTGCCTGCGATACACTCCAGCGGCCTGGAGAGCGTCACGAGTGTAACGGTTGATGAGGCTGGGACCGAGACCGTCTGCTAGGACGCGGTTGCCTCCGGCAGCTTGATTGCAAACAACAATGTTGGTTATTCCGTTAGTTTGCAGACGTGCCAGAAGGAGGTCGGGCCACCTAAACGATAGTTAAGCTCAGCTTGAAGTATCGCATGAAATTTACTCTACCTGTTGTTGGCATTGTCGTCGCTTCAGCGTCCATCTGTGATACTGTCGCCAAGGATCATGAGACTACGATAGCTCGAAGGTACGTAGACCTGAACGGAACTCAGGAAGTACCTGTGACATAGGTCAGAAACGTGAAACTTTGGTAGATGCGTACACGAGCTTACCAGTGAGCAACGCTTGAGCCACTAATCGTGGTCGCAGTAAGGTGGTCGCCCATTTGCATCCATGATGTGGTTCGGCTTCCGGGATGACCGTCGATGTTCGAACCTGACTGTCCGGTTTGGAAGTACAAGGTCACGGTGATCATCTGTTGCGCTTGAACAGGGAAGGGGAGCTCGTCCGACGTCAGAGTATTGCCCCTGGGAACGATGCCGGAGGTTTTACCCCCAAAGGTTACGGGGAGCACTGGAGATACTTGAATCCCTGACACGCCAGCTTTCCCTCCAGTGGGTAATGCAACATTAGCCCCGGTGATGGGTAGATCGCTGCCTCCAAATGTGTTCGAAAAAACAATGCGATTTTTCTCCGCCGCAACAGAAATATGAAGGGTCTGTGGGAGGGTAGCATCCTTGAAAACAGCGCTTCCTGAGGATTGGAATGAAACTGTGAGCTCTAGGATTACCAAGTTGGGACTGAGCATACAAATGGACTCGGCGGCATGTTTGACGACTCGACAATCTGAGGCATGTTCATCCATGCGTCTATCCAGTGATAATAATCTGTAGGACGGGCCAAAGTAGGTACCACGAACGATGCCGCAGCAAGGGAAAGCGTAACAATGCTGAGGCTGAACATCTTCACTGCTTCGAAGCGATCGATGGAAAGCAAGCAGAATGCACATCCTTATAGTTGGTCCTATGATCCCCATGACCATGTCAGACCATGTACGTTCCGGTTTTATACCGAGGTTCACTGCGATGAACGCAACCATTGGAAAGGTAAGCATGTCCGATGGTGATGATGATTTTTGGCAGGGAGAGCGTGGCTGTACACATACAAGAAAGGTGATCTAGATTCTATTCCCACAATTGCATTGATGAGCATTCGAAGCTCATCCTCTTGAGCAACTACTTCCACATAGGCAAATGCTAGCCGCCGTGCATTACGTTTAGAGGATCACGAGCTGATATGTCATCTTTTTATTGTGGACTTCAACATTCAACAACGTTCTCTGCTTGTCAGCTCAATCACATCTCTTCACGACCACTCGAACGAAGTCCGAATACGGCTTCAAGCTTCAAGCTTCAACTACAGTCCATCCCGTCAGTCACCTCGAGTCTTGTTTTAAGAAGCCCGTTCATGCATGCTGAGTACGCCATCAGAACCGTTGACTCACGTATAACGGCTCAAATCAACCGTGAATCCTAAATCCTAGGTCTAAATATGTTCTTTTACAAACGTAAGTTGGCGTGCGAGAGCCCATGGGCAGGAGTAGCCGCGACTTGTTTGATAACGTTGAACGATAGAAAAGTACACATGGTCCTCCTGCTTCCTGGAAATCGAAGCGTACTCCTGGATGAAATAAATAGCTGGCGTAATTGACTCTCCACCTACCAGTCGAAACCACTCTATCTGCCTCAGCTACCTCTTCAACAAACATAGTCATGAAGCTCACTCAGCTTGCCGGTATCATCGCCATTGCTCATGGAGCCTGCGCTCACTGTGCGTCAAGTCCCTGTGCCCATTGGAAGACTGCACTAATAACAATTCATTTTACGGCCAGACGTCTTTCACGAACTCATCGTTGGCGACGCAAAATCTTCTGCGCCAGTTCGCGTTCCAACAGATTACTGGCCAATTACTCCTCAGCGCTACCCTCGCGAGAATGATCCTCTCCAAACAGATATTGTTCGCTGCAACAAAATAGGAACGCCTGCGACAGAAACACGTATTGTTTCCCCTGGAGAGAAAATTGGATTCCATATTGCGAATAGCACTGCGGGATATCCTCTCACAATTAGTCCTGAGGATGCGATGATCTATCATGAAGGTCCTGCTGCATTTTATATTGCAAAGGCTCCTGGTTCAGTCGATGGATGGGACGGTAAAGACGGTGAATGGATCAAGGTACATTTTAAGGACCAAGACAGATCTGACTTACGAAACTAACGACCCATTTCATCAGATTGCTGAATGGAGCGCTACATTTAATCCATTCGCATTCTCTGCGACCAACCAGACTGATATTACTACCACACTTCCCAATCTTCCATCCGGCGAGGTGTGTATAAAATCTCTAGCGAGGTTATGGTACAATGCTAAAATATTTCTTAGTACCTTCTCCGCGTCGAACATATCCAACTTGCACCCAATAAGGATCCTTCATCGGTCCTCAACTTCTTCGTGTCGTGCGCCCAGATCAAGGTCATTGGTGGAAGCGACGTGACTCTGCCCAAAGGTGTATCGATCCCTGGATACCTCACAGGTTACGGTCAGTATTGTCCCATAGCCCTCGCTAGGTATCTCTTTCTAATGACCAGCTTCACATATACAGAAGACAGCTTGTTCCTCGATCTCTTCGGCGATCGAGATGCGATCACCTCTTACACTGTATATGTTCTTCTAATATCTTGTTATGAAATTACTGAAAAACTAACAAACAGGCTCCTGGACCTGCTGTCTGGCGCGGCTGAAATGTAAGGTACTCTTACGTACCAGCAACGAAATGAAACACCATACAGCGACCATTTGGTAACAATAGTATACGCATTTCTCACTGTTCCGCTCCTTCTTCCTGGTTCCTGCGTTCTTTTTCTTGGCGTCTGATCCCTCAGCTGCAAAGCTCCTCGGAGTGGCTAGTATATACAATTATATTTTTAAATCAAATATTCCTATACTCTCTCGATTCCGAGCTTTGTGAATTACTGGATTTTATTTGAGCAAATTACACATTAAAAATCTGACAGGGCTGACTCAGACCCCAACCTGTTAAAAATTCCACAGAGGGGAGAAATTCTAGCGAGAAGTAGGCCATAACTCCCATTGAGATGTACAGTCAAAGTTGTCATGAAAATCCCAAACGTAATTTGGGCGCTAAACGATAAGCTTTCACACGGGCCGCTTGTCGCGCTCCGCGGCAGTCCACGCTCCCGAGTTCCAACTTCTTACCAGCATACGTGCTCAACTTCTTAGAGTGAGTAGTTATGGACTCTTCCGATTTGACTACTACTAATGCTCAGCAAGGTGAATGTATACAAGAATCCTGTAGTTCAGGGCCACAGCTCAGCAGCCACGAAATGTCCGAATTGACTGCCATATCACCCTTCGACTCGATACTACGGACCAACCATCTCCCATTAGACGAGGAAATTACTGCAATACAACAATATCTTGTTACGCCAAAGGCCGAGGTCGCGGCACTCGACGAGGAGATCGCCCAGATGCAAACTGCGCTAAAGGCTCTCCAAGAGAGACGAGAAGCTTTATCCCACACAGTCGAAATCCACCAGGCGGTCATATCACCGCTTCGCAGATACCCGGATATTCTGCAGGAGGTCTTTCAGCACTGCCTGCCTACCGCCCACGATGCGACGATGGACTCGATGGAAGCACCACTCGTGCTCACTCACGTCTGCCGCTACTGGAGGAATCTCGCCCTTTCAACACCTTCACTTTGGTCCTCTATCTTCATATACCTTCCAAATACCTACTAACTCGAACATACCTCACCCCAAGGCGATACTAGGGAAAGCACTTACCTACGCCTAAGAACTCAGGCTCAAAATGGCGTGACAGGTGTTAAAGAGTGGCTGTCGAGATCCGGAGCATGCCCTCTGAGCATATCCTTCGTCGAGAAATCTCGTGCGTATGAAGAAAGCTTCGGCGAGCTGTACCTGGACGCGATCAGACCATTTGCACCACGCTGGAGGCGCTTAGTGCTTAGCGGCCAAATCCAGTCTCTCGACCATTTCACAACAATACTTTTACAAGAAGTCCCGATCCTAGAGGAACTCGCGGTCATAATCGACTCCTCTATAATTACGGCGCCGGTTAGCGACATAGAATCTAACCGCTGGAGCTACTGCGGGATCATCCAAGCACCAAGCCTCAATCGTGTAGCGATTACCCACCCCCCTGAGAAAATCAAAGGTCTTCAGCTTCGCTGGTCCCAAATGACCCATCTATCATTTGAACTCGCCAGAACATATTCCAACAACACTCTGACCCCCGATGAAACTCTCGAGATCCTGTGCGAATGCCCGAACCTTGTATCGATTCAAGTGCAGATCGGAGATGACGGAGGGTACTATGAATTTGTAAATCAGGACATGGTCTGGCAAGCTGCACCTTCTCTACTCCAAAGACGGGAGGCGGTCATTATGCACCATCTACACCATCTCTCCATCCACACTACTGCAAATCTCTCCCAGTTTTTCCCACTTATACAGACCCCGTCGTTACGAGAATTCTCGTTCTTTGGTCCGCCTGTACCATGGCTTGGAGTCTCAAGCGCCCTATTATTTCTCTCATCTGTTGCAAATCTCAAGCGACTTTCCGTCAACCCTCACTGCTTTACTCTGGATCAGCTCTCAGATTGCCTCGCATTATGTCCCATCATCACTTCTTTAAGATTCTGCACAGGCTTCGTTGAAGATGGTTGGTTTAGTGGCCCTGGCCTAACAACACTTGCGCAATGCAATGAGGAAACGATGGCACTGATCACACCTTCATCGGAAGAGGGAGGTGGAGAATACCTTTGCCGATGTCTGGAGAACTTTCAAGCCACGACGGCACTGTTCACGGCTCAGACGCTGTATAACTTTATCACGGCCAGGAAACAACAAGCTCGACGTGGATACCCAAGCCTCAAGACTGTGCGTGTCAGCTTCGATAAACCTCAAGATTGCGATTTGTTGGATGCTCTGCGGGATGATACTGAAATTACGACAGTTAACCCTATTGCACCTCCACCCGTTGAAAATTATCTGCAATCCATCGCACGGTACCCTCCTTATTCAACCACAGCCGAATCGAGAGTATTTCATCAGTTAGATTTGAAGTTGTTTTCGCTACCCATTTCCTAGGGAACATGTTAGACAAATTGTAGCGACTCATGGCCCCATATAAAATTTTTTAAAAAGCTCTGCTCGATTGTATTCGTGATAGGTTGGCACTTGTAACTTGTTTGAATCTACAAGTACACACGTGAATGCGTACCGCAGATTGTCGCGGTCGACGGTCTTAAACTGCTGCAGCCGTTGTTCGTGATCTCTTGGTTCTCAATCTGGGACTTGAAGATCGCGACAAAGACAGGGGCTTCATTACGAGTCCTATAAATAGGACTCGTTCTAACTTCTTTATGCACCTGCGCGCCTCACGACAAAACTCCCACGGTTTCACACTGGGGTATCACTGAGTAAACGGCGCATCCAAACCAAGGGTTCGTACATGCCGTGCGTTTCGCAGCGGCCCTCACTCTACGTGTCTTTGGGTTTCCCCTCCGTGATGATACTTTCCTCGTGCATTCCTCGTCTCAGCCGTATCGTACAGTACGTACGGTACTCCCTCAGGCCTCAGCCCTTGCGGGAATTTCATGAAAGTAAACTCGTTTCACAACTCCTTCAACAATTTCTGGTCATCAGCTACCACTCTGCGCTCGGTGCTTTTCTCACGCTTCTCCTCGCGGCTGACCGTGGACTGTTTAGCCTTCCATGGTTCCTCACTCTTGAGCGACTACACTCGGGAAAAGAGAGTCTAGGTCTGGTTTTTTGTATCTCACCCAAACGCATTCATCGCATATACATACCCCCATTTAGCTGCTGAGCGCTGACCATCCGCCCAAACAGTCTAGACAGCGTCGCACACCCCATACTAAACCTCTACTCACAAGATCCTACGCCTTCGCTGCAGCGCTGAAGGCTTATAGGAGGTGCTCATCCCTAGCCTCGACCTCATCCAACATAGCATTAGAACCCAAGTCCAAAGGTGGTTTTTGACTAGAATAGCTTTTTCGCTGGTCAATTCTCATGGTTCAAGCTCTAAGCTGCCCGGTACAAGCTTTGGGCTTCAAATGACGGGTATCATGCCATCCGAGGCTGTACACGAGATATGAGGAAGCAAGAAGTCAGGACGCAGAACACAGATGCAAGAGCGCGTTGAGGATTAGGGCTTGGTATTACGCAGTAGTCCCAATCTCGTGGCCATGGTTCCTCGCTCTGACTTGATCTTAAACGATTAAATTCCAGGCAAGAAAGCCTGGGTCTGGTTTATTTTATGCTCCAAATCACTCAAACGGTCTGTTCATTATCGCATTCTTCTCTTTAGCTGTTGACCACCCACCCCACACTTTAGACACACCCGCACACCGGATCGCGTGTCCTTCGCTGCAGCGCTAAGGGCTTACAAAACGAAACACCCATTATAAAGTATCACGATCGAAGCTTAATGCATCTCAGCACCCTCAACCTCATTCGACGTGGCGATGGAACCCGAAGAACAAAGGCATCGTTGTCAATTCCTTGCTTATCAAGTCTCACCCTTCAAGCTGCGCGGTATAAGCTTCGAGTTTCAAATGACGAGTACCATTCCATACGAGGTCGTGCAGCCCCGAGATACGATATTGTAATCCAAATTTTCATTCCAGTCATGTTCATTTGTTTTTATTTCTGTCCATTGAACTAATTCATAATTCGTCACACACACGGGTCATATTTAACTAAATCTACAATGAACCAACGATGGACCTCGCGCGATCACCAGGGACCCTGGGTAAAATTTTAACGGGAAGCAGCATATAAAAAGCTGCCATCCGAGGGTTTTTGAACGCGTAATTTGTCTACTCCACCTCTGAATCTTAAAGTAAAACTTCGCATATTGAAGGAAACCTTGCCACAAGCTTGAAACCCAACACTCATGATATAGCAATGGAACCTTCAAATCTGACAGAGAAAAGTACATCTCCTCATCAACTTATATTACACCAAATGTACTTCGTCGTTAGGAACATGTATCAAATTCGTGCAACATCTTACCCACCACCACAAATCCTGCAAATGGAGAGACAGCTACAGCCCCCAGAATCATCAAGAGAAAAGAAGCATAATAACCCCCAAAACCGCCCGTATAATAACCTCCCACCAAGGTGTCCCAGTCGGCGACGAAGGACAAGATTCCGGGGGGTTTGGGTTTCTGGACAAAAGCCCAACGAGGAGAGCGAAGGAAAAAGTTTTGGGAGATGGAAAAATTGAACGAATATGGTGATAGGGACCTGACCAATGCCCAACCATATCATTGAGCATATCCTTCGTCGAGAAATTTCGTGCGTATGAGGAAAGTTTCTGCGAGCTGTGCCTGGACGCGACCAGACCATTTGCACCATGCTGGAGGCGCTTGGTGCTTAGCGGCCAGATCCAGTCTCTCGACCACTTCATTGCCATGATTTACAAGAAGCCCCAATCCTATAGGAACTCGCGGGTGTAATCGACTCCTCTATAATCGCGGCACCGGTTAGGGACTTAGAATCTAATCGTTGGAGCTACTGCGGGATCATCCAAGCACCAAGCCTCAATCGTGTAGCGATTACCCATCTCCCTGAGAAAATCAAAGGTCTTCAGCTTCGCTAGTCCCAAATGACCCACCTATCATTTGAACTCACCAGAATATATTCTAACAAAACTCTGCCCCCGAGATTCTGATGAGCGATGTATGGCCACCTCTCGATCGAGGTGGTGGTACGAAATAACTGAGAAGGGCGCAGCCGACGGGTAGGAGTGAATGTAAGTATTATGGATCAAGTTAGGGTTCAAGTTCGTCCATATCTTGACGTCGATTCGCCAGCACTACTCTGCTAATTCACTGTCTGTTTAAAAATAAAAAACCTACCTTTCGAATTTGTAGTCATACTGATCATATACACTCTTACTAGACGAATTTTTTGAGACCTGATTGGCAAAATCACAAAGGTTTTAATGCGCTGAAGAGCGTATGATCAAGATTACAATTTCTCTGCAACCCGAGCTTCATGTCTTATTCTCCTTAGATCCACCAGCACCTGACAGAGCTAGCAATGTCATCAAAGTCCTGCTCCCTCAAGTCATAGGCTGGACCCGTCAAAAGAAGCTAGAAAATACACAGACACAGTTAGCAAAGATAAAACTGAAAAGAAAAGCCAACTAACTTGACGTCCGTTGCAATCCGGATGCTCATAAAGTTTACAGTGGAACTGTGGGCCACCCTCATAAGCTATGGCAGCCTACACGCTAGTCTTCAGCAAAAAATCCTGGTGACAATTAGTTTAAAACCTCCACGCACGCTAGATACAATGTCGTTCCAGCCTCCGCCATCTTGGGTGAGAGTGGCAAAGTTTGGAGAGCACCCAAAGTCGTCGGTAACGATACCTGTACAACCGCCAGTAGGGCCAGGTTCTAGGTACAGATCCCTTTTAGACTGTGGTAAGGCCTATTGCGCGACAGTATACATTATAAAAACTTACTTGCAGATGATGACTTCCAAAGCTTGGCGCTTCTCAAGCGTGGTCTATTTTTCGGTGCAGAATAAACGAAGTAAGAGAAAAGACACGGAGGCGGGAGCTTAAAACAGCTTCTTACCGAGTTAACGACAGCAGCAGTGGCGCTCGCAATGAGGGATGCAATGAGGACGAGAGAAATTTGCATGATGACCGAGGTAGCAAGATTGAAGCTTAAAGCTGATGCTACTGACAAAGATTTTGCAAGTTCACCTTTTATACAAAACAGACCCCTTGGTGCTTGCTCATTAGCCGATTTATTGCGTTACACGAGGTTGGTCGGTAACAAGAATTTTGCTCTTGTCTTCATTTTAGGCTTGATGTCGGGGCTCCTAAGCCGCACATTACCTCAGTTTGGACTCTGACCCGCATGCAGCTGGTGCCTCCTCGGCTACACTTCATTTAGTTTCCATCGGATACATATCTTTATACTGACACTTGGTGCTTCACGATTTTCCTCTGGTGTCACTGCAGCATGTATGACTACTATGAACAAGCGGATTTCATGTCGTTGAAGCTGGACCTGCTACTGAAATACTGAAAGATGACCTCAAATCGATAGTTTGGGATATCCAGATGTCATAAGCGGCCCAGTAGTTGTTTATTGCGATGCTTATCTTCCTGAAATGAGTTTTGTTCACAAACCTGCGCCTTAGCTTTTACTCGGCAAAACAGGGCAAAACTTGCACTCGTTGGACATCTCATACTTGACTACGAACACCATCTTACATCTCAGCAAGTAGCCAAGTTGAAATTCGAAAAGTTTCAGCTGAAGTTCTTTGTAAATTGTCGGCTTCGTGTTGTTTCTGGTACACGCTTCACGCTGCCGCATACGGCCTGCCTGCGGTCACCTCCCGTGAAGGGGAAACTCTAGTATTTGAGATGAAAAAAAAGAGCAGTAATTGTGGTCGGATGCCAGTATTAGAAGTACTTCCAACCCTAGAGATGACTCAGATGAGTGCTCGGTACAGCTCTGCTTGGCATCCAGGTTGGACAGCCTCCTTGGTTTCACAAATGCTACTAGTTGTCTATCCCAGGTAGGACATGCCAAGTCATTGAGATTGAGACGGCTGTAGCATCCGTGCCAAGGCCACGGCTGGCGAAGACCTTGTCCTCCGTTGGGGTTGGTTCGCACGTCAGGGGAGAAACTGTAGGAGACTGTAGGCCGCCAAAAACGCTGCGCAGATATTGCGTAAATATTAGCCACCCTTTGTATGGACGGCGCAGTGGTCAGAATCGCTACGTTTCGTGATCAATTTAAGAAATACACACGGTGCACCCCTTGGGCGTTATTCAAGTCTCTGAATCGAAGAGAGCTTGGAACCCAATGTTCAATACATAGCGACAGAACCTTCAAATGAGGAAAAACCCCGATGGAGACAAGAACGTTTCCTCATCCACATATATTATATGGCAGATGAACTACGTTAGGAACATGTATCAAATTCGTGCAACATTTTACCCACCACCACAAATCCTGCAATTGGAGGGACAACTACAGCCCCTAGAATCACCAAGAGAAAAACAAGCATAATAACCCCATAACCCACCCGTATAATAACCTCCCACCAAGGTGTCCTAGTCTGCGTTGAAGGACAAGATTCCGGGGGGTTTGGGTTCTGGTTTGGTATTTGTTTCTGGAAAAAATCCCAACAAGGAGAGCGAATGAAAAAGTTTGGGGAGATGGAAAAAAATAGAGCGGATATGGTGATAGGAACCTGACCAATGCCCAACCATGTCATCATGACTACCCGCTGGAAGGTCGTGCTCTGTTGTGTCTGGTATGTGGTAAGAAAGGAGATGATGGCATAAGGGAGGATGCCTGCAAGAAATGGGGAAACGTGGGCGATGAATATCTTGAGCTGTGAGCGTAGTCCTTTCGGTGCTGGCCTTTTCAAGAGTCTGGTTTTGGGGCCTGGTTGGTGTTTAGGTTCGTATATGCGCAATCTGCTTTCGAGGCTGTGAACATCGAATATGAATGTAGCACCTTTGGGATCGTCGACCAGCTTAAACCTCTGCGTTGAATCGCCCATCTTCGCACAAAGAAGTGTCCCACCGTTTTCTGTCCACAAAGATGCAAATGCAACTCCATCCCTAGCTCGCGTCCCACCCTGCCCGCTTAGGTTCTGGGAAATGTCGTTCGCGAGAATCCCAACTGCCCCGGAAATCTCTGCCCCGATTCGACCTCTGGCTTCCTCGAGTGTCCGGGTATGCAGCATGAACAGATACGGGTACTGTCCCGTACAGCCAACACAGATCAAGTTGAGGAGGGACATGAATGCATATGGAATTGTCGATAACCCAAACGATGCGAATCCGTATCGTTCGATTTGCGGCCCTCGAGTACGATAGATGGTGAAGGAGGATAGGACCAGCTGAAAAACCGAAATTGCCATCTTCAAGAGACTGTGGGACCGTGAAATTTTGGTTTTACTCCTTCCCTTCAAGCCTTCAACCAGGGTAAAGCAAGTGAATGGATGCGGGATAATCCAACGGTATCCGTCTGGAAGTAGATGGTTCCCGTGGATGGTGTGGTCATCTCCTACTCGCAGTTCTATAGATACTCGTTCATGATAATGATTCGGATTGATAATTATCACAGCGG
>Ga0247737_1001131_pt1 | contig 11425 bp, 8 predicted proteins | sample UWRJL028104C2_FD_180937 | JGI IMG/M metagenome (GOLD analysis project Ga0247737, IMG submission 180937) | Plant litter microbial communities from Arlington Agricultural Research Station in Wisconsin, United States - UWRJ-L028-104C-2 | ecosystem: Environmental > Terrestrial > Plant litter >...
CATCGACAATGACGTATATTTTCAGGTCGGCCTTGTGACGACCATCGGCGTCTCCGCCAAGAACGCGATTCTGATCGTCGAGTTCGCCGAAGACCGGCTGCGCAAGGGCTGGAGCGCGTTCGACGCGGCGGTCGAGGCCGCGAGGCTGCGCCTGCGCCCCATCCTGATGACGTCGCTTGCCTTCATCCTTGGCACTTTCCCGCTCGCGATCGCGACCGGGGCGGGAGCCGGCGCTCAGAATGCGATTGGCAGGGCGGTGGTCGGCGGAATGCTTTCTGCAACGGCGCTGGGCATCTTCTTCGTGCCGACCTTCTTCGTGGTCGTAAGCCGCGTGTTCGGGAGGGGAGGGGAGCCCCGGGCTGAGAAGAGCTCGGCCGACGGCCCGACGAGCGGCATTGGCGTGGAGGCCGGGGCATGATCATGGCGAGACGCATCGTCATTCTTCTCGCCTGTGCGGCGATGGTTACCGGCTGCAATATGGCGCCCGACCATATTCGCCCCATCGGCGCGATCCCGTCTCAGTTCCCGCAAGGCGGTGTTTATCCGCCGGCAGTGCCGCAGGCGACGGATGCGACGGCGATAGGCTGGCGGGATTTCTTTGTGGATTCCAAGCTTCGCTCGGTCATCGCTCTCGGCCTGGAAAATAATCGCGACCTCAGGGTCGCCGCCGCAAATGTGCTCCAGGCCCGTGCGCAATATCGCGTCCAGCGTGCGGACCTCTTTCCCACCGTGGCTGCCTCGGCGTCGCACGATTCCGGGCGAACCCCGATATCGACGGAAGGGGGCCAGATTGCGACGGAGGTCTTTTCCATCGATGTCGGCCTGTCGGCATTCGAAATCGACCTGTTCGGGCGCGTGCGCAACCTGAGCCGAGCTGCCTTGGAACAATATTTTGCGACGGAAGAGGCGCAGCGAGCGGCACGAATCAGCCTTATAGGCGAGATTGCGTCGGCCTTCCTCACCCTGGCCGCCGATAAGGAACAGCTGGTTGTCTCGCGAGAAGCGCTCGAAAGCTTCCGACAATCGCTGGAGCTCACGCGCGCCCAGTTCCGGGTCGGCTTCGCATCCGAGCTCGATGTTCGGCAGGCGGAGACCGGATATCAGGGCGCGCGCAACGATCTCGCCGTGCTTGCGACCCAGATCGCCCAGGATCGCAACGCGCTCAACCTGCTCGTCGGGACCGAGATCGCGGAAGAGCTGCTGCCGGCGCCGATGGATGGCGCGAGCGATTATACCCTGTCCGATCTCCCCGCGAGCCTTAGCTCGCTCATATTGCTCAAGCGGCCGGACGTGCGGATGGCGGAGCATCAACTGGCCGCGCAGGAAGCCAATATCGGTGCGGCACGCGCGGCGATGTTCCCGACGATTTCCTTGACCTCCGCGGTCGGCCTGATCGCCAACCCCTTGTCCGGGCTTTTCAAGGCGGGTGCGGAGGAATGGAACGTGACGCCGTCGGCGACGCTGCCGCTTTTCGACGCAGGGCGGCGCAACGCCAATCTTCAATCTGCGAAGGCCAGCCGCCAGGCCGCTGTCTCGACGTACGAGAAGGCATTGCAAACGGCGTTCAGCGAGGTCGCGGATGCGTTGGCCGAGCGCGGCACGATCTTCGAGCAAGTGGATGCCCGTACCGCGCGGGCGCACGCCGCGACCGCGGCGGAGAGACTATCCTTTGCCCGCTACAGAGTGGGGGTCGACTCGTTTCTCGTGGCGCTGGATTCTCAGCGAACGGCCTATAGCGCGCGACAGGATCTGGTCACGACGCGCCTCGCGCGCGCCGAAAACCTGGTTCAACTCTACCGCGTCTTTGGCGGTGGGCTGCAATGACGCGCTCGCGCGAACCAGATCCCAACATGCAGTTGAATCACCCTTCAGGTGATCTTTGGAGATGAAGTCATGGAACTCCAGGCCGACACACTCCCGCCCCCGCTGGTGTGCGTTATCGACGACGACGCGGAAATCCTCATTTCGATCGATAGCCTTCTCCGGTCCGAGGGCTATGCCGCCAGGACGTTTCGGTCGCCACGCGACTTCATTGCATGTGATGCCGCGGAGGCTGCGTCCTGCCTGATACTGGACGTGCAGCTCGAAGGGGCGGATGGCCTGGATTTCCAGCAGGAACTGCTACGAAGAAACCTGCGCGTTCCCGTCATCCTGATGACCGGCCATGGGGACATCCCGATGACGGTCCGAGGCATGAAGGCCGGCGCGGTGAATTTTTTGAGCAAGCCTAGTAGTGCGGATAAGATCCTCGGCGCAGTCTCAGAAGCGGTGGAGTTGGATCGGCAACGGCGTGCCGAGAGCGAGCAGGACGCGTCGATACGTTCCTTGTACAACTCGCTATCGCCGCGCGAGCGAGAGGTCATGGGCCTCGTGACGGCAGGTCTTCTGAACAAGCAGATCGCGGGCCGAATCAATTTGAGGGAAATTACCGTCAAGATCCATCGCGGCAGCATGATGCGAAAGATGGGCGCTCAGTCACTTGCGGATCTCGTACGAATGGCTGAAGCACTCGGTGCTCGACAAACAAGTGCCAGTCGCTTCGCGTCACGCTCCTGAATATGGATGGCCTCATCGCGCGACGACGCCACGAAGCTGGACGGCAGGCGCGAGGCTGGCATCCAGCGCTCACAGTTCGGTGATCGCTGCGCAGTGGCCTATCGGCTAGAGCGGCGGGCGTTAAATCTGATCTCTAAGGACCAACGGGGTGTTGGCGGCTCTGATTTAACGCAAGCTAATCTAGGATGCAGCGCTTTGAAAAAGCCTCGCGTTATCCGCGAGTTGTTGTGAGGCTGCATGTGCGCCTGAATCATTGATGCGCGGGAGGTCGCTTCCGCCGCAGATGGCACGCGCCTCGGGAAGCAACATGGTGATAGTGGCGCCATGCCCGATATTATTGGAGGCCCAAATCGCTCCCGCCTGGGCTTCGATGATCGTACGACAGATCGCGAGTCCCATTCCCATCCCATCGCGCTTGCTGGTGAAAAAAGGCTCGAAGATGCGATCAGGGTCTTCGCTGGCAATGCCACTGCCATTGTCGCTTACATCAATTCGGATCATCGAGGCGCTCGCCCGGGAGGCATTGATCCGAATTTCGCGCGGGCGGTTTGTCGAGTTCTGCAGCGCCTGAATCGCATTCAAGAGAAGGTTAACCAGAACTTGCTGAACCTGAACAGGGTCGGCCGAAGCGGGAGCGAGACCCGGTTCGATGGCTGTCCGGACAGCGATCGCGCCTTCTCCCAAAGGACCACCGACCAGATCGATCGCGTCGTTAAGGGCGACGGACATATCCAGGCGCTGGATCTCGGGCGGTTTCTTGCTCGCGAGCGCCCTTATTCGGGTCACCACCTCGCCAGCCCGTGTCGCATTCGCAACAATGCGGTCCAGGCATGTCGCAACCTCCGCCACATCCGGGGTCGGGCGTGACATCCAGCGTTTTGCCGACCAGCCGTTCGTCATGATAGCGGCCAGAGGCTGGTTAACTTCATGGACAATCGATGCCGCAAGCTGGCCGAGTGTCGATATGCGGGCCGCATGGGCAAGCTCGTCCGCCATGGCGGCGCACCGGTGCTCTAGCTGCGCAGCGGCCTCCCGCGCTTCGTGCTCCGCTGTGATATCCGAGCTCGCTTCCACCATCCCCTCGTGGCGGCCGCGAGCGTCGAGCCGGAGGAACCAGTTGCTCGCAAGAAGGATGCGGGCCCCGTCCTGACGGTATCTGATGAGCTTTCCTGACCATCGGCCGTCCCGGCACAAATCCTGCGTTACGCCGCCTTCGGGGAATTCCGTCTTGAGCAATTGTTGGCAGCACGCCCCCAATGCCTGCTCACGCCTCCAGCCATAAAGACACTCCGCCGCGTCGCTCCAATGAACGATACGATCCGCGTCGTCACAAACAATGATGGTGTCGTGGCCGAGCTCGAGCATATGTGCCTGCTGGTCCATGCCGTTTTTATCGGAATTGTTCACCATCGTCACCAGGCTGGTGACCGCGATCGCGACCAGGGTGACGGCCAGGCTGGCGGATGCCCCCTCGAATGGATCGCGCTCGTGTGTCGCAACCAAGGTCAGGCCAGTCAGGACAGCGCAGGTGATACCGCTCGCCGCCATCCAGCGACTTGACGGCGACCGTGCGGCGCACAGGACAACCGCGACGTAAAGGACAGCACCGGCCTCCCGAAGCGAGCTGATGAGGGCGGCCGCCAGCATCGCGGCCCCAAGCACGGCAGCGAAGGGAACGACGCGGTGTGGCTGTCGCTGTCCGGTCATCCAGTTCAGCCCGAGGGTGGCTGCCCCGAAAGCGCCGGAATTTACGAGGCACTCCCGGGCAGAGCGAGCGAGAGTCCCCCCTGGCGCTTCGCTAACACGAAGAGGGCGATCCCCTTGTCGGATCCTGACTCTACGGTGCTGAAATGCCGTGTCATCGAGGCCTGCGTGGAGAGCATTAAGGCCGGGCAATCCGAGGCGACCGGCCGACGATGCAAGGGCCGATGGTGTCTCGCGAGCGTGGGAAGCCGCCGGATCGATTCGACGATGATGAAGCTGCGTCATGTGGTCCCCATTTCGAGCAGCAGGGAGGCTGCCGAGGGTTAAGACGCAGGCGCGGGATAAAGACTCATCATCCCGGGGCGAGGCCAGCCTGAACTGGCGTCAGGTCATGCGGCGCGCGCATCGCGGGGACCAGGGGACAGCCCCCGGGACGCACTTTGAGGGAAGATATCTGAAGTCAGAAACGGCTGGTGATGGCTAGTTCGATGCGCCGCCTGCGGGGGTCTCCATAAGGGCTGTATGGGATCGACTCGGTATCCGCGATAATCGATGGGCTGCGATCGAGCAGATTCTGGATACCGAAGCGCACCTCGATCGATCGGAGCGGCGCGATACCGGAGGGGTATATCCGCTGGCGCACCGCAAGGTCGAGGTACAGTTGCGGTGCGATCGAGGACGCCCCCTGGTGGAGTTGCAACTGTGCGCTCGCCATGGTGCTGTCTGGCGACGAATATTTCAGCCGATAGCCACCATAATATTGCATATTCAGATCCAAAGCCGTCTCGCCGCGCTGCCAGGCTATCCCGGCATTGCCGCGCCACCGCAGTGCGCCGTCATAGCGGCCGATCTTTTCGATCCATGGTCGGTTGGCGGCCAATCGTGTCCTGATGCTGGGTTGCCAGGTGGCGCGGCCATAGAGTTGAATATCGTGCCCCAACAGCGGCGCGAGGCTCCAGTCGAACTGGAAATCGATCGTCTCGACTACGATACGACCCGAATTGGCCACCCGGGTGTCAAACTGGGTTATACGACCAACCTGGTACCCGTTCCTCCGGTCATCATCGGTCAGGGGTGCCCGTGTCACGCGACCCGGATATTCTGACTCGGCCGCCAACAACTGGCTGTTGTTGAGCGGGAAGTCGATGATTTCGTCACGGATGGAAATGCGTGAGTAATCGACCGAGACACGGGGGCGTGCACCATTGGCATTGAGAACGGCGCCGATCGAAACGGTTCGCGCGAATGTCTGCCGGATATCGTGCGAACCGCCCATGAGCGTTACATAGGGCCCATCATCGACGATCGCTCTGTTTCCCCGCCTCGGATCGATAAGGCCCCGGTCAGAAACCCCCGTGATCGTACGCGAGGCGAACTGATCGGATGTCGGGGGTGCCGCTCCAGTGGCGAAGCTGCCGCGCAGCATGATCGATGGGACAGGAAAGAAGCGCGCGCCGACCGTGAAGGTCGCTGCGTCGCGGTCGATCCGGATCAAGCGCATGTTGGTAGGGTTAAAAATGCCGATGTCGTCGGGAACGAGCGTGCCGACCGTGTCGTAACGCCCGGCGATCTGCAGTTCGAGACCCCGCAGGGGCGTTCCCGCGGCCGCCGACACCAGGGGAATCCGCATCTCGGCATATAGCGAACGGGTTTTTTGGGACTCTTCGGGTGTCGTCAATGTGATGTCCGGCCCAAAAATCGTTTGCTTTATGATCGATCCAGGCACGTGCTCCCGTCGCTGCTCGGCGAGAATCGTCATCGACATCGGTCCGCCGGGAAGGCGGAGAAGTGGGCCGGCCACGCGCACGGATGCGTCATAATAATGATTGACGACATGCGCATCCAGACGAGCGGGCTGCGCATAGGAGACCAGCGCGTCCCTCAATGGCTGGAAGCCGTCCAGCGGCGCTATGGCAACCCGGCCGCCGGGGCCCGGCAGACCAAGAGCGATGGCCGAAAAATAGGAATTGTCGAGCTGGTGGGTAAGCCAGTGAATGTCATAGGTCGCAGCCCCCACCGCAAGTTCGGCGTCAACCTTCCACTGGCCGGGTAGCGTGACGATTGCGCCGGCGACAACGCGGTAAAGGTTCACGTTGCGCTGGATTAGCGCCTTCAGATCCGAAACAGGGAAGGTGAACAATACCGGCTGATTGAAGGGATTGCCGGGGGCATCTGCCTGCGTGAACACGCCGAATGGCTGGTACCCGGTGATGTAGGTGCCATGATTCTGAATGTATAAACCATCGAGGAAAAGGTCGACGGTCGAACTTAGGCGGTGACGGATATTGGCAAGTCCGGAGATCGTGCGGGCTGTATTCGTCAGGCTGGCGTCCCGCCCGCCATAACCCGGGCCGGGTTCGAGTACGATCTTGCCGGTGTTCGCGATCAGGGTGGCCCGCCGCTGCGCATCCGTCCCCTGGAAATCCAGCGGTAGATATGTGTACGACCCACCCAGGTTTCCTCCGCCGGATGCCGCATCGAACTGCAGCGCTCTGTTCGAGTCCCCCGTCACGATGATCGCGTTCGAGGGAAGAGGGTTTGCGAGATAGCCCGCAGGATCATTGGCGAACCGTAATTGTCGCGCCCGGGTTTCATAGTTTCGCTCACCGACGGTCAGGGGTTGGTTGGCGGCGTAAGAGCCAAGCAGCATGACATCGGTCGTGCCGTCGTCGGGCGTGAACCCCAGCCGGCCCTCCACGCGAATCCGTCCCGCATCCCCTCGCGCGGCAATGCCCGATGATACTGACAGGTCCACGCCGCGATAATCGCGGCGGAGCACGATGTTAACGACGCCCCCGATCGCGTCGGGACCGAAGATGCCGCCTGCCGTCGATGTCAGCGTTTCTATGCGTTCGATCGCGCTGATCGGCACGCCGTTCACATCGCTCTGGAAGTGACTTGGGTTCCCGCTCGGGATGGATGGCAAACGGCGGCCATCGATCAGGATGAGCGTTCGTCGCTCACCCAGTCCGCGAAGGTCGACCCGGGAATTCGCCGCACCGGGCATCCTCGTGACGTCAAGCGTCGGTGCCAGTATATCGGCATTCGCCGGGAGGCGAGTCCTGAGGAACTGGTCGAGATTGTCGCTATGCGCGTCTTCGACTTCCCGTCTCGTTGCGACAGAATAATGCTGGATGTCGTTCTCGGTGCGGCGGATATCGGCATTCTGGGTTCTGCGGCCCACGACGAGAATATCGGCGATCGCGCCGTCGCTTTGATCGGGCGGGGCGTGCGCAGGCAACCTGAACAGCGCGAACGCGCCATCCCCTGTGGCGCGATAGCCGATGCCGGTGCCATCGAGCAGGGCGGAGAGCGCCGCTTGCACAGTCAAACGGCCATGGACGCGCTTTGCTCTTTGCTTACCGACCATCTTTTCGTCGAACAACAGGCTAATTCCGCTCTGTCGGCCGAGCTCGACAAGCGCCTTCGATAGTGTCGGTTGGCGAATATCGACTATTTGTCGTTGCGCGGACGCTGGTTTCGTCGAAAAAGCCAGCAGGATGACGGCCAATAAACAGTTGCAAGAAAAGGGTTTCGGGCCGCTCGGTGCCATGTGGATTTCCTCACATGCATGCAACGCGGCCTCGATGGTAACAGCCTGCTACTCCGATGTCAGGCGTTTAGTTGTTAGACCGTCCCCCCTCGAGGCTGACTAGACCTTTTTTATTGCGGCGGTTTTACTAAATTAGCGTGCATCTTGAGCGATGTAACCGAATGAAGCTCGGGTACATCGCTCGTCACAGAGACATTCACGTTTTTTCACGGAACCAGCTTCAGAGCACCGGGGAAACGGTTCTGGCCTACTGCCGCCGCCCACGCCCAAGCCAGCGCAAGGGCCGAGTTGATGTGTCCGCTGCGGGCGAGTCCCATCCCCCGCAGCGATCACACTCGCCTACCAGCCGCGGCCGCGACCAAAACCCCATCCCCATCCGCCCCACGGACCCCAGGCACCCCAATTCCATGCCGGGTCCGAATATTCCTGGGCCGTCAGTTGCTGTTCGTCAGCCAGGTTCTTGGCCTGCATCGTCTTCAGATACGCGCCATAGGCTTGCTGCGAGCCGACATACAGGCAATTGCATGTCTTGGGGTCGGCATAGACATAATGGACGGTATCGCCTTTCACGTTGCGAACGAACTTGTTGGGTGGCAGTCGCGCAAGCATGTCCTGGCGCTCGGCCGTATTCGCCGGTTGATCGACGAAACCTGCCGCCAGGAGATCATTCTCCTTCTGAGCTATCGATGCGGTGGTGGCGCAACCCGAAAGGCCCGAAACGAGGACGCCCGCCGCAAGGGCTGGCACAAAAAAATGTTGCGCAAATCGAGATTTGACCATCACGGGTAACTCCTTGAGTGCTTTGCGATAATCTAGGCGTAACCTTGCCCGGAAAGCGTGCTAGCTTCCGTCTTGGTATAGCAGAGTAGCCAGGCGCGGCGAATAATACGTTGGTTTACATTCACGTTGACCGCAGATCTCAAGCGATGGCGTAGCATATGTGTCGCCGATATTGCCTTGGACTTGGGCCATGATTACAGGATGGTGACATAAAACCTTGGTATAATGGCACCGGGCCACGAAAACACTGAGTGATCTGAATCATCACGGCATATATATGTTTCGGCGTTGGAGTATGGTTCGATGCGGCAGGCGATCCATCCAGCCTTCGTAAGGCTCAAGACATCCTCGGTTCCTCCCTTGTCGGAGGGCCCGCCCGGCAGCGATCCGCTGGGGCATATGGCGAGCATGATGGCGCATGATCTGAACAACATCCTTCAGGTCGTCAGTGGCAATCTAACGCTCGCCATCGCGGACCCCGACGTGGAGGGGAGCCGGCGACGGCTGGATACCTCGCTGGCGGCGCTCCGTTCCGGAACTGACTTGACCACCAACATCCTCGATTATTGTCGCCAGCGAGGTTCTTCATCGCTGCCCGACACGGTAATCACGGCTGCCCATGTCACAGGGATGACGCCACTTTTGCGGGATGCGGTCGGCGATGAAGTCGAGGTCGACGTGCATGTGGGCCCGGACCTCTGGCCATTCCGCGCGAACCTCCACCGGTTGCGCAATGCGCTTCTGAATCTCGTCATCAACGCGAAGGAGGCAATGGCCGGGCAAGGACATCTGCGGCTCGATACGGGCAATATATGCTGTCCAGAAGGGGGCGACCAGATTTGGGTCAGCGTCACCGACGATGGACCCGGCATTCCGCCGGCGATCCTGCATCAGGTGCTGGTTCCTTTCTACACGACCAAACCGAATGGCACCGGTCTCGGCCTCGCGGCAGTTGCGGAGTTCGCGCGGATGTCCGGCGCTGACTTGGTGATCGAGAGCAGGCTGACGTTTGGCACCCGCGTCACGATCGAATTCCCCCGCTGCGCCTGATGCGATAGCGTGGACGGCGCTCGTCGCTCGGAGGGCTGGTCGAGCTCGCCCGAGCTCCCGACAAGCAGTCGCCATCCGCGATCCTGTCTCCGGGAGGAGATCCAGGACGCGGCTGGCCGATGCAGTTAGTCGACGCGTGTCCAAATTTGCGTTTTGCAGAGTGGCCAGACGATACACCCCTTTATTTTCAGATGGTTGCTGTCGATGACGGTCGCGGTCGCCTTGTAGGTGCCGCCATCCTGACCGTTATAGATGGTGCCACCCGTCCAGCCGTTCTTGCTCTGGGTGAAGCCGCTCAGGATTGACACGCCGCTCAGCCGACGGGTTCGCTGGCTTGGATCCTTGTTTCGGCCATCCAGCAAGTCCGGATTGGCGCGCAACTGATCAGAGGTGGTCAGGCGACCGCAAATCGAAGCGCCGCACTTCATGATCTCGACGATCCCGTTATCGGTCTGTGTTTTCCACCGACCGACGGCATCGTCGCTGCTGACGTCGCCAAGTGCCCACGCAGCTATAAGCACGATCATCACGCGTTCTCCCAGGACCAGAATTCGCTCGCCGGATCGAAACAGGAAGTAGCGCGTGGCGACGCGACGCACACGTTAAGCAACGGTAAGATCCGGGAGCCGTCGTTAAGCGCGCGCGGATGGGGTATCGGCGCGCCGGGATCGTTGCCCGATGGTCATGCTGCGCAGGACGCCGTCGCGGCGGATGAGTCCGTGGCTGAGCGCGGCTGCGACATGGAGCACGATCAGCGCGAAAAGCAGCCTGGCGACGAGCCCATGCAGCGGGCGCAGCGTTGCGTAGAGATGCAGGTCATGCGGGAGGATGGGCGGCAGGAGCACGCCCGGCCAGAGTTGCACCGGATAGCCGCCGGCCGAGAGCATGGCCCAGCCGATCAGTGGCTGGCAGACCATGGCCGCATAAAGCAGCACATGGGACAAGCGCGCCGCGAAAGCCTGAACGGGGGAGAGGTCGGCCGGCAGCGCCGGCGCGCCGAGCGAGAGGCGCAGCGGCAACCGGATCAGTACCATGACCAGGATTGCGATGCCGAGCGGCCGGTGGATTGCCAGTAAACGCGGGAAGAGCGGACCAGCGGCGGACACCATGCCCACGCCGATGAAGATCATAGCGATGACCATGATTGCCATCACCCAGTGGAACAGTCGCAACACCGGGTGGAAGCTGGGCGAAACCTGCCTCATTAGCGAGACTCCTCGACGTGCAGGTCTTCACCGACAGCGCTGGGATGCGGACCTTCGGTCGCGCGGTGCGTGAAGGACGTGGAATAGACCTTCGCGCGCGCGCCCAGCAGCGGATCGTCGGAAAGCGCGATGCCGCGCGGCACGATGGTCGGATCGAAATTGAGGTCGCGGCAGGCGCCGGTTTCCTCGGGCATGACGCGCTCCAGGGTCAGCGTACCGGCATCAGTCCTCTGGTGAGTGCCGGTCCAGGCAATCGTCGCATTGTCCGTGCGATCACCTGGATTGGCGACGACGAGCAGCATATGCCAGTGTGAAGGACCGCGCGCCGTCCTGTCGATCATTTCGCGAAAGAGTGCGTCGCGCGGCAGGTCCGCAAGCCGGCTCTTGTCGAGTGCAGTGAGCGGGATCTCCGGTTCCATCTGCCAGCGCACCGATCGCGTGACGCCTTGGGCGTTCGTGAAGCGAAAGGCGTTGATGCTGTAATAGATGGCCTTGGCGAAGCTGTCGGGGAGGGGCGCGCTCGCCATATAGTCCAGGAAGCGCTTCGTTTCCGGATGTTCCGCCAGATAGGACTTCA
>Ga0247737_1001132_pt1 | contig 11421 bp, 16 predicted proteins | sample UWRJL028104C2_FD_180937 | JGI IMG/M metagenome (GOLD analysis project Ga0247737, IMG submission 180937) | Plant litter microbial communities from Arlington Agricultural Research Station in Wisconsin, United States - UWRJ-L028-104C-2 | ecosystem: Environmental > Terrestrial > Plant litter >...
GGTAGAACTGAAGAATGACAAGTGTGACAAAGGCCAGCACGACAAGGGTGCTTCTAGGTTGACCGAATACCCTCCGGACGAAGGAATCAGTATCAGCATGCCTTCCGTTCGAGATGTATGCGCCGCACTGCAATAGCGTTTGAAGAACAACCTCGTTTCCATGAGAGATTGCGGTATGGATGAGTAAGTGACCGTCTTCATCAACCTCGTTAGGGTTGGCACCAGTGTTCAAAAGTGAGACCGCTTCATTCGTAAGCCCACGTTTGATGAAGAATGACACTATACCCTTTCGGTCCATCTAGATGGCATTTGTGAGCAATGTGCCGCCGTTCAACATTGAAAACCCAATCAAGGACGTACTTCGGCACCATCGTTGGTAGAGGATGCACCCTTGCCATTTAAGAGAGGGACATGGAATGGGAAGATGCGAGACGGCATAGGTGTATCGAGGTGACGAAGAATCACAGCGCAGTTCGCTAAGGTGTCGCAATCAAGAATCGAGTGCGACTGATGTACGGGGGTCCAAGTTGTCAGATGAAGGCTCTCGACTAAGGACGTCGAATCCTACCAAAAGTCGACGAGGCTATACTGCCCATTTGTGGTATGCGTTCCGGACATCTGACTCTCAGCTGGAAGAAAAAAGGGACCTGCCACCCGTCGGGCAATGCCTAAGTACATCCAGCTGAATTAGAAAGATAAGGTGGACTGCGAATGATTGACATTAACGTACATTTGTATGGCTGCACTCCACAATATCCTCTGCAGGTATGACAGACTCGGATTGATGCTGCGCAATGCACAGTGCAATCCAGATGGACATCATCCCAGCGCAAAGCTAGAAAGTATCGGGCCGGGGCGGGATGCCGGTTCCGCACGCTTATTTGGTTCCAAACGCAAAGTCAAACAGCCGAAACTTTTCCCGACGCGCTCATCGTTCTCGACACTCTGCACATCCTCAAAATGTGTCCGCAGGCCGTTACAGCAGCGACGCGACACTCGGTATGGCGATTCCAAACCGCCCCGCGCATTACGCGCAAGCTTCGTCGGCATCCAAAGACTGGTCTTCCCCAACCTCACGTCAACATCGTCACACGCGAGTTCGCGCCGTGTCGCCTCGAAGACCACTACCACAGTACCCTCAAAGACGACCTCATGTACATGACATACACTCATGAAGCTGGGGAGCGTAAAGCACCGCGCCAAATTCGACTCAAATTCGACCCCAACGATCCATACACCAAACATCGGCATAACCCGCCTGTCGGAGGCTCCCAGATTGGCAAGAAGCCCGCTCCTCCGTCGACCCCAGAGAACGTCATAAGGCTGGAGAAGATTCAACTGCATACGATGGTGAAGGAGTCCGTGCAAAACAAGAGCAACCTACTCGGTGCCCTCATGCAGATGAAGGCGCTAACTGGCGAGAATTTCCAAGGCGGAGGTCGACACGCTGTCCAAGGTGTGCAACTTGTACGGGGAAAGAAGTCGGTTGGAGGTTGGCTACGACCTGGCATTCCCGTCGGTGTCAAGGTTGACCTGAAGGGCCAGAGCATGTACGACTTCCTAGGCACACTGGTCGAATTCGTTCTTCCTCGACTACGCGACTTCAACGGAGTTATCCTTCCGCCCTCGTCATCGTCCGTCAACACCCCAAGCGCTGTCTCAGGAGTCGTCTCGTTCGGTCTCCCAGCACAAGCTATCATGTTCTTCCCACAAATTGAGGTCAACGTCGATGCTTATCCCAGATTGTATGGAATGCATATACATTTCATCACAAACGCAACGGGTATTGGTGCACAAGACAAAGCCAGAGCATTGGTCTCCGGCTTCCAGGTGCCGTTCCTCCGGAGATAGCATAATCTGTAAGTTCTTCATGTCGGCCGCCCCTATCTAGAACTCAAACCTCATTCGTCTTTGCAGACAAATATTATCCCTCGTTACTTTGCCGAATATAATATTAATCATAATCATCCAACCCGGGGAAACATCTGAGAGATACTGAAATTATGCCAATGAATGTGGTGGTAATGGTACGTGCATAGTTCAAAACGATCGAAAGCAGTTAGAGTTGTGCGAGAGAAGACGATATACTATGAAAGGAAAGGTTGTGTTTGCAGAGAAAAGGAGAGGGAGACTTGTGAAATGTATGAGGCATTCGGAATGACGAACCTGCGTTGACCAGAAACGCAGGTCAAAGCCCGTGGCTTTATTTCCAACCGGGGGAGGCATTTCCATTGTTCGCGTTTTGCCAAGGGATATCACCCAGTCTCTGTCTTGAAGTTGCGGATGCCGGTCGCGTCGATCCTGAGGCAAGACGGGTTTTACTTGTTCCTCCAGTGCCCGAAACATCCCTCGTGTTCAACCTAGGAAGGATCCCGTCGTTATTCACATTGACGCTCCCGAGGACGGTCGTGCTGGCCTCTGAGGCTGCTCTTCTCAACCTCTTAGGTGCCAAACCGCTGGCCTTTGGTTGTGACGGCCCCCCACCGCTGCTACTGCCAGTTGGCTGAGATGAAAGGGAGTTGAGGTCCATTGAGCCGCTACCGCCAGTCTTTGCCCTCGTATGTCCTCCTCCGTTCGACGTCGCAGGTTTCAAGGCCGGTTTGAGCGCTGGGACAATTTCCCTGGCCAACTCCCTGACCAACACAGCGCCATCGCCGCCACCTCTGCTAAGCTTCTCGACCACACCCAACAATCCGTACCTTTCCACCAGCATGGCCTTGTTCGGATGGACATCACACACTCCTCTGAGTATCCTGAGGAGATTGAGTCGCACAACAGCCTTGCTATTCTGTCCGAGCCTGTCGATGATTCGCTTAAAGAAGGCAGAAGATTTGGATATGGCGGTCGTGATTGTCGTCGAAATGCGGGTAATCTTCAAGAAGGGATCGAGGAGGTTTTCGAACGAGTTGGCTTTGCTTGAGACGAAGCACTTGAGGAGCGCATCAATGGCATCGGGTTTAAGAAGTTGGTCTTCCACACGCGCCGTCTCGTCTTGTAGCCATGAAAGGATACTTTCCATGGCAGAAACTTGGAAGTACGGATCGCCAAGGAGGCTGGTGTACATGGAAAGACCATCGTGTTGCCAGAGCAGCGTACGGCATGACTTACCAGCTGATGCAAGGTCGCAAAGAATAGGCAACGCAAATTGTTTGAGAGGAGAGGAAGTTTCGATAACTCGTTTGAGGGATGGGATAATGCCAGCTTGGGCAGCCTCCTCTTGTCGCGACTTGTTGAGGCGACAAAGATTGTAGCATGTTTGGAAGACATGGTTTGAGATTTCCTGTCGTCAAACATGATTTTAGACTAGCATCTTGCCGCTTAGGTGGTAGGACTTACGGTACTATGAGGGCCAGTTGACTGTTCATCGAGAATTCGAATAAGGATTTCCAGAGCGTTCGCATTTTGAAGAACCTCGAGCATAGTGGCATTCATAGAGAGGTGTTTAACAGCCTTGAGCATCTGAACAAGGCACTCTGGTTCGAGCAGCTCGCAAGCGCGCAGTAGACCTACATGAAATTAGCACCTGTACTCGAAAAGATCAATGAACAAGGACTTACGTCTCACGACCTTTCTTGTACCCAACGCATTCCGTACATGAATATCTGACTGCGACACCTGCGAAAAAACCAATAAGATCTGAATGACTTTCATCTTCGTCTCTTGAGTCGGAGTATCTCTAATGGCCATAACGTTGAGCAATGCAGCAGACAGAGGATCTAAAAGCCCTTCGCGGATGAACATCCGGCAGAAATCGTTCTTTGTGGTTGGACTTTGGAGTTCAAACACATTGCCGATGCCATTGAGTGCATGCTCGACAAGTTCAGTTTGTTCACTATAGTCTTCATCCAGTAGGTCCACTAGAACTTTGAGCCCTCGACACCTAAGCCACAAACAGAATGAGTATTCTGAACCGATAGAAGGAAGTAAGCAAACACTCACGAAATGAACATCTGAAGGGTCAATACTGAGGTATGACACAGCAGTCGGATGAAGTGAGAGGCTTCCAGTCTGCATTCTGAAGGATATTTCTTCGAGGTAAATTCTAAGCAGAAAAATCAGGATATGACTGAATGTCTAGGACAAATATGACGGACCCATCATCACGGGGATGCCACTGCACATCGGAATGGTCATTCAGTATTGCCTCTCCATCTGGCGAGCAACGACATACCCAATTAGACAGAAACTTTCCAAAAACCCAAGGTCTTCTGTAACGAGCTGAAGTGCAATGCATACCTTAGCAGTGCAACTAACCAGTCAAGCCGATAAATAAAACGCACAAGATTGATGATTTGCAGGAGCTTCATGATCACGTCTCTTGAGCACCTTCCTTCGAGCACTTCTAGTATTGCCAGCATCCCATGAGATGACACGAGTTGGGTCTGCATCTCTGGATTCTCATCGATTATATCGAGCTAAACAAAAAGGCTGAGTTGAAGGACAATTGGAAGTAGAGCAGAAGGACGTACCAGTTGATCACAAGCATCTCTCAACTGGAAATCAGGAGCTGAGGGTGACAACTCGTCGATAAGCTGATTGACTGTGTTGCAGAGTCTTGCATATTTGTCCCTTTGGAGGTTAGCTTCAAGGTCATCTTCTGAGAAGCCCTCATCAATCTGCACAGGACTCATTTAGATACCAGAGCTAGGGAATGTAGACATGACCTACCTCGGCGAAAGGATCTTCCTCGTCAGAATCGTCTCCGAGCTGATTAAAGACATGTGTGAGTCCAAGAAAGGGATGTGGGAACTCATAGCTCACCCAAGACTTATTCGACAGCCGTGTATTGAGCTGCAGCGTCTGCATCGGATGCTCGGTAGCTAGGCAAAGAAAGGTGAGCCCAGTTATCTTGTTAAAGGAAAAATAAAATTACAAGTAGCATTTGGTTTCCCGAATACGTCTTCATAATCCTCCTCATCGTCCTCCGCGTACTTTCCGAACTCGGCTTGATTCTGTACTTTCTTCGCCTCGGCCTTACCAAATGAACCCGCCAAAGAACCTGAGCGTACGTGCCCTCCCGAAGTAGCAGAGACGGGCGTCACGGCTCCAGACCCAGCTGATGTTCCCCAAGACCCGCGAGGAGAAAGAGACGGCCGGGATGTCTTTCTTGTAAGCCCTGGAAGTGGCGCAGAGAGGGGACCGAGTCCCATGGCTGAGACGGCGGGTGAGGAAGTGGAAGCAAGACCGATAGTCTTGATGTCGTCTGGATGGAAGAGACCGCGCCGGACAGAATTTTTCATCTACAAATATGAAATTGGGTATTAGTTCAGGATTGAGGCCATGGGATTTCGGCTCTGATTTGCACAAAAGCAAGAGCTGCTGAAGCAACGAAACATACCTTGAAATCAGCGACTTTCTCTTGCAGCCAAGCTTCGTCTTCTTCTGTGGCCAAATCTGAATAATCTTCAACTATTGGTTGTATATCTGATGATGGTGCTTGTGCCAAAGGTGCGTTGTGATGACCTGGGCTACGGGTTGTGGGTCGGATCGTTTGCGCGTTGTCCTCAATCTCGTGTTTCTCTTCCTCCAAAGTCGTTTTTTCGAGAGCTTGAGAATAAAATGAATATTTAGATTCAGAGTGGCGATGCCACGTGTATGCGTACCCTGTAATTTCGTGAATGAGATGCCCTCCTCAAAGTCGTCGTCCCAATTGTCCGTCTGCTCTTCTGGCTGTTGTAATGCCACGAAGGAAAGCGGTTGGATCTTCTCGACCAGGTTCATGCCCGATCCTTTGCTTGGAAGGCCACCGGACTTGGTAGCTGGTAGAACGCCTCCGTGATTCGCTTTCCATACAGAAGCACCTGCAGAAGGATGCAACGAGCTACCAAGAGTGGGTAAAAGCGACGTGGATGCTTGAAGTACTTCTGCAGGACCAGCTCGTGATTGTTGTGTAGGTGAACTTGGCCGTGGATTTCGGGAAGGGAGTTTGCTAGGTTTCGAAGGTGCTGTATTAAAAGGTCAAATCAGCTCAATCACTGAGAAGCCTGTAGTACTCACATTTCAGCGCTTCATTCCACTCCTGCACCTTCAAGACAGCCTCGTCATAATTATAATTCGAATGTCTCTTCTTCTCCCCACCCTGCGTGTCTCCTGCGGAAGCCGTACTCTTCTCCGCTTTCTCGCCAGGTGCGCCAGACCCCACACCAGCGGTCGGACCTCCACTTGGTCTGTTATCTCTCCCATCCATCTGTCTGCGTGCCGACACCATCCATGGGTGCCTAAGCAACTTCTTGCCTGATATTCGAAGATTCGAGTCTTTCTGGAAGCAGTGGTAAAGGAAGTCTTTGACGATCGGCGATGCTCCTTCAGGTATAGGAGGGCAGTCATCTTGTACAATGCGGAAAAGAGCAGGCATAGGATCGAGGGTATGGTATGGAGGATGGCCTTCCAGTAGTTCGATGACGACACATCCCACACTCCTAGGGAACATATTCGCATTGCAATGCTGGAAATTGGGCACAAACGTACCAGATATCTGAGGCAGTCGTCGCACCAGATTGCTCGATAACTTCTGGAGCCACTGTTCAAAGGAAGGCATTCAACATCGTTCAGCTTGACGCGTCGGAACACGAGTCACGTACTCCAATAGGGACTCCCAACCACCGCTCCGTCAGTCACACCCCCTGTCCTCGCAGCCACGCCAAAGTCTGCCAACTTGACCGTCCCATCTTTGTTTGTGAGGATATTCGCGCCTTTGATGTCTCGATGGATGACTCCCTGGTCGTGCAGATATACAAGACCCTCTAGCACTTGAGATATGTAAACGGCGACTAGGTTTTCAGGGAACTTTCCAAAACGTTTGGAGATGTTATGTAGGGAGCCATTCTCGCAGAATCTGCTCACCGATGAGTTTGAAGTTGGACCAAACGTGCGTGGGCACTCACTCAAGTATGATGTAGAGGAACTCTTTGGTCTTGACAAAACCCTTGTACTTGACGATATTGGGATGCTAAGGAGGAGTTGGGTGGACAAAAAAGACGCGTAACTCCTCGAAACTTACATTCAGGTTCTTGAGAAGGTCGATCTCGGACTGAAGCAATAAATGAGTGGAGGAGTAAACCCAAGGCGCGTATGCCACTCACCATGATCTCTCCGAGCTCGCTCTTTGGAATATTGCTCAATTGTATCTCCTTAACCGCAACCGTCTCGCCGGTCGCCCAGTTCAGCGCTCCTGAAGTAAAGGCATGCGTCAAGCGCCGATCGTCCTCTGTAGATCACGACCCACTGTAGACCTGGCCAAACGCTCCCTTTCCCAACGAGTCTCCAAGTTGCTATCGTCCGCATTCAGTAAGTCTTGGATGTTATAGCAGCAGCGGGGAGACTAACATAGTCATTGAGGGACTTTGAACTTCCTGGTTTGGTTCCCGAAGTCGATGCTGGCCTCGAGGTTGACATGGTTCTTGGTTCTCTGTTGAAGACTTTCTGTTGGGCGTTGGTCCTCAGCACGGCACCCTTATATATAGAAGATGACGGTGATAGAAAGAGAGAGAATATGCGCGTTCAGTCGCGTCCTGCGCAGACTACAGTGGTGCACATGGAGGCGGGAGGAAACCAATTGGGGCAACCCTGAAATGTCCGTCCTTTGCTCCCTCCCTTGACCCGTGCCAGATGTTTCCTTCTCTCACATTCTCGAGTCATTTCGCAGTACTCGTATGCCACAATGCACAGCTGGCCTCGATCTTGAATTGGGACAATTAGTGCTCGGATGTTGTACTGTGCCATAGGAACCAAGGCGCGTTTACACCCACAACCCTGACGGCGAGCATTTTGTGCCACTACTACAGTGATTCAGGCCTCAGGCGTCATCGAAACGGCTACCGAGTGCCAGGTGATCTCAGACGCCCGTCACCAGTTTTGTAGCGCAAGCCGCACACGCTTCTCGTGCCAAAGGTACTCCTCCAGCGTTCTCAATCGAAGCCTGCGGCTGCTGCGCCCATGTACTGTTCTAAGCTCTGTCCGAAAACCACTTGACTATGACCTCTAACTACCGCCTCTCGCACTGTCTTTTGGCGTTTTGCTTTCATTTGCACCCAGTGACCAGTAAGTAATGATCTGGGAGTACCAAAGCAATCGAACGAAGACCCTACGACTCTGAGATAGAGATGGAAACCTTGCCTTCTTCACACTGAGGCAATAGCTGGCCGATATATATCCAGACTTCAGAGCATCCACTTCGTGGCTCAATTTCAGAATGAATTGGCGTCTACTGGAATCAGAGTTCTCAACGAATGGGTGATGGTAAAGCCCCGCTAGTCTTTGGCCAAACGAAAGCCAACCGGGAGATCCAGCTACCCACGTGCGCTCAAGGCCTTCGCCACTTCCTGCAAAGTGATACCGGTATGAGATGGACTTCGCTTCCATAGTGGCAACTGATATCATCTCCAGAACCCCACCGTCTCAGACTCAACTTTAAAGCATCAGTTCTACAAAAGTTATCAAAGCATAGTGGAGTCCCTAGCATGTACATCTACAACAAGAAGCAGAGCGATGGCGACGAAGGCCTAAATTTAACGTCATCAATCTAAATAAATGACCGAAAGCAATACACTGGTACATACAACTTAGGAAAGGAGCAAGAAAGAAGAAATAATATCATCCCTACTACGAAGGTGGACGCCAACTCGTCTCATCAATAGTTTGTAGCCCAATGGAGCCGTACGTATGCGAATGCGATGGCGAACTCGGATCTCTCGCCGATTCTCTCGTTCTCTCCTGATCTGACCTGGTTGAGTTGGATCTGTCCCACTGCGAACTCTCCTGTGAGATTGTGCTGAGCCTCATTTGTTTCGGGGTGGCAATTGTGATCGCATTTAGCCCTTTTCCACCATGCTTATAGCTTCCTCCATTGCCGTTCGCGGCTCGACTGAGGTTCGACATGGGTATAGGAACACCAAAGTCGATGCTGTCCACCGTGGAGGTCTGGTTGAATCCAGGTGCGACGATCTTGATGCCTGGTGTGATATCCAATTGACTGCGTTGTGTGAACATGCTGGGTAGTTCGGGTCGAACGACCGTATCTTTCACTTTGCGCACAGATTTTTTGAGGTTAAGGGTAATTCGAGACATCATGGTCACCTAAAGAACACTTGTGAGCCCTGGGAGTGGGAATTCAATAGGATCCACTTACTGTTAATCTATAGATATCACAATTAATACACATTGTGAGTATGGAGGTCGTCTTGAAGCCGATGAATGACTTACAACAGCTCGAGCTGTGCAGTGATGTTCTTGAGACCAGGTGGCGCCGCAATGATCATAATGGTCAAAACAGCCGTTACAGCAAAAATAGCACTGTTCAGTGATCAATGACGATACTCCACTGACCATGCAGCGACTCACCTGTAGTAGATCAGACCGTCCTCCAACAATCGTTTCATCACATATGCCGTATTCCGATTCTTCAAAGATGGTATCGTCCTTGCTACTGTCAGTCCAAGCACGACAGTATCGTATAGGAGAGGTAACCAAGCAGATGAGGCCGCAAGGACACTTCTGTTCTCAGAAATCGCGTTTAGAAATTTAATGGGAAAGTGCTGCGATTGTTCGACTCACATATCTGGGTCGAAAATCATCGTGCAAGCTAAGCACCGAGATTTTAGGTCAGATATCTGAAAGTCTTTCTGAACGAGCTGGAAACATACCAAGAACACCGGACATCTCATTATGTACCACTGCCACGCCTTTCGTTAGCAGAAAAGCGTTCATGCATAGTTGGAAGAGGAAGAGGAACGCGACAGTTCCTAGAATAAGATACTGTCGATAGTAGAGTGCATATACCCGAAGGAACATCATCAGAGCTAGGCGAACAAAGATGAAGCTTAGATTTAGCTACGAGAGAGAGGTGTGCGTGGTGCTCACCGACGATATTAATTCCGATCACAGTCATAGATCCCTCGAACCGGATAAAACGACTACATGTCTGACATACACAACAGAGATTGAGGACCTTGTACATTTCGTGTCGGTTCGAGGCTTACCTCTGGTGTCCACACAGGCGACAGATATGCTGCAAGAAACAGGCTCAGGCAGACGCCACACACTTTCTTGAAAGTATTACACACCGAAAAGATTGACGATGAATCCCAACGGTGTCAGATACCGATTCTATTATATAGTAAGCGCCAAATCAGCCACGGCGCCTAACCAACCACGTACTATCAGAAATAGAGTCCCCACTGGAGATTGGTTTAGATCATTCATTCTCCGAGCAGCGAAACGTGTACTCACATAACCCCTTCTTCCCTTTCCAGATATACTCCACCTCTGTTTGGAATGTATCAATGTGATCCCATATCAGCAGCGTGAAACTGGCAAATCCCATGTACTGCAGGGTAAGAAGGAAACAGGTTAGCTGCGGCCAGTTAGATCAGAGTCAGAAAGACAATAGCGCACGTTCGTTCGGTACCTTCATGTCAAATCCAATGGCAAAAGTTAGACACGTGAAGCCAACAACAGGCATACAAAGTACGCACATGGCCGACAGATCGTCAATGACGGAAGGGATATCCTGGTCTCCGAAATAGGGCGCCATGCTCGCACAGATCGACAGATACTTCGACGAAGGTGGTCCACTGCTGGTTGTTCTGGCCAAAGAACAGAGGGGAAACAAGTTGGCAGGTAGTCCACACGTGTGACGACAGTGCTTCCGATTTCTAATCAAAAGTCCGAGCCCTGCACTACAAAAGGAGGATATATATGAGCTCTGAGTGAGGACAGGCCACGCCCGTCTAATCGAGAGAAAATCAAGGCTGCAGGGCCTCAGGCGGACTGAAATCAGGGATGTTTTGAGGTTAGTGAAATAGAGGAAGGGTATATATACCACACTGTTGTGTTACATCCAACAGGATGGCTGAATTCTCCACCCAATTCAATACACAATCAGAGAACGCTTCCAATGTTCATTGCCTCATTTTTCCATCAACAAAACAGTTCCAGGCTCTATCCCAACCATCAGAGCGGGAAGCTTCTCTCTAGTTCTCTCTCTCCACACTATTCCATGGCCACAGTGTCCAATCCGTGTAAATGCCAGCCGCTGGTCTATGAATCACCACCCAATCCGATGGAGGCCGCCCAAAGATTGTCGAGCTCCAAGGCTCTCGTGCAACTCGGACATTGTCGGCCAACCAATAGGAAAATAGGAAAAGGGAGTGAGAATTGAATGACAGACTGACCTATTCGTGCAGACACAATGACCAGAAGGAAGGAGCAAAACGCCAGGACGGAGCGGGTCATCGACCTAGGTTAACGAGAATAGAAGACAGAAGCCATAACTCGGTGACAAAACCAGGAAGATTCGTGCCGTGAAGCGCGAAAAACCACATATTGGATGTCGTCACACGGAAACGGGTATTTATGGACTCAACTGCGGTAACATCGGACTCCGCTGCTGCTTTAGGCAAATAACATTTATCGCCGTTCGTC
>Ga0247737_1001133_pt1 | contig 11420 bp, 11 predicted proteins | sample UWRJL028104C2_FD_180937 | JGI IMG/M metagenome (GOLD analysis project Ga0247737, IMG submission 180937) | Plant litter microbial communities from Arlington Agricultural Research Station in Wisconsin, United States - UWRJ-L028-104C-2 | ecosystem: Environmental > Terrestrial > Plant litter >...
GCTCGGTCCAGGCATGGGATTGGGGCAGCGCTTCACCCAGGCCACAGCCTCCTCCATGTCCTTGACCTCCCAGAGCCAGAAGCCGGCGACCAGTTCCCGGGTTTCGGCAAAGGGCCCGTCGATAACAGTACGGCCGGCGCCGTCGAACGCGACGCGCTTCGCCTCCGAGCTGGGCTTGAGCCCGTCGGCGGCGAGCAGGATGCCGGCATCGCGCAACTCGTCGTTGAACTTGCCCATCGCCTCCATCATCTCGATCGCCCAGGGCGTGGGTTCGAACCCCCTTTCGCTGTCTTCGGTCGCCTTCACGAACACCATCACATGCATTGGCTGCCTCCTCGTTTTGAGCCCGGCGCATCGGCCTGGCATCGGAACGACGAACGAGGTTTCCGGAAATCGACATGGCCGTGCAAATTTTTTCGGCGAACGCGCGCGGCGCGGATGATCGGCGTGTCCAAAGCCTGGCCCGGCGCCGGCGTTTCGGGCAGCACTCGCGAACCCGGCGCTTATTTCTCCGACACGACCATCAGGCGGAACGTGCCCGGCTTCGCCATGGGCGAGGCACCATTGCCGGCCTTGTCGTTCGGCCGGAACAGGTCGGCAGTCGAGGTGAAGGCGCGGTGCGTCTTGGGATCGACCGACACCGTCCCGGCATCGTCGTCGATCGGCAGAATCCGGTTCAGCGCGTATTGCGTCTTGTCGAGCTGATCGATGATCGTCCAGCCACCCTTGCGGTTAGCGACGAAGATTCGGTCCCTGGCGTCGTCATAGGCGATACCGTCGGGGTCTTCGCCGACCTTGGCCGTCGCGACGATCTTGCCGCTGTCGGGATCGACCACCGCCAGCAGCGAATTGCCGGTGCAGCCAGCGAACAACAGGCGATCGGTCGGATCGAACGCCAGCGGCCCGGGGCGCTCGCAGCCGTCGAGCTTGATCGTCCGGTCGAGCGCCAGGGTCGTCGTGTCGATCTCGGCAATCGCATTGCCCTTTGCGAGATTGACCCAGAGCTTGCCCAGCCCGTCCGATTGGGAGAATTCGGGCGCGTTGGGCAGCTTTATCGTCTTGATCACCTCGGCTTTGTCCGAGTCGATCACGCTGACGTCGGACGATTCGCCGTTGAACGCGAAGATCATGCCCGAGGCGAGGTCGTGCACGATCGAATCAGGCTTCTTGCCGGCCGGGATTGCCTTGATCGTCTTGCCGGTCGCGAGATCGAACATCACGACCGCGTTCTGCTTGCCGTCCGTCACGAAACCATGGCCCCGCGCCGGATCGAGCGCGACGCCGTGCGCTCCTTTCAACCCCTCGACCTGGAACAGCGGCGTGAGCGTGGCGAGATCGAGCACATGCACCACCGTCGAGTGCGTGACGTAAAGGCGGTTCGCGCCAGCATCGATCGTCAGATAATCGCCCCGGCCCTCACCGGGCAGCGGCACCTTGTCGACCTTGAACGCGGTCGGGGCAGAGTCGGCCGCCGCGTTGCCGGCCAGGGCAGACTCGTTGCGCGGCGTGGGCTGGCACGCGGCAAGGGCGATCGCGGCGATGGAGCAGGCAAGTAAGCGACGCACGATACCTCCAGGCTTCCTTGTGCTTCACCTTATTCGCCGAAGTATAATCGCGATGTCATGCATGAGGGGCAGAATTCCGGGAAATTGTTACCAACCATGATGCCGCTGTTCTTGCGGATACTGTAAAGGCACGCGCCTTGTCCGCGTATCCCACGGAATATCAAGTTACATTTATGTATGCTTGCCGTCACCCGACTGTCATGGACGAGTGCCTGCTCCCTTCCTTGCCCGGCCAACCAGGCGCGCCCGCGCAAGCCCGAGCGCGCGGTTACGCCTCTTCGGGCCAGTAGAGCCGCATCGGATTGGTGACGAGCAGCTTGTGCTGCAGCGCAGCCGTTGTCGCGATGCGCGGGATGACGTCGACCAGACCGCCATCGTCGGGGATACGGTGTTCCATCGTCGGGTGCGGCCAGTCCGTGCCCCACAGGACCCGATCCTGATAATCCTCCACCAGCGGTCGCACCGCCTCGACGAAATCGTCATAGGGCTCGCCCTGCGGCGACAGCCGGTCGGGGCAGGTCACCTTGGTCCAGATGTCGTCACGGCTGTCGAGCAAGGCCCGAAAGGCGCGCATGTCCGGGCCGTCGGGCCCCTGGGCCACGTCCGGCCGGCCCATATGGTCGATCACGATCGGCACCGGGATGGCAGCGAGGAAGGGTCTCATCTCCTCGAGGATGTCCGCCTCGAAATAAACCACGACATGCCAGCCGATGGGCAGTCGGCCCGCCACCTCGAGGAACTTGTCCTTGGGGGCGTTGTCCACCAGCCGCTTGAGAAAGTTGAAGCGTATCCCGCGGATGCCGCCCTCATGCAGCGCCTGCAGCTCCGCCTCGGATATCGCGGGATCGACCACCGCGATCCCGCGCGCCTTGCCGTTCGATCTGGCGATGGCGTTCAAGGTCGCGGCATTGTCCGTGCCATGGCAGCTCGCCTGGACGACCACGTTGCGCGCGAATCCGAGTTGGTCGCGCAGCGCGAACAACATATCCGGGCCCGCATCCTGCGGCTGATATTTGGCGAGCGGGCTGAACGGGAAGTCGTCGGCGGGGCCGAAGACATGGCAATGTGCGTCGACCGCGCCGGGCGGCGGCACGAAATGCGGTGTCGAGGGATGTTCGGTCCAGCTGCGGATGCGGCCCTGCTCGTCCGTGCTCATGCGAAGACCTCTCCGTCCATCAATTTGCGCGCGGTGCGCAGCAGTGCCGCCGTCGCGACCTGCCCATCAGCGCCCAGTTCCAGTACGCAACTCATCTCGCCGGTCGGGTGCTCGACCGACAGCGTCTTGCGGCTGCCCTCGGGAATGTCAGCGACCCCGGCTGCGGGCGAGCCCTGGACCAGGCAGGCAGTCGCGACGCTGACCGCGCCGAGCACGCCGATCGTGGCATGCGCGCGGTGCGGAATGAAGCTGCGCACGGTCACCGCCCCGCCATGCGCGGGCGGCGCGACGAGCATCATCTTGGGCACCGATTTTTCGGTGACGTCGCCGAGGTTCATCATCGGCCCGGCCTGCAGGCGGATCGCCTCGATCCGCGCCTTGAGCTCCGTCGCCGCGTCGAGCGTGTCGCGATCCTCATAGCCGGTCGCGCCGACATCTTCGGCCCTGAACACGACGCAGGGCATGCCGTTGTCGATCAGGGTGCAGGCGACGCCGTCGATCACATCGACCGCATTGCCGGTCGGCAGCAGCGCACCGCAGGACGACCCGGCAGTGTCGCGGAACTCGAGCGGGATCGGCGCGGCGGTGCCGGGCACGCCGTCGATCCGCGCCTCGCCGGCATAGGTCGGGACCCCGCCGGGCGTCCGCACCGTGGCGACGGCGACCTGGCTGGTGTTGACCATGAAGATCGCCACGCGCGTCTCATCGCCCGTCGCCGGGAAGAGGCCGCGCTCGATCGCGAACGGGCCGACGCCGGCAAGCATGTTGCCGCAATTCTGCGCATCCGTGACGATCGCCTGGTCGACAAAGACCTGGAGGAAAAGATAGTCGACATCGACGCCGTCGCGCGTGGATCTGGAAACGACCGCGACTTTGGAGGTCAGCGGATCGGCACCGCCCATGCCGTCGATCTGGTTCGGATCGGGCGAGCCCATTACCCGCAGCAGGAATGCGTCGCGTTCGGCGATGTCGGCCGGCAGGTCGTCGGCGAGGAAGAACCCGCCCTTCGACGTGCCCCCCCGCATCCACATGCAGCGGACGCCTTCACTCATAGGTCAGCCCCAGCGCCGCCAGCTTGCCGCGCATGTCGTAGATATCGAGCCCCAGTTCGCCCGCCGCCAGCCGCTGCCGCTTCGATTCCTCGGCCGCCTCGCGCGCCTGCGCCTTTCGCAGCACCGCCGCCGCGTCCGCCCGCTTGACCACGCACACGCCGTCGTCATCGGCCACGATCACATCACCCGCCTCGATCGCCGCGCCAGCGCAGACGATCGGTACGTTGACCGAACCAAGCGTCGCCTTGATCGTGCCTTGCGCGAACACTGCCTTCGACCAAACCGGAAAACCCATCTGGGTGAGATCGCGCACGTCGCGTACCCCGGCGTCGATCACCAGCCCGCGGCACCCGCGCGCCATCGCCGAAGTCGCCAGCAGATCGCCGAAATAGCCGTCCTCGCAAGGGGAAGTCGGCGCCAGCACCAGGATGTCGCCGTCGCGCAGTTGCTCGATCGCGACATGGACCATCCAATTGTCCCCCGGCGGCGCCGAGATGGTGACGGCAGAACCCGCGATCCGCGCACCGGCGTAGATCGGCCGCAACCGGCTGGCGAGCAACCCGATCCGCCCCTGCGCTTCGTGCACCGTGGCGACCCCGGCCGCCCCGAGACCATCGATCACCGATGCTTCGACACGCTCGATGTTGCGAATGACCCGACCCGCCATGTTGATCTCCTGCTTTAAGCGTCCGCCCTAGGCAGCGGGCGCGCCACGCCCCAATCACAATTGCACGCACCCGATAAGTTTTTGCTATAGATGCGCGGATGGTCGCCCCTTTCGACATGAATCTGCGCCACCTGCGCGCGCTCTCCGTCATCGCCGTGCATCGCAGCATGAATGCGGCGGCGGTCGCGGTGAACCTGTCGCAGCCGGCCCTCACCCAGGGCCTCGCCAAGCTGGAACGCCAGCTCGGCACCCCCCTGTTCGATCGCCATCCGGACGGCGTGAGCCCGACCGAGGCCGGTGTACTCATGGCCGACCGCGCGGAGACCGCCGTCGATTATCTGACGGTCGCGACCAAACCCGCGCTGCGGCGGGGCGGGCGCGGCTTTGCTCGCCCCGAACAGCTCATGACGGCGAGCCAGCTCCACGCCTTTCTCGCCTTGGCCGATGCCGGCAGTTTCGTCGGCGCCGCGGCTGCGACCGGCCTGTCGCAGCCGGCGCTCCATCGCGCGGTGCGTGATCTGGAACAGATCTGCGGCGTCGCCCTCGCCGAGCGGCGCGGCCGCGGCGTCGTGCTCACCACTATGGGGCGGCGGCTGGCACGCGGGGTGCGGCTGGCCGCGCGGGAACTGGCCGCCGGGGTCGCCGAAGTGGCAGGCACACAGGATAGCGGCCGGATCGCCATCGGCGCCATGCCGCTGTCGCGCGCGCTGATCCTGCCCGCCGCCATCGCCGCCTTCGTCCAGGGGTCGCCGCGCGCGCTGGTCGATGTCGCGGAAGGATCGTGGCGCGAACTGGTCGAGCCGCTGCGCGACGGGGTGATCGACCTGATGATCGGCGCGCTGCGTGACGAGGCTCCGCTCGGGCTCGACCAGCGGGCGCTGTTCACTGACCGGCTCGCCGTGATCGGGCGCGCCGGCCATCCACTCGCTGCGAAGGCAGATGTCACGCTGGACGACCTGTCGCGATATGGCTGGATCGTCGGCCAGGACGAGACGCCGCTTCGGGGCCATTGGGATGCGCTGTTCAGCGGGCGCCCGAGCCCCGACGCGCCGATCGAATGCGGGTCGGTGATGGTGATCCGCGGCGTGCTGCGCAGCAGCGATCTGCTGACCCTGTTGTCGCCCGATCAGGTTGCGATGGAAGTTGAGGGCGGAATCCTCGCCGTGATCGGCCGGCCACTCGAACAGGGCGTGCGCACCATCGGCATCACCACGCGGATCGGCTGGCGCCCCACCGCTGCGCAGCGTCGCTTCCTCGCGCTGCTCGAAAGCGCCGTCGCTGATACAAGAATTCGGGAAAACCAATAACCGGCTCGACAATTGGATTGGCGGATTCGGGCGCGCGTCACCTAGGCCGGGGCCATGGATCCGGCATTCGCCTTTATCGGTTTCGGGGAAGCGGGCGCGGCCTTTGCGGGTGGGGCACCCGCACGTGGTTATGATCGCAAGACCGACCAGCCGACCCTGCGCGCCGCCAAGCTGAACGATTTCGCCGGCGCGGGCGTGACCGCCTGTGCCGATGCCAGCGACGCGGTCGCCCATGCCCGCGCGGTCTTCTCGTTGGTCACTGCCGATCAGGCGCTGGCCGCTGCCCGGACTGCGGCTCCCTCGATCGCGGGCGCCTTCTGGTTCGACATGAACAGCGTCGCGCCCGATACCAAGCGCGACGCCGCGAGCGTGATCGAGGCCGGCGGTGGCCGCTATGTCGATGTTGCGGTGATGGCACCGGTCCACCCCGCCCGGCGCGCCGTACCGCTGTTGCTCAGCGGGCCGCATGCGGAGGCGGGTGCCGACCTGCTGGCCGAGTTCGGCTTCTCCAACATCACGGTCGTCGATGGTGCCGTCGGGGCGGCCTCCTCGATCAAGATGATCCGCTCGGTGCTGGTGAAGGGGCTCGAGGCGCTGACCGCCGAATGCTTTCTCGCCGCGGAGAAGGCCGGTGTTTCGGCCGAGGTCACTGCCTCGCTCAACGCGAGCTGGCCGGGCACGGACTGGGCCGGCAAGGCCGATTACAATCTCGATCGCATGATGATCCACGGCCTGCGCCGCGCGGCAGAAATGGAAGAGGTCGTGAAGACGCTCGACGCGCTCGGCACCGGCTCCGCGATGACGCGCGGGACGGTGGAACGCCAACGCCAGATCGGCGCGCTGGGGCTGACCCCGCCGGAAGGTCTCGCAGCCAAGATCGCTACCCTCTCCCCAGACAGACAGGCGGACGCAGCATGACCCTGATTATCGATTGTCACGGCCATTACACGACCGCGCCGCCGCAGCATGACGCGTGGCGCGATGCGCAAAAGGCCGCGTTCAAGGCCGGTGAGACGCCCCCGCCCTATCCCGCCATCTCCGACGACGAGATCCGCGAGACGATCGAACAGAACCAGCTCAAGCTCCTCAAGGAGCGCGGCGCGGACATGACGATCTTTTCGCCGCGTGCCTCGACCATGGCACACCATGTCGGCGATGAGTCGGTCAGCAAGGCCTGGGCGCGCGTCTCGAACGACCTGATCGCCCGCGTCGTCAATCTCTATCCCGAGACCTTCGCCGGCGTGTGCATGCTGCCGCAATCGCCCAAGGCCGACCTGCAGGGGTCGATAGAGGAACTCGAGCGGTGCGTGAACGAACTCGGTTTCATCGGCTGCAACCTCAATCCCGATCCGGGCGGCGGGCACTTCGCCTTCCCCGCGCTGACTGACCGCTACTGGTATCCGTTCTACGAAAAGATGGTCGAGCTCGACGTGCCCGCGATGATCCACGTCTCCGGCTCGTGCAATCCGGCGCTCCACGCGACAGGCGCCTTCTACATCGCCGCTGACACCATCGCCTTCATGCAGCTGATCCAGGGCGACCTGTTCAAGGACTTCCCCGCCCTGCGCTTCATCATCCCGCATGGCGGTGGTGCCGTGCCCTATCATTGGGGGCGCTATCGCGGGCTGGCCGACATGCTCAAGCAGCCGAGCCTCGATACGCATGTGATGAACAACGTGTATTTCGACACCTGCGTCTATCACCAGCCCGGGATCGACCTGCTCGCCGAGGTGATCGACACCAAGAACATCCTGTTCGGCAGCGAGATGGTCGGCGCGGTGCGCGGCATCGACCCGCAGACCGGGCAATATTTCGACGACACCAAGCGCTATGTCGACGCGCTGCCGGTCAGCGACGAGCGCAAGCACGCGATCTTCGAAGGCAATGCCCGGCGCGTCTTCCCGCGCCTCGACGCCAGACTGAAGGAAAGAGGCCTGTGACCGAGCCCCGCGACATCCACGCCTATCTCGCCGAATTCGACGACATCCCCGGCACGCGCGTCTTCACCGCCGCCCGGGCGCGCCAGGGCTATCACCTCAACCAGTTCGCGATGAGCCTGATGAAGGCGGAGAATCGCGAGCGCTGGAAGGCGGACGAGCGCGCCTATCTCGACGAATGGAAGCTGACCGAAGAGCAGAAGCAGGGCGTGCTCGACCGCGACTTCAACCGGCTGCTCGATCTCGGCGGGAACATCTATTTCCTTGCCAAGGTCTTCTCGACGGACGGGAAAAGCTTCCTGCAGGCCGTCAGCACGATGAGCGGCATGAGCCTGGAAGACTATTCGGCGATGATGATCGCCGGCGGCCGGTCGCCCGAGGGCGTCCGCTCGATCAAGAAGGGGAATTGAGATGGCGCGTATCACCGCTGGCGTCGCGTCCAGTCACATTCCCGCACTCGGCGCCGCGATGGACCTGGGCAAGACGGCCGAAGATTATTGGGTTCCCGCGTTCGCCGGCTATGAATGGACCAGGGCGTGGGAGAAGGACGCCAAGCCCGACGTCGTGATCCTGGTTTATAACGACCATGCCTCGGCCTTCGACATGAAGATCATCCCGACCTTCGCGATCGGCTGCGGCGAGGAATTCCAGCCCGCCGACGAGGGATGGGGGCCGCGCAAGGTGCCGGTGGTCGAGGGGCATCCCGATCTCGCCTGGCATATCGCGCAGAGCCTGATCCTCGACGAGTTCGACATGACCATCATCAACGAGATGGACGTCGACCACGGCCTGACCGTGCCCTTGTCGATGATGTTCGGCCAGCCCGATGCCTGGCCGTGCAAGGTTATCCCGCTCGCGGTGAACGTCGTCACCTATCCGCCGCCCTCGGGCAATCGCTGCTGGGCGCTGGGCGAGGCCATCGCGCGCGCCGTCGCGAGTTTCCCGGAGGACCTGAACGTGCAGGTCTGGGGCACGGGCGGCATGAGCCACCAGCTCCAGGGCCCGCGTGCCGGGCTGATCAATCGCGAATGGGACAATGATTTTCTCGACGGCCTGGTCGGCGACAGCGACCGCCTGCGCCGCATCCCGCACATCGAATATCTGCGCGAGACGGGCAGCGAGGGCATCGAGATGGTGATGTGGCTGGTCATGCGCGGGGCGCTGGGGAAAGCGACCCGGGTGCTGCACCGGCATTATCATGTGCCGGCGAGCAATACGGCGGTCGGGCACATCGTGCTGGAGCCGGTCTGACCACATTCACCCCTCCCGCTTGCGGGAGGGGCAGGGGTGGGCTCGCGCTCTCCTCTAACGACATCGCTCGCGGAGCGCGGGCGCCCACCCCCAACCCCTCCCGCAAGCGGGAGGGGGGAAGAAGGATTTGGACCATGAAAATCGCCCTGGCCGGAGCTGGCGCATTCGGTGAAAAGCATCTCGACGGCCTCAAGCTGATCGACGGGGTCGAGGTCGTCTCGCTCGTCGGCCGTCGCCTCGAACCCACTCAGGCGATCGCCGACAAATACGGCATCGGCCACGCCACCATCAATCTCGCCGACAGCCTCGCGCGCGACGATGTCGATGCGGTGATCCTGTGCACGCCGACCCAGATGCATGCCGACCAGGCAATCCAGTGCATGGATGCGGGCAAGCATGTCCAGGTCGAGATCCCCCTCGCCGACAGCCTCGCCGATGCCGAGGCCGTGCTGGCGAAGCAGCAGGAAACCGGCCTGACCTGCATGGTCGGCCACACGCGCCGCTTCAACCCGAGCCACCAGTTCATCCACAACCGGATCAAGGCCGGCGAGTTCGCCATCCAGCAGATGGACGTGCAGACCTATTTCTTCCGCCGCAAGAACATGAACGCCAAGGGCGAAGCGCGCAGCTGGACCGACCATCTGCTCTGGCATCACGCGGCCCACACGGTCGATCTGTTCGCCTATCAGGCCGGGCCGATCGTCAAGGCCAATGCGATCGAAGGCCCGATCCATCCCGAGCTCGGCATCGCCATGGATATGTCGATCCAGCTCAAGGCGGAAAGCGGCGCGATCTGCACGCTCTCGCTGTCGTTCAACAATGATGGGCCGCTCGGCACGTTCTTCCGCTATATCGGCGACACCGCGACCTATCTCGCGCGCTATGACGATCTCTTCACCGGCAAGGACGAACAGATCGACGTGTCGCAGGTCGATGTGTCGATGAACGGCATCGAATTGCAGGACCGCGAATTCATCGCCGCGATCCGCGAGGGCCGCGAGCCCAACAGCTCGGTCGCGCAGGTCCTGCCCTGCTACCGCGTGCTCGATGCCCTCGAGCAGCAGCTCGCGGGATAACATGCGCGATTTCGGTCCTCTCGTCCGCGAACTGAGCGTGTTGGAGGCGGTACAGGCCGAGCTGGCCGGTATCGCGGACCGGACGGACGACGCACGACGCCACGACCTGATCCAGCTGCGGCGCCAGCTCGCGCTCCAGATCGCCAAGGTCGGCCAGCTCGCCGAGCCGATCTTCGCGGCGACGGAGGTCGGCACGGCGCACGAGTATCGCAGCAGATTCTCGCGGATGCGATCGGCTGCCGCGCTGCATCAGGCCAATTGGCCGGCGGTGCGGCTGGGCGAAGATATCGAACAATATCGCGCGTCCGCCGTGGGCGTGCGCCAGGCCAACAAGGAGTTCGTCGCCTGGGTGCGCGGCGCGCTCGACCATCTTCGGAAAGACTGACCTCATGCGAGCATTTACGTGAAGACTCAGGTCGCGATCATCGGCGCCGGCCCCGCGGGGTTGCTGCTCGGCCATCTCCTGCGCGCCGAGGGCATCGAGTGCATCATCCTCGAACGCCAGACGCGCGACTATGTCGAAAGCCGCATCCGGGCGGGCGTGCTGGAGACGGTGACGACCGACCTGATGAAGCGCCTCGGCATCGATACGAGGATGAATGCCGAAGGGATGATCGAGGAAGGCTTCAACCTCGCTGACGGCGAACGGCTGATCCGCATCGACATCACCCGCCTCACCGGCAAGCATGTCATGGTCTATGGCCAGACCGAGCTGACCCGAGACCTGATCGCCGCCGCGCCGGAGCGCGGGCTGGAGATCGTGTTCGAAGCGAAGGATGTCGTGCTGCATGACGTCGACAGCGGCACCCCGTCGGTCACCTGGTCGAAGGATGGCGTGGCCCAGCGCGTCGAGGCCGATTTCATCGCCGGCTGCGACGGTTTCCACGGCCCCTCGCGCAAGGCCTTCCCGGCTTCGGTCGCGCGCGAGTTCGAGCGGGAATATCCGTTCGGCTGGCTCGGCATCCTTACCGATGTGCCGCCCTGCCATCACGAACTGATCTATTCCAACGGCCCGCGCGGCTTCGCGCTCGCCTCGATGCGCTCGGCGACGCGCAGCCGCTATTACATCCAGGTGCCGCTCACCGAGAAGATCGAGGACTGGCCCGAGGATCGCGTCTGGGACGAGCTCGCGCTGCGTTTCGATCCGATCTCCGGCCGCGGCGTCACGCGCGGCCCGGCGCTGGAAATGTCTATCGCACCCTTGCGGTCCTATGTGTTCGAGCCGATGCGTCATGGCCGGCTTTTCCTGGCGGGCGACTCCGCGCACATCGTGCCGCCGACCGGCGCCAAGGGCCTGAACCTCGCCGCGTCGGATGTCGCCTATCTCTCCGACGCGCTGATTTCGCATTACCGGCGCGGCGACGAGGCGGGTCTCGACGGCTACCAGGCAAAGGCGCTCGCCCGCATCT
>Ga0247737_1001134_pt1 | contig 11417 bp, 11 predicted proteins | sample UWRJL028104C2_FD_180937 | JGI IMG/M metagenome (GOLD analysis project Ga0247737, IMG submission 180937) | Plant litter microbial communities from Arlington Agricultural Research Station in Wisconsin, United States - UWRJ-L028-104C-2 | ecosystem: Environmental > Terrestrial > Plant litter >...
GTCGGCGTCGAAGCCGACGGTCGTGATCGACCTGGATCGCTCCCGCGCGCCGATGGGATCGTCCCGCCCTAGAATTTCGCGCGCATCGAAATGGTATAGGTCCGCGGCGCGCCGATGAAATAGCGGTCGAGCGTCCGGTTGGCCGGGGTGGCGGCCGAATAACCGAATTCCGGCTGGGTGGCGGTCGAACTTGACACCGCGCCGATATATTTCTCGTCGAACATATTGTCGACATTGAACTGGAACAGCAATTCGCCGAACGGGCCGAAGGGCCGCACCCGATAACTGGCGTTGAGGCCGAAGACTTCATAGCTCGGCAGTCTCTCGACACCGATCTCCGCGAAGCTGGCGGGCGCGACGATATGCCCGCCGACCCGGCTGCCCACATAGCGGCCCGTCAGGTTGATCGTCGCGCCTTCGAACGGCTTGACGCCGATCTGTCCATAAAAGCTGTGTTTGGGAATGTCGCGCACCGCCGCGCCGCCGATGACGGCCACAGATGCGAGATTCCTGCGATCCGCCGATCCGATCGCCGGATCGTCATGCTTGGCGTCCTGATAGGAATATGCGCCATACAGATTGACGATGCCGAAGTCGGCAAGGCCGGTCACTTCGATGCCCTTGGTCGTGACGCCCAGGATGTTGGCGGCGCGGGTCGCGACATTGCCGCGCACGATTTCGTCCACGTCGGTGTTGGTGGGATCGCGCGGCACGATGCCGATATTATTCTTCAGGTGGACGCGGAAGCCCTGGACCGAAAAGGCGAAGTTGCGCGCCGTATAGCGTGCGCCGATGTCGAAATTCTCGGTCTGAATCGGGCTCAGGTCGGCCGGGGCGATCACCGCGGTCGATCCCAGAAATGCGTCTTCGGGAATACCCGCGAAATTCTTCGCATAGCCCCCGAACAGCTCGACATGCCGCGCCGGCGTCAGGCTGATTCCGATCTTCGGATTGATTGGGGAATGCTGGGAAAATTTGACGACGGCCGAATATTCCAGGGGCGATTGCGCTTCGTACCGCACGTTCATCCACGTAACGCCGGCATCGACGCGTAGCAGATCGGGGATGACCTCGATCTGGTCCTGCGCGTACAGCATCGTCACATCGATATCGGCAGACCGCGCATATTCGACGTAATTTATCGTGCTGCGATCATAGGCCAGACCGGAAACGGGGTTGATCAGCTTGTAGAAGCGGCGCTCTTCGGTCGAGCTGCTGCCTTCATACCAGCCGCCCAGGCGGATAATGTTGTTCGCGATCACATTGTCGAGACGAAGCTCGCCGGTAATGCCATAGCGGTCCCGGTCTCTTGGCGTAATGCGCAGATCCTCCGGCCCACCAACCACATTGCGTACCGATGCGGGCGTCGTTGCCAATGCAGGGCGGACCGCGCCGCCGGTCGCATTATATCCGGTCACCGCGTAGGGATTAGCGCCGGCGAGCTGCCGCGAGCGATCCTGCAATCGGTTCGATTCACCCCTGAGCGTCTGATAATAGGGATTGATGTTGATCTGGACATGATCGCCCAGTTGAAGGCGACCGTTGATATAGGCGAGCAGGTCCTTGCGCGTCCCGCCCAGCGCCCCGCCGAAATCGACATCTACCGACGGGATGCCGGTAAGCGCGTCGGTCGCGCGGTCGCTGCGCCTGTTCGCCAGAAACTCCGGCTGCGTGATAATGTTGAAATCATTGTCGCGCTGGTCGTTGTAGCTGAAACGCCCCTTGATGAACGATCCGGTGTCGAATTTCTGGACGAATTTGGCTTCGGCGTGATCGCGATAGGATGACCTGCTGGCGCGTGCCGCCCACACATCGTTCTGCTGATGCGAGAAGCTGCCATAGGCCGTAAATCCGCGCCAGATTTCGCCGCTATCGACGCGGAAATACTGGCGGTAGAAATCATAGGAGCCATAGCCGGACTCGAACGCTCCGCTCGGCTTGCTCGCCGGGTCATCGGTAGCAAAATCGATGAAGCCGCCCAGCGCGAACCGCGATGGAGCGCCGATATCACCCGCACTCTGCGATACGGAGATCTTGCCGATATTGCTCGAATCGATGAATCGCTGCGGGGGCGATCCGCCGTTGAAACGCGCGTCGCCGGTCGGAATGCCGTCGATTGTCAGGCCGACCTGCTCCTTGTTGAGTCCCCGCAAATAGAGTTCGAACGAGAAGCTGCCGCCGCGGGCATCGCCGGTCGAAATCTGTACCCCGGGTATTTTGACCAGGCTCTGGGTGATATCGGCGCCAAGGGGTCGTTCCGCTATATCGTCCGCGGTGAGGACTGCAGACGCCCGGCTTTGGCCGGCACCGATCCGTTGTCCCGTGACGATGATTGCGTTTTCGCCCTCGGCGCTGCGGCTTGTCCGACTGCCCGCTTGCTGTGCCCTAACATCGCATGGCGTGATCGTCGCCAGCGCCGTGCCCGAGAAAAGCATATAGATCCGAAAAGCACGTCCCACGATATCAGCCCCCTTGATTGCCGCTCTGCCGTCCCTGCGTCACATAATTGAAACGTTTCACTTATTGCTTCATAAACTTCATTTTCGTGAGTCGTGCAAGCGCTTTGACCGCGACAGGGCGCCATAAACGGGACGATTTCTAACGGCATGACGCGGATGGAATGGTCGCAGGGCAGGAGATGAGTATGATGCGTCGGGCAGTCGTTATCGGTTTCGCCACGCTCGACTACGTCGCTGCGACACGAACACCCCTTTCCGGAACGGGCACTGTCGATGCGCAGCTACTCTCAAGCGACGCATGGCCTCGTGCCGGCGGGGCGGCGCTCTACGCATGCCGAAGGCTCAGTGCGCATGGCCACGCCGCATGGCCGATCGTTTCGGTCGGGACGGATGCCAACTCGGCGGCCTATTGGCAGGCGTGCGCGCATGCCGATGTGCGCCTTGAGGGGATCGTCGAACATGCGGGCGGAAAGACGCCTTGCTGCCTGCTCATCTATCACGATGATGGCGGCTATACCTGTCTGCTCGATGTCGGGAGCGTCATGGCGACGGAATTTTCCTCCGCACAGCACGACCTAGTCGCCGACGCCGACATGATCGTGATTGCGGCGGCCGACCCCGTGGCGATATCGAGTGTGCTCGACCATCTCACCGTCACGCAGCAGGTCGCGTGGATCGTAAAGGACGATCCGACCTGTTTCCCCCCAGCGCTACGGCGCAAACTGGTCTGGCACGCCGATTTCATTTTCTGTAATGCCGCCGAATTTTATCTGGTCGCAGAATATCTCGGGAGCGCAAAACCCGGCATGATCCTGTTCGAGACGCATGGCCGCGGTGGCGTACGCGTCCGATCTCAAGAAAGCGAATATTTCGTGCCTGCCACTCCAATCGCGGTAAACGACGCTACCGGCGCGGGCGATACATTTGCGGGAGAAGCCCTGGCGCATCTTCTCGCGGGTCGCTGCGATCTGCCCGCTATAGCGAAACACGCAATCGATCAGGTGGCTATGTTATTAGCAGCTCGATAGTCCAACGGCTTGATCTAGCGCCGTGGATAGAGGGGCCACGATCTGGGCGAACATCAGCACGACGCGAAGCGGCGGCTATTTGGCATCGCGATAAACCCATTGATTGCTATGGAACGTTGTCATAAAGACCGCCGCACTTTTTCTCGGACCAAGGAAAGAAGTGAGCAAATGCAAACCGCAATCGCAAATGTCATCGCTCCCTATTTCCTAGTTCAGGAATATATTAAATGGGCAAGTCCCTTGCGGGCGACTGTGGTCGCCTGACCGCTCTGCCTAGCCGTTTGGCTGTGGCACTTTTGCATGCCTGCCGATTTACCCTTCCACTTTGGAGGAGATTCGCCATGCGCGCTGACATGTTCAAAGTCTTTGTCGAGTGTCCCCGCTGTGGCGCGGGGCATGCGCCTCCTGTAAAACTCAAAAAGGACAAGAACGAGTTCAAGCAAATCGGTCTCAAGCGGCACGTCAGGGAGCAGGCTGCGTACTCAAAATCGCTGAACGAATATCTCGCGCCACTCGTCCGCTTCATCCAGAGGCGGGTGGGACGGCGCTGGGACGACGTCTTCAGCGAGATATGCGCGCATCTCGATATTGGCAGCACCGTGAAGATGCATGCTCGCCAGCAACTGCGCGATCTTGTACTGTTTGGCATCTCGCGCGGCAAGCACGGCGAATTGCTGCGAGAGGGGCATGTTCTACGCCCTGACCGGCGCAATTGTGGCGGTCGTGAATTCTATGTCGATTTCGGGGACGGGGTATTGAAGGATCGCGTCTGGTTCTGGTGGGATCAGGGGTTCATGGTTCCACCCGGCAAGCGGCAGTGGGGAGCGCGGTCGCAATTACGGTCGCCGAATTACACACGCGGATTGCTGAGGTGCCGGCGTGCTGTTCGTTAAAGCCAAAAAATACAGGGAAATGGCCGATCCCGATCGCACCACCATGAAGGCAGGAGATCGGGAGCGGCTGGAAGTTGTTAAGCAGCGATGGACGCCCCAGTTGGCCTTGCGAAATGTTTAGAATCGCACTTGGCTAGTGCTGAGCGCGATGTTGCCGCTGAAGCCGCTTCTATACGTGTCGTATCGTGCTGCAGAGGCGCCCGCGTGGCAGAGACAGAAGAGATTTCTGCACGTGACGCGAGCGGCGACCCGCTGTGGAATCTCGCCGAAGACAAGGCCTCGATCGGATTGATCGAAGCTTTCCTGGCTGCCGATAAGGCGGTGGCTCTGGTCTGCCACGCGCCTGGTGTCCTGCGCACGTCAAGAGCAGCCATGCCGTGATGCTGTCGCATCCCGCTGATGTCGCGACCTTCATCGAGACCGCCAGCAAATAGCCGTCTGCAAGAAGAATGCGTGGGCGGCGCGCTGTCGAGCCTTTCACTTCGCCAAACCCGACGGAGGCCGCTCGGACGCGCGTCAATCGGTCGGACAATTCGATCGCCAAGGCACAGACTCTGGGCGAAGAGCGAGGAAATGTCGGCGAGCGCTCTGATCGGGTCACCGCGCCCCATCCAGGCGAAGAAAGCCGAGCTCGCTTCGATCGTGCGGCGGCTCGCTTGGGTATAGGCCTCGAGCGAGGCGGCGTCGTTGATCAGGCTCAGCGGCCATTCGGTCTGGGTCAGCGCGATGGCGCGCCGCATTTCGGCGAAAAGGTGGACGATCTCCTCCCGGCTTGCGGCATCCAGGGCCTCGGCCGACCAGGCGTTGAGCGTTTCCGCGAGCGCGGAAAAATGTGTGGATTGGGTGCGCCGCAGCCGGACCAGATCGACTTTCCAGCTGGCGGTCTTCTCCTCGAACACCGCGCGCATCCGCGCGTTGGTCTGTTCGAGATCGGCCAGGCATTGCCGCAGGTTTTGCGCGCTGGTCAGGAGCGTATCGCGACGGGCGCGCCTCGCGTCACGGCATAGGGCGCGACGAACAATTCGGGGCGGCGTTGCTCGATCCAGTGGCGGACGCCGTGGGCGTGCTGCTCGAGCGCCTCGTCGTCGCGGAAGCTAATGAACACGCCGATCCTGCCGCCGCCGAGATCGAGCGCAGCGTAGCCGGCCATGCCCGGATCTTCGCGCAGCCGCAGTGCGACTTCCTCAAGGAAGGCGCGTGCCTCGGCCTCGGGCCCGGGGATCGCCTCCATCGCCACCAGAGGGCATGTCTGTCCATCAGAAGCTTCCCGGGTAAAGGCCGCCGTCCATTAGGATGCATGCCATCGCGCAGCGTCACGTCCTGGATGTAGAGCTTGGTCGTCATCGGATCTAAGCCCATCACGCGGCCTCCTTCTGCAGGCGGCGCGCGGCGATCTTACCCGCGGTGGCCAGCGCCGCCGAGGTCATGATGTCGAGGTTGCCGGCATAAGCTGGCAAATAGTGCGCCGCACCTTCGACCTCGAGGAACACTGTAGTCTTGAGGCCTTCGAAGCTGCCGAGGCCGGGGATGACCACCGGATTGTTCGAGCCAAAGCGCTCGAACTGAACCGTCTGCTTGAGACGATAGCCGGGGACGTAGGCGTTGACCCGGGCGACCATCGCCTCGACCGCGGCGGCGATCTCGGCTTCGTTGGCACCGCTCGACAAAGTGAAGACGGTATCGCGCATCATCATCGGCGGTTCGGCGGGGTTGAGGACGATGATCGCCTTGCCCTTGACGGCGCCACCGACCTGCTCGATGCCCTTCGAAGTCGTCTCGGTGAATTCGTCGATATTGGCGCGGGTTCCGGGGCCAGCGCTCTTCGAGGCAATCGAAGCGACGATCTCGGCATAATGCACGGTCGCGATCGACGAGACCGCCGCGACGATCGGGATCGTCGCCTGGCCGCCGCACGTCACCATATTGACGTTGGTGGCATCGAGATGCGTGTCGCCATTGACAACCGGAATCACATAGGGCTCGATCGCGGCGGGGGTGAGGTCGATCATCACCTTGCCTGCGTTGGTCACGACCTGACTATGGCGCTGGTGGGCGCCCGCCGAGGTCGCGTCGAACACCATTCCAATCTCGGGCCATATGGCGAGCTTCTCAAGACCTTCGATCCCCTCATGCGTGGTTGCTACGCCCAGCCGCTGGGCGCGCGCCAAGCCGTCCGATGCGGGGTCGATGCCGACCATCGCGCTTATCTCCAGCACGTCCGAATTGCGCAGGATCTTGATCATCAAGTCGGTGCCGATATTGCCCGAGCCGATGATCGCGCACTTGATCTTCATCGGCCGAACTCCACGCCGACCGCGCCCAGCCCGCCGATTTCCGCAGTGAAGCGGTCGCCGGGATTGGCCGCGACCATAGGCCCGAGCGCGCCGGCGAGGATCACATCGCCTCCGCCGAGCGGGCTGCCCAGTTCGGCCATGGTCCGCGCCAGCCAGCCTAGCGCATTCAGCGGATTGCCGAGGCACGCCGCGGCGGTGCCGAGCGAGACGATCTCTCCATTTTTCTTCATGACCATGCCGGCGAGGCGCAGGTCGATGCGGTCGAGCGCCACCGGCGTGTCGCCCAGCACGAACAGCCCAGAAGAGGCATTGTCGGCGACGGTATCGATGATGCCGATGTCCCAGCCGGCGATTCTACTGTCGACGATCTCGATCGCGGGCAGCACGTGCGCGACCGCGCCGGCGAGTTCGTCGAGTGTGAGATTGTCCACGTCGATCGGGCGTGCGAGGACGAATGCGACCTCGGCCTCGGCCTCAGCCTTGGGCTGGAGCAACCGGCCGGCTGCTATCATGCCGCCATCCGCCACCTGAATGTCCGCGAACAGCGTGCCGAAATCGGGCTGGTCGACGCCAAGCTGGGTCTGGACCGCCCTAGTGGTCAGTCCGATCTTGGCGCCGATTCGGGCACGGCATTCGGCCAGCCAATGATCGATGTTGGCCTGCTGGATCGCATAGGCGTCCGCGACGGAAGCGCCGGCGATCGCGCGCCGGATCGGTGCGATCGCGCTGCCCCGATAGGCCGCGCGCAATTGCCCGGCATAACACTCCACGTCGATCTCGACAGCCACGCTCATCACACAAAGCCACCGTCGGGATCATCGGCCTAAGCCGTCACCCCGTCTTTGGTGATAACAATGGCTCCGTGCCCTCACTAAGGATCGCCGGATATCGGCGATAGCCGAAAACCCGCCCTCGCTTCCTGCCCGTGATTTCATCGATTACTCCGAGGCGTTCAAGGTCTGCCAACACCGCATTGACCGTCGGCGCTGAGAGCCCTGTTCGTTCGACGAGTTGGTTTGCGGTGAGAAACGGGTTCTGTTGGGAAAGATCATGAACCCTCAGGGCCGAGCCTGCGCGATCACTCTCTGCCATAATGCGTTCGCGATCTTCCTTGAAAAGATCGACTATTCGGGTGGCGGCGTCGAATGCCTGATTGGCGGTGTCGGCGACGCCGGCGAGGAAGAAGTCGAGCCATGCTTCCCAGGCGCCGTTCTCCCGCACCTCCTGAAGCAGTCGATAATATTCGGCGCGGTGTGATTTCAAATAGAGGCTGAGGTAGAGCAGCGGCTTGCGCAGGACGCCGTTGACGCAGAGGTACAGCGTCACCAACAGACCGGCCGATGCGGCCGTTGCCATCAAGGAACGGATGAATTGTCTCGAACTGGACGTGGAGGAGGCCTGCCTTGATCAGTGCTGGCAGGCGGGACTCGCTCTCGTGCATGAAGCGTTCGAGAGCATCCAGGCAGCCATCGAGTTCCGTAATCGGCGGTGGCACAAACAGCGCGTTGCCTGGGTGCGTGCCGCCGATCCAATTTTGCGAACGGCGGAATTCGCCGGGACTCTTGGTGACGCCCCGGCCGCTTTGCAGCAAGCGTTCGTGCATCTCTCGGATGAGACGGAGCGACAGCGGCAATTCTTCCAGCCGTTCGAGCCCGTACATCATGGCGTCGACGTAGTTCGAGACCTCTCGGATATCATCGACGGGCTGGCCGGCCTGCGCCTCGGTTTCGAAGCGAAGCAGGTCCGACAAGGTCGATTGCGTGCTCTCGATCTGAGAGGACAGGACCGCTTCCTTTCGCACGTACATGTAAAGAAGAGTTCCTGGCGTGGCAGGAGCATGGTGATGCCGTCAAGGCGACCCAATGCGCGTTCGGCAAGACTGAGACGATCAAGGAGGCCCAGCACATCAATGGGTGGCGCGGGTGGAAGCGGCGGCGGTACGAAGGCCCGCACAACCTCGCCCGCAACGTGAGTCTCGACGAAGCGGCCCAGCCGCAGATTCGGTTCAGGATCGACCATGCGCGCCCAATATGCGGAAGACATCTTATTCAAGCAACTGGCACCTGGCTTAATTAGCGAACAAGTTAAGGTAAGCGGGCTTATATTAAGGGAGACGACGGGCGATGCGCAGGCGTGTTCGATATCTACGAGGCTGCGCTCGTGCGTGAGGCGGAATCATCGGCGTGTCCATGCGCGCGGTCAAGGCTTGCCAAGCGCCTGGTCTCTCGCGAGAATCGCCGCCGTGCGTTCTGATGTCGATCATCTGTCCTCGGTCCAGCAAGGCGAGCTGGATCGGGTGAAGCAATTGCTGATGAGCGAGTTCGCGACCTGTTGATCATCGTCAGCCATCCCGATCTTACCGACATTGCCGACTATTGGTACGTCGCCGAAGACAAGATCCTGCGTGATACCGCGATCGCGCGGCCGGTGAACATCATCGTCCACAGCCTTCAGGAGGTGAACCAGGCGCTGAGCCGCGGTGAATATTTCTGGGTCGATATCGCGCGCGACGGTATCGTTCTCTACGAATTGCCCGGTAATGCGCTCGCCACGCCCCAACCGCTGACTGCCGCCGATGCCTATGAAATGGCGAGCTGTTACTTCCGCGACCAGCTCAGGTCGCTTGATCAATGGATCGAGCTTGCCGAATATTCGGTGTCGCGGACGTCACAAGAAGAGGATTGGAGCCGAAAGGCTGCTTTCAACCTTCATCAAGCAACGGAAACGGCTTACGCCTGCTTCCTTCTCGTCCGCACCCCCTATTTCCCCCGTTCGCACAACATCAAATTCCTGCGGTCGCTCGCCGAGGACAGCGAACCGCGCCTGATCGAGGCATGGCCCCGCGCGGCCCGGATCGACCGCCGCCGCTTCGAGCTGCTCAAGCGCGCCTATGTCGAAGCGCGCTATTCGGCGAGTTACGAGATCGACAATGACGACCTCAATGCCTTGGCACGGTCTGTTCGCGCCCTTCGCGAAATGGTCGATACCGTATCGCGCGAACGCATCGAGACGCTCCGGACAGACGCCGGCCTCTAACCGCGGGACGACGCCTGCAGGATAGCTTCCGGTTCCGGCATCTGACCGGCACGGACCGAGGCGAGCCCATCTGCACCCATCAGCGCCGTTCCGTTTTTCGAGCCCGTCACCGAGTCTGAATCCGCCCGAGCCGATCCTGTTCGGCGGGCGGGAGCCTCGACGTGAAACCCACAAAATTGCTCATCGGCCAGATCCTTGTCGTCTTCGCGATCGTGATCGCGGGGGTCTGGGCCGCGACGCAATGGGCAGCGGCGATGCTCGCCTACCAGCCCGAACTCGGCCTGCCCTGGTTCCGGCTCGGCACCGTGCCGGTTTATCATCCCTTGGCTCTGTTCGGCTGGTGGTATCACTATGATGCCTACGCCCCGATCGTCTTCGACAAGGCGGGCATGCTCGCCGGCCCCAGCGGCTTCGTCGGCTGGGGGCGATGACGTCAACGTGCATCGCCTGACCCCGGCAGTATCGCAGGATATGCTTGCGGCAGGGAGTGTGATCGCGGCGAGCCTTATCACCGGACTCCCGTCGGACCTGCCAGGGCTCGTAACGGCGCAGGTTACGGAGAAGGTCTATGACAGTACGACTGGATCGGTCCTCCTCGTTCCGCAGGGCGCGCGCCTGATCGGCAGCTACGATAGCGTCGTCGCCTTCGGCCAACGCCGCGCACTGATCGTGTGGCAGCGGATCATACTGCCCGACGGCAGTTCGCTCCGGCTCGACAATGTGCCGGCCACCGATCCGTCGGACTACGGCAGGCGCACACAGGGCGTGTCGTCGACACAGGCGCTACACTCTGAAATTGAACCCCCGCTGTGGTGCTGCGCGTGGGGCTCAAAAATATTCTGGAATTTAAATATTTAAATTCAATGTCTTACGACAGATATTGGCGGAGACGGAGGGATTCGAACCCCCGTCCTCCAACCCCTTGCCTCACATCGACATTTTCCTAGATTTCGGCTACAAAATCAACGGTTTGATCGCCGGTTGAAGCGCGTGTCGGTCCCCATTGGTTCGAGACATTCCGCATCAATCCACGACTCAAACCGGGTTGGAAACCGGGTTGCTAACCGGGTTGCCAGCCCTCCAGTAGTCGGAGGTTGGTGTGTCGCGTTCCATTCACAAACTCAGTGCCAGGCGCGTGGAAACCGAAAAGCGCGTGGGCAAGCATTCCGATGGCGGGGGCCTTTGGCTCTTCATCACCAAGGACGGCTCGAAGCGCTGGGTCTTTGCCTATGAGCGAAACAAGAAGCGCCGCGAAATGGGGCTTGGTGCCGCAAGCGACGTCGGCCTCGGCAAGGCCCGCGACCTTGCCTCGACGGCACGGGAGCAGCTCGCCCAGGGGATCGATCCCATAGAGGCACGCCGCGCCGCCGAAGCAGAAGCCGAGGAAGCAGCGCGGCAAGCCGAGCGCGAGCGCGTCGGCCCCGTCCTCTTCGGCGCCTTCGCCGACGACTATATCGATACGCACGAGGAAGGCTGGAAGAACCCGAAGCATCGCCAGCAATGGCGCAACACGATCAAGACGCATGCCTTGTCGTTGTTGGAAATGCCGGTGCAGGACATTCTCGTCGATGATGTCGTCGCAGTGCTAAAGCCGATCTGGCGCACGGTGCCTGAAACCGCGAGCCGCCTGCGCGGCCGCATCGAGAACATCCTCGACGCGGCAAAGGCATCAAAGCACATTCTCGGGCCGTGGGAGAACCCAGCGCG
>Ga0247737_1001136_pt1 | contig 11404 bp, 7 predicted proteins | sample UWRJL028104C2_FD_180937 | JGI IMG/M metagenome (GOLD analysis project Ga0247737, IMG submission 180937) | Plant litter microbial communities from Arlington Agricultural Research Station in Wisconsin, United States - UWRJ-L028-104C-2 | ecosystem: Environmental > Terrestrial > Plant litter >...
CTCTGAATCTGGCATGGTGGTGGTGGTTGGGGGAAGAAGTAGTTTCTGGCAATAGTTGCGAGTCGAGTTGGCTTGCTCCATGACCCGCAAACCGTGACTGTTCCGAGCCGATAATTGCCATCAGTGATGTCATGCGTTCACAGTGCCTTGCCCGCCAGTCTAGGCCGGACCCTACGTCATATGTCCCAATCTGGCCTCCGCCGTTTCCGACTCCATCGTCCTGCAATGGAAAAGTGGTGTTGCTCGTACCACTGGCAGTGCTTCTCCTAGGCTCCGAAACCCGCCTCTCTCGCACAACTAGCATGGCGATGGCAAAATCAATAGCCCACTATGGCATCCCACTCCCAAGTGTCTGGTTCTTATATTCGCCCGGCCCCTCATCGCACACCACAGATCAAGGTGGCCGAGTACCCCCTAGGACTCTGCGCCTCCATCAGCGAGCGTTCAGACTCAGCACCAGCTCTGCTCCATGGCCGAGCGCCCGCGCCCGTAAAATTTCACAACGGTACACCCTGCTGAACCCACCCGCTACTAGCCCAACCACGCCAACACCACCACCACACACTCAGTGCACCACTGTTCCCCGGATGCCTTAAACTCGAATTGGTTCGCACCAGCTCCAACCCCAGCTCCACCATCTGTGTTATGTTTTCGAATCGCAAACAGATCTCAATTGCAGAACTCGGTTCTCTTGGCAGCCATTCCTCCCCACTCCACAATAATACTTGTTACATGCATCTAATTTTGAACATTTGTGGCCCCCCCTTTCGAATTCGAATTCGATCGGCGGTCGGCTACCCATCGCCCTTGACAGGCGCGGCCGTGGCTGCTCTGGCCACCGCCGAATTTATTCTCGTGCGCCCGCGCCTAAAGGTTGTTGACGCATCTTTTGCTCTCGTGCGTCCCAATATCAATTCCACCCCAAAAGCTTGACCGCAAAATCGATTTCCCGCCCATCCCCCTCCCCTCAGCCCCTCCGTTCCCGTTTCCGATCACTCTCCATCATTCATCACGATCAGCACAAATTATCATCATAAAGTATCAGCTACTATCACCCCCAAAGATGTACAACAGCGCTGGGTTAAACATTTACACCAGCACTGGTACCCTGACACCTGCTCGCAGTTGGAGATGTACAACACAATACGATCACGACATTCAATGCAGAGGTTACTTTGGCACCCTACAACACCCATCGCGCAACATGATGGGCTAACGTTACACTCTATTCTGAGTACTAACAACTCAGCACTCAGTGCCAAGGTTACTGGGGTCGTTTCTTCCGCTCCACAGTTCACTGCAGCCGTTCACCGCTCACCGTCCACTCTTCTCCCGAACCTGCTTCTTCAGATTTTCGTCTGATGTTTCTACACACTTTACTCGTGCGCACACCATATCCGCAGGCTCACACTCACACTCAGGCCTGCTCAAGTCTCATCCCTCATCTCTCACCCATCAGATTTTCAGGCCTTCAGCTTCAGGCTCCACTGGCGGCCTCAGCTTCTGAATTCTTCTTCTTCCTATGCCTGATTTCCAGCTCTTTGCCATTGCCGGCGGCCACTCTCCACTTTTGATTTTTGTCGCGTCGCTTATAATCAATCAATCAGACGCCCGAGGGAGCTCGTGTCCACTCTCAACGATCTCGATCGGAGCTCTGATGTCCCTCTCTCTAAGGACGATCACGATGGCATGACGTTCTCTTATGCCGGCGGCACCTCAAGCACCTGCATCTAACGTTCTTCATCGATTCGAAACGCAAGCCGCGTCTCAGGGCCTTCAATTTCCTCAGGTTTCTGCAATATTTATCTAACGTTATGCAGACCGGCTGCAACAGGTACAAATCAGTGGCACTTGAGTGGCAGTCAAGTGGAGTACGAGTCGACACGCCAACAGTTGACATTGCATTATCGGCTACTTGGATCATTCAAAAGGGTTTGTTTCAACTACGCTTTGCCATTTCTAAATTCTCAATCTGTCACCGTTCATCAACCACCAAACCGCACCTCTCTCTCGAGGCGTTTTTCAGGTTTCCGAAGACTCATACATGCAAAAAAGTCCAAGACCACGCACGGCTAGAATATTAAAATCGACGTCATTATCAGGGAAGCAGGGAATGGGGACGCACGGCCGCGGGCAGCTAGGTGGTCATATGTCCATGTACTGGTATTATATTGGATGTCGAGCCCTGAGGTTAAGCAAGTCCGAGGCTGAGGATGGAGGTCATGTTGTAATTTCGTAGGTCATCGCCTGGTTCAGTAGCCCGGAAAACAGCCCAGACCTGAAATCCTGAGGTCCTGCATGCCTGTATGCGTACCAATAATAGTATTATACTACGACTGGCTATAATATATTCTCTTGGCGCACTCAAACTCAAGATTACATTACATTCTATCCGAACCAAGCACGACCAACCACTCGCACCTACTCGAGTCAAAGTAGCAGTAGTTACCGAATATAACTACCCTACACCCTATCACTTGCTTCACACGATCACCAGAACTTCAACTCCCTCCGAGTCCGAGTCGTTTCCTTAGGCATGGCTCAGTGCGTTATGAGGCAGATCGCGTCAGATGTTGCATCACATTCAACCAAACGGGCTCGGGTGTGGCATTGTGTGTATGTGAACAGTGCAGTGTAGGAAGGAAGAAAGGTGTAATATGTTGCGTAGTATCTACTGTGCCGCTTAAGCTGTACTACAGATGATAGTATTCTGATCGTATTGCAGGAAGCACGCTTGAACGTGAACATCATAGCGGGATCGCGAACCAATTCGAACTCGAATACTCGTAGTATCGGCGTCTTAGTACTGGGTAGATGGGAGTGTAGATGGGAGTGAACTCGGATACTTACTTACCGTAATTAGGATCCAAAGAAGGCAAATAGGGATAGCAGTGCCTCGAGGCTATGTTGAAGAAACGATAACGACAACAATGAGTCGATTATGACGATGTCAAATTCACCACGTTTCACATTTCACGTTCGCTCAATCACCGTACGCCTCTACACTAAACTATCAAGTTGTTTATAAACACGTCGACATTCAAACGTTCGCTCAAGTTTCCGTCTATAGATTCGCTCGTCCCGAGGACCGACCTACCAAATCTACAACTCCTACACATGCAGGCCTCGTCTACCGTTACGACGACGTCATTGAATATGTACTTACTCATCAAATTGAATTGAAGATTGGCGTTGATGATCGATGATTGCGGATATGAAGAGGACATATGGAGACAACTACTATATGATATGGTCTAGACCGTCGACGACGTTGAATGACTGTTGATCGATATTGATCCGGCTCAGGCAACGTTCGGTGCCTGCGCCTTTGTTTACCTCGGCTCGTCATCCCGATTTGTATGGACGACCGCGCGGCTCATACTCTGTCGCCTGCATTGAGCTGCATTGTCGTTTGTCTGCCTTCGTATTGATATTGACTCTCAATCCATCAGCCTTTTCAATCGGACTGCTTCGACCGAACGGGTTTACGCGTCCTACGGTAGCCTGCGGTTCAGTTATCCGGACTGTGCGGGGGTTGCTCCGACCGCAGAAGCGGGGACCTGACCGCGTCATGGGCAGCAGCGGCTAAGGATTGTTTTTGAGATGTTTATACTGGCGGTAGAAGGACTTCAGCTTTGGACGCGATACCCAACTGGTACCTGTGATATCCACTTTCGAGAAGCTTTACGAGCCTCAAGATGTCCTCGATCCATCGACATCGCTGTATGCGTACAGTGGATAGTCGAACTTGAAGTTATCGGCTGTAAATACCGGTACGTGTCGCGGTGACTGAAGCCTGGTAGGTTTCTTTCGTTCCGTGTTGCCGAACCAATGTTGGGCATGGGTTGACGTGGTTCATTATCATCTAGGTCTCGCCGAGTCACAATCGTAGATGAGCGCCGTTACCAGGCCGGGGGAATCAGATTTGTCCGCTGACTCCGCTCTCCATTTTGCATTCTCCGTGCTGTTTTTGTGAACAGCAAATTGAATCCGCCGTCCAGTCGGTCACCCTCAACTCCTTTACCAAATCCACAACGGCGGATTTTTGGGCGAAGAATGTAGAATTAGTATGAGGCACCATGTTGCTCATTATATTTTCCTGGGCCTGTGTTGTAATGTGTTCTTGCATATATGAATATGCACATCGAATATGGCTGACTCGACTCAGCATAAACACCTTCCATTGCCAGCAAGTGTCGTGAATAAACAGGCTACATGCCAGGGTTGACTTTATCGCACCTGAGTTATACATTCTGTATACGCTATATAGGTAAATACTTAGATGGAATGCTGCCAGTGGTCATCACTGTTCCAAGTAGCCATCCCGTCACCACCGATGAATCAGTTCTACGAAAGCAAAATGACACAATTTTTTTTTTTCAAAAGCAAGATCGGCTACATTACCTATGCGTCTATGAATCACCAAACTCCGTGCCACAACTTTCCCACTGGTGAATACCATTCCTACAACTCCCCGAGCCTAAAGAAATTGTAACCTAAGGTCCAAGTGATCTCAGAGTCCTCGAGTCTACTGCGGCTATGTTTGGAGTTCTTGGAGAGTTCGGCGGATGCCCTTTATGAACGTGTCATATTGAATCCAGTGAGTCCAGCGAATATCACGAAGATCCAAGGAGGGAAAAAGTGATTTGAGATACCGTGATACAATGATAATAGATTCTTCATTGGCGAAGAACTTTGTGGTTTCGGGTTTGTTCTTGAGGCGTATGATGAGACTTTGCAGGGGGTGTGATAATGAGGGTTTCTCCATTTCCTTTACGAGCAATGGCAGATGCTCTTCTTCAACGGTGAAAGACAGGTCAAGGTCTTTGAGGACTGGGCAGTGGATAGCCAAAGAACGTAGAACTTGCAACGTTACAGCGCAATGTGGGAGATATCGATAGGATGTAAGGGAAAGAATTTCCAGATGGCTAAAGCAACGAGATACATAAGCCCTATTTATGTATGCATCGTCAATTTCTAGCTCGGGACCATTGAATGCTAGTGTCCGTAATTGGAAGCGCCGTGTTAGGTTGAGCATTGAATCGAATGTTTCTCGACCAATCCATAGGTCGCCGTAGAAAGCAAAGTCGGCCTCCTCCAAGCTCGTCGCTACAAATTCGCATTCCTCTATTATTCGTCTGGCGGTGGTGGGTTGATATAGAGGGGATGAAAGGGATTTGAGTTCTATGCGCTTCAAGTTGTCAGCCCTTAGGCATTGAACGAGGAGCAAAACCATGTAAGATGGTACCCGGATTTCGATTGAATGAAGGGATAGGAAGTTTACCGAGTGAGGAGGTAGTAATGAAGAGACAAATGACTGATGTGCATCATCAACATGCCACGTGAGACTAAGTCTAGACAAGCGATGGAGTGCCGAGAGCTTGGAGAAATCTTCAACCAGCAGTGGTCCAGTTGTTCCCGAATCAAACAAGAGCACAACATCTTGTAACATGTCGAACTTGGTTATAAAATCCACATGAGTGTGGTGCGCTGGAAAGATACGTAGCCTTTCTAAGCCATGGGTTTCATGGCCTGCAGATGCACGTAGGGAATGGAGGAATGCCCCCATCTTATGACCATCTTCGTCACCGCCCTTGAACATGTCCACACTCTTCAGCTTCGTTGAACAGAGTAACAGGAGGACGCTCCAGTCGTAATATAGATCACTGACGTGAATTTTTCGCAAACCAGGAATCAATGGACGCCGCAAACATGAGAGATACGTGCACGCGAAGGGGGTTGGGCGAATCTCTGCAGAAGCCCCATACAAAACTCGGACTCGCCCAGCATACATGTCGAACCTTGTCAAGATATTATCCGAGAGCAACCCCTGAATCATAGATGCGATGATTAGATGTGCGAACTTGGAAACCATTGCCAGAGATCGAATAACATACAAACTGCTCATCGTCTTGCATTAAGTTTGGAATGAGCTTTAATAAACCATCAAGCTCATCTAGAGAGCGCCATAGAACGTCCATCGCAGGTTCGAAGAGGGCTTTGCAGGTAGAGCCGAGCGCCAAGAGGCTCTTCTTCCAGCGAGACTGACATAAGATTTCGCAAATTTCGAGCACAATGTCTGCATTTTCAATGAACAGATGCGGGGACAATTTCCCAGCGAGAGTGAGAGGGCAGTCGCCGGGGGTAGATTTGGTGTTCGTTATGAGATTCATTGAGATTCGGAAAGTGAAACATCAGTAAATTGTGGAAAAGTTGGTATGAGGTTGTGACATCGACGAGGTGGTGACAAGATGTTACGCCATGGTACCAGATTATATGGCCATATAACCAGGTTACCTCAATGTCGGTTCTCTGCCGCTTTTTATCAGAGTGATTCGAGATCGCATGCGCACTTAGAGATATACCCGGTGTCATCATGACCTTAGCGAGGTAATGTGAATAACATGATTATACGCCTATGGCCTTGCTATGGCCTCTTAAAACCACAAATTCATGTCATTACATTACAATTGAAGGATCTTCAACTTGAAACTGTGACTCGAACTTCGTGAATCGTGATTGCTCGAGGCACTTCATTGTGGGTAAAAAAAAAACTATACTACTTATACAATCTCGGACAATGACAGAATTTCTATCAACAACTACAGAAGCAATTTTTGAACTGGAGGGACATAATGTTCGTTTATACTTAACTTATATAAAATCTCCAATGATCAGTCACCGTGAGCTTAAGTACACGTCGCCCCCATGTGACTCCGTCCATTTGTGTCCCTTTGTACACGGTTCAGTTCCACATATGACTCTTCGCTCGACGCTAGTTCTCTTATTACTTCCACCTTCGTTTCCCCCATCCCCCCTTATTTAACCTTTCCTCATCCATTCCTGGCTCCAGTCTGATCCTGTCTTGTGGCAGCGCGTCGGGCTGGTAGCCGTTAACCATATACCTATGTCGGCAGAATGTCGCACTGAGTAAGGGAGGCACCCCAAAGGATGGGATGTGCCCACCCGAGCTCGAGGTTGAGAATGTCTTTTGGCATGCACTCACCTTACTTTACCAGTTCCACCTGGTGGTGGCCACGTTCACTATATTCAAACTATAGAGAAACATACCGCCTGTGAGTAGCAGTAGAAATGAGACCGACGAGGACGTCCAAGATTGGCGTTACTCGCTGGCTCGTCCTGCTGCGCTGACCGACGAGGATGTTCTATGTAATGTATAGTATTTCTCGGAGGGCGTCTCAAATTCATCGCCCTGCGAGCGCGATTCTAGCGACTCATCAGCCTGTGCCACGTAGTCATGTATTTCATCCATTCCCTCTTTACAAGAGCAAATATATATTGGCATAGTCTTTCGTTATAATCTTTTCATTATTATCAACTGAAGTGTCAAAAGTAATCTTCTCCTGGCCTCCAACTGACTGGAAATGTGCTATGTCGAGGGTATTCTAGTATACCTACGACTTCATTGTGATATTATAAGGCAATTGCTCATCTTAAGGCTACCACATCGTCATTTGACACCAGCATGATATCAGAAGATGACAATTATAAATCTCTTCCTGGCCATATATTGTCTATATAGGCCCTGTTGTAATCTTATGCCAGATTATAACGATGGCAGTACGTTGCACCGATTACGGTTACTTTATATTCCCAGGCCACATTTCCCCGAATTCTCTGATGAATGTGAGTGAATTCAAGTCGTGCTAGTGCTGTGTTACTACCAGGGTGCCTATGTAAACAAGTGTCAATAAGTCTGTTCGAACGTTTTCGTGGACACGATCAAAGTTTGCAGAAGAACTAAGCATGTAAGTACTTCAAATGGGCCAGAAAATGCAACACAGCTCTTGTTTTAGTCTGGACGACGACCTGCTGCGAGTGATTTGGCGCGGGACCGTTCTCATGTAGGCTCGAAACCCGCAGTTATGGATAACTTTGTGGAGGGTTTATGTAAGTTCGGCTGAACTTGGCATTTAGCAACACCAATGTATGTCCCTTCATCCGTTCTGCATTCTCCTTGCCGTTTTACGACCAACAAAATTAAATCCGCAATCGATTCGGCCACTTCGAACGTCCAGTTTGGGCTTCCTCAGGCCATAGGCCATGGCCTCGAACTTGGACGTGAGGCGGACTGCGGACCAAGCACATTGTTGCTACTAGTACACTGAGCTAATATCTGTTTGGTGATTCATCTCGAACTCAAACTCGTAAGGCTGCCTTGTCACGTAGTCACATGCGTCACTTAGCTCATATTGCAGCTCGCTCGTCCGACTTCGTTCATCGTCTAGTCGTCCTTAACAGAGCTCGGTTCTTTTCGCTCTCGTGTGACTTCGTCAGTGTTTCCTGCCCCCGCCAAGCAGGCTTCTAACCACTGGACTTATGACTGGACTACAAACAGTAGGCGCCTTCGTACTCAGGACATGCCACTTGGGTCGGTCGTCTCGTGAAATGACCTAGACTAGGAACTCAGTTATAACATGGTGGCGGACTGCATTGTCTCTGTCATTTTGTGCGTTCTGCTTCCTTCCCTTGGAAATATATCAGGATTCTGATTGCGTCTAGGTATACCTCCAGTAGAACAGCTTTATACAACGAGAAGATATCATTTGACCTCGGTCATGGCAACCAAATCTAAACAAATGACTATCCAAAGCAATTTGAGGTCTATGCTCACTGACTCAGAAGGGCCAACTTGATGTTATCTCCACGATAGCCTGCTTTGAAATCTGCCTGGACACCACTCACCCACCCTAGGCTCGACCTTCTCCCCCGGACATTTGTCTCAGACTCGATGATCAACCCAGTCCAAAACATATCATGCCAGGTCAGGCAACACACGACTACCGCGGATTCTATTTCTCACTCTAGTTATTACCAGCGTATTCCTCTTCCCCTCTCCTTTTCTCTCTCCAACTTTGATACCAAGTAACACGTCGGTCAGTCAAGCCACAGACCGCCACCGCGCGATGTTAGGACCCCGCAGTATGGGTCAAGGTGCAGGCACCTACGGTCCCGAGTCGAGTTTCGCTGCTCGGCATCACCCAACCACTGGACAAGCCGAGGACTATTTCAGTTTGGGAACGCGTCCACCACCCTCACAGGGTCAAAGAACCGGTCTAGAGCACAGGAGGTCAGCGAAACGGCTTATCGACCAGTACGAGAGGCTTGGCTCGCCGCTTCCGAACGCGAACGGCTACACCCATGGGGTTGGAGGCTCTGGGATGGCGCGTACTAAGTCGACGAAGAACCGGCAGTATGTGTACGACTATCGGGATAACGCGAATGGCAACACCAACGCCCATGTACCTGCACCCACCCGTCCTACACCCACTCGTACCAAATCCGAAATTGCATACCTCGAAACTCCGCCCAAAAAACAACTCCACCTCCATGGATTGGGGAAGAAAGATAAGGACAAGTCACCCATCAGGCAGAGCCTGCGGAACCTGTTTTCTGTGTTGAAGAAAGGCGCTGGCGGGTTGACGTTGACCAGTTCAAAGAGGAATTTGTTGATGGGGGGTGTTGGAGGGCCATATGATGGACTGGGCGCTGCTGTAGCACCCCGAACCCACGCTGAGGCTCAAGCTCAAGTGCAAGGCCCGAGGTCGCAGCAGGCTACACCTTTGGCCGCACTGAAGAATGCGAAGAATATGTCAGGCTCCCTGCTATATCTAACTCGTCTCATCCCGCCCTCCGAGTTGATAAAACTCCCCTCACCACTCCCGATCGACATATCCCGGTCCACCTCCTCATCCTACCCAGGCTCCAGCGCAGGTATAGGCCAACTCGCTTGGACCACCTGCAACCTCACGTGCAGTCCAACACCTGGGGGAGGTGGAGGTGCGAAGCTCATCCTCTCATCGTTCACATCTGAGCTGCAGCTAGTCGTGCATGAGATTGACTTGAGTGGGTGTACGGACATTCGCTCGTTGAGTGATGAGGAAGCGAGGTTATTGGAGGTGGATCCTGGTGCTTACGAACATGGGAATGAGGGAGTCGGAGGTGGGCCGAAGGTGTTTGAGTTACAATTCAAGGGCAGTAAGCCTAAGGAAAAGTTTGCTGCGAGGTCTGTTAGGGAGAGGACGGGGTGGATTAGTGCGATTTGGTAGGTTTTACCTTTGGAGCCACTTGGCCATTGGAGAATTATCGTTGCTGATAATTGAGTCTTTTGTAGGGATGTTATCTTACCAGAGAACCAAGCTGAGAGTGGCAATACCCGCACGCCAGTGGAGGTGGACGCCTCGTCCTCGAAGGCATCCTCTGAGATGAGCCCTGAGCCGTTGGCACTACCAACACAGAAACCTATCGAGAGCCCAATTCCTAAACCACTCCCCCGAATGTGTGCGTTGTTGAGCTCATCGTTTTCGGAGCGGTCTCTCCCTCCAGTTCCACCGGATGGTGGCACCACACCACCGCCACCATCTGCGGAGACGGCAACCCCTCCCTCTATCCCAGAGAAAGAGAGAGATAGAGAGCAAAAGAGACCACCGAATCTACACCTCGATATTCCACCTCTCCGGCTTGATAGTCTAATCTCACCAAGCATATACCCACCCACTTCTTGTGCGTCGTCGCCTGGAAGTACGCCATTGGATACTCCGGGAAACGGACGCGAGGGAATTAGACTAGGGAGCTCACAACCCAGCACGCCTACGACGATACGAGGAGGTCTGTTGTCACCTACAAGCACATACTCAGCATCTTTTCGTCCATCCTCTGCGTTCGGCTCAGCACTGTCGCCGACGAGGAGCTCTGCATCGTCATGCCCCAACAGCCCCTCCATCGCGAATTTGAGCCAGTTATCGATGGTGCGCCAGAGGCTAGCGCAGATTGAGAGAAACCACAGCCAGTTGTCTGAACGGAGTCAGGATGGCTCGAGGACGTCGACGCCTGTCAGGACCGCGACGCCAGGTGCGGGGCCAGGGCCGGGTTGTACCCCCATGCCCATGTCGCCTGCACGCTCAGGCTGGTTGAGGAGGGAAGCGGTGTTCCATAATTCGAGTGCGATGTCATCGTTGCTCCCTACGCCGAAGGGTATGAGTTCTACCTCGAGCAGGGAGATGAGCTGGATCGGTTCTCCGAGGAAGGCAGGGAGAGGCGAGAATTCAAGGGTTTCTAGTCCGCTATCTGAAGATCCTGAGGAGGATGTTCAGCGATGGAATAGCGAGCATACCCGCCAACAAGGGCTGGATCGGGTTCCTTCCCCTCAGGCTGCAGCCAGGCCCGCCTCAGAGGATATCAAAAGACTCTCAACTGGCCTCGCAGACATCAAAGGCGTTCTGGGAGGCGAATCCGGTTGTCCGACTATCCACCAAGTGGTAGTTGGGCTCGAACACCGTCTACACCGCGATGGGAAGACGCTGAAAGCTATTCATACCAAGGTCAATCAGCTCGATGAGCGTGTGACGAACGCGGTTGCCTCCTCCTCGTCGTCTTCTGTAGA
>Ga0247737_1001141_pt1 | contig 11391 bp, 8 predicted proteins | sample UWRJL028104C2_FD_180937 | JGI IMG/M metagenome (GOLD analysis project Ga0247737, IMG submission 180937) | Plant litter microbial communities from Arlington Agricultural Research Station in Wisconsin, United States - UWRJ-L028-104C-2 | ecosystem: Environmental > Terrestrial > Plant litter >...
AAACCGATCACAGGATAGTAACAAGTTCCTAGTACAAAGCCACGATGTCTTCCACATAGTTTTCTGCTGTTCTTACGGGACTGTCTCGCACCACATTTATACTCGACCAATATTTATACTGCTTTCAGCTTGATATCTACTTATTAATAGAGCAGAATTTCTCTCTTTCTTGCCATTTAACGTAGAGCTTGTATTACAGAGATTGAAAGAATTTCAGCCGCCAAGTAAGATTTCTAAAAGCTCATAGACTGCATGCGAATGGCATGCCAGGTGTCCAATCGGCGTGGATATGCTTAATTCTCGAGTAGCATCGTTATCAATAGCTGCCAATAATGGGTCTCGCATCTTTACGTCTGCTTGCAGTAAGAATATATTTGGGAACCGAAAATAGCACTCTAAATGGCGACTTGCATCTTGAAGCGCTGTAGACAAAACCCACCATCATTGTATTGTACCCAGTCACCTCAATCCTTCCAGAGATCCATAATGTTATTCAATAATCTAGGACATTCAGTTGCACTGCATGTTACAGTCGGAGGTTGAGTGGGCCAATCGGAAGTCTGCCTGAGTGGCATGATCGCTAGCCCATTCGAGCAACACGAGGCAGACGGCTGACTATTTTCTAATATTTTGACTACTAGTCATCAAAGACTAGTAGATATCATCTTAAGTAAGACGTACCCGAACTTTCCATGCATTTTTGTTGAGAGGTTTATCAAGTCATAGAAGTTAACTGGTGAGCAGAAAAGTGGCGCTTGCTTTGCTTCTATAGTCGAATGACAAAATCATGTCGAAAGGTAAAATGATTTTTCGAGAAGGACGACGGTAACAATATGAAGTATGATGACTGGATTCTCCGTGGTAAATTCGTACAGCCTCACTAAATAGCTTAGGCAAGCTCGGAACTTACTTTTGAATGGTTTGAGTGTAGGTAATACAAAAAGTGTTCACGGAACCTGGCTACCCTTATGGTACGCTGAGCTAAATCGTGGCGGGTTTCTCTTCGCCTTATGGTTTGTAAACGAATATCCATTCATTTCATTGCACTTGTTTCAAAAGCATAAGGACAGTAAGCTTACACTGACTGGCACATGAACATGTTCAATAACTAAATAGTTTGATTGGCCAGGTTTAATGCTTCTCACCTCGTCAGTTCTAAAGCGGAAGGTTTCTTAGACGTAATGAGTATCTGCACAGAGAGAGGTAAATATTTTCATGCTTGTACTAGGTTGAATGAACCTTGTCTACCTAAGTCCATTGATGTGCCTTGTTATAATCCTCCTCGGTTTTTCATCACATAATCTTTATGCATGGCAGCTGCTTTTTCTCTATATAAGGAGCGCTTTCCACCTCCATTTGCGATTCACGACTACAACACTGTACCTTCACCAGAACACAACCAACAGAACAATCAAATCAATAACTCCAAATACCATTTCACCATGAAGTTCACTTACCTCCTCTACACACTCATCGCCGGCGCCGCTAATGCACGAAACATTGTTCGCCAAGCTGAGACGATCGGTTCCATTGACCGATGGAACAACCACCAATGCGATGCACCTGGACCCAGCCTTGCTTGCCACGTTCGTGAACAAGGCGATGTCAATCTAGGCATATGCAATCCAACAACCGACATCGATCACTTTGGCGGCTGTCGAGGTTCAGCAGCTGTCTCATCCCTTCGCCCAGGGTGCTCCAGTAAGTTTTCAAATAGGGGAAATTGGTTTCCATAGCTAATATGTTGGTAGTCACGGTTTGGACCGGATCGGATTGTACTGGACGAAGCATTGTCGCTACTGATTTCAGCTCCGGTTGTCTTGATTTTGGAGATGTAGACATCGGTTCATTCAGTGGAAGCTGTCCATAAATTTGAGTCCTGCTTTATTTGGCTGTCAAGAATGCTTTTATGGGAGGTAGCATTAGGTTGGGCCTAGATTTCTGGATGCTACCTAGGTTCATAATAAAAGTTCCGACACGATAGAAAGACCTTAGTCATGGGAAATCTTTTGTGACTAGCATCTTGGCAATCCCCTTTCATAAGCGAGAACACACTTTCACTTCAAGGTTACATAGAATAGCTAGATTTTCTAGACATTTAGTTCTCTGTTCTCTGTTACATTATTTATATAGTTCAGTGAGAGGCTTGTGCTCTGATATTGAGAAGACATAAGACTGCAGTGAAAACACAAGTGAGACGCAATTGCAAAGCAGACAACATCAATCAGACAACCTATGAACCTATGAACCTATGACACCACTGGAAAACTTGCCACATTCCTTGAAAAGTCACAAACAGTGCACTACTCTAAGGCGCTGGAATCTTAGTTCCATCCCACCATGGGAAGAACCTTTCACCTTCGGCTAAGGTCTTCAGTGTGCAAGCTGAACCTTCGCAACCTTTGTAAGGTTGCTCAGTTCCCCACCATGGAACTGCAATCTGGAGCCAGGATACCGTGAAAAGCATAATAATGGCTGAGATTGCAATTCCAGCGGAAAACGCTGCCGAGAGAACAAAGTTGTACTGTGAGAGTATTAAGTCAGTTTCTCACTTGTTGACATTTTTAGTAGCCCTTGGCTAGAATTAAACTCACCTTGGACCAGAATGCGAGATGACGGGTTCGAATATAGATCCAAGAAAGCCATGCAACAGGGACTGAAGGCCACAAGTATGAAAAACTATAAGGAGCCCAAGTGAGTCCGCCATACCTATATTAGTTAGCATCCACTCGTGTTATCCGAAATTCTATGCAGGAAACGAACCATGCAGCTACGGGGTGTATTTGCCGGAGATATTTGTTCCTTGGGAACTTCTTAATAAGGAAGTAGAAGAGGATGGGCGTAATTATCCCCAGAGGGAATCCAAGGAGCAGCATTCCATATTGGCCTTCATGTCCAAAGACCTTGATTGGTCCAATTGTACCCCAAAGCACAGCTGCTGTGAAAAATGTATTGGGTCCTGGGCAGGTGAATCTCATAGGTGCATCGGGGGTGCAGACATCTTTGATGTTGATCTACAACTTTCGTTAACATGAAAGATAGGTGGCGACTTAACAGAAGTCAAGTGGTTGAGGTGCCTTACCTGTATTTGGATCACAGCAGTACAAACAAAGGTGGATATGAGAGTCGCAACCATCTGGGCGCAGAAGGTGTGACGGGGTGGAATCTATTTTGAATTAGCTTTTCAGTAGTCGTGCCTCAATGCATATCGCAGACCTTCAAATAATGCGCCAATTTCAAGTCGTTTGCAAATTGAATGGCATGAGCGCATGTAACGTATCTATAACAAACGTTAGTATCATTGATAGAAGGTCTCAAAAAAAAAATTAGCCTCACCCAAAGGATTTGAAGAAGTTCATGGCGAGGGCATTACCCTGTACCCACATGCCGCCGATGAATTCTGCTAGGACATTTAAGGTGACTTCAATTCCAGTCTGTAATGCAATTTAAAGTCAGTAACTGTGAATTTAAAGGTGTATGAGACAAGATCAGCCTATCCCTTCTTAGGGAAAAAATTATGTGTTTAATGCTACTGGTATCCAGTATTTCAGAAAAAAGCGGATCGCAAATTTCCTGAACACTCAAAGGGAGGAGTGAGTGAAAATATTGTGTTAGATCTAGTTCTTACCATTGCCTTAATAATACCGACTACATGTCCAGTCAGTTTTTTCACTGTTCTTGGTTTTAGTTCTTTAACTTACGAGGTATGACGAAAATTAGAGCCAGGAGGATACCGTATGGTACTACCCCGGGAGTTGTGTAGGTTGGCCATGCAGCAACGCCTGCAAATCCAAGCGCCATCGCGACAACTAGAACACCGAAGTACCACCACTCGGAAACTAATGTACGTTAGTATCTTGCAAGATATATCTTGGCGGTGTGGATTTTCTTGTTACCTTCGGGATAAGAGGCCATGAGTTTGTTATGTATGTCCATGTATTCGCCTTGCTCTATCGGGTTTTCACCCTCGACCGGCTTGGTGCGACGAATTGTTCTCCACAATGCCTTGAAACCTTGAACTATTTCATATCTATGGAAAAGAGCTACATGGGTGACAGCAGCTGCATACACTCCAAAGAAGGCACCATAGACTGTTCATTAGTCTATGTCATATTTTCTGAAGGTGAGGCTTGAATCGCTTACCGATACTGTTGGCAGCACTGAGGTATGCAGCCGAGTAACTCATATACTTCTCATGGTCGTACATCCCTCTACTATCTAATGCGCGGCTAACATTGTATCTCTCTCCAAAGTGGTCAAAGACTCGATTTGAATTGACTGGTATGTATCCCGTATTCCATGTGTTGGTGAAGCTTTCGAGTAGTGGTTAGCATGACTCTTTACAAATGTGCAACCCGCCAGGCATCAAGATGACTGCAAAGTGCACTTTTCTTCTCAAGATACCGAGCGAAGTTGCACAATCAAATCGGAGTGAATCTTGTACCTCTAACTTTAGAAGTGCAGATAAGCATATCATGTAAGCCGGTCCAATATAACAGCGCCTGAGACAGTCCCAAACTCTGATTGATCACAACTTTGCAATCATCAAGTTGATAATAATTCTGGTCATAGGGCACTGGCCTGGAATTTCTCCAGGTGCAGGCTTATGAAGAAGTACTCACTAGATTCCCAGAATAAAGAGCCCAAAGATGAACATTCCACCAGCCGTGTTGAAGGTAGAGAATGCAGGCACCATCTAATCATTTATCAGTCATATTTTAAGCTTTTGGAGGAACTTGCCCTACCAGAGGATCAACTCCTGCATAGAGTAAAACGTTCCAGTCGAAAGTAGGCCATGGGTTGAACATCTGTTTAAGTTCGTTAGCTAGCGAAGAATATTTTGGGATACTTGTATATATGAACACTTACACCAAGCCCGTTCTGGAAGCCAGTCAATATTTCCAAGTTATGGTTGTTGGGAGAAATCCAAGACATCCAACTGAAGTACGTGAGGCACTCAAACAGGCTTAAAATAACAATTAGTAAGCGTCTTGCAATTCCGCTTCCTATGATGTTGTGGTAACTTACTAGTTAGGGAACCAAAAGTAAACGAACATAGCACCAAAGCAGATAAGGAAAAACCTGTATCGAGATATGCTGAATATCCTCTTGAACGGACCCGGGACAGAAATATTGTTCTCGTCATGAAGGGCAGAGTTAAGTGCAATTGTGACGAGCGAAGCTGGCCATACACAGAAGGATGGATAGACCAAGAAGCGACGGGTCAAGCCTGCCAGGCCATAACTGTTGTATTATATCAGCAAACTGTATTTAGTGGTTCAATATGCTTACCCAATAAAGTTGGTCGACAGTCCAATAAGAATCTGATATGCAAAACTCCTGGCGTATTGCTGATTGAAATATTGAGGGAGTACCTGTGTCCAAACGATATATTGAGTATACGGTAGACTCTTTGCCGTATTTGCCATGATAGCTATGAGCATATGCTCTTTCTTATTGAAAGGACCGGGATTAAAACTGTGCTGTGTGCCAAAGAGGGTGAACCTCCAGTCAGGCATCCATCTCTCCCACGCTTTTCCAACTAAAGATAATGTGAGTAACTGTGATATGTGAATGAATACAACTTTACTGACTTGGAAAAGCAAGAAGTTGTGCGACATTGGAGTCGATGTTGATAGGTGGTTGGCGGATGGAAAACAATTGGTTGATGAAGGCAAGGAATACGCTGAAGAATATCCCAATAGTCCATGCACGGATGGTAGAGCAAGGGGCGCTAGTGTCATCTTTATTACTGACAACCGCTCTCACTTCGGAGTACGGAGAATTGTTGGTTATTAATGCTGCTTCAAGCTTCATTTCCCAAATGATCGCTTGGTGTTTCTCAGGGTTCTCGAATATGTTCTCATTACCTATGTACGCCTTAGCCATGGAGTTATAAAGTGACGCTCACCTTCACTTACCAAGGAATTCATGAACCTTTATCAAAATAGAATGAGGGAAATTGGCATCATTTTCATGTATCAATAGTACGTTTGACATGAGCTGAATTATAAAGAGGTTAGAAAGGCCTTTGTTTGATTTAAAAAAGTGCATACCTTGCGGACAGCATCAAGGGACATATTAGAAGCAGTCGCTTTGGCTTCGATAAGATCTTGTTCCGTGACAGCAAGCTCTCTACAATTACCAGAAAATTAGTAAGAATTCGAACATTATTTGTGGCAGGACATACGACTCAATAGCGAGCTCGAAGTCGTTGAGTTCTATTTCATGAGGTGTCTATGTGTTCATGTCAGCCTTCTTCTTCCTTGAATACATGGTTACAGCATACCACGTCTCCCTTGTCAACACTATTATGGGTCTCCTCTTTATGAATCTCCTCCTTCTCCCCTACTGGTGCAGAGAATATAGACTTCTCATTTTGAATTGCGGCGGACATGACTGGCGTTGTCATAGAGCATTCATTCAGGTACAACTTCTAAGGTTGGGAAGCAATGATAAGTCTCACTTATGGGCTGGAATTTCAGGGGAGCAGCCATCTTAAATATTTGAGGGGCCGGTACTACATCAGAAAGTAATATGTTGCCAGTCTTCCCTGTCCGCTTCTAGAAAGATCCCCAGTTGCATATGCATATGTGCTATCTCAGCACCTTTCGATGGATGTATATCATGTCTTGGTGTCCAAGGGGCAATAAGAACGACTAATTGATCACGCTTACCATTCGACGTTGAGTATTTCCTGGGCAAATTCAGTGGCGCTGGATCTACTTTATCAAGCTGAACAACCTTCTGTATTAAGGATCTCCCAAGGTCTTGACCTTATTACACAAGAGTTGGCGCCAAGGCGATAACAGGACTGGCATACTAAATCAAGTCTCACTACCTAAGGATAGCTCTAGGGCCGCTGTAAATAACTTAACTAATGCTGTGCGTTCTCTGAAGTGCATCGTGAGACTGAGCTCCGACGTGAGACTAAGATGGGGGTTGTCGAGCACGAAAGAAGATCTCCAACTGGCACTCAGAGGAAACCTTCCTTTCTCGGATAGGGACGCTGGCTATACTGTGGAATTTATTGTGAAAATTGGAAAGCACAACTAGAAAGCACTACTCTTTAATATATCTCAGCGGTATTGTATATGGCAACTTGGATCAAATCGGCTATCGCCTAGAAGATCTATATTTTGCGTGCTCTGGTCGTGATACGATTCTCAAGAAACCGTGACTAAAGGATATATAAAAGACTAACACGAGACTAGACAACTTGATACACCCTCTAAGGCTGTAGCTTAGGTTGGTTGGTTGCTTGAAAGTACAAATACCACCGATGGCGGGACGACGTCTCTTATCAACATATTAGCCGAAAACAAACGCAATTCCCAGAACGATTGGTCAACCCCAAGATTCGCCACGACGGCGCAATTGGCAGTCCACTGGTTCAGTGCAACCTCAGATCGAATATAGTACTATAAAGTGCCTCACCGTTGGGAAACGGTTCAATGCGTTAGCCCGCGGGTGCGGGGAATGTCACGGATCCGGATTCACTAAGCTGTGATGTCTCTGTTTTTCTGTACGAGCTTACTATACCAAGTAAATTTACCTTACTTAAGACTCTCCTATTGGGTGCAAGAGTTCACTTGGCAATTGCGAGCTCCGCAACCAGCATATATGGGATGTTGAATAACAAATCTATATCTCACGTATGGTGATTTGTTATTTAGAAGAAGCGGAGAAAGCTTTTGAGTCCTCTTGATTGGGCTATTTTGTACTGAATTCGAGCCATAAGCTGTCCGTAGCTGGAGTTTGTTTAAAAGTTTGGCGGTGTACTCAGATAAGTACTCACTCCGAAACTCCAGGTTCAAAAACTTGCTCCTCATCTCTAATCTATATTAGGGGTGCAGCATTACCGCTCACGGACGGCGTAGACAGTCCGCCACTCATCATTCAGAATCATGAGCCGAGACCAATTGTGACAGACACCTTATCTTCGTGAGTTTCCCTTCTTCTATCGCTGGTGGGTGGTAAGCCAAGAGAGTTTTCCCAGACCCCAATACATGGCGTCCGCCATGTCAAGGGTTCTTGATCTCAAATTACACCCCCAAACACCATTTTCAGAATCAACCACTAAGGATCATATTCCAGAAGCTTGGAAGAACCTACCCTGGTCGCGGATACTGACGAGCCTGTTTATATACCCGGTTCCAATGGTGGTCCGGTAGACATGGGCAATTCTCGCGTCAATGCCATATTATCTTCTAAACCAGTCTGTGTGAAATTTTGCCCACAAAAGATACCGTTACGAAAACTAGGCACTTCTTTCTTGCACTTGCCTTTATTGGTTCATGTTTATTTCATTTGAGAGACTATTGCATGTGAAATACCGAGGAGGACCATTATGGTGATTATGTAGATGCGCCTGCTGGCTTTTCCAGTATAATGTTATACCAGCCGGTCCAAGTTAAAGTTTGATTCTAGGGCTACACTAGAACATAGCTCATACCTGAGATAGCCTTGACTACTCCAAATTAATATTAACTACTCAACAGATCTTCTGGAGCCGATATACAGTTTATCATTCGTTTCCTCACTCTAAACCCAGTAGGAAAATACTACTCATCGTCACCATCGTAATCACCATCTTCATCATCATCATCATCATCATTCCCATCGAAGGTGAAGAGACTCCTTTTCTTCTGATCAATCTCATTACTGACTTTCCTGTCATACGAATTAGCATCGGAAATATATTCGGAATTCCAATAAACAGGAGCTTGAGTTCCGATTTAGTATAAAACAGGACAGTAGAAACGTCAATTCATGTCTCGGCGCTGCAAAAAGATCCCCAAGACCTTAACTCCTTCCCCAAACATGGAACAACTGATGAAAGAATAAAACGAACCAGAATGCCGATGGACCAGCAGGGCCTTCTTCGCTATGGTTTCTGTTCCCGCATTAGAATATGACCGTTTGGAGAAAGTGTGAACTGACTTGTCCCCCCAAAACCCAAAAACTCCTCGCCGAGAGTTCCTACCACCAATCTGAATGCCTTCACTCTTCCATCTCTCCTCTCCCCAGTAGACAGAGTACATTGTCCACCTCACCTCCCCTTCTGCAGTGATTTGAACCATGCCTCTTGTCCTGGAGTTCGTGTTTGGGTCCCATGGTGATGGGATTGGGCGGCTTATACCTTCAAAATAAACGCATGGGCCATAACCGTAATGGCCCTCCTCCCCTGGTTGTTTAATTGACGTTACAGTAAGTTCCATGAATAAAACTCGAATAGCTTCGGTGGTCTCCAACGGCGGACGGGCAGTTCCCGAATCAATAATGTTCGAATTAAAATTGTAGTGGTGTAATTCATGGAAGTCTGATAGTCAGCTATATTCCTAACACTGGTATGGATTGCAGCGCGTTACCTAGAAAACATATTATCTAATACAAGTTAGTTAATTTCTTGGTTATAATCATGAAAAGGCGGCACATACTCGCATGTAGGTTCCAGTGATATTGTAGGGATCATCCGGATCCGTCGGCGGAGCAGGCTCAGGAAGGTCGGTAATACTAGCCGGTATAAAACTGTCCGGAGTAGCTCCATCAAAGGGGATCGTCCATAACTTAGCTGTTGGTGAAATTGAGAATTAGTTGCCAGTTATCAGTTGCAGGTTTCGATAATGTGAAGCTCTCGGAGTCTTCCAATTTACAGATAAGCCCCCTCCTTGATTGCTTATTTGAAAGGCTAATAATATATAAAAGTAGAGCTAAAGTGGTCAAGTATCTTGGATAAAATCAATCACATACCTAATGGAAGAGAAATATCCTCGCAATACATTTTGAGGTTGTGATTTAGGATAACTAAAAGAGTAATGTGAGCAAATATTGCAGTCTTGATCTCAAACTAATAAGTCAAAGTCGTTCATGCGCTCCCAGAAGCACCTACCCATGATTGCCTCTAATTTCTCCCAATCGACCGTGGCTCTCCCATCATCACGATAAGGTCCCCATTTAGTACCTTGCGTGAAGTTCCTTAAATCATACACAACAGAGCATGCATATGGATGAGTTAGCATTTCTCGTGGCCTTGAAATTGAATTCACAGGAACTCCGTATAAGCAATGTATTTTGGCGGATGCTTGCCTGTCAGTATAGGATTCGGCGGAAATAGAGCGCGTATTTCGCGGTTGATGTAAATGTACGGCATCACATCTAGCTCGACGAAAAATATCAGACTGGCATAAAAATACGTCTCGATTCAATGAGTTGGACATGTGGCTAGATAGAAATGCCGACGTCCTAGAAGGCGGATCTATGTTTGCATGTTTGACGAACTGACTAATTGCCTGGGCCATAAATGGAAGATATAGTGACTAAAATAAGTTAGACCCAGGGTCCGCAACAATAGACTAGATGGCGCTTACTTTCTGTCGTTCATCCTCGGACTCAAAGATCCGCTCTACCTTCGCAAGCAGATGCAAATCTTCCTCCCAATCACGAGCATCAGTTTGGGATCCATCCTGGCTCATAATTAGAAAATGTAAAATATAGTAGGTTGTACCTACTAGTCTTTGAAGATATAGCTCCTTGAAAAGAGCCTGGTTTCCTTTCGTAAATTCATGCAGTGCTCGGCAAGTTTCTGATAATCTAGCAAGTTTGAAAGTAAGCTCAATTCAATTAGTAAAACCATATTCGGAAAAGGCAAACAAGAAAGTTGGCCAGGATCCAGATACATTGTATAATTCCCAAGCATTTCGCTCATCTTTCATCCATTGGAACGGCTCTTGAATCTGGAATATGTCATACCGTGCAACGTCGGGAATATTTACGTCTTTCAAGATATGATGCAAGACCTCATTTGGCAAAGATGTTAATGGATTGGTATAGTCCATCCTCTTCATTCTTTTGTTGTCGACCTCTTCTACTTCTTCCAATGACTTTCTTTTAGGCATTACCTCCGTAATTTGAGTTCCTCATATAATAAAATTCTTATGTGTTGCTGGTCATGAAATGATGATGTTATCAATGAGATCGACTTATGTACAGGAGGGGTTCGGCTTTAAAGCTGATAACGGAGATAACCAATTATGAGCATGCCTTACCTCATAGTCCGCTCATTATACTTGCTCACAGATTTTCTATCCAGCATAAACGTATTCATTCATTATTTAAGGTATAGACATATGTTAATTTACTAAGCTGAACTCCAGAAACAGACAGTACACTTGAGCTCTTGGATCACACAATCGATCTCGTACGAAGGCAGGAATACCACCTTTGTATCACCTCAGTGGTATCCTTCGACAATCAACGTCATCCAGCCCACCAACATCACGGCAAGTCATAATTACGATGGCCTGCGTATCCCCTCTTCTCTCTCTGCCACCTGAAATTCGAAACATGATATACAATTATATGTTCCAATCCCCAACGTCGCAATTAACA
>Ga0247737_1001143_pt1 | contig 11384 bp, 18 predicted proteins | sample UWRJL028104C2_FD_180937 | JGI IMG/M metagenome (GOLD analysis project Ga0247737, IMG submission 180937) | Plant litter microbial communities from Arlington Agricultural Research Station in Wisconsin, United States - UWRJ-L028-104C-2 | ecosystem: Environmental > Terrestrial > Plant litter >...
GTTTACTCAACGGAAGGTCGTCTTTCTCTTCCTCAGACGAGGATGTGTAGACAGGAGACCTCCGGCGCGCCTTGACGGGCTGGCTTACCTTCCCAGCCTTGGAACTAGTAGTTGTGGACGAGTGCGACCGAGAAGGAGCAGGAGGTTCTGCGGGTTCTCTACTGTGCGTCAGATGGTTACGCTTCACGGCAACTGGAGGACTCGGTTTCCTGTTCTTGGGGATGGCAGATGATGTTCGAGGGATAGCATCTCTCTCAGCCAGTCGTGGGTCGGCGACTGGCTTCTTGGGAAGTCCAGATTCTCTCCTATCCCTATCCCTGTCCCTATCCTCTCGAGAAACCGAAGATGTTATCGAATGCTGGTCGGTCTTCCGTTTCTTTGGCCGAACAGACTCGCTCTGGTAGGTATCGTCGTCCGGATCGATCGCTTTGCGCTTGGCCGCCGACTTCGATTCAATGTACTCGCCATCTTCCAACGGTGCCCGACGTTTCGTTGAGCTCGATTTCGAATCAGGATAATCACCATCATTCACATGTTTCCGTGGAGGTCTTTCCTGCGCTCTTGGAGGAGCCCGCTCTCTTTCCGAGTCCGAGGCATTTATGTTGCTCTCCCGACGCATCTTCTTCACCTTTTGGGACTGTAAACTCCTTTCATCAAGCTGACTGGTAGAGGATTTCGTAGACGGCTCTTGGCGTGGCGGCGCGGGTCTTTCTCTTGGAGATGGCGCCCTCGGCACGTCACGAGGGGGAGCTTTGAGTGATTTAGACGTGGACGGCAGTTGTGAGCGGATTCGAGGATCACTGCCACTAGGATCCGGATTTCTGATATCTGAGGGACGAGGTGAGGGTCTGGACACAGGCCGACTACTCTCATCCTTCATTTTGATCTCGGCCCTTGGATCGGCCTTGGGCTTCGCCTTCTTCTCTTTAACTTCCTGAGATGAGATCCCACGCTTTGGAGCTTTGTCTTCTATCGGAAGACCTGACGTCGAGGGTCGACTAGTCTCCGTTGATGATGAGCTGGGATTTTTGAATTGGAAGTGGACCCAGATGGGATCAGTTTCAGGTATCCGAAGGTCCTTCAACTTGAGGCGCGCAGTACGAGCCATCTGAATCCTTTCCGATTCTGAGAAGCCGGGCCATTCGAATGGACGGACTTCCTTCCAGCCAACTGGCTTGAGGAGATACATTTTGTGTGATTTATCACTTGATTGCTTGAGCTCAGCCAGCTGTCGGAAACAATTAGATCAGAGGACCCTGCGCGACACCACGAGCGCTTACCTGCTCAAGGAGGTCATTGATGACGGGACGATGAGGAGAATTGCGATCTGATGCGCCGAGCATCTTGAAGAGTTGTTCCTCGGATTTTTCGCTCTGAGCGAGGCAATGTACTAGCCGTCTGCGGAGTGGGACACCAGATTGACCAGTGGACGATGACGAGGATAGAGATGGTTTATGGACAGGTGGGGGAGTCGATGCCATTGGAGTGGGCTTCACTTTGTCTGCCGCACGCAGAGGCTTGCGAAACATGGAATTGGATGGGGCCTCCTTCCTCTTCTTGCCAGTGGGTTGGGTATCTGGCGGTGTCTCCATGAAGACCGTGGTGCGACTGTTCCGTTGTGCGACAGCATCCTGGGTGCTCTCCCGAATCTTGTCGCGAAGTTCATTAGCTATCTCGCGCTCCTTGATGGTAAACTTTCCAACGACATTGGCATAGAGTTTGAGAGGTGCGGTCTTCTTGGTTGCGGAGGATGCGCGCAGATAGAGCTCGTGATGAGTGTTCTCTGGGGTGGCACCCATTGGAAAGTGTGTCTGTCCAACGTATAGACCCTACAGCAGTTGTGAGTTCCGATGTAGATAGCATATGGATATGCCATGCGTACTGGATTGTCCCCAAAGTCAAACTGAACCTGCGTCGACGATGATTCCAGAGCATCAAGAGTCTCGGAGGAGAGGCGAATGAGCATGGCCACCTTGGGCTTTGAAGGCATAGCATCTCCTGGACGAGATGCGCCCAGGAGGGACAGGGAGGTATTGAGGGGCAGGGGCATGGTCGTTGGAGGAAAGCAAAGGGCCTGTGGCAGCGGGCCTTGTATTGTGGCGTTACATAAGATGCTCGGCTATATATTCCACAAACTTTCGACCAACATTGTCTTCGTCCCAGTCCACAGCTCCTCGTTCTGTCGTGCCCAACGTAATTGCTTTTTTGTGCACGGTGACAAATTGTCTCTTCATTCTCTGCATCTCTGACTGAGTAACATTGCGGGGGGGAAGGGTCACTGTCTGCTTGAGACCGGGTATGATCGCCACACCTCCTGTTGGCTGTGAACTGGATGCTGCAACAACCGCAGACACCACTGCGGACGTGGTTGACTCAAGTACGTGCAAGGCATCCACTGGTGCTTTTGCAACCTGGAGAAATTTACAACTCCATCCTGGCCGGGGAAACGGAAGGAACGCACCGATAGCGTCCCAGAGTTGGGCGGTTTCACATTCCCCTTGGAGATGGCGTCCCATATCTGTTCACCTGGCACACTCTCGTCCGACCACAGCACAGTGAACAGCGGCGCATCCCACCGGACCATGGACGAGGGCTCCTCATACCTCATTATCAGATTGTCTAGACTGCAAACGGCTCAGGACGTGTGCAAAAACAAGAAGCGTGAAAGACTTGCGTCTTTTCGGGATAGGCATTGTCATTCCATTTTCTACATAGGTCCGGGCTCGCAACAACATGTACCTACTCCTTGGTTGGCGAAATGCAAGGAGGTTGGAAGGTTTGCGCACCGTGCAAGTTCTAAGCTTCAGCTCGCGCGCGGCACAGTACATTTGATACCGGAATCCTTTGATATAATTCATAGAATCAATAATGAGGATCGTGTCTGTTGCCAGCTGGCGTTGCATGGCTGTAAATAGGGAGCCCCTCGCGGGCTTTTCTGAGGCGCTGTCTGGAAATGCAAGGATGAAACAAGATCTTTCAAGAGATGAATTTAGGATTACCATTGTACGCGTCTCGTGACAGACCCAGCGAGTGATCGGAGAGCACAACAACCTTTTGGACAGGACCTTCGTATCCATTTTGTATTCTCTGCTGCAGATAGAGCTGTATTTGTTGTGCGCGGGTGGACTTTCCTGCACAAGGAAAACCGGAGATGGTGATGAGGGCCATTATAGAGAGGGGTACAGCCACGATCATCTCCAGGCCCATGAGTGTGTGACGGCGTGACAGCGGTTGTTGCCTGGACTCACTGGCAGCGTCTTCCTCATTTCCAGACTTATGCTGGCCGCTGCGCCCCAGGACGTTCCCCTCAGGGAGCACTCGCATTTGGATCTGCACAGCCAACAGGACTCGGTTCTTCTTGATGACCGTTTGTGCCCAGGGTGCAAAAAGTCGGCCGTCAACGAGCAAGGCGGCCTGGTCGTCGCCTTTGGGTATGTCCCTGTTCCTCCACCGCCCTTGTTCATTCTTACCTCATTTCGCCCACCAGCCAATCTTTCTTTCATGTTGACTGCTTCAAGTGTGCAAAGTGTCGCAATCAAGTCACCGCCGACACAAACCTTCTACTTCTCTCAGACGGCTCGCCTATCTGCGCAAACTGTTCCTATAGCTGTAACATATGTCGCCTCCCCATCCTCGACGAAGCTATCATGACCGGCGACGACTCGTATCATGCTCACTGCTTCAAGTGTAAAGTCTGCAGCAACCGCATCGATGAACTCGTTTTCGCAAAGACCAGCCAGGGAATCTACTGCATGAACTGTCACAATGAACGCATGATCAAGATACGCAAACACGCCCAGAAGAAAGCAGAGAGAGAAAGAGCAAACGGTGGAAGTGGCTCATCGCGTTCGAGGGAGACAGACGCGAGGAACCATCATCGCGAACAAGACGTGAGTGCAACGCCAGTCCTTGTCTCCTGCGTAAACTCATCGAATAACACCCTTTGTGGACCAAAGGCGCGCTCTTCATCCAACAAACCCCCTCATACGTCTCGTTTGGAAAATTCTCGATTGCCAGATTCCACCCAACCGCCCGCAAAGTCCTATGTGAACGACGCGTACGACACCATGCCACCCTCCTACACCCCTACTACCGCCAAACCCCAGAATCACAGCGCCATGTCTTCGGCTGCCACCTCTCCATATCCATCCCGTTCGCCCTCTGTCACCGTGGCTCCGCCAAATGAATCTGATTCTCAGGTGACCAACCATCACCCACCTCCAAAATCCACCACCCTACCTATTCCCCCTCTCGACAATTCATCTGATTCTGGCAGACGAAGTACATACGATGACGGAGTCCGCCCATTGAATGTTCTTCTCAGGCAAGATTCACGGTTGGCGGATAGTGGGAATAACGGTCTGAACCCTGAAGCGACATCCAGGCGCGACAAACGAAGGTCGATTAACCCTGGGCTTGTCATGCCGACTTTCAAAGATATCTCTGCAGGCCAGGGCTCACCTCGCAATGGTACCTTTACTTTGGGTGACCCCCGGGGCACACCAACTCCTCCCTATCTGACAGCCAATGATCATCAACAATTCCCTCCAACAACGTCCCGACCCTCGTCTCGCGCAGGGTCTGTTCATAGCACGCGTTCGACCACCCTAAATGTCGATCGAGAGCCAACACGCTCCCGCTCCCGCTCATCCTCGATAAACGCCAACCCTTACGATAATGACCACGATGACACGATAGTAATGACGTCCCCGCCTTCCATGCACGCCGATCTGGATGCCGCGACGGGCCCATCCCAATATGTTAATGCGCGCAACTCTGGGTTCTCACAAAAGTCGGCGACTCTGAGCCCAACGGACGCGAATGGATTCAATTGGGGACGCAGAGGTTCGAATGCATCCAGCTATCATCAGCGATCAGGCACCCCATCCCGATCAGCGTCCCCCGCATATCGTGCTGATGTGCCTCACAGTATTGAAAGCGGGACAGATACTGAGAATGAGGATCAGCTGTCGGACCATGATATTGCACCTCCAGCTCTTCCACCCAAGGATACCCATAGTTCTGGACGTAACCCCGCTTTCCGAGTCTCAGACAGTAGTACCACAGAGTCCTCAGAGGCAGCGCACGGCGGCGATATGTCCAACGAGGATTTTGGACAAGCCGTGGAACAGACATCGCATACAACATTCATAGCACCTGCATTGCCACCTATTCGGTTTTCCATGAACACTGCAGACTTCTCAGAGCTGCTGAGCTCTGTTGGGGGTCTACCGTCGCTTAAGTCGCTAGACAAACTTGCAAAGTCAACGAAACAAGCACAGGACAATATTCCGTCCACACCACCTACCAGTGCAGCAACGGTTCTATCTCCTGGTTCTAGAAATGGCGCCATCTCCCCCGCTCATGATTCTGAGAGCCAATCCAATCCCATCATGACTATCACTCCATCGGATGACTCTAGAGACAATGATGCGACAGACCAGAGCACAACCATGCTTTTACCATCATCTGTACTTCCCGACACGAACACGTTGTCTAACTCGCGGAAGGCTGGTGACATTGTCATTGGCAAGCTTCGCGAAGCCGTCAATTCTGCCAAAGATCGGGGAATTGGTCAACTTTCCGTCGATCTTGATTTTGCAGGCGCCATTATCGATCTCCTCGAATCACGGAACACCGAATTCTCTAAATTAAAGCACAAAGTTGATGGTATGAACGTGAGTAACTTCCACCGAATGCTGTTTTCTACGACAAATTTATTGACTGCATTGCAGAGGCAAAGTCAGAGATATATCGACGGCCTGAGTGTTGCTCAAGTTGAGTATGATCAGGAGCTCAAGGCCCGTCGAGACGCGGAGGCTGAGGTCACTCGTCTGCGAGTCCTACTTTCTGGGCAAGCTGCGCGATTGACAGCGTTATCTGGAGATAACAGGAGGCAGGAAGTCCGTCAGCAATTATCCAAGGAAATGAATGAGAATCTTTCTGGATTGGAACAAGACCTCTCACGCCTGAAAGTCGAGCGTGATGTCACTCTTGCTGAAGTTGAAGAGCTCTCTACTAAAACGTAAGCACGCCCATTCTCAGCGCTATTGAAACGGTTAATCAATAGTTATTTGCAGAATCCCTGGAGCCCTCGCAGATGGGACAGGCAGCCTGACGAGATCGTTTACGAAACGTTTAGAAAACATTCGCACTCAGTACAAAAAGGATCTAGTACCCTTGAACGAACAGAAGGAGAAGTTGGCTAGAGAGATCGCTGAACTGAAGGGCGTCCGCGATGTTTTCTTGGAGGAGACGACTGTCTTAAACGCGCGCAATGAGGAGCTGGCTCAACTAAGCGCCGTGTACGCCCGTCGGTTGGAGAACGCTGCTCCAGCTCCCGAAACACCATCAAAGCCAGTATCATTATCTGACGCTTCCTCGAGAACGTCATCCGACACACATCGTGGTGCCAACCAATACAGTAGCCTGATTGTGCCATCGTTGAGTTCTTCGACTAGTGGTTCTTCGACGATCTACGACGATGCATCGGAATCATCAAGGCACTTGAGGACACCCAAGTCGGAGAACGAACTGACAACGCCCGCCAAAGGAGGGAAATTCAAGTGGATGGCCTCGTCCAAAGCCAAGGAAAATGTGCCCTCTCCTGCGTTGTCAGCCATCGAGTCCACCAAGAGTAAGGCCCACATTGAGCACAACTTCCAACAACTCAGCGTCCTACGGTTTGCTCGATGCGACCACTGTGGAGAGAAGATGTGGGGCTCGCAGCTTCGCTGCACTCGTGAGTGCTTTCATAATGCTTCATGAAATTATAAGCTAACTCCTTTTTCAGTTTGTGCCACCTCGATTCACGTTCGCTGTATCACCAATGTACAAATACCATGCACACATCAGATCCATAATAACTTCAGGGACGAACCGCCCGTTCCTTTGCGTGAGTCTTTCTCTTCTCAAGAACTTAGCATCATGCTGATATGGCCAAGCACCATCAATGTTTGGGCGAGATCTAACGGAGCAAGTACATGCTGACGCCAAAGATGACGATCGGCAAGTACCCGTCATCGTCGAAAAATGTATTGAGGCAGTCGAAGATCGAGGTAAGACTACGCGTATTTCATACTGAGTTATTCTTCTTACATCTTCCTTCTATTATAGCTCTTGATTATGAAGGGATCTATCGCAAGACCGGTGGATCTGGTCAATCAAAAGCGATCACCCAGATGTTCGAACGAGGCGATTATGATGCCTTCGACCTGCGCGATTCAGACCGTTTCAATGACATCTGCAGCGTCACCTCTGTCCTCAAGACTTACTTCCGCTCTCTGCCAATACCGCTTCTTACATTTGACCTGCACGATCAGTTCATGACGGCGATCGCTATTCGTGATCCAGTATTCAAACAGAAGAGCCTCATTGAGGTAGTGAATATGCTACCCAACGAACATTATTACACTTTACGGATGCTTATGCTGCATCTCAATCGGTACTTGGACTTCACATTTCATATATTTCCCTCCATTAAACATCTCTCACACAGGGTTTGTGGACTGGCGGACAAAAACCTGATGAATGGAAGAAATTTAGGAGTTGTTTTTGGACGTGAGTTATGCCACTGGACGGTCTCGTATTAGGTTCTAACCCTTTGCAACCTTAGCGACACTTCTGCGGTCTCGAGATCCAGCGGCTGAATTCAGCGACATGGCAGGGAAAGCACTCTTTGTAGAATGGCTGGTTGAGAACGCTCCTTCCGTTTTTCAGCAGTCAGATTCTCTATGAAATCTATGAATCATTATTCCCTCATCTTATTCATTGCGCTCATCACGACCTTGCAGCATTTCTCTTTATTCCTTTATCTCGGCATACCCTTTGTTCTCTTGTTTATGGATGTACATTAGACTTGGCATAATTATCTGAATATCGATGAAAATGATTGCCTGTATCTAGGTATTTATGCCTGTTCTCTAGATTTTCTCCCTTTGGGATTGGAGTCTTGCTTCAGTGTGCAATACAGGAAGTGACGGCGAGGACCATTGACCGCTGCTGCTGCCACAGCTGCACGGCCGGCCAGAGGGGCCGCATCAATTCCGCCTCCTCGAATGCCTAGTGAAAACATCCTATCAAACACTGAAACCCCCGTTAGAGCATTCACGAACGATTTGTCAAACCCATAGACATACGCGTAGCAACGAAAGCCTTCGCACTTGCTTGACATGCTGTCTGTGTCAGAGCTAGCGGTGGGCTGACGCCTTCCAGCATACGAAGGTAGCGAAACACCATAGAAGGCTGAGGAGGGCCAAAGCGAAATACGGCATGATATGCTTGCCGCCATTTTTCTTCTAGAAGTCGAGCACATGCAGATGAATCTGGGCAGGTAGGACACTACAAAATGAACAAAACACTGGTTACGGCTGCACACATCAAGATCGACACACTTACGCATTGATATTCCCTTGCAACCATTGTCAAGCCCAGCTTCAGCACTCGTTCCAAGAACCAATTGCGTCTGGATACGGAGCAAAGATTAGCAAAGGTTCACACAAGGAAGGTCTATGTATACCTCTTCTCTAGTTTGAGAAGTGTTTCTTGTGTAAGCGAATTCAGTTCGTGTTCAGACCAACCGCCTGGATTATCAAGAACGAATCGACTTGATTCCCGATATAGCTCTTCCTCTTGATACATCTCTGCGATTCGCATAGCTTTGATTGGTTTTCCAGCAGCATGTGTGAGTAGGAATGTCATGCATTGGTTCTGCAGAGAAGGGACACAGAGCTTGTGCGAGATGCTCATCAGACTCGAAACATTATTCCAAGTAATCGTGCATTCCAATCTGTTGCGGTTGTTAGTTAACGCCGTCCTCTCGTCTAGAATAACTGACTGGGGGTATATGAATTTGAGAAAGTCGTGAAAGGCGCTTGCCTGGACGACGAATGAACATATAATTGATATTGAGAATGAACTACCATACCTTCTCCTCTTTGAGTACAATGACAGCATCTGGACCATTCTTTGGATTTCTCCGGATGATGGCTTCTGCTGCTGCTAGACTGCGCCTCGACAAGCCAGGGCTGACATCCTTCGGAGTCAACGAGCCCGTGTCGGTGGACTTGTTTGATCCCTGTAGTTTAGCCAGGCTAGAAGTTCTTTCCTTGGATTTAACATCAAAGTCTTGCGTGTCTTGGGTTTCGAATTCGATATGGACCTCCAAAGCCTCAGGGTCGACGTCAGAGTCCATGCTAGCCTTCGCGTCCGAGGATCCCTCGTCTATGGTTGACGTATGCCGTGACTGGGATACTGTCATAACAGACGACATTGATTGTGGCCGCCCCGTTTCTGACCAGTTTCCGCTCAGTGCAGCCTCGAAAAAGGGTGACGCAAAGTAGAGGATCTCCTTGTGTGCCCTGCAGATAATAAGCTTAGCATAGTATAAGACGACGAGCAGCAGTGTGCGCACCAGAATGTCGTGCTTTCAACCACTATCTTTACAGTCCCAGGAAGCCTGCAGTCCTTGGTGAAGGTACCATCGATTTCTATAGCGTCGTCGTCTTCTTCGGTGCCACTGAGTTCCGAGTCTACTTCGTCCGGTTCACAGTCCTCGAAGAGCCATGGTGGTGAACCAGAGGATCTGAATATACCCGAAGCTGCTGCATGTGTCTCTGTTGGCGAACTCAAAGCTGCAGCAGGGTTATTGATTCCACGAGAGTTGCGAGCGATGAGTATGTGGGACGGATTTGTGCTCATGATGGTCCAGTGCTAAAGCGTCCATTAAACACAGCCACATCTACTACCCATTTTGCTTCCGTTTCTTCCTCTGCGTCTCCTCAACCTCCAGGTCTCTCTTCTTCCCTAATCTTTGGAAAGTGTCCTCGTCACTATCCTCAGCCTCTTCGGATACAGATTCATCACCCTCGAGGCCCAAGTGAGCGTCACTTTCAGAGTCGGTCCCATCTTCGTTCTGTACGTCCGGCTTACTCTGAATGACATGCCGAGGGGAGAATGGATCGGGTTGCAATGAACCAAGAAGAGAAAGCATCTCATTCGCAACAGTAAGCCTTGTATCAGGTTAGGTGATTTCTTGACCAAAGAGAAACCTTCGCACCCAATAACGGTAAATTCTATCAAATCACCAAGCACCTCTCCAGTTACTCGATGCACCCATCTGCCGCCTGAGCTATGGTCTATTGGTTGATCATCATCACCATCACCTTCAACATCCGCCTGAGGTTCATCTTGTCCAAATTCTGGATCGTTTTCTGCCGGACCGTACTCGAATTCCCAATTGTCTGTGGGTATATGATGTCGTGGTATTGAGACGTTGAAGGTTTTGTGCACGAGCAATGAGATGTGGTCTGGAGAACATAAATTCACTCTCCCAACTGTCAATGATGTTAGTAAACTCGCTTGTGCCCAATGGTGTACATACATAGGCTGAACCCTATCCGGGGACTCCACACAGTAGCATCGAATGCAACTTTGCAGATCAAAAACGGACAATCTGCTTGTATTCGTGCGACATTATCCACAAAAGTCAAGTTTGAGTGCGATAATACCACCCCCTGCAGAGCGGGGTTGTATCTGCCAGAATAATAAGTTGGACGACGCATTGGACAATCATAAGAACTAACCTCATAATCATAGAGTCGAGCATCTCCTGTGCCCCTGCGCGGGGATTTGCAGCAAAGACAGGAGGCACAGAGAGCACCAGAGACGCGTTCACAACGCGAAATTCAGATTGATCATCGTGAGATTCCCTTCGCCTCTTTGCTGGGGTAGAGTTGGGTATAGGATCTTTTCTTTTCAGCCCGGACATGGAAGAGGTGAGGAAAGTTTACGAAGTCACGTGAGGGCTAGCGCCGTCCGGGGGAATTTGTTTTCGTCTTTCGGGTTTCGTTCTCGTCTTCCACCCATCCTTCGTCTGACCATGGTGAGTTCTGGTCCCCGATATTGAGGAAAGCGCTGAACTCTAGTGTAGTCATCTCCCAAGGCCATTATCCAGATATTCATTACCGGTTCAAGAATACTGGGCAAGGCATTCTGGGAAGCAGGACGGCAAGCGGTGCAGAGTGCGTACACCATTATGCCGTCGAAAGAGGCGGTCTACTGATTGAAAATTTCAGATGCAAAAAACTCACCGCAAGCAGCTATGGGTACAGACGCTGCCGGTGTAGGACACGCAACGTCGGGTTCCCCAACTGACCAACTGACACGGCAACACCGTATGACGCTGGATGAGGCACAATTGATTCTCAACGTGAAAAGAGGCGAGGTTCTGGAAGCAGTTATGAAGGTGCGCTTGAGTATATCGCTAGAATCTTCCCTTGGTCCTCATTCGCTGTTTCTAGAACTACGAACACCTGTTCAAGGTCAATTCACCTCCACCCAAACCTGAAAAGCCCCTCACAGCCAAGCAAACCCCACCTTACCAC
>Ga0247737_1001144_pt1 | contig 11384 bp, 9 predicted proteins | sample UWRJL028104C2_FD_180937 | JGI IMG/M metagenome (GOLD analysis project Ga0247737, IMG submission 180937) | Plant litter microbial communities from Arlington Agricultural Research Station in Wisconsin, United States - UWRJ-L028-104C-2 | ecosystem: Environmental > Terrestrial > Plant litter >...
CTGCCAGTCGGCCACTGCGCTCTCATGAATCTGCGCTGTTCCGCGCCGCGGATGAGGGAACCGCAAGCATATATTCCGTCTTTGGCGGACAAGGAAATATCGAAGAATACTTTGATGAGCTCCGAGAGCTATATAAAACATACCCATCGTTTGTCGAACGGCTGATCATCACTGCGGCCGAACTTTTGCAAAACCTAGCCCGAGATCCGAAAGCTGAAAAATTATACGCCAAAGGCCTCGACATCCTGTCCTGGTTGAACCACCCCGAGACGACTCCGGATATTGATTATTTGGTCTCGGCCCCGGTCAGCTTCCCCTTGATCGGGCTGGTGCAGCTCTCTCACTACACCGTCACCTGCAGAGTTCTGGGTCTGACCCCGGGACAATTCCGCGAGCGGTTGAGTGGTACAACTGGACATTCGCAGGGTATCATCTTAGCGGCAGCTACATCTGCTGCCGATACCTGGGAGTCTTTTGCCAAAGTGGCCATCTCTTCGCTCACGATTCTCTTCTGGATTGGCGCTCGCAGCCAGCAAACCTACCCCAGAACCTCCCTAGCACCCAACATCCTCCAAGACTCGATCGACAATGGCGAAGGGAACCCTACGCCCATGTTGAGCATCCGCGATTTGTCGCAAGCTCAAGTGCAAGAGCACATAGATGCCACCAATCAATACCTGCCGGAAGATAGACATATCTCGATTTCGCTGATCAACAGCGCTCGCAATATGGTTGTAACCGGTCCTCCCATCTCGCTTTATGGTCTCAACCTACAGTTACGAAAAGTGAAGGCCCCCACCGGGCTCGACCAAACCCGAATCCCCTTCACCGAGCGCAAGGTCCGATTTGTGAACAGATTCTTACCAATTACTGCTCCATTTCACAGCAAGTACCTCGCGGGCGCAACCGCGCACATTACAGAGGATCTTGAAGACATAGTGATCGATAGCAAAGTTCTGGGCATCCCGGTATACGACACAAACACGGGAGCGGATCTCAGAGAATCGGTCCAAGGCAATATCGTCCCGAGTCTGATCCGTCTGATTACCCACGACCCAGTGAACTGGGAGAAGGCGACGATATTCCCCAACGCGACACACGTACTTGACTTTGGCCCCGGAGGAATTTCGGGTCTGGGCATATTGACGAGTCGCAACAAGGATGGAACAGGTGTGCGAGTTATTTTGGCCGGTGCGATTGATGGCACCGTGCCCGAAGTCGGATACAAACCAGAGATGTTCGATCGTGATGAAGAGCATGCTGTCAGGTACGCCATTGATTGGGTGAAAGAGCATGGCCCACGTCTCGTCAAGACTTCAGCCGGCCGGACCTACGTCGATACGAAGATGAGTCGACTGTTAGGTGTACCACCGGTGATGGTGGCCGGAATGACCCCATGTACCGTGCCTTGGGACTTTGTCGCGGCTACCATGAATGCTGGTTATCAAATCGAATTGGCTGGTGGCGGTTACTACAACCCCAAGACGATGACGGAAGCTTTCAAGAAAATCGAGAATGCCATTCCCGCGGGACGTGGTATTTCCGTCAATCTGATTTATGTCAGCCCAGTGGCCATGCAATGGCAAATTCCTTTGATTGGTCAACTCCGTGCCGAAGGCATTCCTATTGAAGGTTTGACTATCGGAGCGGGTGTTCCATCTATCGAGATCGCGCAAGAATATATCGAAACCCTTGGTTTGAAGCATATCTCATTCAAGCCGGGATCGGTGGAAGCAATCCAAAATGTGATTCACATTGCGAAAGCAAACCCTACCTTCCCCGTTATTCTTCAATGGACTGGAGGTCGTGGTGGAGGGCATCACTCCTTCGAGGATTTCCATCAACCTATTCTCCAGACATATGGTCGTATCCGTCGAAGTGAGAACATCATTCTCGTAGCTGGCAGTGGGTTTGGTGGTGCGGATGATACTTACCCATACCTCACTGGTACTTGGTCTGGCAAATATGGTTACCCTCCTATGCCATTCGATGGGTGTCTTTTTGGTAGTCGCATGATGACTGCAAAGGAAGCGCATACCAGCAAAAATGCCAAGAAGGCGATCACTGAGGCCGAAGGTCTCGACGATAGTCAGTGGGAGAAGACCTACAAGGGCCCCGCTGGAGGTGTTATCACCGTCCGATCCGAGATGGGAGAGCCAATCCATAAGCTCGCGACGAGGGGTGTCAAGTTCTGGGCTGAGATGGATCAAAAGATCTTCAGTCTGCCCAAGGAGAAGCGGGTGCCAGAGCTGAAGAAAAATCGTGATTACATCATCAAGAAGCTGAATGACGACTTCCAAAAGGTCTGGTTTGGGCGCAACAAGGCGGGCGAAACCGTGGATCTTGAGGATATGACATATAGCGAGGTGGTACGTCGTATGGTTGATCTGATGTACGTCAAGCACGAGTCTCGTTGGATCGATAAAACCTACGAGAAACTCACGGGAGACTTCATTCGCCGTGTCGAAGAACGTTTCACTCCTAGCTCCGGAAAACCCTCAATGCTGCAAAGCTATTCCGAGTTGGAAGACCCATACCCTATTGTCAAGAAGATCCTGAACGCCTACCCAGAAGCAGATAGCCAGCTTATCAACGCTCAGGATGTACAGCACTTCCTCTTGCTCTGCCAACGCCGTGGCCAAAAGCCGACTACGTTCATTCCATCTCTGGATGAGAACTTCGAGTTCTACTTCAAAAAGGATTCGCTGTGGCAGTCCGAGGACCTGGAAGCCGTCATCGACCAAGATGTTGGCCGAACCTGTATCCTGCAAGGACCTACTGCGGTCAAGTACTCTAAGATTGTCGACGAGCCTATCAAGGACATACTTGATGGAATCCACGAGGCACACATCAAGGGTCTTACCAAGGATATTTATGGAGGCCAAGAAGATTCCATCCCCGTGATTGAATATTTCGGCGGAAAACTCATTGAGACCGAGGTTGAGGTAGACGTTGACGGATTGACCGTCTCCAAAGAGGCTAGCAAGACCACCTACCGCCTCTCAAACTCGCCCACATCCACACTGCCATCTCTCGAATTGTGGCTCTCGCTCCTAGCAGGGCCCAAGCGCTCATGGAGACATGCACTCTTCACATCTGAGATCTTCGTGCAAGGCAAAAAGTTCCAGACCAACCCAATGAAGAGAATCTTTGCTCCTGTCCGAGGCCTTTTTATCGAGGTTTTATATCCCGACGAGCCGTCGAAGACGGTCATTACGGTCAAGGAACAGCCAAGACCAAACCACTATGTCGAGGTTATCAACGTGAAACTGACTGGCAAGAATGAGATTCTTGTCAACATGGTCAAAGACACGACCGCTCTCGGCAAACCAGTGCCATTGCCCCTCAAGTTCACCTACCACCCAGAGACAGGATATGCTCCTATCCGTGAAGTCATGGACGGCCGAAACGACCGTATCAAGGAATTCTACTGGCGAGCTTGGTTCGGAGCTGATGCTCTCGACTTCGATGCGCCCATCACCGGCAAATTTGACGGTGGCAAGGCCACCATCACCGGTGAAGCCATCAACGACTTTGTTCACGCGGTTGGGAACACCGGAGAGGCGTTTGTTGACCGACCCGGCAAGGAAGTGCTCGCTCCTATGGATTTTGCAATCGTCCTAGGATGGAAGGCCATCACGAAGCCTATCTTCCAGCGTAGCGTTGATGGTGATCTCCTCAAATTAGTCCATCTCTCGAACGGTTTCCGCATGTTCCCTGGAGCCCAGCCCCTGAAGAAGGGAGATGTGGTCGAAACTAGCGCCCAGGTCAATGCTGTCATTAACCAGGCTTCTGGCAAGATGGTTGAAGTATCCGGTATCGTCAGCAGAGATGGTCAAGAAGTTATGGAAGTAACGTCACAGTTTTTGTACCGTGGAGCCTACACTGATTTCGAGAACACCTTCCAGCGGAAGCAGGAAACCCCTATGCAAATACACCTTGCTACCTCAAAGGATGTTGCTGTTTTAAGATCTAAAGAGTGGTTCAACTTTGACGAGCCTGATCACGAGCTCTTAGGCCAAACACTGACGTTCCGTTTGGAGAGTTTGATCCGATTCAAGAATAACACGGTGTTCAGCCGCGTCCAGACAAGCGGCCAAGTTCTCATGGAATTACCTACTAAGGAGATTATCCAAGTGGCCAGCGTTGAATACGAGGCTGGTGTTTCTCACGGAAACCCGGTCGTCGATTACCTCGAGAGACATGGATCTTCCATCGAGCAACCCATAAACTTTGAGAACCCAATTCCTCTGAATGGCAAGACACCACTGCTTCTCAAGGCACCTGCTTCCAACGAAACATATGCACGTGTCTCTGGTGATTATAACCCCATTCACGTATCTCGAGTGTTTTCGAGCTACGCCAGCCTGCCAGGTACCATCACCCACGGCATGTACTCTAGCGCGGCTGTCCGAAGCTTGGTAGAGACCTGGGCCGCGGAGAACAACGTTGGTCGTGTCCGCAGTTTCCATGCTACCCTTACCGGTATGGTTCTTCCTATGGACGATATTGAAGTCAAGTTACAGCACGTTGGTATGGTTGCAGGCCGCAAGATTATCAAGGTCGAAGCAAGTAATAAGGAGACCGAGGATAAGGTCTTGCTCGGTGAAGCAGAGGTGGAGCAACCTGTCTCAGCCTACGTGTTCACTGGTCAAGGTTCTCAAGAGCAAGGTATGGGAATGGAGCTTTATGCAAGCAGTCCTGTAGCAAAGGAGGTTTGGGATCGGGCAGACAAACACTTCATGGACAACTATGGTATGTATTCTTGTGATAATTATTTCTGATAACCATTACTAACCGTGCGTAGGATTCGCCATTACCAACATTGTCAAGAACAACCCCAAGGAACTTACCATTCACTTCGGTGGACCTCGCGGTAAAGCAATTCGTCATAACTACATGTCAATGACCTTTGAGACTGTTGGTGCCGATGGCTCAACCAAGTCTGAGAAGATTTTCAAGGAAGTTGACGAGCACACCACCTCCTACACTTACCGCTCTCCAACTGGTCTGCTCTCAGCGACTCAATTCACACAACCAGCCTTGACGCTTATGGAGAAGGCCAGTTTCGAAGACATGAAGTCAAAGGGACTTGTTCAGCGTGACAGCAGTTTCGCCGGTCACTCTCTCGGAGAGTACTCTGCTCTCGCAGCCCTTGCTGATGTTATGCCTATTGAGAGTTTAGTGTCTGTCGTCTTCTACCGTGGTCTTACCATGCAAGTCGCTGTCGAACGTGACGCTACGGGACGCTCCAACTACTCTATGTGCGCCGTCAACCCTAGCCGTATTTCCAAGACCTTCAACGAACAAGCCCTCCAATACGTCGTTGAGAACATTGCCGAAGAGACTGGCTGGCTCCTTGAAATTGTCAACTACAACATCGCAAACATGCAGTATGTGTGCGCTGGTGACCTCCGAGCCCTTGATACCCTTACTGGTGTCACCAACTATCTCAAGGCCCAGAAGATCGATATCCAGCAACTGATGGAATCTCTCTCAATTGAAGATGTGAAAGCCCATCTTGTTGAGATTATCCAGGAATGCGCGAAGCAAACAGAGACCAAGCCCAAACCACTGGATCTGCAAAGAGGTTTCGCAACCATCCCACTCAAGGGTATTGACGTGCCATTCCACTCCACTTTCCTCCGCTCCGGTGTCAAGCCTTTCCGATCCTTCTTGCTCAAGAAGATCAACAAGACCACCATCGATCCTAGCAAGCTGATTGGGAAATACATCCCCAACGTCACGGCGAGACCTTTCGAGCTTACCAAGGAGTATTTCGAGGACGTGTATCGCTTGACCAACTCCCCCAGGATCAAGGAGGTGCTTGCGAACTGGGATAGGTATGAGGAACCACAAACCAACGGTACGAGTGAGGTCAACGGTGTAAACGGATCGCACGAGTAAGGAGGGGTGCATGCAATATGGTAGAATGTGAATTTTTTGGCTGGCGTTGGCTTTGTAAAGAAGTTTTGCTACTGGGACGGGAATCTATGTCGCGTCTCGTTAGACCGAGATGGCTTTGTACATTTTAGAAAGAAGAATAGTAGATTCTATTGATAATGCTAAGATTTTTATATTACCTATTTTTTCCCTTCTTGTTTCCACACCTTATCTTGATGGTTGCTGTACCCTACCCCTCTACATCTCCAGCCCCGACTTTTCAAAACTCCAGATAACCAACCGTTTTCGATAAGCCCCAAACAGCCAAGGAGACAGCGTGATTTAGATGAACAAAAAAACCATGTGCAATTTCCGTCTCGTGTAGTTTGAAGACCATACCTGGGCCCTTCTACATGTTCAGAATGCTTCGTACTTTATATGATGTATTTCTGAACGTGAGAAAAAAACCCATTAATTACATCGGAATGCGCGATTCAAATCATGTTTTCGGTCTGTCTGGTTGGATGGTGGTACGCGTTGGTGTTCTTCTCGGATTGTTGGGAATTGTTTATATTTATATCTATACAACTGAGTTGAAGTCGCTTCGCAAAGGGGCTGTCACGTGGGCGCGGTGATTCTACTACTACCGCTCAGTCCATGATTTCATGGACCGAGTAGCTTGTTGGCTAGATTGATGAGTACAAAGAGACAAGTTGAAGAAGTGATATTTATTACAAAAAGATGAGTAGTCGAACCAGGGCCAGGTTACCAGGCTACCCTACGCGAAAATCTCCCAAAAAGGACAAAAAAGAACCCTTCAAGTCATCTGCCTTTATATACAAAGTAGACGACTCATTCCTCATTCGTCTTCAGCCCTTTCAAGATAAAATCCGCACACCTTTCCGCTACCATTACGGCCGGTGCTTGCAAGTGCGCAGAGGTGATCTGTGGGAAGACGCTTGTATCGCAAACCCTCAAGCCATTGACCCCATGCACGCGCAGCTCGTCGTCGACGACCCCTGGGGCGTTGGGATCATCCGCAGGTGCCATGCGACAGCTAGAGGAGTAGTGGTAGATCGTTCTGATCCTGCGGCGAATGAGCTTGTCAAGTTCTTCGGTGCTGCCTTCTTCGATGTCCTTTTCCTGTTTGTCCTCGGGGAAGGCGATATTCCGCAGGAAGGGGAAGCCGGCAGCTTTCATCTCCTCGCCGAGTTTCAGAGAGAGGCGAACGGATGCCCTGGCGACGGCATAGTCCGATGGATCGGAGAGTATCCCGAAGTCGATCTTGGGTCGGTCATGAGGGTTGGATGATGCGAGGCGGACGGTGCCGCGAGATTTGGGCTGTAAGAGGGTTGCGAGGATGGTGAAGATGCCCATCTTGGAATAGAGACGCAAGTACTCTTCCAAGTCATCCATCCCGCTGAAAGCGATGGGTATGAGTTCAATATCGGGGATGGATTTTTCAGGTGACGGATTTTTGCTTGCCTCATCATTCGTGGTAGATTTTTCAGTAGCTTCGGCAACTAATTCTGTTCCATTATTGCGAAGTGACGCAGAACGGACAAAAAGAGATAGAACTTGGATGGGCATGCTTAAAAGTCCGCTCCGGAAAAAAATGTACTTTAAAAACTCCAGGCCTCCTCTAATAACAGGTGCAGAGGCTATCTTAGCGAATGATTCTTTCAGAGGCACTTCCCAAGCTACTGGAATGGCATGGTGATCGGTCTAAGCATCAAGTAGTATGTTAGTAAGTAGTAGCTTTATTTACTAGAATAAGAAGCAATAACATACCAGTTCAGATCCGACACCGGGAAGGTCACGCACAACATCAATACCATGTTCCTCCAAGTGCTCACCCGGTCCGATACCACTATCAATCATGAACGGTTAGAATGTTGTTTCTATTATGCATAGGGAATCGTGGTATCTCGGAGGATATGAGCGAGTTACCTGAGCATCAACACTTGTGGTGAACCAATAGAACCTGCGCAGACAATAACCTCTTTCTTGACTCTGGCGGAGAATGTCTTCTTAATACTCTGATTGGCACATGTAAATATAACTTCCTGAGCACGAGGAGTTTCTTCCTTTTCAGAAAAGACGATGCGAGAGACAATAGCATTAGTACAAATCGTCAAATGCTTCTCTCTTTTGAGTGCAATTTCTCGCGATAAGAATGCGTGGAAAGTTGATACTCGCTGGTTCACTTCATTAACTGTTGAATCAAGGGTGGCGATTGAATCAGCGGGTGCGCTTGGAGAGTTGAGGTCCGAAACACTTGCAAATCCCATAGCTAGAGCACAGTCTGCGAATCTAAAATAGCATTAGGCACTACTGCAGGATGTTTACTCGCCAGTTAAATGAGTACTCACACCCGATACGCCTTGAAGAACCATGTGCTATATGCATAAGTTCTGGTGAGCCATGGGCCTGCCATATAGTCAGTAGTTTATTTGAATTTCCATATAAGAAAGAGTACCTGAGTCTCCACGATAATTCAGTTTGGGCTGATTCAGAGTCTTTTCTCCCTTGATAAAAAAGGGGAGCACCTTTTCATAGCTCCATTCTGGGTGTCCCAAAGCTGCCCAAGCATCGAAATCTGCTGCAGCCCCTCGAGTATATAGCATACTGTTGATCCGGGAACTACCTCCCATTACCTCTCCGCAATAGAACAAGCTTCTACGGTTGTTGCAGTGTTTCATGGGCTCACAATTCCAGCTAGATGTCCCTCCATCAGACTTGAGGATATTTGATGATACAATGGGAATACGGGAGATCCACGTATCATTAGCAATTCCTCGCTCAAGGAGCAGAACAGAGATATCTGGATTTTCACTTAATCGTGATGCCAACGCGCACCCAGCAGTACCACCTACCAAAATGATGTGTGAGCAGATATTTCATGAGCAACCCCAATCGGAGAGCGAGAGCAGGTAGACTTACCTCCAACCACAATGTAATCATATTCACGCTCATTGACATCCTCTGGACTGCGTTCAGGGTACTTGCGACTAAATGGCCACCACATGATCCGGAGCTTTGCAAATTATAGACCGATATCAGAACAGCGCAAAACAGGAGCAAATATAGAGCGACAGAATAACCTTTCTTTGACACGCTTCTAGATATCGTCGAGTGATGGTGTGCTCGCCCGTAATTTGTATTGAATGAAACTTGTTTCCGATTAGAACACCAGAATCTATTTGTACTAATGAGAGCCTTCTTGTTGGTATTTAATGAATGATCTCTTTCTGCCGCTTCAAACGCTCACTCATAGGCCAGTTCGCTTTCCCTGGCTAGCACAAAAAACGCAGGTCAAATCATCAGTCTTTTATTGGTTTAATGGTCTAGCTATCCAATTGTCGTATTTCTATTTTGGTTGTTAAAATTTTATTAGCTAAGATTCAAGCTCGAGTCCTTTCATGGTCTCCTTTTCCCCTCAATACTTGGAGGCAAGGAACAATTACCATTGTTCGCACCGCTACTGCTTTCTCTGTCTTGCTCAATGGCCAGAAAGCTTAAAAGATTTAATCTTAACATGCAATAAATTTTCTAATGATCAGATAAGTGCTTCTGACGCAATATCTAGTTATAGATGTGTAAGTGTGAGGTGGTAGGGACGAATACCAGAAAGTCAAGTGAGCTCGCTAAAATCACGTTTTGGACACTAGTCTTGCTAGCTGTGCTCTGTCGTACAGGACAATCAAGCGCGTCTCCAGCCTCGCTCCAGCTTCGAAATCGCGGTGGATCTCAACAACACTCACTCTGCAGCACTGCTAGCCTCGTCAACTTTAGGTATTTAATTAGCGCATACTATTCAAAATGCCTCCATTCAGAGATGAACACGTTCTCTTGATTGCGCCAGGCTCGCAGACTACACTGGCCCAGCTAGGCTTACCGGAATCACTCACTCCAGCTGCACATAGATTCCCAACTCGCATGTTCCTGGCACCCGATGAAAAGAGTTATGAGCCATATAAGATTAGGACTAGAACCAAGACCATAGCCAATGGCGCGGATACAGAAATGGGAGGGACCGGTGACAAATCTGAGGAAGAAATCGAAGAATTGATCGAATTGCCAGATGATGATGAAGGGGCGATCTACCCTCTAAAAGGTACGTAGCTTTACTCATCTCAAGTCATGTCGCTAATCTTGTAACAGAGGGACGAATTGTGAATATGCCGGCTTTCTTCGCATTTCTCAATCACATCTATGCTACCCTTTCCCCCACCCTCCATACTCCCGTCATGTTGATTGCGCAGCCGGCCTGGACAGCAAAGAACCAAGAGGATATTACTGGCTTCATTTTTGAGAAGTTCAAGACCCCTGCGCTTTGTATCATGGACGCTGCCCTCGCAACTTCATATGCATATGGAGCTGCGAATGCGACAATTGTGGATGTAGGGTTTGAAAAAGTTGACGTTACGGCAATCACTGAATACCAGATCAGTGGCAGAGGTAGCGTCCCAGAATCCGGCGGGGAGGGCATGACAAAACGTCTGCAGAAGCTACTTCAATCGAAGAATTTTACAAGGGACATGGCGGAGCAGTTGAAGAAAAGCCCCATTTGTGAAATACTCTCTCCTGGAACACCAATGCCAGGTAGTGAAGTTACAGAGCCGGAAGTGACCAACCCAGCTGCTGCTGCAACGACAGGAGCATTATCTTCAGGCCCAGACGTGAAAATTACTGAAGCTCCTCGTGAAGTGGAGATTGCCGACGACGAGGAACCATTGGATGACAAAGTGGACGATGATGGTGTCCTTGATGTCGCCAGTATTGTTACTAGTGGAAAGACACAGGAATTTTTGGCAAAGAAGGAAAAGGAAAAGCAAGAGAAGTCGCTCGCACGCAAAGCTGCGAAGGATGCCAGAGAAGCTGCGGAGGCTGCAGCTGCTAAACCTGTTCGACTACCGAATTCCAAACGTCCACGTGCGATATTCCATTATGAGGAGACAATTCAAGAGCCAAGTGCAAAGCGACAAAAGACCCCCGAAGCTGCGCAAGCCATAGAAGAGAGTGCGCCAGTTGCTCCGATTGTTCCAGTTGAAGCGGCGCAACCGGAGGAAACCAATCCTGTAGTAGCTCCCCCCGTTGTCGATGGGGCAGCACCTCCTCCTGTTGATGGCCAAGCCCCACCTGCTGAAGCTCCGGCTCCTGTTGAGGATGAAGCAGCTCGCCGTGAACAAGTAAAAGCAGCACGCAAGGAGGAGAAGCGAAAAGCTCGCGAAGAAGAGCACCCTGATCGTATCAGAACGGACTTTGAGATTGGTTTGGAACGTTTTCAAGCTGCTGAAGATGGCTACCTCGAATCTATCGCCGACACGATCTACAGGACTGTACTCAAGGTTGATGAGATTTCACGCAGGCAAGATGCGTGGGACGGCCTTATCATATGTGGTCAAGGAGCAAAAGTACGAGGATTCAAAGATGCCTTACTCACCACGCTTAGCAACCACTATCTCGTCTCCCCAAGTTCCGCAACCATGTTCATGAGC
>Ga0247737_1001150_pt1 | contig 11346 bp, 12 predicted proteins | sample UWRJL028104C2_FD_180937 | JGI IMG/M metagenome (GOLD analysis project Ga0247737, IMG submission 180937) | Plant litter microbial communities from Arlington Agricultural Research Station in Wisconsin, United States - UWRJ-L028-104C-2 | ecosystem: Environmental > Terrestrial > Plant litter >...
CACTGAAACAGTGGTGCGGGCGCGTGCCGCTGCGGCGTACTTCCAGGAGCAGAACCTAGGCTGATAGCCATGTCTGAGCCCCGCGTCGCCGTCATCATGGGATCCGACTCCGACTGGAATGTGATGAAGGCCGCCGCCGACATGCTCACGAAGTTCGGTGTCGCGTTCGAGGTGGAGGTCGTCTCCGCCCACCGCACCCCCGACAAGATGATCGCGTTCGGCAAGCAGGCTGCGGGTCGTGGCCTGCGGGTGATCATCGCCGGGGCGGGTGGCGCCGCGCACCTGCCCGGAATGGTCGCCTCGGTTACCACTCTCCCCGTCATCGGCGTGCCCGTGCCGTTGGCGAAGCTCGACGGTCTCGACTCGCTGCTGTCCATCGTGCAGATGCCGGGCGGCATCCCGGTGGCGACGGTGGGTATCGGGGGAGCGCAGAACGCCGGTCTTCTCGCGGTGCGGATGCTCGCGGCATCCGACCCCCAGCTCACCGAGTTGCTGCAGGAGTACGCGGACTCGCTCGAGGCGCTGGTGGCGGAGAAGAACACCGCTCTGAAGGCGAGCCTGTGAGCGCAACCGCATCCGTTCGCTTTCCGGGGGCAGCGCCGTCCGCGGTGATGGCCCGGCGCGCGTGGTGGCTGGTCGTGCTCAACCTGCTCATCCCGGGATCGGCGCAACTGCTGGCGGGCAACCGCAAGCTCGGCCGTTTCGCCGTTTCTACGACGTTCTTCCTCTGGGGCCTCGCCATCGTCGCCTTCGTCACCTGGCTCGTGGCCCATGCGGCGATCTACTCGATCGTCACGAGCGTCGTCGGTCTGACCGCCCTGCAGGTGCTGTTCGCGTTCTTCGCGATCCTCTGGACCATCCTCACGCTCGACACGCTTCGCTTGGTGCGTCTGGTGAAGCTCGGACCGGTGGCCGGCGCGCTCATCGCCTTCGTCACCATCGCGGGACTCGTGCTCACGGCGGGCAGCGCCGGGTACGCCGCGGTCTCGACGGGCGCCGCGCGCTCCGCCCTGGTGAAGATCTTCGGCGGAACGGCGATGGCGACGCCGGTGGACGGCCGCTACAACATCCTGCTCCTCGGTGGTGACGCCGGCCCCGATCGCACCGGACTTCGTCCCGACAGCACCTCCGTCGCGAGCGTCGATGCCGAAACCGGCGCGACGACGATCATCGGCATCCCCCGCAACATGGAGCGTGCCACCTTCTCAGCGGGTTCCCCGCTCTGGGGCCCATTCCCCGAGGGCTACAACTGCGGCGACCAGTGCCTGATCGACTACCTGTACACCTACGCCGAGGAGCACCCCGACCTCTACCCGAAGGCGGCCGGGAAGGGCTCGTCTCCCGGCATCGAGGCGATGATGGATGCCGCCAGTGGGGTCACCGGGCTGAAGATCCAGTACTACGCGCTGATCGACATGCAGGGTTTCGCCGACCTGGTGGATTCGGTCGGGGGCGTCACGGTGAACGTACCGGAGCGACTCGCCTACGGGCCGGTCACCGCCAAACAGCCGTACGGCTACTTCGAGGCCGGCGAGCAGCATCTCGATGGCGCGCAGGCCCTCTGGTACGGCCGATCGCGCTACAACGGCTCCGACTACGACCGCATGGAACGTCAGCGCCAGGTGCAGACGGCGATCATCAAACAGGTGCAGCCGTCGATCGTCGTCACCAAGTTCCAGGACATCGCCAAGGCCGGTGCCCAGGTGGTGAAGACGGATGTCCCCTCCGCGGCGATTCCCGGATTCATCACCCTGGCCGAGAAGGGTCGCAAACTCCCCATCGGTCAGCTCGAACTGGTGCCGCCGCGGTTCGACCAGAACGACCCCGACTACGACACGATCCATGCCGCGGTGAAGGCGGCGACCGCTCCGGTCACCGAGTCACCCACGCCGTAGCACGCGCTACAGGTCGGCATGCAGCTGCCAGACCTTCTCAGCCGAGTCCTTCCAGCTGAAGTTCTTCGCCCGGTCGCGACCCTCGTAGCCCATCCGCTCGGCCAGCGCCGGGTCGTTGAGCACGGTTGCGACGGCCTCGGCGAGCCGCTCGGGGTAGGTGGCCTGGTCGGCTCGCGCCACGGCGATTCCAGCCCCCGCAGAGACCTCGAGCAGGGCCGGGTCGTCGGAGTGCACGACCGGTGTGCCGAGACTGAATGCCTCCACCACGGGGAGGCCGAAGCCCTCGGCCAGGCTCGGGTAGACGAAGACGGATGCGCGGTCGAGCGCCACGGCAAGGTCGGCGTCGGCGAGGTACCCCATCGACCGCACGCGTCCCTCCTCGAGGCCCGCCTCCGCGGCGACGGCGGCGATGTCGAGTCCCTGCCAGCCTTCCGGGCCGGCGATCAGCAGGGGGATGTCCGCGAGCTCGGGCTGCTTCATCGCGTTGATGAGGGGGATGATCCCCTTGTGCGTCTGCAACGTGCCCACGCTGAGCAGGTAACGCTCCGGCAGGTCCATCCGCTCCGCCCGCACATCCGGATCGACGGGGAGCGTCAGCTTGGAGCTGACCGCGCCCCCGATCACGCGGATACGCTCGCCGAAATCGAAGATCTCCTGCAGTCCGGCCGCCACCGCGTGCGTGGGAACGACCACGGCATCCGCGTATTTGTGGGCACGCTTGGCCATCGACTTGTACCAGCCGAGACGGCGCGGGGTGAGCGCCTCAGGGTTGGTCCACGGAACGACGTCGTGGACCGTGACGACGACCTGCTCGCCGTGATTGTTGACCCGATCGTGCCGCGCCAGGGGAGCGAACAGCCCGGTGGCGTGTAGCATCCCGGTGCCGGGCAGGCGGGTGAAGCCGTGCTGCCAGGCGAGCTCGAGCTCACGTCGGGCGAGTGTGGTCTTGTGCAGTCCGGCGAGGCCCGGGAGCAGGGTTTCGATCAACTCGTAGTCGGCGTCGGTGGATGCCGACACGATGCCCTCGACGTCACAGCCGAGTGGGGCCGTGCGGATGAGTTCGCGCGTCAACTCCTCGGTGTACCGACCGATGCCGCCGGGGATAGGGGCGACGATCTGATCGACGATCACGCGCAGAGTCGTGGTCATGGTGCTCCTATGTGATTGTCGGCCGATGTCCGATTCCCCAACTGGAGTTTACCCGTGGCCACCAAGGGCATGACGGCTAGTCTGCCCACGCGCCCAGCGTCGAGAGCCACGTGTTGACGCAGAGAATGGCTACGCTTGCGGCCAACCCCGCCCAGTAGAGCCAACGCCAGCGCGGTCGCAGCAGGGAAACGGCGAGCAGGAGAGTGAGCGGAAACAGGGTCAGGGTGTTACGCGCAAGAGAGGTGTAGTTCGCGCTGGTGATCAGCGAGGTAAGGGTCAGCCCGACGAGAATCGCGCTCGGCCATTCGCGCTTCAGCAGCAGGATGAGAAGTCCGACGCAGCACAGAGCGGCGAAGACGACGTCCGTCACGAGCTGGAAGCGTACGTCTGGGGCAGGCTCGGTGGCCGCGGCGACGATCGTGGAGTGGAGTGTGGTCCACGGCCAGCGTGTTACCCGATGCCACCCCTCGGTCTGGGCGTGACTCCACGCCATGATGTCGCCGGTTCGCGCCCAGAGGTAGATCATGTACGCGCCGACGCCGCAGAGCGAAATGGCGGCGAAGGCGACGACGCGGGGGATGATCGCCCTACCGCGTTCGTGCAGCGCGACCGCCAGAAGAACGACGAGAGCCGCCACCAGAAACACGCCGTTGATTCGCGTGAAGCCCGCCAGCGCGGCCATGATCGCGCCGATGACCCACCGGCCGCGTGACACGCCCAGCCAGGCTGCTATTGCGAAGACGAGGTAGAGCGATTCGGAGTAGGAGGCGACGAGGAACACCGAGTATGGCCCGAAGAAGTACAGCACCACCGTCGCCAGCGCGATCCGCCGACCGTACCGGTCTTCGACCAGACGCCAGAAAGCGATGCCGGATGCCGCGGCCGCGATCCCGGCGACAAGACACAGGGCGAAGCGGATGTCTGCCTCCGTCGCACTACCCGGCGCCAGCCGCGCGACTCCCCCTGACAGCACGGGGTACCCCGGAAAGAAGGCGACCCAGGTCGAGGGGGTGCCCTCCGCGAAGTAGCCCGCCCGGGCGATGCCAGCGAAGTACACGCTGTCCCAGTGGAAGAACAGGTCGGCGAACCATCCAGGGCGGCCGAAGAACCGGGGGCCATCGCTGCGCAGGTTCGCGACGACGGCGATCAGGGTGATCAGCAGTCGTGCGGCGAGCCAGGTCAGCGTGGCGCCGAAAACCGGTGCCGCCCAGCGCTCGCGCAGCGACGTCGAGGGCACCTCATCGACCCCTGAGTTGGCAGCCAAGCCGTCGGTGATCGGCGCGCTCGACGGGGTGGTCACGAGGGGAACTTTACGGGGTGATCGCGCCTGCTGCTGCTGCTTCGGTCAGCGCTTCGCGCCAATCGCGCATTGGCGCGAGCCCTGCGGCCGCCCAGGCGTCGTGGCCGAGCACCGAGTAGCTCGGGCGGGGGGCCGGGCGCACGAAGTCCGCGCTGGTGGTCGGTAGCACACGCGCCGGATCGAGACCCGCCTCGGCGAAAATAGCCTGGGCGAAACCGAACCAGGTCGTCTCGCCGCTGTTGGTGCCGTGGTAGATGCCGGCCGGGGCATCCGAATCGAGCAGGCTGACGATCTGCGCGGCGAGGTCGCCTGTCCATGTGGGCTGGCCGCGCTGGTCGTCGACGACCGAGACGGTGTCGCGTCCGGCGGCAAGCTTCACCATGGTCTTGGCGAAGTTGGCGCCACCGGCGCCGTAGAGCCACGCGGTGCGCACGATGTACGTGCCGTCCGGGTGGGCTTCGAGGGCGAGGCGCTCGCCTTCGCCCTTGGTGCGTCCGTAGGCCGAGATCGCGCCGTGGGGGGTATCCTCGGCGTAGGGCGTGGTGGCGCTGCCGTCGAAGACGTAGTCGGTCGACACCGTCACGAGCTTCGCGCCGATCTCGGATGCTGCGATCGCGAGATTCTGCGTGCCGAGAGCGTTCACCGCGTAGGCCGCGTCCTCGTTGGTCTCGGCGTCGTCGACCTTCGTGTACGCGGAGGCGTTGACGATCACGTCATGACCGGCGACCGCCGTACGCACGGCGTCGAGGTAGGTCACGTCGAGTTCCGCGCGACCGAGTGCGGTGACATCGCGGCCCTCGAGCACCTTCTGCAGGTCGTGCCCGAGCTGGCCGTTGGCGCCGGTGATGAGGTAGCGGGTCACAGCGCGGCGCGCTCCTTCAGCGGCTCCCACCACGCGCGGTTGTCGCGGTACCACTGCACGACGTCCGCGAGGCCCTGTTCGAACGGAACCTGCGGCTCGTAGCCGAGCTCGGACTGGATCTTGGAGATGTCCACGCTGTAGCGCAGGTCGTGGCCGAGGCGGTCCTGCACGCGATCGACGTACGACCAGTCTTTGCCGGTGGCCTCGAGCAGCAGTTCGGTGAGCTCCTTGTTGGTGAGCTCGGTGCCGCCACCGATGTTGTAGATCTCGCCGGCCTGACCGCGGGTCAACACCATCGCGATGCCGCGGGTGTGGTCATCCACATGCAGCCAGTCTCGGATGTTATTGCCCTCGCCGTACAGCGGCACGTGCTTGTCGTCGATGAGGTTCGTGACGAACAGCGGGATGACCTTCTCGGGGAAGTGGTACGGGCCGTAGTTGTTCGAGCAGCGCGTGATCGACACGTTGAGGCCGTGGGTGCGGAAGTAGCTTCGCGCGAGCAGGTCGCTGCCCGCCTTCGATGCGGAGTAGGGGGAGTTCGGCTCCAACGGACGGGTCTCGTCCCACGACCCCTCGGCGATCGAGCCGTAGACCTCATCGGTGGAGACGTGCACGAAGCGCTTCAGGTTGGCGCGGAGCGCTGCATCCAGCAGCCGCTGCGTGCCGAGCACGTTGGTCTCGACGAAAATGCCGGAGTCGCGCACCGACCGGTCGACGTGTGACTCGGCGGCGAAGTGCACGACGGCGTCGACGGTCGGCAGCAGCTGGTCGAGCAGCTCAGAATCGCGGATGTCGCCCTTGACGAACGAATACCGCGGCGAGTCCGCGACGGGGGCCAGATTCTCGAGGTTGCCCGAGTAGGTGAGGGCGTCGAGCACGACGACCTCCGCGCCCTCGAGGCCGGGGTAGGCATCCTGAAGCGTGCGGCGCACGAAGTTCGAGCCGATGAAACCGGCACCGCCGGTGACGAGGATTTTCATGGGGAGTGTTGCCTCCTTGGCAAAGTCCTGACGATTCTAATGGTGGCCGGCTCGGCGTTTCAGGAGAGCCGACCGTAGGGAAAGACCGATGCCGAGTACGAACCGGACCGGCCACAGGTACCAGCCGCGGTACTTCTTGCTGAGGAATACGCGAGCGCTGTCGTGGTGCGCCTGGATCATGCGCGCCGACTCTCCCTCTGTGGAATGTGCCCCGCTGTGGATGACTGTTGCGGCTGGCTCGTACACGTTTCGGTAACCGGCCTGGCCGAGGCGATAGCCGAGGTCGACGTCCTCGAAGTACATGAAGTAATCGGTGTCGAACCCGCCGAGCTGCTCGAAGGCCGAGCGCCGTACGAGCACTGCTGCTCCAGAGAGCCAGCCGGCATCGCGTCGCACCGGGGCACTTTCAGATTCCTTCTTATAGGCACGGGTCCACGGGTTGCCCGTCCAGATATTCGCGAACAGGGCGTGGCCGATTCCTAGTCGAAGGGACGGAACCGCACGCGCCGATGGGTACACCTCGTTATCGGTGATGATCGCCGGGCCGACGGATGCGATGGTCGGGTCTGCTAAACCGGTCGCGACGAGCGCATCGATCGCTCCCTCGCCGAGTTCGACGTCGGGATTGCTGATCAGCACCCATTCGATCTCGGGCGGCAGTGCCCGGACGCCGGCGTTCATGCCGTCGCCGTATCCGCGGTTGTTCTCGAGCGGGACATAGGTGGCTTTGTGCGCCTGCGCGAGGTCGCGCACGGACTGATCCGTGGCCTTGTTGTCCACCACCACCGTGATCAGTTGGTGTGACGACGACCGTTCGACCGAACCGAGGAACCCGCTGAGGACATCCCCAGAGCCGTAGCTCACCGTCACTATTCCGATGGCGGTGGGGTGCTGCGCGGAGAGTGCCATCGGGAGGCAATCATACTTCTAAGCTAGATTGTTCGAGATTCACGGGCTGCTCGTGAGCATCGTGGATACGGCGAGGACGAATGAATTACCTGAAGGAAGTATGGGGTTCGCGTGAACTCCTCTTCAACCTGACCTCTCGCGAGGTGCGCGGCAAGTACAAGCGGACCATCTTCGGCCAGCTCTGGTCGCTGGCTAACCCGCTCGCGCTGATGCTGATCTACACGCTCGTCTTCGGTCTTCTCTTCAAGAGCAATCCACTCCCTGGCGATCCCAGCGGGTTGAACGTCTTCGCCCTGTGGCTATTGTGCGGCCTTCTTCCGTGGACGTTCTTTTCCACGGTGGTTAGCGCGGGTGCCGGTTCGCTCGTTGACAATGCCAATCTGATTCAGAAGGTCTCCTTCAGCCGCATCGTGCTCCCGTTCTCCACTGTCGGATCGGCAGCGTACAACTGGGCATTCGAAATGGTCGTGCTGCTGATCGCGATATCTATCGCCGGTGGTTTCGTGCTTCCGTGGCTTCCGCTCATCATCGTCGCGATGGCGATTCTGGCGGTGTTCGCTGCCGGTGTCGGGCTGCTGTTCTCCATAGCGAACGTGTATTTCCGGGATACGCAATATTTGCTGACGATCCTGTTGCAACTCTGGATCTACCTGACGCCGATCATCTATCCGGTCTATCGGGTATCGGACGCGTCTCAGACCATAGGGCCGTTCGCCGGGACGCCAGTCACGCTTCTCGGTCTCTACGAACTGAACCCCATGGTTCACTTCGTCGCGTTGTTCCGGCAACTGATGTACGACAACCGATGGCCGGATCCGGCGGAGTGGCTCATCTGCATTTGCTGGGCCCTCGCCACTCTAGGCGTAGGCATGCTGGTGTTCCGCAGGAACGAAAAAGGATTGGCGGAGGCACTGTGAGCGCGATCGCAGTCGACGTGGATCACGTCACCAAGAGTTTTCGGATGTATCACGAGCGCAACCAGAGCCTGAAGTCGGCAATCATGCGCGGGCGCACCTCGATCCACGAAGACTTCCTCGCCCTTCACGACGTCAGTTTTCAGGTTCCCGCCGGTTCGACTTTCGGGCTGATCGGGAGCAACGGCTCTGGTAAGTCCACGCTTCTCAAATGCCTGGCAAACATCTATTACCCGAACGTCGGCTCCATCACCCACTACGGGAAGATTGCGGCAATGTTGGAGGTCGGTTCTGGCTTTCATGCAGAGCTATCCGGTCGGGAGAATATTTTCCTCAACGGCTCGATCCTCGGCATGTCCAAGAAGGACGTGACCCGCAAGCTTGACGAGATCATCGACTTCTCCGGAGTCGAGCAGTTCATCGATCAGCCGGTGAAGAACTATTCGTCCGGTATGTACGTGCGACTGGGGTTCGCCATCGCGATCAATGTCGACCCTGACATTCTGGTCGTAGATGAGGTCCTCGCGGTGGGTGACGCCGAGTTCCAGGAGAAATGCTTCAAGAAGTTCGAGGACTTCAAGGTGGCCGGTAAGACCGTCATTCTGGTCAGCCATTCGATGGAGACTGTGCAGGCTATGTGCGATCACGCTGCGTGGCTGAACCACGGCCATCTCGAAGCCGTCGGTGAGGCGGAGCCGACGATCAAGGCATACCTCGGCTCGCTCCGTAGCGAGGCGTGAGGGCGAACTCGTGACTGTGCAACGAGTCTCCGTCGCGATCTGCACCCGCAACGGGGAACAGTACATCGGCGAACAACTGCGGAGCATCTTGGCGCAATCTCTGGTGCCGGATGAGATCGTGCTCTCCGACGACGCCTCTACCGACCGTACTCTCGCAAAAGCGCAGGCGGCCTTCGACGAACACCTGAGGTCGAGTCCTTCGTCAACAGTGCAGTTTCGAGTGCTGAACAACGCGCCAGCGCTCGGCGTGACCGCGAATTTCGAACGGGCGATGCTCAGCACCACTGGCGATCTCATCGCGCTCAGCGATCAAGACGATGTCTGGGAGCGTGAACGTTTGGCGCGCATCGTCGAGATCTTCTCGTCGCGTGCGGAGCTGGATCTGCTGCACGGGGACGCCACCCTAGTCGATTCGGTCGGGCTCCCCATCGAGGGCTCCCTGTTCGACGCGCTGGAGGTATCGGCCGAGGACCGGTCGGCAATCCATCGCGGCCACGCTTTTCCGATTCTCATGCGACGTAACGTGGTCACCGGCGCAACGGTGGTGTTGCGTCGGCGCCTACTGTTGCGCGCGGTCCCTTTCCCAGAGGGATGGTTGCACGATGAGTGGGTGGGGATGGTCGCGGCAGCCTCGGGCCAGCTCGACGTGATCGATGAACAGTTGATCCGGTACCGGCAGCATGGCGGTAATCAGATCGGCGCGGTGCGATTGAGCGCCCTGGGCAAAGTGCGGAGGATGCTCGAGCCCGGCAGCGAGAGGACTCGACGTCTGGTCATTCGCGCGACCGCCCTGGCTGATCGATTCAGCCGCGCTCAACCACCGGTACCCGCCGAGTACGTGCTGGCCGCACGCGAGAAGCTCGCCCACGAACGGTTTCGTTCGAGCCTCTCCCGCCGGCGCATCGCGCGGCTTCTTCCGCTGTTCAGGGAGTGGCGCACCGGGCGATACAGCGACTTCGGTCGGGGGATCGCCGACGTGTTCCGCGACGCTCTCCAGCCCCTGAACAGCCTCAGATAGGATCAACCACGTGCAAATCCGAGAACTGACCATTCCCGACTCCTTCGAGATCACCCCGATCCAGCGGGCAGATGACCGAGGTGTCTTCCTTGAGTGGTATCGCCACGACCTGCTTGAAGAGGCGGTGGGCCATTCGCTGACCCTTCGTCAGGCGAACACCTCGGTTTCCAAACGAGGTGTGGTGCGGGGTATCCACTTCGCTGATGTTCCGCTCGGTCAGGCGAAGTATGTAACGGTAACGCACGGAGCGGTCATCGACTACGTGGTGGACATCCGCGTGGGTTCTCCGACCTTCGGACGCTGGGACAGCGTGCGTCTCGACGACGTCGATCGACGGGCGATCTACATCGCGGAAGGACTCGGACACGCCTTCGTCGCGTTGACCGAAGATGCCACCGTGAGTTATCTAGTATCTGACACATACAACGCGGGCAAGGAGCACGGGATCAACCCGCTGGACGAAACCGTGGGGCTGGTCTTTCCCGAGGAAGCGGGGGAGCTGCTGTTGTCCCCCAAAGACACCGAGGCGCCCTCATTGAGCGCCGCCGCCCACTCCGGCCTCCTGCCAACGTGGACGGACCTCCGCGCGTTCTACAATTCTCTCGCTCAGAAGGGCTGACCCATGCGAGGAATCATTCTTGCCGGCGGCTCCGGTACCCGCCTGTGGCCGATCACGCGTGGCATCTCAAAGCAGCTGATGCCGATTTATGACAAGCCGATGATCTACTACCCCTTGTCGACCTTGATGATGGCCGGAATCAACGAAATCCTCATCATCACCACGCCCGAATACAATGCTCAGTTCCGCGCGCTGTTGGGCGACGGCAGCGATCTCGGCATTCGACTCGAATACGCAGTCCAGGAGTCGCCCGACGGGCTGGCGCAGGCCTTCATCATCGGCGAGGAATTCATCGGTAACGAGAGCGTCGCCCTGGTTCTGGGCGACAACATCTTCCACGGTGCTGGTCTCGGAAAGTCGCTCCGCGCGAATGACAGTATCGACGGCGGGCTGATCTTCGCGTACCACGTGTCCAACCCGACGTCGTACGGCGTCGTCGAGTTCGATGCTGACATGATTGCCATCTCAATCGAGGAGAAGCCGATCACACCGAAGAGCAATTATGCGGTGCCCGGTCTCTACTTCTACGACAACTCCGTCGTTAACATCGCGAAGTCCATCAGACCGAGCGCGCGGGGCGAGCTTGAGATTTCAACGGTGAACGAGCGCTACCTCGAGGCGGGAAAGCTCCAGGTCCAGGTGCTGGACCGTGGCGTGGCGTGGTTGGATACCGGCACATTCGAATCGATGATGCAGGCGTCGGAATACGTGCGAGTCATCGAGGACCGCCAGGGGTTTAAAGTGGGGTGCATTGAAGAGATAGCCTGGCGGGCGGGCTGGATCGACGATACCCAGCTGGCGGGAATCGCTTCGTCCTTAGTCAAATCCGGGTATGGGACCTATCTCACCAATCTCTTGGAGCAGAAGTGACCTCCTCAACGACGGAGCAACGAGGAGCTGACAACTCTCACGTAGGCAAGCCGAGAACTGCTCCTGAGAAGAGTGCGGCCGTTTCCCTCT
>Ga0247737_1001151_pt1 | contig 11345 bp, 7 predicted proteins | sample UWRJL028104C2_FD_180937 | JGI IMG/M metagenome (GOLD analysis project Ga0247737, IMG submission 180937) | Plant litter microbial communities from Arlington Agricultural Research Station in Wisconsin, United States - UWRJ-L028-104C-2 | ecosystem: Environmental > Terrestrial > Plant litter >...
TGACGACGCCGGGCCACACAGCGGCCGCAGCACGGGGTCGAAAAAGGGGACGATGAGCACCACGCACGCTCTCGCCACGCAATCGCTCTCGGTCGTGCTGCGCAGTCTGAGCGACCCCGAGCTCATCGCCACCATCCGCGCTCGCGAACTCGTCATCCACGGCAGCGGATCGAACGCCATCCGCGACTTCTTCGACCTGGCCGAGGCCTTCCTGCAGCCGGAGGCCATCCAGCAGACCCTCACCCGGCTCGACCGGGTCACCCTCACGGTGCTGTCGGCGATAGCCACGGGTGCCTCTACTGCACCGGATGTCGCGGCTCGCGTCTCCTCCGTCGGCGGGGCCCCGCTGCCCGAGTCGACCGTGCTCGCGGTTGCGGCCGAGGCCCGCGCCCTGCTGCTCATGGCACCGGCCGTGTCGGACTCAGACAGCCTCACCCTCTACGAGCCGGTCGCCACCCAGCTGCGCGCCTGGCCCAGCTTCGGCCTGCCCGACCTGCAGCGGCTCGCCACCGCTCCCGCACCGGCCGCACTCGAACCGGTGCCCGACGTCGACCAGCGCATCATCGATCGCCTCGCCGCCGAGCGGGCCTTCACCGCCACCTCCGCCGTCACGGAGCTGCTGGCCGAGATCGAGCGCGACCCGGCGCGCGAGCTCGCCAAGGGCGGCGTCGCGCTGCCCGACACCAAGCGGCTGGCCAGCGCCATGTCGATGGACCTCGACTCGGTCGCCACCTTCGTCGAGGTCGCGGAACGCGCCGACCTGCTCGCCCGCGAGTCCGGCTACACGATGATCACCGAGCTCGGGCGTTCGTGGTTGCTGCTGCCGACGAGGGAACGCTGGGGCGTGCTGGCCGCGGCCTGGTATGAGCGGCTGCCCGCGGACATCCGTCGACTGCTCGGTGAGCGCACCCACGCTCTCTGGGGTCAGGGCCTGCGCGGCTACATCGACTGGCTCTACCCGGCCGGCGGCGACTGGATGGATCAGCGCATCGCCACCGGAACCCGCGACGCCGAACTGCTCGGCATCACCGCCAACCAGGCGCCGAGCACGCCCGGCGGGCTGCTGCTCTCCGAGGGCACTGAGCCCGCGGTCGCGGCGATGGGCGCGCTGCTGCCGCCCGAGGTGGCGCAGGTGTACCTGCAGCACGACCTCTCCGTGGTCGCGCCCGGGCCGCTGACCCCCGAGGTGGATGCCCGGCTGCGCGCCATGGCCGACGTGGAGAGTCGCGCGCTCGCCTCCACCTATCGGGTCAGCACCTCCAGCGTGAACCGGGCGATGGCCGCGGGGGAGAGCGAGCAGTCGATGCTCGACTTCCTGCGCTCGGTCTCGCTCACCGGCATCCCGCAGCCGCTCGCGTACCTGCTGCACGAGGCCGCGACGCGATACGGGCAGGTGCGGGTCGGGGCTCTCACCGCCTCGGAGACGGATGCCCGAACCTACGTCTCCTCGGATTCCTCCTCCGGCGGCGACGAACACCTGCTCGGCACCATCGCCGTCGACCAGAACCTGTCTGCGCTGGGCTTCCACCGCTCGGAGGGGCGACTGCTGAGCCGCTTCCCACTCGACGTCGTGTTCTGGTCGCTGAGCGATGCGCGGTACCCGGTCGCGGCCGAGTCGTCGACCGGCGAGATTCTGTCGCTGCGACGTCAGCGCACCGCACGGCCGGTCAGCACCGACACGACCGACCCGCTGGATGCCCTCATCGAACGGCTGCGCATCGGCGGCGCCGCCGAACCGCAGGAGGAGGGCCAGGCCTGGCTGCTGCGGCAGCTCGACATCGCGATCAAGTCGAAGGTCGAACTGACGGTGACCGTACGGATGCCGGATGCCTCCGAGACCTCGTACGTGCTCGAGCCGACCAGCGTGTCGAGCGGGCGGGTGCGGTTTCGCGACCGCAAGTCGGCGATCGAGCGCACCCTGCCGCTGTCGAGCATCGCGTCGCTCGGGCCCGCGACGTAGGGGTACCGCCGGTCGAGTAGCGCGCGAGGAACGAGCACGCGTATCGAGACCCGTCCCACGCCAGGTCGCGGCCCACTCGACCAACGTGTCCGCTGGTCTCGATACGGCTGCTCCTGCGTCGCGGCCCACTCGACCAACGTGTCCGCCGGTCTCGATACGGCTGCTCCTGCGTCGCGGCCTACTCGACCAACGTGTCCGCCGGTCGAGTAGCGCGCGAGGAACGAGCACGCGTATCGAGACCCGTTCGCCCATGAGTATTGACATTCCCGACTTGTGACTGTTCAATCAGTTACATGCCTCGTTCCACCGCAGAAGACCAGCGCCACCGCATCGTCGGCCACGCCGTGGCGGGCTTCTCGCGCGCCGGGTACCACGCCACCCCCGTGGCCGAGATCGCGGAGGCATCGGGCGTCAGCACCGCCTACGTGTTCCGCCTGTTTCCCGGCAAGCTCGGACTCTTTGTTGCCGCCGTCGACGACTGCTACGCCCAGGTCGTCGATGCGCTCGTCGCCGGGGGCGAGTCGTCGACGTCGTCCGACCCCGCAGACATCCTCGAGGCGATGTCGACCGCCTACATCGAGCTCATCCGTGACCGCAATCTCATCGCCCTGCAGGTTCAGGCGCAGGCCGCCTGCGATGTGCAGGAGATCCGCGATGCGGTTCGCCGCGGGCTCGCCTCTATCGTGCGCGCCGTCACCCGCGTCTCGGGCGCCGAGCCCGACGCCGTCCAGCGCTTCATCGCCTACGGGCAGCTCTGCCACCTCATCGTGCAGGCCGACCTTGGCTCGCTCACCGACAGCTGGGCCGAGACGGTGAGCGCCGGCATCCGTCACCCGGATGACGCGGCCGTCACGGCCTGAACCCGCCGCTATCCGGCCGCCTTTTTTTACCCATCGAAGTGACTGACCAATCAGTAACACCAACCACCAGGAGAACATAATGACTTCCACGACAGCCCCGTCCACCATCACCGAGGTCATGCTGCCCGGCATCGTCGAGCCCGATGGGCCGCAGGTGAGATCTGCTCCCCTGCCGACGCCCGGCCCCGGCCAGCTGCTCGTCGCCATGGAGGCGACCGGCATCTCCGCCGCCGAACAGTCGATGCGTCGCGGGCGCTACTTCGGCCAGCCCGCCTTCCCCTTCGTGCCCGGCTACGACCTGGTCGGCACGGTGCTCGCCGTCGGACCGAAAACGGATGCCCGGCTCATCGGCCAGCGCGTGGCAACGATGACGAAGACCGGCGCTTGGGCCACGCACGCCGTCGTCGCCGAGCGGGACAGCATCCTCGTTCCGGCCGGCATCAGCCCGGAGGATGCCGAGACGCTCGTCGTCAACGGCGTGACCGCCTGGCAGATGCTGCACCGCTCGGCGCGGGTCACGGCCGGTGACACGATTCTGCTGTTCGGGGCGAACGGTGGGGTGGGCGGCATCCTGATCCAGCTGGCGCAGCACGCAGGCATCCGGGTGATCGGGGCGGCATCGCCGCGACACCACGACGCACTGCGGGCGGCCGGGGTCGACCCGGTCGACTACAACGATCCCGAACTGGCGGCGCGAGTGCGCGAGCTCGCGCCCGGTGGGGTCGCCGCGGTCTTCGAGAACGTCGGCGGCGAGACGACCGACCTGGCCTGGGGGCTTCTCGCTCCGGGCGGCACACTGGTGTCGTACGCGATCATGACGGCGACCCGCGGCACCGGCAACCTGATGATGCCGTTCGTGAAGGCGATCGGCATGGCGGTGCTGCGCGGCGTGCTGCCGAACGGCAAGCGGGCGACGTTCTACGACCTGTGGTCTGGACACCGCCTGCGCCCGGCGCGCTTCCGCCGCCGACTGGAGGAGGACCTCGGCACCGTCTTCGCGCTGCTCGCGGACGGCACGATCACCGCCAACATCGCGGCGCGCTTCCCGCTGACCGAGATCGCTGCGGCGCTGACCCTTGCCGAGTCGCGCACCCTGAACGGCAAGGTCGTCCTGCTGCCCTAGCCCGCCGAACTGCCCGAGATGGCTGTCGGATCGGCTCGAACGACCGCCATCTTGGGCAGTTCGCCGCGCGGGTCAGCCCGTCGCGCTTCGAAGCGGTGGCTTCCCTGCCGCTCCGGCGCCATTCCTCCCCGACCCAGTTAGAAATGACGGAGATTCTGCACAAACGGTCCCGGATCACAATGTTTTTCAATGGATCGACAGAATCTCCGTCATTTCGCTTGGGGGAAGGGTTTCATTTCCGTGATGTCAGTTCGGGCTGGTGTCAGCGCGAACTGACAACACGAAATCGCGCACCCATGACGGGCGCGGTGCGTGCCCGCCGCCAGATGCGCTGACCAGTCGTTGATTGAGTAGGCCGCGACGAAGGAGCAGTCGTATCGAAATCCATGCTCGGGGGTCTCGGTACGCGTCCTCCTCCGTCGGGCGCTACTCGACCAACGTGCTGAACTCAGGTCTAGGCTTGGCCGGATGACCGGCGTTCCCGAAACCGCCCCCCTGCCCAGCACCGCCGCGCCCATCGGCGGCCCGTTGATCGTGCAGAGCGACCGCACGGTGCTGCTCGAGGTCGCGCATCCGCAGGCCGAAGACGCGCGCCACGACCTCGCCGTCTTCGCCGAGCTGGAGCGGGCGCCCGAGCACATCCACACCTACCGCATCACACGGCTCGGCCTGTGGAACGCCCGCGCCGCCGGACACACCGCAGAGAACATGCTCGAGACGCTGGAGAAGTACAGCAAGTTTCCCGTGCCGCAGTCGGTCAGCATCGACATCGCCGAGACGGTCGGGCGCTATGGCCGCCTGGTGATCGAGCGCGACGACCAGAACACGCTGATTCTGCGGTCGACGGATGCTGCGGTGCTCAACGAAATCGTGCGGGCCAAGCGCATCGCGCCGCTCCTGTTCGTTCCCGAAGACCTGCGGAAGCTGGGCAAGCTGCCCGACCGCTACGAGATCCAGCCCTGGGCGCGCGGCCAGGTGAAGCAGGAGTTGGTCAAGCTGGGCTGGCCTGCGGAGGACCTCGCCGGATATACCCCCGGCACGCCGCATCCGATCTCCCTCGACAACAGCGAGTGGAACCTGCGCCCGTACCAGAACGACGCGGTGGCGAGCTTCTACGACGGTGGATCGGGTGTGGTCGTGCTGCCCTGTGGCGCCGGCAAGACCCTCGTCGGGGCCGGGGCGATGGCGCAGGTGAAGACGACCACCCTGATCCTGGTGACCAATACCGTCTCGGCACGGCAGTGGCGGGCGGAACTGCTCAAGCGCACCACCCTCACCGAGGACGAGGTGGGTGAATACTCGGGCACGGTCAAAGACATCAAGCCGGTGACCATCGCGACGTATCAGATCCTCACCGCCAAGCGGAAGGGCGAGTATGCGCACCTGGCGCTGCTCGACGCGCTCGACTGGGGTCTCGTGATCTACGACGAGGTGCACCTGCTGCCGGCCCCGGTGTTCAAGCTGACCGCCGACCTGCAGGCACGCCGTCGGCTCGGCCTGACCGCGACGCTGGTGCGGGAGGACGGCCGCGAGGGCGACGTGTTCAGCCTGATCGGGCCGAAGCGGTTCGACGCCCCGTGGAAGGAGATCGAGGCCCAGGGCTTCATCTCCCCCGCATCCTGCTACGAGGTGCGCATCGACCTGCCACAGCAGGAGCGACTCGAATATGCGGCCTCCGCCGACGACGAGCGCTACCGCCTGGCCGCCACCGCCCCGGCCAAGCTCGGCGTCGTGAAGGATCTCGTGAAGAAGCACGAGGGCGAGCGCATCCTGATCATCGGGCAGTATCTCGACCAGATCGACATGCTGGCCCAGGCTCTGGATGCGCCCCAGCTCACCGGTTCGACGCCGATCGACGAGCGGGAGCGGTTGTACCAGGCCTTCCGCGAGGGTTCGATCACGGTGCTCGTGGTGTCGAAGGTGGCGAACTTCTCAATCGACCTGCCCGAAGCGACGGTGGCGATTCAGGTCTCCGGCAGCTTCGGCTCGCGCCAGGAGGAGGCCCAGCGCCTCGGCCGGCTGCTGCGCCCGAAGGAGTCCGGGCTGCCCGCCAACTTCTACACGCTGGTCGCCCGCGACACCGTCGACCAGGATTTCGCCCAGAACCGCCAGCGCTTCCTCGCCGAGCAGGGCTACAGCTACACGATCCTCGACAGCGACGCGCTGGACACCGCCGCGTAAGTACGTCGCTGATCGAGCGGCGCGTACACCCGCGCACCCGCGCGAACCGCTTGGCGCCGTGCGCTGCCCTGCTCGCTCTGCCCTGCCGCCCTGCCCTGCCCGCCGCCCTGCCCTGTCGTCCTGCCCTGCCGCGCTGCCCTGCCCTGCCCTGCCGCCGTGCCCTGCCGCCCTAACTCCCACCCCACCGGCCCGAAATGACGGATATTTTGCGGGTTCGGAGAAGAACAGTGCGATCCGGGCCTGTTTCTGCAAAATCTCCGTCATTTCGAACAGGTCAGCCGGCGCGGGTGGCTCTTGTGCAGGAGTTGCTGAACAACAGGGCTGGGAGCAAGCGCTTTGTGCAGGAGTTGCTGAACAACAGGGGGCGCGGGTGTCTGTTGTACAGGAGTTGCTGAACAACAGAGGTGGGAGCGCGCAGCCGCCGCCGCGAGTTGTCACTGATGTACCTTTCGACGGCGAATTGAGGTGCATCTGTGACAACTCGCGGTGGTGGCGACCCACCCCAGCACACCCGAGGCGGCCGCGCCGCGCGAGGTGGTGGCGACCCACGCCAACAGCCGCGCGAGCGCCGCGCCACTCGCGGTCACGCCAACACACGCGAGGCGGCCGCGCCGCGCGAGCGCCGCGCCACTCGCGGTCACGCCAACACACCCGCGCAGGCGCAGAGCCGCCAGACGGCCCAGCGTCAGCGCGCGCGGGTGTACCGCAGCAGCAGCATGTCGTCCGAGCGCAGCACTCCGGCGAGGTGCATCGCGCGCGAGTCGGCGGTCGCGGAGTGCGCGATCCGGCCCGACGGTCCCGCCTCGAGCAGCGGGCTCAGGGTGAGGCACAGCTCGTCGACAACATCCGCGTCGAGCAGCCCGCCGAAGAACGTCGGCCCACCCTCGCAGTGGATGCGTGCCAGCCCCCGCGCGGTCAGCTGCGCCACCATCGACACCGGATCGATCTCGGTCTTTCCGCAGATCAGGATGTCGGCGACCTTCGCGAGCGCGGTGCGGAGCGCGACCGGCGACGCATCGCTGGTCACGATGATCGGCCGCACCGGGGCATCCGTGAAGATCGGGGATGTCGGGTCGAGATCGAGGCGCCCCGTCACGATCGCGAACACCGGCTGCGCCCGCAGACCGTGCGCCAGCCGCCAGGCGACCGACGCGTCGTCGAGCACCATCGGGCCATAGCCCTCCGCCAGCACGGTGCCCGATGCGACGAGCACCACGTCGCACAGGCGGCGCAGGATGCCGAACACCCGGTGGTCGGCGGGGCCGCCAAGCCCCGCAGACAGCCCGTTCGCCGTCGCCGCCCCATCGATCGACGAGATGAAGTTGACCCGCAACCACGGGCTGCGCACCGCGTCGGCCTGGTACGCCGCGGCGATCGCGTCATCACTCAGATCGCTCTCGCGGGCGGGAAGCACTGCATCGATCTGGACCATCGTCACTCCTCAGCTACAACGTTGTGCGACACGAAGGCCGGCGCACGGAACCCGAGAACGGCCTCGGTCATGCGCGCGGCGGCGACCGCCGCGCGCACATCGTGCATGCGGATGATGCGCGCACCCTTCATCATGCAGATGACCGCCGCCGCGATGGAGCCCTCCATACGGTCACCCTGCGCACGGTCGAGCGTCTCGCCGATGAAGTCCTTGTTCGAGACCGCCACGAGGGTCGGCAGTCCGAGCGCCACGATCTCGTCAAGCCGATTGGTGAGTTCGAGCGAGTGGTAGGTGTTCTTGTTCAGGTCGTGTCCGGGGTCCACGACGAGACGCTCCCGGGGGATTCCCGCGGCGGTCGCCTGCGCCACGCGGTGCTCGAGAAAGGCGATGACCTCGGCCGTGACATCCGTGTACTGCGGGTTCGGTGGTTCACTGCGGGGCGGCGCGAGGCTGTGGGTGAGCACGAGGGTCGCGTCGCTGGCCGCGACCACCGGGGCCATGTCGGCATCCCAGAGCCCGCTGGTGTCGTTGATCACAGCGGCGCCGGCCGCGATGCTCTGCCGCGCGACCTCGGCGCTGAAGGTGTCGACCGAGATGACGACATCGGATGCCGCGTGGAGCGCCTCCACGACGGGAACGACCCGATCGAGCTCCTGCTGCAGGCTCACGGCCGGGCCGCGCCCGAAGGGCACACCGCCGACGTCGACCCAGTCCGCGCCGGCCGCGACCGCGGCGAGCGCCCGCTCGACCGCAGCGTCGAGCGCGAGGGTGGAGCCGTGGTCGAAGAAGGAGTCGGGCGTGCGATTGACGATCGCCATGACGGCCACCTGGCGGTCGAAGTCGAAACTCCGAGAGCCGATTCTGCGAGCGGTCATGTGTCGTCCTCTCGGGGTCAGGATCATTGTGCCCTGCTCGACTGAATCGCAGAATTGCCAGATGATTCACGCAGCCCACCCCGCGGGCGCTCACAGGCCACGCACAGTCGACGCGCAGATACTAATGCCATGAGTGACGGCCCCAAGATTCTCATCGTCGATGACGAGCCCAATATCCGCGACCTTCTCACTACGAGCCTGCGCTTCGCCGGCTTCGCGGTTCGAGCAGTCGGCAATGGCGCACAGGCCATTTCAGCAGTGCTCGAGGAGGAGCCAGACCTCATCATCCTCGATGTCATGCTGCCCGACATGAACGGATTCGGTGTCACCAAACGCCTCCGTTCCAGCGGCTACACCTCGCCCATCCTCTTCCTCACGGCGAAGGACGACACCGAAGACAAGATCACCGGTCTCACGGTCGGCGGCGACGACTACGTCACCAAGCCGTTCAGCCTCGACGAGATCGTGGCGCGCATCAAGGCGATCCTGCGTCGCACGATGCAGGACGAGGAGGACGCGATCATCCGCGCCGGCGAACTGACCATGGATCAGGACACCCACGAGGTGACCATCGGCGACGAGCAGATCGAGCTCTCCCCCACCGAGTTCAAGCTGCTGCGCTACCTCATGCTCAACCCGAACCGGGTGCTGTCGAAGGCACAGATCCTCGACCACGTCTGGGAGTACGACTTCAACGGCGACGCCGGCATCGTGGAGAGCTACATCTCCTACCTGCGGCGCAAGCTCGACCAGTTCTCCGAGGAGCCGGTCATCCAGACCAAGCGCGGTTTCGGCTACATGCTCAAGGCCGCTCGGGCCTGATCTCCAGGGCCACGGGACGGGTCAGCGGATGTCCGGCTCGGTCCCGGCAATCCACCAGACTCCGGACGTTAGCCTGACCTTCTGATGGAAGACCAAGTCACCAGTTGGTGGAGCACCATTTCGCTCCGCACGAAGATCACCGGCGTCACGGTGCTGTTGGTGACGCTCGGGCTCATCGTGGCCGGCTTCGGCACCATGACAGTGCTCAAGGTCTACCTCAACGAGCAGCTCGACAAGAGCCTGCAGCAGGCCGCCCAGGGTGTCACCTCGTTCACCCCGACCAGCGCGTCCACCTGCAGCCAGAGCACCGCACCGAGCCCGTACTACTTCGCGGTGCTCGACATCGACGGCGACGTGCTGTGCCACAACATGGCCGGCGAAGATCAGCCCGACCTCGACCGTGCCGGGCTCTCGCTGCCCCAGGTGCTCTCCATGGAGGGCAAGCCGTTCACGGTGTGGAACCAGGATCACACCAGCCAGTGGCGCGTGGTGGCGATGTCGAACAACATCAAGAACTCGGCGACGGTGGTCAACTACGTGGTCGGTGTCAGCCTGGATTCCACGCAGGGCGTGATCAACCAGTTCATCGGCATCTTCCTGGGCTTCGGACTCTCCATCGTCGTTCTGGGTGCCGCTCTCACCAGGCTGCTGGTGACATCCACTTTCGCCCCGCTGCGCGAGGTGGAGGCGACCGCCGCCGCCATCGCCGACGGCGACTTCAGCCAGCGGCTGCCCGGCGCGACCCCGAACACCGAGGTCGGCCGACTCAACCGCTCGCTCAACACCATGCTCGGTCGCATCGATCGCGCCTTCGCCGACCGCGCTCGCACCATCGGCCAGATGCGCCGCTTCGTCGGCGACGCCAGCCACGAGTTGCGCACCCCGCTGGTGTCGGTGCGCGGTTACGCCGAGCTGTACCGGATGGGCGCGCTGCAGACACCCGAGGCTGTCGCGCAGGCGATGGAGCGCATCGAGAAGGAAGCCATCCGCATGGGTGAGCTCGTGCAAGACCTGCTCGAGCTCGCGCGCATCGACGAGGCGAAACCGCCGCAGCTGACCCCGGTCGACCTGCTCCCGATCGCCCGTGACGCGGCCCTCGACGCCATGGCCTCCGCCCCGAGCCGGGTGGTGACCGTCGTCGTGAGCCAGGCCGAGCTCGTGCCAGCGCCAGAGTCGGGGGCCGAGTCCGGGCCCATCGACGAACCCGCTCCGACGACGGATGCCGCCGCGCGTCCCGTGACGACCCTCACCGGCCCGATCGCCTTCGCCGGTCGCCTGGTGCGCCGTGGGCGTCGAACGCCCACCCCCGGCAAGGGCATCGCCATCCCGGTCGAGGCGACGACGCCGCTGCCGCGCACCGACGTGCATGCGGTCGTGTTGGCGGAGGAGAACAAGATCCGCCAGGTGGTGACCAACCTCATGGGCAACGCGATGCGGTTCACCCCGGACGACAGTCCGATCGAGATCGCCGTGAGCGTGGATCAGGCACGCCGCCTTGCGATCCTCGACGTGGTGGATCATGGCGACGGCATCCCGCCGCAGATCCGCGAGAAGATCTTCGAGCGGTTCTGGCGTGCCGACACCTCGCGCACCCGCGAGACCGGTGGCAGCGGCCTCGGCCTGGCCATCGTGTCGGGCATCGTGGCGAACCACCACGGACATGTCTCGGCGCTCGAGACCCCCGGAGGCGGCGCGACTTTCCGGGTCGAGCTTCCCCTCCTCCCCGAGGACTACACGCCGCCCGTCGTCCCCAACACCGACTGATTGTCCGCGCCGGCATCGGCGGCACCCCTACCGTTGCTCCCGACCCGGGCGACGGCTCCGGGCAGGACTCGGAGGGCATCATGACCAGGTATCAGGTCGACAGTGAGGCGGTCATCGCCGCGACATCGAGCGCGCGGGCATCCGTCGGTCGAATCCAGGCAGAGGTGGGGACGCTGCACAGTCAGCTCACCTCGCTGGAGGGCTCGTGGTCGGGGCAAGCGGCCTCGGCATTCCAGGCGATCGTCACCGACTGGCGCGCCACGCAGCAGCGGGTGGAGGAGAGCCTCGCGGGCATCAGCCACGCGCTCGGGCAGGCGGGGCAGCAGTA
>Ga0247737_1001154_pt1 | contig 11336 bp, 6 predicted proteins | sample UWRJL028104C2_FD_180937 | JGI IMG/M metagenome (GOLD analysis project Ga0247737, IMG submission 180937) | Plant litter microbial communities from Arlington Agricultural Research Station in Wisconsin, United States - UWRJ-L028-104C-2 | ecosystem: Environmental > Terrestrial > Plant litter >...
TTTTTGTAGCCTTGTCGATCCATAGGATAATCACTGCGGGGTATTTTCCAGCGGCAAATGTGTTGGCTGCGAGCCGCTAGTTGTAAGGCTTCTGAAGCGCCCGGAAGAAATTTGTGAAGTTGGTCGGACATGCGTTGGCTATAAATTAATTCTTTAGAAATTGCTTTCCCATGAATGATTTCAGTGTTTGGGTCTTGCGCGTTAACTGCATCAAAAGCGGCTAGCGTTTGTTCGAGTCGATTCATAATTGGTCTTGGCCTAAGGCAATGTTGCGGAATGTATTGATATGCACAATGTTAATTTTATTGGTATTAATAACATTATTCTTTTGCAATTGAGTATTAATTTACGATGTCGTGGGATTGTTACAGCTTTGACTCCTAGGGTAAATACTTCGCTTCTATCAACAGTGTTTGACATGTGTTCAAGTGATAATCACAGATATGGCCATCATCTGATAAAAAGCCTGATTTAGACGCTGCTTCCGCTTGGCTAATTCCAAATGCAAGAAATTAAACCTTTACATACTTGGAGGAGGGGCATATAGTTCCTGCGCTGGCCAAATTGCAGCGTGAATTTAAGCTCTTAGGCTGGATTCACAATTATTTATGTTATGTCACATCCGTTGTTCTAGCAGTGAATCTATTAGTAACTCGATGCTTCTTCATAAGTAACACCGATCTGTCAGCAACACATTTTTATCATTAAAGATCATCGAGGTTTAACATGGCTAGAAGCACTGGCACAGTAAAATGGTTCAACGAGTCAAAAGGTTTTGGTTTCATCGCTAGCGAAGCTGGCCAAGACGTTTTTGTACACTACAGCGCAATCAGCGGTTCAGGTTTCAAAACCTTGGCTGAAGGTCAACGCGTAGAGTTTGATGTCAAGCCAGGCCAAAAAGGCCCACAAGCTGAAAACGTAACTGGTCTGTAATTTTTACGAATTCAGTTAGAAAAAAGCCGCACTTGTGCGGCTTTTTTTATGTTTCAAACTCCTAACAATTTTGCAAGATAAAAACGGATTCATAAAAAAGCCCGCTATTGCGGGCGTTTCATTTAGATTGGAAATCCGTTTAATAAACGTAGACGGCACCGGCTGCTACAGAGGAGTTGTCATTCCCATTTCCATTAATACCTACCGCATTACTTGATTCTCTATGTGCACCAATCGCAAGGATATCGCCGGTGAAGTCTAATGATAAAGCCCGGCTAAACCTATCGTCAGCGTGGTTTTTCGGTGCTTTGACATAGCTTTGTTGTGCCCAGATAGATGCTGAACGTTTAAACACATAGGCTGCGCCGGAGTTTGGTGATGATGTATCTAACTGATCTCCATTTATTCCCGATGCCAAACTTGCCTCCAAATAGGAGCCCACCGCCAGAACGTCCCCATTACCCGAGAGTGAAAGGCTGTAACCGAACTGATTTGCGGTTTTTGGGTTTGACGCTTTTAGGTAGCCTTCTTGAATCCAGGTATTAGTTTCGTCGGAAAATTGATAGATATAAGCTGCACCTGACGCGTAAGATGATTTTTCACGAGTAGTGCTGACCTTGGGGATTATATAAGAGTAGCCATTACTCGTAACTCGTAGTTCGGCTTCGTAGGTATAATTGGTTGGAGAACCAGTGGTTCCTGTAGCCAAGCTCCAGTCTCCAGGTGTACCTACTGCCAGTGTTTTTCCATCATCCGAAAGTGAGACGGAGTAACCAAATTGCTGATTCCAACCCTGGTTTGCCGGGATTATTTTGCTACTTTCCTGCCATAAGTCGCCAGTACGTTTGAACACATAGACAGCACCTGAGTTAAGTTCAGCTCCATAATCATTCCCACTTACATTTACAACAACAAACGCTTTGGTCGAGCTTGAGCTGGAATCAGTCACTATTACCTCAGCTGCAACTGCTCCAACTGCTAAGGTATCACCATCGTAAGACAGCTCAATGCTGGCCCCGAATCTGTCTTCGGCGTATGCATCAGATGCTTTGATATGAGCTTCTTCCACCCACCCTGATTCTGTTTCCCTAAAGATATAGACTGCTCCAGAATTAGAGCCACCTAGTACATTTGAAATACTGCTGCTAGACGAAGTGATGCTTGAGCTGCTCGAAGAGCTATGTGACGAGCTGCTTACACTTGGGGTGCTTAATAGATTCGCATAATCGAAACACACGGTGCTCGATGCGCTGCTTGAGGCCATTTGGACTCCAGCCTGTTCATAGGGGTCAATTTCACTGCCGACGGCAAGGGTTTTTCCATCGCCTGATAGTGCGATATGTGTGCCGAATCCCAGCGTAACTCCGGAGAGGACATAACGAAGCGTGTCAGTAGGTTTAACGTAGGCCGCTTGAGACCAAGTAGCGCCACTACGTTTGAATATGTAAATGGCTCCCACGTTATAATTAATGTGTTTAGATGAAACAATGTAATTTGCCTGATTACAGTTGATACCGTACGAAGGGCTGTCTTCGTTAATTGCAGAGACCGCAAGAGTGCTGCCATCGTCACTTAAGGATATCTGAAAACCAAATCTGTCGTTAGGTAGGGTTTCCAATACATTTGCGCTAGGTTGTTCAGTATTAGATGCTTTCAAATACGCTTCTTGAACCCAATTGCCATCAACTTTCACAAATACGTAGACTGCTCCCGAGGTTGGGCTAGCATTGCTGGTTGAATCATTATTCACACCGATAGCGTTGCTCGCCTCAGCCGGAGCGCCAACAGCGAGAGTTTTACCATCACCTGACAAAGCTATGCTCCAGCCGAACCAATCGTCTGCATCAGTATTAGATGCTTTTATATAAGTGATCGCCGAGAGCATAGCGCTATCAACAATTACTTCTGATGAGTCAGTACAAACATCGGCAGCTGTGCATGCTTGCACTTTATAGCGGCTATTGACCCAGTCGGTCAGATGAACCGCTACCGGGTCACTAATTGTGTTGGCGGTAAAATCTGACCCTACTTGCGCATAAGCACTATTGGCATCTGCCTTTTTAAACAACTTATAGTAGGTTGCGTCTGGCGCGGCAGTCCAATCGAAGTTAAGTGTTTTAGTACGACTGGCAGATACTCTTACATTTGGCCAGGTACCATTCAAAGGAGGTGTTACTGGTGTTGAGCTGAAGGTATGAGAGCTGGCGGAGCTGCTTGAAGAGCTACTTCCAGTAGAGCTTTTACCGCCACCACCACCGCAGGCGGTCAGCAATAAATTTAAACCCATAAAAGTTAATAAAAGGGTGGTTTGTTTCAGTAAACGCGGGATTCTAACGGTATTCATTCAGCCATTTTCCTGATATTCCAATGTAGCCGGCGATTCTGTGTGGCCCGGCGCCCAGTGTCAATCTAAACCCTTCAATATCTTAATGCTTGCGCAATTGCGATGGGCTAATGGAGGACGGGTTTAGGACAGTCGACTTTAGGAGAGGTTCATTCTTAAAAATTCAAGGGCAAAGTGGGATAAATGCATTGTCAGTTTTTTAAATTTTCACTTCATTGACTAACTGCACGCTTATTATTTATCAATAATTTCAAACAGGGCACTGATCCGGCATTCAAATAGTAAAATGCCACACTCAATTTATAGCATCCTCAAAACTGAAACTTTTACTAAATTGTGAAAAGGTTTACCGCATGCGTCAAATCGATTTAATAAAATTCTACGGCAAGCTGAGATGTGAGTGAATTTACTAACCATTAAGAATAAAAATCAATATAGGTGGTTTTTAATCAATAATTTTATGCGCTATTTATTTTTACATTTAAGAATAAATAGCGCATAAAATCCGTTAGTAACTTGCTTCCGAAATTTCAACCCATGCGCTTTTAGTTTCCCCTGCAAGCAAATTCCATTTTTCGTCGAGCACCGCACCGCGCTCAACGCAAACGTAACCTTGTTCATTGCCTGCGCCAACATCAGGCATTTTGGCGGCATTTTCCGCTCCAGGATTCCATACCACAACACTCGGGCAATTGTGGTGTTTAATGTCGATATTAGGCACGCCAACAATTTCAAGAGTATTTTCAATATCGGGAAATACACGGTCCACTTCGCCGGGAAAGTCAACGTCACCTTGCTGAATTTTTGCAGCATGGTTTTCTAAATTATTCAAATAAGTTCTACCCGCTAAACCTTTTACCAAAACTTTTTCGAGCGAGCTGACTGGGTGATAACTATGCAGAACCCAGCTGCAATCAAAACTTTTTGTATCAAAATTGCTAACTTTAATTTCCAGCTTTATTTTATCGCCCAAGGTCATGATTAGCTGCGCTGAAAAATTAAAATCAAATAATTCATTTGCAGGACTTGTAAAATTAAATATAAGTTCGGCGTCGTCGTTGGTTAATAATATGGCGTTTGTTAATTGCCAATCGCGGTTTCGCGCGAATCCATGCTTGGGTTTTGCCGGGTCTATATTGGGGCCAAACCAAGGTAAGCACACTGGCACACCACCACGTAATGCTACGCCAGGCGTGAAATTGCAATTAGGGCTAACCCACAGTAATGGTTCTCCGCTGCTGGTTTTAAAAGTCAGTAAGTGTGCGCCCTGAACTGCAATTAAAGCGTCACATTTTGCGGTGGTTAACTTAATCACAGGCAGTCCGCTTCCCTTACTCCCGGAAAACGCTTGCTGGCTTGTTGTTAGTTGTAAAAAATCACAGCGATTTATAATGTTGAGGAGTTCATTTTGATTGTCTGAAGCAAAAGGGGCTGAAGTCATAAGAGGTAAACCGTGGCAGCGTTAGGATAAGAGGATTCTAAACAAATAGTTCTACATAATCAGCTGCTAAATAATGATATTTTTTGGCCTTGCTGCGTTAAAGGCAGTATCATGCACGCCCATTTTTGATGACAAATTCTATAGGTAAGTTGAGTGAGTAAATCGCAAGTTGGAAGTCAGGCTTTTACGATCGGGCAGCGTTGGATTAGCGAAGCTGAAGCTGAATTAGGTTTGGGAATAGTACTGGATATTGTCAATCGTCGCTTAACACTCAGTTTTCCTGCAGCCGGTGAGCGGCGCACCTATGCGATGGAAAATGCGCCAGTAAGTCGTGTGGTATATCAGGTGGGAGAAAAAGTACGCCATCAAGATGGCACCAGCATGAAAATCACCCGTGTAATTGAGCAGCAAGGTTGTTTGTTGTATCACGGTTTAATTTTCGACAAGGATAAAAACTTAACGAAAGAAGAATTGGCGATCCCTGAATTTGAATTGGATAGTTTTGTACAATTTAGCACGCCGCGCGACCGATTATTCGCAGGCCAAATCGATAAGCACACTCATTTCACATTGCGTTACAAAACACTGAATTATTTGAATCAACATCGTCAATCAAACATTTTTGGTTTGGCAGGGCCGCGTGTGCAATTGTTGCCGCATCAACTTTATATTGCAAATGAAGTTGCGCAACGCCACGCGCCACGGGTTTTATTAGCTGATGAAGTAGGTTTAGGTAAAACGATTGAAGCGGGTTTGATTCTGCATCAACAATTAATCAGTGGCCGTGTGAGTCGCGCTTTGATTGTTGTGCCTAATAGTCTGCAGCACCAATGGTTGGTGGAAATGCTACGTCGTTTTAATTTGGCATTTACTTTATTGGATGAGCAGCGTTGTCTAGCCCTTGAGGGTTTGGATGGTGTTGAAGAAGTCGTTGATTTTGTAGACGACTTCGAGGATGAATTTGAACAAAATCCAACAAGCGATAATCCATTTGAATCAGCACAATTAATTTTGTGTTCATTGGATTTTTTAACAAAAAATCCTAGCCGTTACGCACAAGCTTTGAAAGCAAGTTGGGACTTACTCCTGGTGGATGAAGCTCATCATTTACAATGGAGCGAAAAAAATATCAGTAGTGCTTATCAATGCATTGAAGGTTTGGCGAAAGTTGCAAAAGGGTTATTGTTATTAACAGCGACGCCAGAACAATTAGGTTTAGAAAGTCATTTTGCGCGTTTGCGTTTACTTGATCCTGATCGTTATTTTGATCTGGAAAAATTTATTGCAGAACAAAAATCCTATCAGCCATTAAATGATTTGGTGCAAGCGCTTCTTGCGGCACATGTAGAAGAAGCTAAAGCAATACCGCTACATTTGGTCGAGCAATTAACGCATTATCTACCAGCAGAAACGATTAAAGAATTAACTACATTCGCAGAACAAACCAGTTTGGGTCAAGCGGCCGATAAAACTATCAGCTATTTGCTAGACAGGCATGGTACCGGCCGTGTTTTATTTCGAAATACTCGCAACTCTGTAGCAGGTTTTCCTGAACGCAAGTTACATCAACATGCGTTAACCGTAAGTGAGGAGCATTTAGCGCAAATTCGAGCGCTACCTTTGGAAAATCAACTTCGTGTAGAAAACTATTGGCAAGATCAAGAGAATGATTGGTGGCTAGACGACCCGAGGGTGACGTGGCTGAGTGACTGGCTCAAACAAAATCGTCGTAAAAAAGTACTGGTAATTTGCGCAAATGCGGACACCGCTCAAACCTTGGAAGATTATCTGCGTTTGCGTAAGGGTTTGCTAACTACAGTATTTCATGAAGGCTTAAATTTAATTGAGCGTGATCGTGCGGCTGCATATTTTGCGGATATGGAAGAGGGCGCACAAGTTTTGATTTGTTCAGAGATTGGTAGCGAAGGTCGTAACTTTCAATTCGCACAAGATTTAGTATTGTTTGATTTACCGCTGAATCCAGATTTATTGGAACAACGAATTGGTCGTTTAGATCGCATTGGTCAAACTGCCACAGTAAATATTCATACTCCTTTCTATGTTAGTAGCGCGCAGGAAAAATTAATTAGTTGGTACCACAAAGGTTTAAATGCATTTGAAAAAACTTGTGCAATTGGCCAAAACGTTTATATCCGCTATGTAGATGATTTACTTCCCGCGCTGATCGCCGATAGCGAAGATGATTTCGAAAAGCTGTTAACAAACACACAAGCATACGCTGCAGATTTGGTTGCACAATTGCAAAAAGGGCGCGATCGTTTGTTGGAGTTAAATTCTTGCAAGCCCGCACAAGCGGCCGAGTTAGTAAACGCGCTTGCTGCAAAAGATGAAGATAAAAACTTAATTAATTACCTTGATGCAGTATTTGATGCATTTGGAATTGATTCAGAAAAGCACAGCGAACATAGTTTGGTCATTCATCCAAGCGATCATATGCGCATTGAACAATTTCCAGGATTACCCGAATCAGGTTTAACTATCACTTATCAGCGCCAACAAGCTCTGTCCCGTGAAGATATGCAGTTTGTGACCTGGGAGCATCCTTTGGTCCGCGGTGCGCAAGAGCTTATTGCACTTACTGAATTTGGTAACACAGCATTCTGCACATTGAAGTTACCGCCTTTAAAACCGGGTAACTTGATGCTTGAAGCATTATATATTTTACATTGTCCGGCGCCTGCCGAGCTGCAACTATTTCGTCACATGCCGCAATCATTGTTGCGTGTACTTTTGGATCATAATGGTAAAGATTTAAACTCAGTATTGAGTATTGATCAACTCGGTAAATTGTTACAAAAAATCCCTCGGAATAACGCACAAGAATTGGTTCGCCACGCACGCCCAACCTTGGTAGACATGTTGCAAAAAGCAGAAGACAAAGCCAAGCCACAACAAGCAAGTTTAATTGCAGCGGCGCAACAAAAAGTTAGCGAAGAATTAAATGCAGAACTGGATCGTATGAGAGCGCTTGCAAAAGTAAATCCGAATGTACGCCAATCAGAAATTGATTATTTACAAGAACGTTTGGAAGCAAGTCGGCGGTATTTATCACAAGCAAAATTACGTCTGGATTCATTGCGAGTGATAATGACGATTTAATAATTTGACGATTCCCATAAAATCTAATTTTTTTGAGACTTTCTATGTATATATTCTCCGTAAACGCCAAAGCAAAAAAAGCACGCGATGGCGTCCAGGAAGGACAGATCGTTCCTTTTATTGTTTATATAAACTTCATTGATTTATTCGGCGCAGAACAATTATGCAAAGTTTATTTAATACGCGCAGGCTTTACCGAAATTGATATTGAAAAAAGAAAACTTGTGCCGAGCACTTTGACTAGTGATCCGCGAGTTGTAACTGCTGATAAGGCAATGGCCGAAGCGATTAAAAGTGGGTATATGATTCAGATGTTTGATGAGTAACTAACCTTCTTTTGAGTGCAAGAAATGTTATGTACTTTAGAAATGATCACTTAGACAGTGAAAAAAGTGAGGGGATTGATTTAAAAGATTAAAATGAGTCATTGAGAGTTGATTTTTTCCACCACGAGTCTCGAAACAATATGTACATAAGGCCAGCACTAGCTGGCCTTATCTATTATTTAGTTATTTGTTTTTGTAAACGTGACTAGAATATTGCAATCGCCTGTAAGAGTAGAAACATTATAGTTATCCCCGTCAAGAACACCGCCGCATCCTTCAACAGACTCCAATCTGTATGTGTCGAAAGGCACTAATTGGAAAGAAAGAGGCTTATTTCTTGGATATAGATTGGTGCCTACAGCAGACCTGTACATCGCGTTCTGAGTGTAGAAAACGTTTCCACCTATGGTTCCCTCAGAAGATGGGCTTGAAATTCTTATCTCGAAACCGCGAGTGAGTGTAAGCAGATTAGCTAAATCACAACTTGAGAATATCGCGTATTCACAAACGTCAATAGTTTGAGAGTTAGAAGAAATCAGCTGCAAAATTTTTCCACTCGAAGGCTCATACAGCGTGTCAGCAGATACCTTTTTGTAATTTATATTCACCATATTGCTATCTGTATAAAGACTCAAAGTTTGAGTACCATAAAAACCCCAGATAATGTCGCTAACCAAATCCTGGAACACTGGCTCTGTCCAAGAGGCCCATAGTACGTTTCCAGTGAAGGTCGTGTCTTTTGTAACAATTTCTATGTTGCAATACATAGGGGTAAAGTTCTCACTTTCGTTGCCTTGACACAATTGAATGTAATATCTTCCATCATAAACGGCTAGAAGGTCACGTTGCATACGCCATGTACCGTCGGATAAGGCTGTTTGCTTGGTATCATCTAAAGCCGACCAGCTACCTCGCGAGTCGGGCTCAAAACTGTCTCTCCACTTTCCACTGCTATAGACATCATAGAATGAACTTTCAACACCTTTTGGAAATGCGGTCCACCGGCCAACCCAGTCTTGATTGGTCATTTTAACTGTCTGGCGTTTCACCATAGGCCTTTTCAACAAGGCACTATATTGATTTGTATTTTGAGCAAGTTTGGTTACGACGAAGCCGCTTTCCGTTGGATAATTTAACCAGATATCAATAGCGCTATTATCAAGGGATAAGTGGCCGTTCTCGATCCTCCAATCAACAGATCGCTCTTGCTTTGTTAACAAGTCGGTTTGACTGGCTGTACCGTTCGAATTAAAAATGTATTTAAAGTTGTCCAGATACCATTCATATCCTTCGACGTCTTTACTAGTAGGTTTGAGAAACTCTGCAGCGTTCCACATGGTTGCATATTGGATTTGGTTGGCGTAGTCGTAGACTGCATATCCATAGCTATCTTTTAAAGCGGCCTCAATTGTCATCTTCACACTTGTACTCACTTCGTTATCAGAAATGATTGTTAATAATATTGACGACAATGTTAGGTTGCAGGGTGGGCTTTCAGAATACTCGCATGGGACATAAACGTTTGTCTGATTAGGATCGAGATAACCGGAAATTTTTCCATAGTTGACAGGGTTTGAAAACCCTATTTTTATTGACTTGTCTTTTTTTATCCAAGTAATCGGTGCATCTACATAACTAACGCTGTTGGTTGAGCCAAAGGTTTGCAGTTGTGTCGACGGCGTAGATCCTGACTGAAATCGTCCAGTTCCGTCGTTATTGAGTTCAATGAGGTAGATAACGTTTTTTGAATGAACTAAGTATTTACGTTCTATAACTCTATACGGACTTTTTGTTTGGTTTGCATCTTGCTCAATGCTTTCTCTCGAATCATCAAATTGTGAAGGCGTGCTTAGCTTCAATATATTTATATAGGCTGTGGACGTATTTTCATTTAACAGGAAGTCGAGTGTTGTAGACGTGTTTTTGGGTAAATTGAAGCGTACGTCAGTTAAGAGTGTATTTAATATTGTAGCCATCTCTGCCCGGCGCTCGTAAGAAACTTCAACCAGTGCCCATTTACGTTCGTCATCGTTGTTTATTTTACGCTTGCTCTCATTAACAAGAACGAACTCTGCTGTGGTAAGAGCACTTATATTTACACCAAAATACTCGCTGACATTTAAAACTCCATCATCACCAGCAAATGTTTTCAGTTTATTTATTGAAGGGAAAAGCGCGGCGAATTTCACCCATTTATTACTATTCACTCCAGTCACTTGAGCAGTAAGAGGTGTAGCTAAGTTTTCGGGTAGCACATTTAGTTCAATACTATATTGTTTTTGATCGTTTGCTTTAGCAGTAAAATGCTGAGTTCCAACAGAAAACTCTATGTCTGCATTTGCAAGTGCATCTGCAACAACTAAACCTGTAATAGTGAGTTTGGCTGAAGATTGCACTGAGCTTGAAGAAGAGCTAATGGGGGATGGAGCGCTTGAAGTCGGAGATGAAGTACTAAATGCTATTGAGTTGGTTGACGTACTAACAGGTTTTGAACTGCCGCCTCCACCTCCGCAACTTTGTAATAAGACTACGGCGAACATCCATAGAAAATTTGAGCACAACAAAAGTTTTTTTCACGCATATCCAATTGTCCTAAAAATAATAAATATTTGTGTAGCAAAGGTAGAGATTTGAGTCAAAGGCCGGTACTTTTTTTTAAAGATACAGTGGCGCTATTGGATAACGGAAAAGGCTATCAACGGTGGAAGTTCAGGTGGGCAAAAACTTTATGTTGTTATCCGAATGCTTCCCTTCAGTAGCGGTACAAATTGTAAGCATTTATGTGCCATAAATCAATGTAGTCTTCAGCCCAATTTCGGGTCCACTAGGTTTTTCACTACCCTTGTCAGTTATTTAAAATTCTTGTCAACTGTGAGTACGTTAGATTTTGTCATTTCGAATTCAAGTATCTTTAGAGCGCCTCTGTTAAGAACTTTTACGTAAGCTATTAGTCTATCCCGCAGTAATTATTTTGTTTGGGAAGGGAATTTATGGTGGCTTATCATTATGTTGGAAATATTCGCTCAAAACGTATTTCATTTTTCGCGATTGCTATTACTGCGATAATTCATTTTGCTGTAGTGTTAATTTTTATTTTCGAAAATAAGAAAAATTATGTATCTGTCGAGCCACAATATTTTTTGCAGGTTATTAAGTTGAGGGCTGAAGAGCC
>Ga0247737_1001155_pt1 | contig 11334 bp, 10 predicted proteins | sample UWRJL028104C2_FD_180937 | JGI IMG/M metagenome (GOLD analysis project Ga0247737, IMG submission 180937) | Plant litter microbial communities from Arlington Agricultural Research Station in Wisconsin, United States - UWRJ-L028-104C-2 | ecosystem: Environmental > Terrestrial > Plant litter >...
GGGTGAGCGATTAATCACTCTGACCCCTTTTATTGCTGCCGACCCCATGCCCAGCATGAGTCGCGGCTTTCGCGGTGGAAGGATCGGGCATCTCCCACCGGCAGGCCCAGCCGCTTCGCGCCTATGGCGAATCCAGCAAGCGCGTCTTCTCCCAGTTCGCCACCGGCGACATTGTCCTGATTGACGCAAAGCGCCGTCAGCAGCGGCAGACCGCGGGCGTGGCACATGTCCAGCAGGCGATCGAGATGGCCGTTGGAGCCGTTCATCTGGTGGCGAGCTTGCGACCATGTGACATCGCTTGCGGCGGCGAGGGCGCCGTAGCTGGTGCAGATCTGCGCGACCGCTGCCTGTTTCAGGTGAGCCAGCGATTTGTCGAAGTCGAGCTTGTGCTTGGCCCGGGCCCGCCGAATGCGCTCCTCGAGAAGCTGGAAATAGAGCGGCGCCGCCGTTCCGCCATTGGCTTCGTGGTTGCGGATCCAGGTTTCGATTTGTGGATCGGTCTTTGTCGCCAGGTTCACCGTCATCGTCATCCCCTCACTCGGCGGTTTCGCGCATTCTGGCAGGGAGAGGTTTATCGAATGCATATGGCACTACGCAAAAGGGGCGCCACCATGGTGACGCCCCTCATCATTTCCGGCGGTCGGGTTAGCCGCGGCGGCCGTCCCAGTCGCGGCGCTCGAGGCGCAGCTTGATATGGATGCGGTTCACCTGGTTCTGCAGTGCGCGCACCTCCGTGCGGTTCAGGCCGCCGCGCAGATAGCTGTTGTAGGTGCGCTGCAGATTGATCGCGTCGCGGCGCAGGCCGACGGCTTCGCGCTGCGAGATGGCGCGGCGCTGCTGCGCGCGCTGGATCTGGTTCTGCAGCTGGTTGATGTCGCTCTGGATCTCCCGCTCGACCCGCGGCTGGATCCGCCAGGCCTGGGCCGAGGCTGGAACGGCGGCGATCGTTGCAGACAGCATCGCGATCGAGATCAGTACCTTACGCATGACAAACTCCTTTTGACTCCTTGGCCCCTTGTTGGGCGCCAGGGATGTTCTGGAACTCGCCTGTTGCAGAATTGTGCCGTTTCGACCGCTAAAGTGTCGCGATATGTCGTCGGGTCGCGTGCGGCGTTCAGCTTCGCGGAAATGTCATAACCGTTTCGGCTCCGTCTCGGAATCCCCATGCCCGCGTCCCGTGGCATGAAGCGTCCCGCGGGCGCCCCCGGCGACCCGACCGGACGAGGAGCGGGACATGGCGAGCAGCGCGAACGGGACGACCGGCATGAACGGGACGAGAATCACGGGCGCCCCGACACCGGCGCCGACCCCACACAACATCCTGCTGATCACCTGCGACCAGTATCGTTTCCCGCGCTTCTGCTACGGTGCGGATGGCGGGTTCGTCGAGCCGCTGAAGCAAATCCTCGGCTTCCAGGGCACAGTCGACGACACCAACCCCTATGCCAAATTCTTCCCCGGCCTGCTCAGGCTGCGCCGGAACGCCGTGGTGCTGCGCAACCACAGCATCGCGGCCAGCGCCTGCACGCCCAGCCGCGCGGTGATCTATACCGGGCAATATGGCACCAGGACGGGCGTCACCCAGACCGATGGCCTGTTCAAGAACGGCGATTCCGCCAACTTCCCCTGGCTGGAGGCGGATGGTATCCCGACGCTCGGCACCTGGATGCGCCAGGCGGGTTATTCCACCCATTATTTCGGCAAATGGCACGTCTCCAACCCGCCCGAGCATTCGCTCAAGCGTTATGGCTTCGACAATTGGGAAGAGAGCTATCCCGAGCCGCATGGCGCACAGCCCAACAATCTCGGCGTCTATCGCGATGCCGGTTTCACTGACAGCGCCTGCACCTTCATCCGCCGCCAGGGCCTCGCCTCCAACTATAACCGAGCCTATGCCGCGATGGCGGTGGAGGATCCAGGCACGACGGGACCTGACAAGAGCGCGATTCCGCCCTGGTTCGCCGTCGCATCCTTCACCAACCCGCATGACATCGCGACCTATCCGGGCGTGATCGCGCAGGCGCTGCCGGCCGACGATCCGCAGCCGATCACGATCGGCCCGAAGACGATCACGCCGACGACTCAGTCGATCTTCGGGCCGCTGACCGTGCCGGTCGCCGGCGACTCGACGCCGCCGCCGATCGCCGGATCGATCGAGATCCCGCTCAATCCGCTCGGCTTCCCGCAGGATTGCGCGAACCCTTCGCCGACGCAGAATGAGGATCTTTCCACCAAGCCGAGCTGCCAGCATGAAATGGCGTACAAGGTCGGCCTCGCGCTGGCGGCCAAGGGCGGGTTCAACATCGTCAGCGGTCTGGTCGGCGCCGTCACCGGCGCGGTCGAGGCGGCATTGCCGCATGGTGGGAGCAACCTTCCCGAGCTGGACCATCCGTTCCGCGAGCAGGAAATGCAGGCGGCGGTCGAACTGTCGCTGAAGAGCTGCCTGCCGCTGCAGCTCTCGGACGATCCGGACGAGAATTGCGTGCTGTTCCTGCAACTCTATGGCTGGCTGCACGCCGTGGTCGATACGCACATCAACGCGGTGCTCGATGCGCTCGAGGAATCGGGCCAGGCCGGGAACACCATCGTCATGTTCCTGGCCGATCACGGCGAATATGCCGCGGCGCACGGCATGATGGTCGAGAAATGGCACACCGCCTATCAGGAGGCGCTGCACGTGCCGGTGGTCGTGCAATTCCCGGTGCCGGACGATACCCGGTCGCCGCTGCCGGCCGGCGTCGTCGCGTCCGAGCCGGCGCAGCTCGACGCGCTTACCAGCCATATCGATATCCTGCCGACGGTGCTCGGCCTGGCCGGCGTCGATGCCGCGACGCGCCGTACCTACGGCAATCACCTCGCCCAGAGCCGCCCGGTGCCGCCGCTGCCCGGCGTTGATCTGTCGGAAGCCATCCTCAACGCGCTGAGCGGCGACGCAGTGGAAATCCCGATCATCGAGCCCGATGGCAGCGAGCGCGAAGGCGTGCTGTTCATCACGGACGATGAGATCACGGCGCCGCTGCCGCCGTCGCGGACGGCGCAGGAGAAGCATAGTTACGAGGAGTTCGCGGTCTATCAGGAGGTCGTCGCCTCGGTGATCACCGGCAAGGGCGGCAAGGGGCCGGTCAAGCTCAAGCCGGGCTCGATCAAGCAGCCCAACCATGTCCGCGCGGTACGGACGAAGGACTATAAGCTCGCGCGCTATTTCGATCCGTCCGGCCGGGAGGCCCAGGAATGGGAGATGTACGACCTGGCGAACGACCCGAACGAAGTGGTCAACCTGGTCCAGGTCAGCAGCGCGCGGCCCCAGGTCCCGCAGGCTCGCACCGATCTGCCGCACGTGGAAACGGTGCAGGTGGTGGCGGACCATATGGCGCGTCTGCTGGAGAGGTTGGAGCGCCGCGATCTGTAGCGCCGACATGAAAAGGGCGGACAACCTTGTGGTTGCCCGCCCTTTTCGGCGTTTCGATAAAAAAACTCAGACGGTCTTTTTCGGGCGGCCGCGGGGTGCCTTGGGGGCCGCGGGGCCATCGGACGCGGCGGCAGCCTTGCGCGGGCCGGGCTTGCGGCCGAGGCCGATCTTCTTGGCCATGGCGCGGCGCGCCTCCGAATAGGTTTCGGCGACCATCGGATAATCCGACTTCAGGCCGTAGCGCGACCGGTAATCGTCCGGCGTCAGGCCATGGCCCGACAGATGACGGCGCAAAGTCTTGTAAGGCTTGCCGTCGATCAGCGAGATGATGTGATCCTTCGACGCCAGCGACTTGCGCACGGTGACGGCGGGAACATATTCCGCTGCGGCTTCCGGTGCAGTTTCTTCGCTGCCGGAACTGGCAAGGGCCAACACGGTGGCGTGCATCTTCTGCAGGAATGCCGGCACTTCGTCGGCCGACACCCGGTTGTTGGGATTGCCAAGCCACGCAATGGTCAGCTCGGTCGCGAGCTCGGTTGCGTTGAGATCTGAAGTGTCGTCAGCCATTATTACCTCCAAACTGGATATATATCCCATTAGCGCGATTGTCGGTGACGTCAACAGCGATACATTAATTGTTCTGCACCTATGATGCTCTCATTTTTCGCGGAAACAAGGCAGACATATAACTGCGCAGGGCGGCCATGCACGCGTTAACGTAAATGGGATCGATAACAACGTGGCGGCAACCATAATTCTGGGTGATTCCGTACGGTCACTTCATGGTTGCTTGGGGCGGGCGGCGCGATCTTTAGAAGCGGGAGTTCGCAACCTGAGCGAATGGCGGAAGCAACTTAATCCACGTGCCAAATGACGGGAAGTGCTGATTAATTTCTGCGCGGCGGATATGATCCGATCTGGCGATCGTGCGAGCGTGTCGGGTGTCGCGCGGGCCGCGGGTTGAAATCGTGACGGAGGCCGGTTAACTGCGCGCTCTCCCGGCCCGTCCGGGAATGCGCGGGCGTGGTGAAACTGGTAGACGCGCCGGACTCAAAATCCGGTTCCGCAAGGAGTGTCGGTTCGATTCCGACCGCCCGCACCATCATCCTTCAAAAAATGGTCGCCTTGGTGGCGAAGCTGGCCGAAGAGGTTCGCCGGCTCTCGATCGCGCGCTGGGCCGTCGACAATAGCAGGACGGGTGCCGCGAGCAGGTGGACGAAAGCGCCGCCGATCCCGCGCGTATATGGAGCGCCAAATCCGGATTATTCAGATATTGCCCACCGCTTTCGCCTGGGTCAGATAAACCAATTATAAAATGACATTAACTACCATGCGTTGAGATGAAATAAGAAAGATGTAGTTATATCTACAATCAGCGCTCAAGTATAAATACAGAGGATCGGAACAATAATGGCGATAGCTTGTTTTGCCATTATGGAAAGTATCCACTCAAAATATGAAATGTATGTGGAGCATGTGCCCAATCGGGGCTTGGGTTCGGTGATGACGCATTGGATATGGCGCAGATTGAACGACGCCGGGCGGGTTACCGTGCATGGGTCGCACCATGGTTCGCTCGAGGCATGCTTCGCGTCGGTCCGCAAGCATCGGGACGCGTTCGGGGACGCGCCGATCGTTATCAACCTGCACAAAGGGGATGCAGGCGACGCGCCGGCACTCATCGTGCTGCCCGACGCCGAACAGGGTGGATCGGTCGCGAAGAAACCGCTCCACTAGGGCCTCAAAGCCCCGCTATCGATGAAGCCTGTGGTTCAGGCCTCGACCGTCTCAAGCTCTTCGCTGATCTCCAGCCAGGCCGCTTCGGCAGTCTCCAGCTTCGCCGCCACATCGGCGCGCTGCTTCATGAGATCGCTCATGCTCATCCTGGACAGCCATGGTTCGGCTGTCGACGGATCGAACATCGCCCGGTCGATCGCGCTGCGCTGCTTGGAGAGCTTGGCGACCAGCGCTTCGGCTTCATGGGCGCGTTTGCGCAAGGCGACGCTCTTCTCGCGCGCTTCGGCATTGGCGCGGCGTTCGTCTTTCTTGCTGACCTTGTTCTTTGACGCCGCATCCCCGCTGGAAGCGCCCTCGCCGGAGAGCACGAAGGCGATATAATCCTCCATGCTGCCATTATATTCATTGGCGACGCCGCCATCGACCAGCACCAGGCGGTCGGCGGTCAGCTCGATCATATGGCGGTCATGGCTGACGATGACCACGGCGCCGTCATAAGCGTTGAGCGCCTGCACCAAGGCCTCGCGCGCATCGACGTCCAGATGGTTGGTCGGCTCGTCGAGGATCAGCATGTGCGGCGCGTCGCGGGTGATCAGCGCCAGGGCCAGGCGGGCGCGCTCGCCGCCCGAGAGGCTGCCGACCTTGGTCGTCGCCTTTTGCCCGGAAAAGCCGAACCGGCCGAGCTGCGCGCGGACCGCGGCGGGCGACATGCCCTTCATCATCCGCGTCATATGTTCGAGCGGCGTGTCCGTCGTGTCGAGTTCTTCGACCTGATACTGGGTGAAATAGCCGACGCGCATCTTGCCCGACGCGGTCATCTCCCCTTCCATCGGGGTGAGCTGCGCCGCGAGCAGGCGGGCGAGGGTGGTCTTGCCGTTGCCGTTGCGGCCGAGCAGCGCGACGCGGTCATCCGGGTCGAGCCGCAGGTTGAGGCGGCGCAGGATCGGGTTGCCCTCGGTATAGCCGACAGCGGCCATGTCGAGCGTGACGAGCGGCGGGCGCAATTCTTCCGGGCTGGGAAAGGCGAAGGAAAGCGTCGGATCTTCGGCCATCGCCGCGATCGGCTGCATCTTCGCGAGCATCTTCTGGCGTGACTGGGCCTGTTTCGCGGTCGAGGCGCGGGCGCTGTTGCGGGCGATATAATCCTGCAACTTGGCGCGCTGCGCATCCTGAGATGCCTTGGCAGCGGCGAGCTGCGCGGCGCGTTCGGCACGCTGCTGCTCGAAGCTGTCGTAACCGCCGGTGTACATCACCGTCTTGCCGCCCTCGAGGTGGAGGATGGTGTCGACGACATTGTTGAGCAGGTCGCGCTCATGGCTGATCACGACCATCATCGCCGGATAGCTTTTCAGGAAATTCTCGAGCCACAAGGTCGCTTCGAGATCGAGGTGGTTCGACGGCTCGTCGAGCAGCAGCAAGTCAGGCTCGGAGAAGAGCAGGGCGGCGAGCGCGACGCGCATCTTCCAGCCGCCCGAATAACTGTCGAGCGGGCGACCCTGCATTTCCTCGTCGAAACCCAGGCCGACCAGGATGCGCGCGGCGCGGGACTCGGCGGTATAGGCATCGATCGCGATCAGGCGGTCGTGGATCTCGCCGACCCGGTCGGGATCATGGCAGTCCTCGGCTTCGTGCATCAGCGCGGCGCGCTCGGTATCAGCGGCGAGCACGGCTTCGATCGGCGTGGTGGTGCCGTGCGGCGCTTCCTGCGCGATATAGCCGATGCGCGTCTTGCGCGGCATTTCGATCTCGCCCTCATCGGGCTCGAGCTGGCCGATCATCACTTTCATCAGGGTCGACTTGCCGGCGCCGTTGCGGCCGATCAGGCCGACGCGGCTCTTCGGCGGCAAGGTTGCCGTCGCGCGGTCGAGGATGACGCGCCCGCCAAGGCGCACCGTGATACCGTTGATATTCAGCATGCGGGCGCCATTATCATGCAGCGCAGCATAATAGAAGGGCGGGGTGTTTCTATTCACCCTCGCTTCCACTCCCCTCCCGCAAGCGGGAGGGGAAGTGGGTGGACTACGCGATCGTGTTCACCAGCCCGCCTTCGGCCCGGATCGATGCGCCGTTGGTCGCCGAGGCGCGCGGGCTGGCGATATAGGCCACCATGTCGCCGATCTCCTTCGCTTCGATCATGCGCTGGATGATCGAGGAGGGGCGCGCGTCGCGGAAGAATTCCGCTTCGATCTGGTCGATCGGCGCCGCGGGATCGGCCGCCTGGCTGCGCAGGAAGTCGACCACGCCGTCCGACCGCGTCGGCCCCGGCAGCACTGAATTGACCGTGACGTTGGTGCCGCGCGTCAGCTGCGACAGGCCGCGGGCGATGGCGAGCTGCGCGGTCTTGGTCATGCCGTAATGGATCATGTCCTGCGGCACGGCCAGGCCGGATTCGCTGGAGATGAAGATGATCCGGCCCCAGTTGCGCTCCAGCATGGCGGGCAGATAGGCGCGCGACAGGCGGACGCCGCTCAGCACGTTGACGTCGAAGAGATTGGTCCAGTCGGCATCGCTGATGTCGCCGAACGCCTTGCTCTCGTAAATGCCGAGATTGTTGATCAGGATATCGACGATCGGCAGCGCCGCCGTCACCGCCGCGGCGCCTTCGGCGGTCGCGACATCGGCGATCACGCTGGCGACGGGCTTGCCGCCGGAGGCGTTGATGTCGGCAATTGCGTCGTCGAGTTTTTGCTGCGAGCGGCCGGTGATCGTCACGGCCGCGCCTTCGAGCGAGAGCGAGCGGGCGATTTCAAGGCCGATGCCGCCGGTGCCGCCGGTTACCAGGGCAATCTTGTCGGTGAGTTCGAGGTCCATGATGAGTCTCCACGGGGTTTCGTTGGAGACGATCTAGGCATGGTGCGTCGCCGCTACTATGTCCTGAATCTGACTATCATCTGTGACTGGAGATCATCAATGCCGCGTATCCTGATGGAGCGGTCGGGCGAGATGGAGGTATTCGTGCGCGTCGTGGCTGAGGGCGGCTTCTCCGCCGCGGCGCGGACGCTCGACCTGACGCCATCGGCGGTGAGCAAGCTGATCGCACGACTGGAGCAACGGCTCGGTGCGCGCCTGCTGGTGCGGACGACCCGGGCGCTGCGCCTGACCGACGAGGGCGAGGCCTATCACCGGGCGGCGATGCGCATCCTGCAGGAGCTGAACGATGCCGATCAGGAGGCGTCGGGCGGGGCGGTGCGCGGCAGGTTGCGGGTCAGCGCGTCGCTGCCGTTTGGCACGATGTTCGTCGCGCCAGCGGTGGCGACGTTCCTGGCGAAGCATCCCCAGGTGGTGGTCGATCTCAACCTGACCGACGATGTCGTAGACCTGATGGCGGAGCGCACCGATGTCGCAATCCGCATGGGCAATCTGCCCGATAGCGGGCTGATGGCCCGCAAGCTCGGCGAGAGCCGCCGGATGATCTCCGCGTCACCCGCCTATCTCGCGCGGCACGGCATGCCCGAACGGCCGCAGGATCTCGTCCGACATGACTGCCTGACCTTCAATTTCCGCCGCCCGCGCACGACCTGGCCGTTCCGCTGCGATGGCAAGATGCTCGACCAGCCAGTGACGGGAAGCCTGCAGCTCAACAATGGCGAGACGATGCGGCAGATGGCGCTGGCCGGCGTCGGCATCGCGCGGATCGGACTGTTCCATGTCGCCGAGATGATCGCGGCGGGCCGGCTGGTTCCTTTGCTCGAGGACTATAATCCGGGGGATATGGAGGTAGTCAGCGCGGTCTATGTCGGCGGCGGCATATTGCCGCACCGGGTGCGCGTGTTCATCGACCATCTTGTCGAGGAGTTGAAGGACGTGCCCCTGCTCGCGTCGATCAGCGCCGCGGGAGGGTGATCGTCGCGACCAGTCCGCCTTCCGGGCGGTTGACCAGGGTGATGTCACCGCCTGCTTCGCGGACGATGGCGCGGGCAAGCGCCAGGCCGAGGCCAATGCCGCCCGTCTCCTTGTTGCGCGACGTCTCCAGCCGAGTGAAGGCATCGAACACCTCGCCGATGCGTTCGACCGGGATGCCGGGTCCCTTGTCGACGACATGGATCGCAACGTCGCGCTCGCCCGGTACGATCCGCACCTCGGCGGACTCGCCATATTTGACGGCGTTCTCGATCAGGTTGCGCACCGCGCGGCGGATCAGCGAGGGGCGCAGCCGCATCCTGAGCCGGTCGGTCTCCTCGAAGGTCACGTCGTTGTCGAGGTCGCGGAAATCCTCCACCACGGCATCGACCAGGGCCGCCAGATCGACTTCGGTCGGCGGTTCGCTCGGCCGGCCCAGACGGGCGAGCGAGAGGATGTCGTCGAGCGTGCGATTCATTTCCTCGATCGTGTCGGCCATCTTCAGCCGGTCGGTATCGTCCTCGACCGATTCGATGCGGACGCGTAGCGCGGCCAGCGGCGTTCGCAGATCATGGCCGATCGCACCGAGCATGCGGTCCTTCTCGTCCAGCATTGCCGAGACGCGCAAGCGGAGCGCGTTGAACGCGGCGATCACGTCGCGCAGATCCTGCGGCCCGCGCTCCTCCACCGGCACATCGACCTCGCCCGGCATGAAGGCGCGCGCTGCCGAGGCAAGGCTGCGCAGCGGTTGCGACAGTCGGCGGCCGATCCACAATACGGGGATCAGCACGATCGCGTAGAGCACCAGCGTCTGCCAGATCAGCCGCCAGACCAGCAAGGCTTCGGCACGTGGCCATGGCGCGCTGAGCACGAGCCAGCCCTTGCCGGGCTGTTCGACCGCGATGACGATTTCGCCGCCCATCTTCACCATGCGATCGGCCAGGCGCGGGCCCCAGCGACGCGTCCGGCGGTCGCCCTTGTTGATCGCATGTACTTCGGTCTCGATCCTGCCGACCTTCAGGCCGGCTTCCTCGAGCTCGGTGCGCAATCCCTGTTCGACGGTCGGCTGATGCTCGCCAGCGGGATTGACCGGGGAGGTGTCGACCCGACGAACGCGGCCCCGATTGGCGTCGATAAGCCGCCCCGCATTACTGCGTTCAACCGCATCGACGATCCGGGTAACCGCGGGGCCAGTCGCCTGATAGTAACGCGAGGCGCGGCGATCTTGCAGCTGAATCGCGAAATTGATTGCCTGCGCCACGAACAGCGCGATCGCGATCAGCAGCACCATCTGGCCGGAAAGATTGCGCGGCCACAGCCGGATATGCCTCACAGGCGCGTGACTTCGGCGGCGAGCGTGTATCCGCCGCCCCAGACGGTTTTGATCAGGTCGGGATTTTTCGGATCGGTCTCGATCTTGCGACGCAGGCGGCTGACCTGGTTGTCGATCGCGCGGTCGAATGCGGCGGCCTCGCGCCCTTGTGTCAGGTCGAGCAACTGGTCGCGCGTCAGCACCTGGCGCGGGCGCGTCACCAATGCGTGGAGGAGGTTGTACTCGCCGGTCGAGAGCGGGACCGACACGCCTTCGCGGTCGACCAGCGCGCGCTCGCCGGATTTCAGCACCCAGCCGGCAAAGGCGAAAGAGCCAGTGTCGGGTGCGTGCTGGCGCGTCCCGCCGGCGGCGGCGCGGCGCAGGATCACCTTGACCCGGGCGGCCAGTTCGCGCGGCGAGAAGGGTTTCACGACATAATCGTCGGCGCCCATTTCCAGCCCGACGATCCGGTCGGTTTCCTCGCTGCGCGCGGTGAGCAGGATGACGGGCGTCTCGCTCGTCTCGCGGATATGGCGGCACAGGCTCAGCCCGTCCTCGCCCGGCATCATGATGTCGAGAATCACGAGGTCGATCGCATAAGCGGTGAGACGCGTGCGCGCCGCTTCCGCGTCGGCCGTCTGAGTCACGCGAAAGCCCTGCTTGGTCAGATATTGAGCGAGCGGCTCGCGGATCGAGCGCTCGTCATCGACCAGCAAAAGGTGTGGAGTGTCTCCCATGATGTCGGCGTCTAGCATGATCGTTCGCCTTTGGAACATGCCGGGCGGGCAAAGGGGGAAAGCCCGCCCGGCAGCCTGACCAGTCGGGGGATTACTGGCCGGCGTCTGGTTTGGGCGCATCGGCGCCCGGAGGGGGCATGCCCGGGCGATCCGGACGATGCCGCCAATGGCCGCGCATCTTGCCCATATGCTCCTTCATTGTGGTGCGCGCAGCCTGCATCTCCGCCTGGTCGATGAAGCCATCCTTGTTGGTGTCGAGCCTGTCGAAGCGCGCATCGACGCGCGCGCGCATTTCTTCC
>Ga0247737_1001157_pt1 | contig 11323 bp, 11 predicted proteins | sample UWRJL028104C2_FD_180937 | JGI IMG/M metagenome (GOLD analysis project Ga0247737, IMG submission 180937) | Plant litter microbial communities from Arlington Agricultural Research Station in Wisconsin, United States - UWRJ-L028-104C-2 | ecosystem: Environmental > Terrestrial > Plant litter >...
TACACAGTGAGTATGAAGCATTTTACACTATGCGATCCGAATTCCAATTCCAGAAGGAAGTCCAGACTCTGAAATTCTATGAGAACAATCGAGATCTTTTCCCTACTCTCTGGAGACTACGGACCTCGTCAAGGGTTAACTTCTGGACCACCTGGACTCTTGGCAGAGATCTTGCCTTATCTTATTATGGCTACCAGTCACGGTACAAGTCAGGGTCTCAGGGTGGTAGGCTATGACGTATTCAATACTTGTCAGACCCTGGCAGTGGTTCGAGTCCTTCTTTGCTCAAAAAACCATAGCTCCTGGTTAGAGGTTTTTACAAGCCTTTCAGTGATATCCCGGTCTGCTCATGGAACTCACCTACTAATTGCACGTTAGACGAATGGAGGCAGGACCCACATGGTGGGAGATCGGGAAAGAACTGAATGCCGACGACTTGAGACCCATAGCCAGCAAAGACGTTCCATGTAATCCAGAGAAGACCTATGTCCCTGACGGAACTGTTATCACATCTCAAAGTCTCCCCGACTTCCGTCGCATAAACAGCGCCATGCATGATACGAGCTGCATTGGTCAATGCCTGGATTGGTGGTTTCCGGTGAGTTCAAGGTCCACACATTCGTTGAATTGCAACCCTCAAAAGTTTCTTTCTATCAAGTCCACAAATTTATCTCCGCCGCCTCTTCAAATCCCAAAGCACTGCGCGAAACCAATACCGTGCCTGCTTGACTTCCTCCAATCTCGAAGTCCGATGGCTCGAGCATGAGTCTATCTGCGGCAATTGGTCATTGATGGGTCCACGACGTGCACACAGGCTCTTAAAGGGACCATACTTCATCGGAGCTAGAACCACCTATAAGATGGAGTTGTAGGATCTCTTCACCGAAGGAAGAATTCCCTCCCCTCAAAATGTCCTCTATAGTGTCGATCAAGAGCTCCGACGTCAAAGTCGAAGATGCGGAGCCTGCTCATACTCCCACAACACTCCAACTCAGCGATGATTCTCCCTTTATCAAAAAAACAATGTAGAATGATCGATTATCTCGAGTAACGCAATCAACTCACCCCGTCTACTAGCCGTCTGGTCGACTGGCGGATGCTGCCACTACTAGGACTATTGTACTCAGTCGCCCTCATTGATCGGACAAATCTGGGTGTCGCACGTACTGCTGGAATGGGCAAAGATCTGGTAAGTTTTATGAAAGATAGTCAATGCGTGTGGTGGTTCTAACGTTCTAACCTTCGTCAAGAAACTTGATATTGGCGAGCGATACAGTATTGCATCAATGATTTACTTTATCCCGTACACCCTCTTGTTTGTACCCCTCTCAGTTCTAATATTACGCACCGCTCTGACATTGAAATCCTAGGCAAATACCAGCCAATGTCGTTCTCCGACGACTTGGTGCTCGCACCTTGCTGACAACTTGTGTTTTTGGATGGGGATTTGCTCAGTTAGGTATGACCTTCGTGACGACTTGGGGTTACCTATGCCTTTGTCGCATCTTTTTGGGTGTATTCGAGGTAAATCCAAATTATCTACTCATGTTCATGACTAACTGATATATTTTCAGTCGGGGTTCTTCCCCTCACTTGTCTTCATTATAACAACCTGGTATAAGCGCTATGAAGTGCAGAAACGTCTTGCTGTATTTTATTTGAGTTCCATCCTTATTGGAAGCTTCAGCTCCTTGTTAGGTCAGGGTTTGATTGCTTTAAATTTATTTTTACCAAGGCTGAAACCGTGTACCTTTTAGCGTACGGAATTACCTTTCTCCATGGGAAAGGTGGGCTCGAAGGATGGCAGTGGATTTTCCTACTTGAGGCTCTCCTTACTATTCTACTTGGGTTTCTCGCGTGGCTCTATATCCCGGACTTTCCTGATAAAGCTAAATTCATAAACGAGGAGCAACGCAAGGTATGTCACTCTCCCCCTATCTATACGTTCATACTATTTTTGACATGTGCGTTGTAGATAATACTCGCACGCGTAGAGGCCGACAGAGGGGACTCAATTCCGGATAAGATGTCCGTCAGTAAAGTCATAGAGCATTTGAGCGACCCGATGCTGTGGGCATTTTGTAGGTCATCAATCCAACGATCGTTCATTTTACCCAAGAAGCCTTTTATTTAAATTTATTCAAAGGTCTTATGTTTTTGGCGAGCACTGTGCCGGCATATGCCATCATCTTCTTCGTCACCATCATTCTCAAAGGGATGGGATACACAGCAGCAATGGCGCTGCTTCTAACTGCTCCTCCAGGAGTCTTCGCAGTACGTAAATCAACCTTCTTCTCAAGGAATGAAGCCGTGCTCATGGTAGAACAATTAGGCCGCCACGTGCTTTGCATTTGCGTGGATAGCGGACAGGACGCGAAGTCGCGCAATTTGGTTGGTGATACAAAACCTAATCTGTATTTGCGGCCTCGCCATTGCAGCATACTCGAAGCACGACCCTGCACGTTACTTTGGCCTTTTTCTTGTGAACGCGGGTGCCACGAGTGCCATTCCCTGCGTCCTTGCCTATGTGAGGGTCCCCTTCTTTCCAGTACCCACCGCAAACCCTAATTGAATGGTCGACTACATTACAGAGTGCGAACAATATCACGAGCCACACGAAGCGCGCCGTTCAGTCTGCAACTATCGTTGCGTCGGGTGGGGTGGGTGGAATATTCGCAACCATGGTATTCCGCCAGAAAGACTATCCCAGGTCGGTGATTCTCTGCATTAATTATCATTGCAGTAGGCCTGACATTATCTGAATAAAGATATGTAAACGGTATTTGGGCAACGATTGGCTTACAGTTAATGATGATCTTGGTCGTCGGAATTACAACCTTTGTGTTTAAGCGTCGCAATCGTCTACGCCGAGAGGGGAAAATGGGGCCTCTTGAAGGTCAAACAGATTTTTACTATACCATATGAATATCTTTCTGCAAAGGGAGACGCACTGGTCAAAATTGACAGTAACGCTAGGTTCTGCAGTGATGAAGTTACTATTCTTTAGTTATGGGATTTGAATGATAATTAGATTCATTCCTTGGAGGTGACTGAGGCGGGTAACACTCGGCTCAGATTGAATGTTTCCGATTGCAACTACACAAAAAGTTCTTCGACTGAATGGTTATGTGCTTCAGTGCTCCTTCGCAAGTAGAATAACCACGAAGGATGTTTCCACAGACCCACTGAGATTTCACATCCTGAGTCAGTGATCGATGATGATAATAAATCATAATAGAATAGAATATTGAGCAACTATGACGGCCCCAGCTGGACAGAATTAATAAGAACCAACTAGACAAGAGACTCGCTTCTCCAGGAAAAGTCTTATTCCGGGTGAAAGTCTTATTTCATGTAAAAGCCTTATTTCGGGTGAAAACCTTAAGTCTGTGAAAACTCTTCAGTCTTGAAATTTTTTAAGTCCACAAAACACTCTCGACACGATATGGATACTTCATTGGGTCTCGCTGAGGTCTTGAAGACGCCTACTGCCCTCGGCCTGGTGGGCTCTCGACACATCAATGATGGCATCAAATTGGCACCGTGAATGCTGGTTAGTAGGCTCTGCACCAGCCGACACATCATATTTCTCGTACATAACTAGGTGAGTCGAACTAAGAGCCAAAGTCCGCTAGCCACATAAATTTCCCAATAGATTGTATTTGCTAATGCCTTTAATAAATAGTAAATAGGGCGTACCAGTGGATACTCGCTGCTTAAGCGCCGCCCAAGCGCTCGTGAAGGGGGCTTGCCGAAGGTGCCGACAGGACGCATCACAGCATCATGACAATGCTCGGCATGATACTGGCAACCTGCAGGTGAGCATGACATCTGATCGTTGAGCGCCGCGTTTGAAATGCAATTTAGTTGAATGACGAGTCCAGTAGAAATCCCGTTGAGTCAAAACCTCCCCCAAATAACTTTTGCTGAACTTAAGACTTTTACCAGACTTAAGACTTTTGCCAGAAATAAGACGTTCCCCAGAGATAAGGAATATCCATGACTTAAGCAGACTTTTCAAGGACTTAAGGTCTTTCCACGGACTTAACAGTTTTTTACAGTCAATACTTCATCCTTCAGAGACGAGATTCACCAGAAACAAGACTTTTGATTTTTGTCCAATGGGGTCCCTCATAAGCAACCACTAGCCAATGACGTGGTTACACAAACAAAGCAACCAAGAAGAAGTTTAGGCCCTACATTGGAATAAATTAGGGAGGTTTGAAAGACAAAATAGCAATCAAGTGGAAGTGCAGGTCAAGTCGTTGTAGTAAGGTCGACCCTTCAAAGCTGTGATGCGATTGAATATACGCGAACCTCTTGACAGAAAGCTTACCGTTCAAGCGCTCAGAGAGATAAGATTAGATAGCGGCGCTAAACATTTTCTCGCGGATCGGAGATTGTGATGTTGATCTCCCTTCTCCAACCATGAAACGCAAGCAAGCCCTAGACGATGGCGAACACGAAGATGATGCGTCCTCCTCTTCAGACGTCGTAAGCTTCTTTTGTGCCAATCTCTTCATCAAAATATGCATTGACGTCCAACGCAGGATACTGTTGATATTTCCTTTGACTTTTTTGACCCAAACCCGAACGTCGACTACCACGCGATCAAGCGGTTGCTCGCACAACTCTTGCAAAGAGACGCAGAACAGCTACATGTACACGAGCTAACGGAGTTGATACTGTCCCAGCCGACAGTGGGCACGACGATCAAGACTGACGGTATCGAGAGTGACCCGTTTGCGCTGCTCACAGTCTTGAATATGCATCTACATCATGTGCGGCTCTCTCTCTTCATTCTCCTGGCTCTTATCCCCCATCTGACATCACTTTGGCTGTCTAATAGCAAAATATGTCTATGAAGGCCCTCGCAAACTATCTCCTTGCAGTGACTTCTGCCCATGACCAAGCTTTCCACGCTACGCTACAAGCACTATTTTCACAGTCAGAGGCGCATGTAGGATTGGTGATTTGTGAGAGGCTGGTCAATATGCCAGTGCAAGTGATACCACCGATGTACAAAATGCTGGCGGATGAGGTCAAATGGGCTCTGGGGGATGTGTGTTTTCCATTTTCTCCCTAAGACGGTCTCGTTCATTGACTGTTCGAGCAGGGAGAACCATACAACTTCACACACCTCGTCATTCTTTCTCGGGTATACCACCTATCAGATGACGAGGAATCGATCCTCGGGAACTCCGCACCTACACGCCGGTCGCGAACTACAAGCTCTGCGGGTGGAGGTGGTTCGCCAAAAAAGCACAAGAAGCATCGGTCGCAGGTGGAGGAAGGAAACGGGGTACCACGTCCTCCTGACGGAATATACCCGTTTCATCCTGAGGATGAAATTGTCACGAAGGTGCGTCTGCCTCCTACAGTCACATCTTCCGTTGACCCACCTTTACCTTAGGCTGCGATCCATACCTTGACCTATCCATATCAAGCGCCATTGCCACAACTCATTCAAGAAACACGAACACGCGACGCCTTTGGACTCGATGTTCGGGGACGCGTTTCGCTGATTGCTGGTGGCGGTGAGTCGCTGAGAGCGTTAGGGGAACAGATGGCAGCGGTGTACAGCACGGGTGGATCATGAGAAGTTGAGCCGCCATGCAGCTTGCCGATAATTTTGATGAACACATCTGTCGGGACTTGGGCAGCTTGCATCTGATCCAGGGTGGACCTTACAAGAGACGGAACATCGTCGTTGCTTAACTTTGCGAAACTGAAGCCCATTCCTTGGTGCGTAAACGAACCTGCGCACCCAACTAGTGTACATGAAAGGAGATTCTCTTCGAGTTTGTGTTCGGATGGGATCTTATCTTATCTATGGACGTAATAAAGATAACTCAGCTTCGCTGCTCGGCTTGAACTTGACCTGTTACTGTCAAGATCCGACATGAATCTGCGAATATAATGTACCGTCCATCGTGTCTCGCAAGAGTCTTCCTCCCACTTCCATGTTCCGTGCACCTCTCACATTTTCCAGAGTCAGATATCCACTACTATCCCGCCAGCTTGGTAGGAACACCTCTAGCCTCAACCCAAAGAACAATGCAAGTCCGGTAACGCGTCGTGGAGTCGCTCGAGCGACGCTGGGGTTGTTTACAGTGTCGTCGATGGCATTGGCGACAACTATCTACGCTGACGCCTCTATGAAGGACAATAATCCAATCGCTCCGTCATTAGCATCCTTGGTCCGTGCGTACTTCGTGTACACAATGTGTTCCATCCCTGCGCTGGTCGACGCGTCCCCGACGATTTTGTCCACTCTTTCTTCCGTTCCTGGGGTGAAGCAGATAACGGAGGCGTTTGTGAGGGTGACTTTCTTCAACCATGTGCGTACAATGCTTCTATTTCATATCCGTGCGCCTCTGACCTAGTGCTATTGTATATTTATTCCAGTTTGTTGGTGCAGACACGGCAGATGAAGCTATTCCGCTGCTGCATGATCTCAGAAAAGCGAATAAGGGTGTCCTGTTTGCGTATTCTGTGGAAGTCGATGAGAATGAGGCCACATTGGGTGCTCAATCTGAGCTGACTCACGCGTCAGATGCACACAAACGGATTGTCAATGAAATGCTGCACTGTATCGACGTCGCAGCTGATTTCGAGGACGGCCTCGTTAATGCAGAACATACTGCAAGCAGAAGAACCTGGGTAGCGGTGAAGTTCACAGCCCTACTTCCAGACGCTAGCGCACTTACGGCTTTGTCTTCCTACATCGTCAACTCGCGTAAAGGTCTTCCTAGATCTGCTAGTGAGGCCATGGTGCCATTCCCTGGCGCTGCGAGGGTGGAAGATATGGATGTCGTTCTGCATTTCGATTCCAGCCTTTCGAACACATCAACCAGAGACCCTCATAATCTTACGCCAGTTCAGATTGGCCAACTAAGAGAGCTTTATGGTGATCTTGTAAGGATATGTCGGCGGGCGAAGGAGAAGGGTGTAAAGATCATCGTGGACGCAGAGTACAGGTATGTACATACATTATATTCGCTGATTCCAAGCTCGATGCTCATCTTGGGATTATTAGCTGGTACCAGCCTGCGATAGATGCTCTGACCCTGGCACTTATGCGCGAATTCAATTCGCTTAAATCTGCCCAAGCTGGTGAAGTGCAACCTCTTGTTTATGGAACCTTCCAAGCCTATCTTCGACGGTAAATCTACGTTAATACATCGTTCTCGAAACTGAAGCTCATACATTTCTTGTCAGAACACCAGCACATCTAGCAGTAGCCCTCGAGGATGCCCGGAAGCATAACTATGCCCTCGGGGTCAAGCTCGTACGAGGAGCCTACCACCCGCATGAACTCGCCGCCCATGGCGTTCCTTCCCAGTCCATCTCTCCGGACGCCGAACCTCCAGTCTGGAGGGAGAAGCGGGACACTGACGAGGCGTATGATCGGTGTGTGCGGATGCTCATTACAGCAGTCAAGAATGACTTGGAAAAATCCTCGGTGGCGAATATCCCGCATAAGCCCCCCACACCAGCAACAAGGGGAAGCTGGTTTGGTTCATTGCTGGGTGGATCTTCCACTAGCTCCGGCATCAGCACTGGGCTGTCAACCACCCCTTCAACTGTAGAACCATCGACACCAACGATCAGTGTTCTCTTCGGCACGCACAATTGGAAGAGCTGTGGCCTGATTCTGGATGAGCTCGTTCGTAACGGCCTGGCGATTCGTACTGTCCCAGTGCCAGGCCAGAGTGTTGAAAAGGAAGACCAGCCACCGATCATATTGAGTGAAGAAGTGGTCGATAGAGTTGCGGTGGGCCAACTTTATGGTTCGTTCTATTTTCTCTCGAACATCAAGTTTGTAGCTCATGAATATTATAGGGATGAGCGACGACCTTACGGATTGGGTGGTTGGTCGGACGATCTCGAAGACTCCCTTTGTACTCAAGTAAGTATTGGTTCAACGTTCCTTGGGAAAAGCACTAACTTTCGAGTAGGTACCTACCGTATGGTGCTCTTGCGGATGTAAGCCATCACCTTGCCTTGATTGACGATTTTGCTGATCTACTCCCCTCTCCGAATGCAGGTCATGCCTTACCTGAGCCGCCGCGCCATTGAGAACAAGTCAGTCCTTGGAGGCGGTGCTGCCGCGCATGAGCGCCAGCGAGCTGGGAGGGAGATTCGTAGACGCCTTTTTGGGTGAATTTTACTATGATGGCTTGTTATGATAATTTAGATTGCTCTAGCGAAGGTTTTTGTAGACATAGAATCTCCAAAGTGTTGGGTACCATCATCCGGGCTGTTCTCTGTAAACCCTGTGTTGCATACTATACTATGTGTGTTACTTGCTCTCTGAGGACGCTCAGACGGGTGGAGCTGGTAAATGCACAGCGACAGTTTCAAGTCCTCCACAGATATTGATGAAGGTGGTTCTTTGTTCGCGGTCTTCTTTTTGCAATCGAATGAAGACATCAAAAATCTTGTCTTGAAGTCAGCAACCCGTAGATGCGTCATGTGACTGCGACACAGGCACCACAATCTGAATTCACGAATCACCCGGAGTGGCACTTGTACACCACCATGTCCGAGTTGATTCTTACAGCTTTTACCTATGGTCCGTTGAGTATCTTCCTATTTCCTTTTGATATTTATTTTAGTGTCTATTCTCAATTATCCTTGAACCTAAACCCATCAATGGTTGTTTCGTTGTACTCATCTGAAATATCCTTAGACGTCAGAAACGCGTCGAGATTGAGATGAGGGTCCCAATCCCCGATCATGTTCGAGGGAACATGCACTCTCTACAGGCTTGGTCGAGTAACTTGATTATGTCTATCGGCGAGGACCTGAAGCACACCAATGCTTGGGAGTGCGAAATATGCGGTGTGCCTAGCTTCTCTTTATAGTCTCTCCTTTTCTTCTTTGACGCGTTTTTCGAAAGAGAAACCATCCAGAGAAACCAAATACAATGTTGCATCCTGGATACATCTTCCAGAGCCGCGCATTGTACTTTATGTGAGTGGAAATTGGACTTGGATTCGGCCTCACTGACCTCTGCCGTGCAAGATTCATCATGTTTGCGAAGCTGGGACGAACAAATGTGCTAAAATCATCTCCGAACAGGACAGGCTAGTAATGGGCATGTGTGGAGGAGGGATGCCTCCCGAACATAATTACCCCAAACCAGACGGTGTCACCTATCCGCTCGCTGGAAGTTGCTGTGGCTGCAAGAAAGATGCCACAGCCGACCCGAAGGCAAAGATGAATCGATGCGGAGGATGTAAGCTCGTCAGGTTAGCAATCGCTTTATATGAACCCCCGAGTAACAACTAATGTCGTCTCGGTATTCAGGTACTGTGGTACGCAATGCCAAACTGCTGATTGGAAGAAACACAAGAAGGTTTGTCTGCCTGTCAACCTTTTCAGCACTATTTGACTGAGACTACTTCACAAGATCTGCAAGCATATTAAGAGCGTCAACTGGGTCAACTGGTGAATTGCTATTTGAGTCCAGAGTGTATATCAAAGTGGTCGAAGTACTTGTCAAATTATCAGGGCTGTCAGCCTAAAGGCCCTAATCAATCTATATTTAGGTTTGATGGGGAAATGGTGACATTCAAAGAGCTTATTGGGCTTGAGTTCGAGCAAAAATTATGATTTATCGCATTTGATAGGAGATTTGCACGGTGCTCTTCACTCAGAGTTTAATTCAAACTCTCTAGGAATTCTTCGCTCTCCTAGCACTGCCTACCATAACTTCTTTGTCGACACCATACCGTTTCAACCCAAGTGTTGAAGTCCGTAGTAGGAGAGATATGTGCAGATGGGGCCGACTCACCGGTTGAATGAGCTCCTTAGCGCCCATAGGAGAATCTTGCATAGTTTGAGGGAGCTAGTGGACATGGTTCAAAATAGCAGCGGGCGTGTTTATTGGTCGGATTGGCGGAACATTTACGGTGCAGTGGGGGACGCAAGCGAATCAATGAATAGAGGGTGGGTAGATTCCTCGCGATCTTATATGATCATCCACTTAGGAATAAGCGCCCATTCTTTTGATGGCCATCTCTGGATGTTCCACTGAGATCACCGTTGTTCTTGAACTGAGGATGGGATTGTACATATGGGTGGATGGGATGTAAAGCAGTAGTGTAGTGGTGTTCCTCACGTTATGCAATCATGTCTATCAGGAAATTCCGACTCCAGTAGAATTTCTTATCCATGGCTTTCTACGCTCTTAAAGAATCACTACGTAAGTTGGAGATGTATTTGGCATGTGTTTAGGCTCTAGATAATATAAACGAACAGAATTCTAGGAGGCACAGAATTGAGGCGGTGAGGCGGATTTCTCATATGCGACTTGGCTACTCAGAAATGGCAAATTTGTGGATATCATACCATTGACACCTTCGATTTTCTCCCTCTCCCTCGTACGCATGTGGCATTAAGATTGTCCTCGACCATGACCCTGAATACGAGTCTGGTCCCCCAGATCTTAATTTTCGAGGTCCAGCTATAGGTCCGTAGGACGGGCAGAATGGAGCGCTGCGCATGCACAATTCTGAATAGCATGGACATTGTTGCAATTTCCTGCCAAGGCGAACAAGAAAGCACGAAACGATGTAGTTACGAATTTCACCAAAACTACATATCCCCGCGCTCAGACATCAGGTGTGATAGTAATGTGGGCCAAATGCTTGGAGTCAACGGTAACTTGCATTCCAGCTATTTTCCCCTCAGATACGTGAAAGACATGGAAGCACTCGCTAGGGGAAATGTCAGTAACGCAGCTCGCCGAATACAACAAGAAAAGTATTAAAAAATCGAACGTACTGATGGGCCACCCCAGAGGTTGTCTTGATCCCCGTCGTTGTCTGTGAAGAGGGTCTGTAGATGAGTCGAGGAAGAAGATTATAGCAACATACAGTCATGTGAAGGAAGATCTTGTCTTGGCCTTCGATTACTTGCAAGAACTTGCTCTGTTTGAAAAGAATGAGATTCACTCGGAAATGGACTTTGAATCGCCACTCACCTCGCCCGCTCTGAAGTTAGAGATACTTTCATAGTGTTTCTTGAAGACCTCTCGGCTAAAATGAAGGTTTGGACCATCGAAGACGACGACCTCCCAAACGAAATTGTCTGCGAGACAGACCATGATACCGTCCCAATCGCCACGGTTCCCGTAGTCAAAAAAGGCCTTGACAACGGCGAATCGATCAGAAACGTTAAGGTTGTTGGAGATGGGATAAGAGTTGAGGTGAGTAGGTGAACGTTCGCGTATATTTATATTAAAAGACGTGAAGAGTGATATCACCTGCTCCAGGATCTAGATATCTGGTTCATGATAAGCAGCCAGTCATGC
>Ga0247737_1001158_pt1 | contig 11318 bp, 10 predicted proteins | sample UWRJL028104C2_FD_180937 | JGI IMG/M metagenome (GOLD analysis project Ga0247737, IMG submission 180937) | Plant litter microbial communities from Arlington Agricultural Research Station in Wisconsin, United States - UWRJ-L028-104C-2 | ecosystem: Environmental > Terrestrial > Plant litter >...
GCGCACCACCGCGGGGTGTTCGGCGGCCTGCGCCAGTTCCAGTTCCTGTTCCGCTCGCTGAATGTACCAGGATTCGTCCTGGTCTTCAGCCGGCACGTCCGGCGCCTTGTCGCGCATTTCTCGCTACTCTCCAATGGGCATCGCCTGAGCCGGTGAGACGTCCGGGCCGGCCGATCGTTCCTGCCGGAATCGACGAACCGAACTGGATCGCGACGGGTGGACCCGGCGCCGGGTCCACCCGCCGACCGGGGCGTTACGGGATGCCCAGCGCCGCCTTGATCTCGGCCCAGGCGACGAGCTTGAAGTTCTGTGCGGCCGGGGCGTTCTGCCCGTCCTGTGCGACGAAAAGGCCGCCCGGATAGGTCCCGCCGACATCGCCGACCGCGATGTCGATGCCGTCGGTCTCCTCCGTCGCGCCGAACGCCCCGGCGGCGATACGGAAGCGCCCGACATAGGAATCGTCGGACAGGCGGTAGACCGCATAGGCATTGTCGCCCTGGCTGGAGACGAGCAGATATCCCCCGTCACCGGGGCCTTCGGCGGCGATCGTCACGCCTTCGGTGTCGGCGACGATCTGATAGCCGTCGGCCGACGCCATTCTAACAGGCGCGACATCGCCGCCCGGCCGCGCATCGAAGCGCCAGAGCCCGACATCCTCCTCCGCGACATAGAGGCGGTGCGTCCGCTCGTCGGTGGCGCAGCCTTCGGACTGGGTGGCAAGCTTCATCGTGCGGACGAGGCTGGCCTCGGGCACGGCGCCCAAGGCAAGGCTGAGCTGGCGAATGGTGCCGTCCTTGATGACGTTGAAGGCGAACAGCGTGTCGCCCTCGCGATAGAGGCAGGCGCCGTATGCTTCGCCCGTACCGGCCGAGACCTTGCCCAGCGGGACCAGCGTCGCGCTCGCCGGATCGAGCCGGAACAGCGCCAGCATCGCGTTCAGCGGATCGTTGCGGTCGCTCGCCGCGACGATGATGCCGGCCGCGCCCATGTCGCGCAGATCGACGTTGTTGACCCGGCCCGCATTGAAGAACGACCGCTGCCTGCCGGCAAGGTCATAGACGTAGAGCCCCGCCTTCTTGTCGGTGCCGACGATCAGGCTCGCCGCCGGATCGGCCGGGTTGCGCCAGATCGCGGGATCGTCCGCCGCATCGGCATTGGCGGTGCCGACGGCCTGGGTTTCGCCGCGCGCCGGCACCGCGGCGGTCGGCGCGGTCGAGAAGACCGGCGGCTTTTCGGTGGTGGCGCAGCCTGCCGCCGCGAAGGACAGCAGGCCGAGCAAGGCGATCGTCGAACGCGGGTGCATCAGAAGTTGACCCGGACACCGCCGGAGTAACGGCGGCCGAAACGTTCCCATTCGATCGTCTGGACAGTGCTGGTCGGGCTGGGCGTGCCGGTCGCGGTGAGCAGGTTGCCGGGCTCCGAATAGCGCCGGCCCGGCTTGTTGAGCACGTTCGAGACATCGGCAAAGATCTCGAAATTCTTGGTGATGGCATAGCGCGCCGAGATGTCCATTTCGTCGTCCGCTGCCCAATAGGTGTCGCCGGCGTCGGTCAGGTCGTCGGCGATGCCGTCGAGCCAGGCGCTGCGGCGCTGATACTGAACGCGCAGCGACACGCCGTATTTCTCGTAATAGGCGCCGACATTGTAGATCAGGTCGGACGTGCCGGGCAGGCGCACCTTGCGCGCCGGGACGGCGCCGATCGCGGGCTTGGTCACTTCGCTGTCATTGACGGTGAGATTGGCGGAGATGCCGAAGCCCCCCATCCAGCCGGGCAGGCCGAGATCGCCGGTCCAGGGTTCGAGCTGGAGCTGGGCGGCCACTTCCGCGCCGAAAACGCGCCCGTCGCCGCCATTGGTGATCCTGGAAAAGTCATAGCCCGAACGAATATTCACACCGCTGTCCAACTCGGCAGATCCGAACTTTCGGGTCTGGCGATACAGAACGTCGTTGACCTTCTTGTAGAACAGGCCGGCCATCAGATAGCCTTGCGGGCGCACATACCATTCGAAATAGGCGTCAACGCCATAAGCGCGTTCCGGCTTCACGTCGGGGTTGCCGCTCGAGATCGTCTGGTTGGCGTCGCTGATGACGATGTTCGGACGTAGCTGATCATAGTCGGCCCGCGCGGCGCCCGAGTTGAACGAGAGCCGCAATTTCTTGGTGTCATCGACGTTGAAATTGAGGTGCAGGCTGGGGAAAACCAACGTCTGGCTCGACTCTGCGGTCACCAATCCGCTCGGGGTCGTGCCAACCAGTTTGATCGCTTCGCCGCTGTTCTTCAGATGCTCGACCCGGACGCCGCCGAGGACCGAACCCCAGTCGTACTTGACCGTGCCCATCACGAAGCCGGCATAGACCTGTTCGCGCACACGGTAATTGTTGCCCGTATTGGGCGTGAAAGTGAAATTGGCGCGGGCGGCGTCGGAAACGGCGCGCATCTTGTCCGTGTCGAAATAGTGGAAGCTGTAGCCGAGCGGAATCTTGCCGGCGAAGGGATCGCTCAGCGCGAACTGGTTGAAGTCGTTGGGCAGGCCGATCGTGGTGAATTGCGCCGCGCTGCTGAGCAGGATCTGCTGTTCGTCCGCAACCTTGGTGCGCTGATCGAACTGGAACCCGGCCTTGAGCACTGCCTCGCCGCCGAACAGCCCGGTCTCGCGGGAGAGGACCAGCTTGCCGGTATAGGCATCGGTCGTGTCGACCGCGTCGAGCACGGTGAAGGACGATGGCGGCTTGGTGAAGCTGTCGATCGCGGTCACTTGCGTGCCGGCCTGATAGCGCGTCGGGCCGCTCAGCTGCGTGGTGGTGAACAGCGTCAGACGCGAGAAATTCGGGTCGCTGAAATCATAGCTGACGGTGGGACGCAGGGTGCGGGTGCTCGGGCTGTCCCAGGCGATTTCGCCGACGACCGAGCGATCGTCCTTCGACTGGGTGTAATTGCCCACCCAGGCGAGGTGCCAGCTGTCGCCGAAATCATGATCGCCGGCGATGGTGTTCGTGAAGATCGACTGGCGGAAGGCGCGCAGGGTCGAGCGCTGGCGGATGTCGATGCCGTAAACCGTGCCCTTTTGCGGGGTGTTGCCGATGCAGATATCGGCATAGCCGCTGGTTGTCGGCGTGGTGTTCACCGTGGTCGGGCAGGCAGCGCTGTTGGCGACGAGATCGCCCTGGCGATCGTCGAGATCGAAGCGATAATTGTCGCGCGCCTCGTCATCGGTGAAGATCGTGTAGATCGACCGCAGCGAGATGGTGTTGTCGGCATCGGGCTTATAATCGACGCGGCCGGAGACCGACCAGTTGCGGCGGGTCAGGCGGTACAGCTTGTTCTCGGTCTCATGCGCCCAGAAGCGCGTCGCATTGCCGGGCCGCGTATCCTGCGCAACGCGCTCATAATCATTCTCGAAATTGTCGGTAACCATCGCGCGCTGATAATAGCTGCCCGACAGCAGCACGCCGACTTCGCCCCCGCCCAGGTTGAAGCGATCGGACACGACGGCCGAGCCTTCATATTGCTTGCGGTTGCCGAGCTCGGCGATGCCGAACCCGGCCTTGCCCGCGAAATGCGCGCCCGAATAGTCGAAGGCGGAGCGCGTGACGACATTGACGTTGCCCGCCACCGTCTCGCCCGGCATTTCGGGGGTCACTGCCTTCGACACGATGATCTGCGACGCGATCGCCGAGGGGATAGAATCGAAGCGCGCGTCGCGGCCCTCCGGGCTGACGATGTTGATCCCGTCGAACGACAGGGTCGTCCAGTAATTGGGCGCGCCGCGCAGCGAGATATAGCGCGCCTGGCCCTGGTCGCGCTCGACCGCGACGCCGGGCAGGCGCCCGGTCGCCTGGGCGATGTTCTGGTCCGGCAGTCGGCCGACGCCGTCGGCCGCGGCGACGGTGACCAGCGAGTCGGAGTTCTTCTGGATCGACAAGGCGGAGGCTTCGGACTCGGCGATCGGGCGCGCGCCGGTGACGACGATGTCTTCGTCTTCGGCGCTGCCGGACGCCGCGGGCTGAGCCGAGGCCGGCGTGTCGGGTGCCGGCTGCGCAAAGGCCGGCCCCGCGACAGCGAGCGCCAGCGGACTGATGCCGGACAGGAAAAGAAGTTTGCAACGTGATGTCATAATGCCCCCGGGTGATCTAAGTTGGGGGCGCTGTAGGGAGGGTTTCTGTCAGTAAAGCTGTGGTTTTATGACAGTTTGGCGAGTCTGATATTACAGTTTTGCTGTGGAAGTGCCGTGGCGTCAGCGCCGCATTCCTCGAATGCACTATGGACAGGGAAGCTGGCGGGCCGCGCGATCAGAGTGATGCGTGTCCGGGCGATCACGTGACCAATGTCCGTTCCGTCGCCGCGATGATGATCGAGAAACGCGGTCACTGGCAAATCATGAACGACAGGTCGCTTCGTCCCGCCCCGGGACGCGCGGAATCAGCGGCTGGAAAAAGCCGCGCGGGTGCGCGATCAGCGGCCCATGAAGACGCGCATCAAGACCATCAGTGGCAATACCATGTTGTGGATCGGGGCGATGTTCCTTGCCCCCTGCGCCATTGCCGGCGGCTATGTGGTCGGCGCGCGCGAAACGCCCAAGCCAGTGGTCGTGCGGACCCTGCCCAAGCTCGCGCCGGCGCCGGCGCGCGCGGTCGCGGCATTGAAGACCGCCGCCGCGCGCGCAGCCGCGGTCGATCCGGCGTCTTATGTCGTGAAGAGCGTGCTGCCGATCGACCATGCGATGCGCCAAGGCGAATATCATTGGGACGAATCCGCCGCGCCGAAGACCGGGCAGATCGTGATCACGGTGGACCTGGCGGCGCAAGTGCTGTCGGTATTCCGTGAGGGGCATGAGATCGGCACCGCGGTGGTGATCTTCGGCGGCGATGACAAGCCGACGCCGCTCGGCGTGTTCGACATCTCTCAAAAGGATGCCGATCACGTGTCCAACATCTATGACGCGCCGATGCCCTATATGCTGCGGCTGACCAATGACGGCATCTCGATTCACGGCAGCGAGGTCGGCAACGGTTATGTCACCCATGGCTGTGTCGGTACGCCGCACAAGTTCGCCAGACTGCTGTTCAACGCCGTGAAGCTGGGCGACCGGGTGATCGTGTCGCGCGGCGAGACACTTGGGGTGGGGCAGCCGATCCCGGCGGCCTGATCCGGGCGCGCTTTCGAATGACGTGGTTCGCGACCTGGCGGAACCGCGAAGAGGCCGCGGACGGGCCTCTTCGCATGGCTTCCTGGTCGGCTGTCCTCAAATGGTCTGGCCGCCATCCACCGTCAGGATCGCGCCCGTGACGTGGCGTGCCGCGGGGCTGGCGAGGAAGGCGACGGCCGCCGCGACGTCCTCGGCTGTGCCGTAGCGGCCGAGCGCGCTCAGGCTGCGCTGAAACTCGGCCGACTCTCCATCGGCTGGGTTCATGTCGGTATCGGTCGATCCCGGCTGGACGAGGTTGACCGTGATGTCGCGCGGCCCGAGTTCGCGGGCGAGGCCGCGCGTGAACGAATGGAGCGCCGACTTCGTCATGAAATAGATCGTGCCGGTATCGCCGACGATCCGCTCCGCACCGGCGGAGCCGATGGTGACGATGCGCCCGCCCGCCTGGAGATGCGGGATCGCCGCTTGCGCCGCGAGGATCGGCGAGCGCACATTGATGTCCAGCAGCGCGTCGATATCGGCAACGCTGACCTCGGCGACGGTGGCGTAGAGCGCGATCGCGGCGTTGTTGACGAGGATATCGAGACCGCCGAGCGCGGTTGCTGCCTCATCGACCGAGCGCTTCACCGCCGCCGGATCGGCACTGTCGGCCTGGATGGCAATGGCGCGCCGGCCCCTGGCCTCGATCGCTCGCACCAATTCGGCAGCGCGATCGACGGACCGCTCATAGGTGATGGCGACGTCCGCGCCCTTGTCCGCCAGTGCCAGCGCGATTGCCGCGCCGATACCACGCGAGCCGCCCGTGACCAGGGCATGTTTTCCCGTCAGTTCCGTCATGATCCGATCTTTCTATAACGATTGATACAGAATATTTAGGAGCGTTGCGAAGTGCGGTCAATCGATTTATATATCGATCGATGCAGAATTCTTACCAATCGCCGGAAAACGAAGCGGGCGTCCCGCGCGGTCGGGGGCGGCCGCGAGCGTTCGACCGCGAGGCCGCACTCGGCAAGGCGACGCGCCTGTTCTGGGCCAGGGGCTTCGAGGCGACGTCGATGGCGGATCTCACCCAGGCGATGGGCATCGGTGCCCCCAGCCTCTACGCCGCCTTCGGCTCCAAGGAAGCGCTCTACGCCGAGGCCCTGCGCCACTATGCCGACAACAACGAGCATTTCGTCTGGGCCGGGTTCTTCGCGGCCGGCACCGCGCGCGCGGCCGTGACGGCTTTGCTGATGGATTCGGCCGCGGCGCTGACCGGCTGTGTCGCCGACATTCCGCGCGGGTGCATGGTGGCGCTCTCCGCAGTCGGCAGCGAAGGTCATGCGGCGCTTGGCACGCTCGTCCAGTCGGCACGCGCCGTCACGCTCGAGCGTCTGAAGACGCGCTTCGACCGGGCGATCGAGGATGGTGAAATCCCTGCGTCGACTGACGTGCACGCGCTCGCCCGGTTCGTGCAGACCATCCAGAACGGCATGTCGATCCTTGCCCGCGACGGCGCGCACCGTGACGAGCTGGAGGCCGTGGCCCGGCTGACCTTGCTGGGGTGGGATGCCCGGGTTCGGGGCGCCGATACATAAGCGACATGCACCCGGACGGTGCCCGTGAATTGACCTGAACGGTGGAAAGTCGCCGAGGCGGGTGGTAGTTTCGAGGCATGTCACGCAACCAGCCGCGCCATGATCTGCCCGGCCCGCACAAGGATGTGTGGGGTACACCGGAGCCGCGTCCGTCAAAAGCGAACCAGAAGCGGCTGCTCGCCCTGTTGCATCGACGCTTCCCCGGTAATCCGGGCGGCGATGCCGAACCGGGGCCAGTGCCGGGTCCGGTGTCGCCGGATGCGCCTGCGCCAGCCTCGGGCGGTGCGGCGGCGCCGCTCGACTGAACGTCGGCAACCGGCCGCCACCCGCCCGTGATGGGACGTTGACGCCAGCCGGCCCCATGCTCCAGGCGCTCGGCCATTGAGTTTCAGACGGGGAATTGGGGAGAGAGGCATGGCTGGTTCACAAGGGTTCTCGATCCGGCCCTATGCGGAAAGGGACTGGGCAAGCCTCTGGCCGATCATTCGGGGCGTCAGCGAGGCCGGCGAAACCTATGTGTATGATCGCGACATTGCGGAGGCGCGCGCTCGGGACATCTGGCTTGGCCAGGCCGGGGGTGCGGTGATCGTTGCCGAAGCCGATGACGGAAGCCTGATCGGCACCGCGAAAATGGGGCCGAACCAGGCCGGGCCGGGGTCGCATGTCGCCACGGCGAGCTTCATGGTCGGCCCCGCGTCGCATGGCCTGGGCGTCGGCAGCGCGCTGGCGCGGCACGTGCTCGACTGGGCGACCGCGGGCGGGTTCCGCGCGATGCAGTTCAATGCAGTGGTCGAGACCAATGTCCGGGCCGTCGCGCTTTGGCAGCGCCTTGGATTCTCGATCATCGGGACGGTGCCGGCCGCCTTCGATCACCCGAAGCACGGGCTGGTCGGCCTCCATATCATGCACCGGTTCCTGGGCCGCGACGCGACCGACTGAAACCGGCCGGCCACACCGCATCGCTCATCCGCCGTTGGTGAGGAGTGCCGCGATCTCGGGTTGCTTGACGATGCCGATCGTTTCCAGGTTGCCGGCATCGGCCGCCTTCCGGAACCATCCTGGTGCCGAGCTTCATGCCCGGCGCGACGGCGGACAACAATAATCTCGTGCTCTGCATTGGGGGCCAGATCTGCCGCATCAGGTGATCGTCCATGATCCGAGTGGGCGCTGCCCAGGAATTCAGCTTCCTGATCTGACGTCGGGTCTGTTCGCCAAGCCTGTTTCATTGCGCTGCCAGCCGGGCTAGGCTCTCGCGCGAATCATATAGTATATTTGATTGCCTGACTTCGAATTCGGGGCTGGCGCATCTGGGGGAGAGGCAATGCTGAAAGCGGTGGTGATCCGGATCGGTCGTTCGATCAGTGGGGCGGCGGGCGTGGTGGCGCTGGTGCTGCTCGCGGCGCGCGGGAGTGCGGAGCCGGCGCCGATCGTCTCGGGCCAGCCCGAGGCAGGGGCCGCAAAGAAGATCCTGTTTCTCGCCGGCCCCAAGGAGCACGGCTCGCCCGGCCGGCACGAATATGAGAAGGATCTGCGCGAGCTCGCCTGGTCGATCGATCATGCCGGCAATCTGAAAGGGCTGAGGACCGAAGTGATCGTCGGCAAGCCGCCGCGCGACCTGAGCGTCTATGAGGATGCCGCCGTCATCGTGATCGACGGCAATGGCGACTGGCTCAAGCGTGAAACGGGCATGCTCTTCCCTCAGGCGCAGGATACCGATGGCCGTACCTATGATGCGGCCACGACGGAGTGGCTGAAGAAGCTCGATGCGCTGATCAAGCAGAAGCATATCGGCGTGGTCGTGTTCCATTATACGATGTGGGTGAACAACTGGGCCGGCCAGCGTTATTTTCTCGACTGGCTGGGCGGGCTGTGGATGCCCTATGCCTCGCACAACCCGGTCGACACCTGGTCGGTCAAACCGCTGCCGGTGAAGCACCCGATCCTGAGCGGCGTGAAGCCCTGGACGTTCCGCGAAGAGATGTATTCGCGCTATTTCCTGTTCACCAACCCGAAACGGACCGAATTGCTGTCGGGCACTCCCAAGGACCCGAAGAATGGCGGGCCTGACCCGATTTCATGGGCCTATGAGCGGCCTGACGGCGGGCGCTCGTTCGTATGGGGCGGGTCCGACTTCCACGACAACATGCACAGTTTCGCGGATTACCGGCGATTCCTGCTGAACGGCATCGTCTGGACCGCGGGCGTGCCGGTGCCGCGCGGAGGCGTCACATCGCCGCCGCCGCCGGAGATGTGAGCCGCGACGGAATCCGTGCGCGGCGGCGGCATTGCATCCAGCAAATCTTCGATGAAAAGACTCGTCAACGCGGCGCGGGAGCTGACGCCTGCCTTGGCATAGGCGCGCGCTAGCTGGGCCCTGACCGTTCCAGCGGCAGTGTGCCGCAGGCGCGTTATGTCTCCGACGTCGCATCCCTTTAGCGCGAAGAGCGCAACATCGGCCTCCGCCGCGGTGAGGCCCCAGGCGTCGAAGCGCAGGCGGATCACATCGGAGAGTGCGCCTGACGCCACCGCGAGCGCTTCGTCGCGCCGACGCGCCTCCGTCATCATCATGCGCAGGTGCCGCGCGCCCAGCACGATCCCGGCGAGCAGCGCGAGGGCCACGGGCGCTTCGACCGCCATGTGCGCCGAAAGCCCGTCCCTGCTCAAATCGGCAAGCGCATCCGCCGCGAAGAATGCCGCGGCGATGGACTGAAGTCCGAGAATCGCGGCGACGGCCCATGCACGGCCATCGCCATTCCGTATCCGGGAGGGGCCTATGGTCATTCCCGCCCGGGGCTCCGCCAGGGAAGCATGGCGCGAACGACCTGCGGGCCGCTGCGGCGGGTCTCGAAAATGACGCCCGCGAGGTGGAGTGCGATCAGGAGATAGAGCAGGTTGGCTGCGATCTCATGCACTTCGGCCAGGACGCCTTCTTCGTGCTCGCCGCCTTCACCGTTCTCGTCGCCGCCGATGGCGACGGACGCGCTTTCGATATGCGTGCCGCTCGAGGCCGGCTCGCCTTTCGGGGCCGCGAAGGGCGGCGCCATGGCAAGGCCGCTGGCGATGATCACAGCCAGGCAGCTCCATATCGCATAGACCATCAGCGCGCCGAGCGGATTGTGCGATGCATGATCGACCTGCCGCCCTGCGCGCATGTCGCGGATATGAGCGAGCGCTCTGGCGGGACTTGGCGGAAAGGCAAGGAAGCGCGCTTCCGGCGTTCCGACCAGTCCCCATAACAGCCTGAGCGCCAGCAGGGCGGCCAAGGCATAACCGACCCATTGGTGAGGACCCGATCCCTCCTCCGTCACGAGCGCGTTGGCGATCACGGATGCGACGATTCCCCAATGGGTGAGGCGGACCAGCGGGTCCCAGCGCCGGACACGGCGTGGCGCGTCACTTGCCGGCATGGTCGTGCTCCTTTTGTCCCGGCGCGGTGCCGGTGCGGGCGGTCGGTCGTTTCCAGCGCATGTCCAATATCCTTTCCGGTGATCCTCCCCGATTGGCGCCCCGGTCGCCGCGCGCCATTGCGAGAGCGCTTATTGGCGCGCCGATAAGCGCGCGCTGATGCCGGCCGCGCGAGCAGCGCCGCGATCGGCTAGACCGTGGTGCCGACAAGCTTGCCGATGCCGGCGGTCAACGCCATGGCAAGGGCGCCCCAGAACGACACGCGCAGCACCGACCGGATCACTGGCGCGCCGCCTGCTTTCGCACCCAGTGCGCCGAGCAGCGCCAGGCAGAGCAGCGACACCCCGGTCACGAGCGGGATGATCGATCCGGTCGGCGCGACCGTCACCGCCAGCAGCGGCGCGGCTGCCCCAACGCTGAACGTCGCAGCCGAGGTGAACGCCGCTTGGAATGGCCGCGCCGTAGAAACGTCCGAAATGCCCAGCTCGTCGCGGGCATGGGCGCCGAGCGCGTCCCGTGTCATCAGCTGATCCGCCACCTGTCCGGCGAGCGCCGGGGTGAGCCCGCGAGCGACATAGATACCGGCAAGCTCCTCGCGCTCGAACCCCGGCTGATCCCGAAGCTCTCCGCTTTCGCGCGCAAGATCGGCCTTTTCGCTGTCGGCCTGCGAGCTGACCGAGACATATTCGCCCGCGGCCATCGACATCGCGCCCGCCACGAGAGACGCGATGCCGGCCAGCAGAATCTCCGGCCTGGCCGCGGAGGACGCGGCAATGCCGACGATCAGGCTGCCGGTGGAGACGATGCCGTCATTGGCGCCGAGCACCGCCGCGCGCAGCCAGCCCACGCGCGATACCGTGTGGCGTTCGGGATGAAGGGGCAATCGAGACATGGCCAGGGTGTCGCAGCGCCGGGCGAGCGGCGCATTACGTAAAGTACCGAGGACCACCGCCACGCTCGCACGTATCGACCAACAAAAAATGCCCGGACCGTGAGGTCCGGGCACCGAGTTTTACGCAATCCTGCGCTGACATCCATCGAGGGAATCGGCTGAACGTCAACGCAGGATGAGGTTGCCCTCCTGCGCATCGCGGTCGCTTCGGTGTGACCAGTCTAGAAGGAGCTACCGAAGCGATCGTGATCCTGACCGGAAGCGGGCGGCGCCACCGCATGGCGCGCCGCCCGTTC
>Ga0247737_1001163_pt1 | contig 11301 bp, 10 predicted proteins | sample UWRJL028104C2_FD_180937 | JGI IMG/M metagenome (GOLD analysis project Ga0247737, IMG submission 180937) | Plant litter microbial communities from Arlington Agricultural Research Station in Wisconsin, United States - UWRJ-L028-104C-2 | ecosystem: Environmental > Terrestrial > Plant litter >...
CCCGTGCGGTCGGTCATCCGGACGCTTTCCCGGACCGTGTTACGAGAAGTCGCGGCGCGGCCGGCCGGTCCACCGAAGGGCACGCTCGGAGACCGCCGTCCTCAGCGTCGACCCGCTCCCATGTCACGCCTGCGTTCTCCGCCATACCTCCGGTCGGCGCGCGCCACGACTCCTCCTCGCCGGACCAAGAAGCCGGTCCGGCGGTCACCGTCAGGTCCGTCCTCAACCCTGACGGTGGCTCATCCATAGTGCGGAGTCCTCGCGCGCGGGGGCCACGCCGGGCCCGCGTCGTCGAGGTGTCAGCACCATTGGCCATGACGGGAAGCGTGCCGTCGTGGAATTTCGCCCTCGCGTCCCGTTTGTTTCGAGCCTGCTAAGACGCATCGACCTGTGACCTTCGTGCCGACGGGTCCCGCCTTCTGGCGCGTCTTCGGCGGCGAGTATGCTGTGCAACGGTTATCTTTGGAGGTCGCGTTCATCTTCTGGGCGGGGCCGCCGACCGTGCCGCTCCCGCCTCTAGGACCTGCACGTTTTGACCACGCGCCGCGCGGCCGGGTATTGTTGCCTGCTGTTGTGCGACCGCTGCAAGCCCGCCTCTCCGGGGTAGGCTTGGTGTTCGCGTTCGGCGCGACCAGCGCGCGACCCCAGACCGACGACAAGACAAGGTAATTCTGTGCGTACGTACAGCCCGAAGCCGGGTGAGATCGAGCGTCAGTGGCACATTATCGACGCTTCTGACGTCGTTCTGGGTCGGCTGGCCACCCACACCGCGACTCTCCTGCGCGGCAAGCACAAGCCGACCTTCGCCCCGCACATGGACACCGGCGACTTCGTGGTGATCATCAACGCTGGCAAGGTCGCTCTCACCGGCAACAAGCGGCAGACCAAGGTCGCTTACCGCCACTCGGGCTACCCGGGCGGCCTCAAGCAGATCGGCTACGAGGAGCTGCTGACCAAGCGCCCCGAGAAGGCGATCGAGCTGGCTGTCAGGGGCATGCTCCCGCACAACAAGCTCGCGCGGCAGATCATCAAGAAGCTGAAGGTCTACCCGGGCGCTGAGCACCCGCACGCCGCTCAGCAGCCGAAGCCGTTCGAAATCACCCAGATCGCGCAGTGAGCGCGGGAGAAGGCAGCAGCATGTCCGACATCATCGAGCCCGAGGTCGTCGAGACCGTCGAGGAGCCCGCTGAGACGGTCGTCGTCGTCGAGACGCCCGCGCCGGCCCCGGTCCGCGCCCCGCGTCCCGGTGACCGTCCGATCCAGACCGTCGGCCGCCGCAAGGAGGCCATCGTCCGGGTGCGCCTCATGCCCGGCACCGGCAAAATCACCTGCAACGGCCGCGACCTCGAGGCCTACTTCCCCAGCAAGGTGCACCAGCAGCTCATCCGTGAGCCGCTCGTCACCTCGGAGAAGGAAGAGCAGTTCGACGTGATCGCGAACCTGCGCGGCGGCGGCATCACCGGCCAGGCCGGTGCGCTGCGTCTCGGCATCGCGCGGGCGCTCATCACCAACGAGCCCGACGACCGCCCTGCTCTCAAGAAGGCCGGTTTCCTCACCCGGGATGCCCGCGTCAAGGAGAGCAAGAAGTACGGTCTCAAGAAGGCCCGCAAGGCTCCGCAGTACTCGAAGCGCTGATTTGCGCCGAGTCTGACACGGCCGGGTTGCGCCCCTGGATACAACGGGGGCCGGCCCGGCCGTTTTGCGTTTTCTTCCCTTCTCAACGCACCCGGCCAGCCCTCTCTTAGGGCCGACATTCCGGGGAAAGGAAGCCTCCATGGGGCGTCTGTTCGGCACCGACGGCGTACGCGGGCTCGCGAATGGCGATCTCACTCCGGAACTGGCCCTCAGCGTGGCGATCGCGGCCGCGCGCGTTCTGGTCGAGAGCGACAGCACGCACCAGCCGCTGGCGATCGTCGGCCGTGACCCGCGGGCCAGCGGCGAGATGCTCGAGGCGGCCGTGGTCGCCGGGCTCACCAGCGCCGGGGCCAACGTGGTGCGCGTCGGTGTGCTGCCCACGCCCGCCGTGGCCTTCCTGGTCGGGCAGACCAACGCCGACCTCGGCGTGATGCTCTCGGCCTCGCACAACCCGATGCCCGACAACGGCATCAAGCTCTTCGCCGCCGGCGGCACCAAGCTGCCGGACGAGTTGGAGGAGCGGATCGAGCAGGCCGTCGCGGACGGGCACGGGCTGATCGGCCGCCCGACCGGCGCGGCCATCGGGCGGGTGCACGACCTGCTGGACGGAGCCGACCACTACGTCAAGCACCTGGTGGCGTCCGCGCCGCACCGGCTCGACGGCATCAAAGTCGTGGTCGACTGCGCGAATGGTGCGGCCAGCGAGGTCGCCCCGGTCGCCTACGAGGAGGCCGGCGCCGAGGTCATCGCGATCCACGCCCAGCCGGACGGTCTGAACATCAACGACGAGTGCGGCTCGACCCACCTCGACAAGGTGCGCGACGCCGTGCTGGCCGAGGGGGCCGACCTGGGGCTCGCGCACGACGGCGACGCGGACCGCTGCCTGGCGGTGACGGCCTCGGGGGAGGTCGTGGACGGCGACCAGATCATGGCGATCCTCGCGCTGGCGATGCGCGACGCCGGCACGCTGACCGACGACACGCTGGTCGCGACGGTGATGAGCAACCTGGGGCTGCGCATCGCGATGAAGCAGTCCGGGATCAAGCTGCTCGAGACCAAGGTCGGCGACCGGTACGTGCTCGAGGCGCTGAGCGCGGACGGGCTGGCCCTCGGCGGCGAGCAGAGCGGGCACATCGTGATGCCGGAGTACGCGACCACCGGGGACGGCGTGCTGACCGGCCTGCATCTGATGGCCCAGCTGGCGTCGTCCGGGAAGTCGCTCGCCGACCTGGCGTCCGTGGTGCACAAGTTGCCGCAGGTGCTGATCAACGTACGGGTGGGTGACCGTGCGGCGGGCGCGGCGGCGCCGGCGGTGCAGGCGGCCGTGGCACTGGCCGAGAACGAGCTGGGCGAGACCGGACGGGTGCTGCTGCGGCCGTCGGGCACCGAGCCTCTCGTCCGGGTGATGGTCGAGGCAGGCACCGAGGAGCAAGCTCGCGAGGTCGCCGAGCGGATCGCGGACGAGGTTCGGGCGGCCAGCCCGGCCTGACGGTCTCTAGCGGCCCAGTTTCGTCAGACGCTGGGCCGCTTCGTCTATCACACTCATCCGTTTGCAGAAGGCGAAGCGGATCAGGTGCCGTCCAGCGGCCCGGTCGTCGTAGAAGACCTGCGTGGGTACGGCGACGACGCCGCAGCGCAAGGGCAGCTCGCGGCAGAACTCGATGCCGTCGATGCCGCCGAGCGGAGTGATGTCAGCGGTCACGAAGTAGGTGCCTTCGGACGGCTGGACGGCGAACCCGGCCTCCGTGAGCCCGGCCGTCAGGCGGTCGCGGCGGGCCTGGAGCGCGTCGCGGAAGCCGGTGAAGTAGTCGTCCGGCAGGGCGAGCGCGACGGCCACGGCAGGCTGGAGCGGGCCGGCGTTCACGAAGGTCAGGAACTGCTTCACCCGCGTCAGCGCGGAGACGAGACGCGCGGGGCCGGTGGCCCAGCCGACCTTCCAGCCCGTGCACGAGAAAGTCTTGCCGGCCGAGGAGATCCGCAGCGTGCGCTCGTGCATGCCGGGCAGGCGCGCGAGCGGGACGTGCGGCTCGGCGGCGTCGGTGAAGACCAGGTGCTCGTAGACCTCGTCGGTCACGGCGAACGTGTCGTGCTCCTGGCAGAGTGCGGCGATCAGACTCAGCTCGGCGGCGGTGCAGACCTTGCCGGTCGGGTTGTGCGGCGAGTTGAGCAGCAGCAGGCGGGTGCGGGGGCCGAACGCGGCGCGCAACTCGCCCTCGTCGAACTGGTAGCGGCCGTCGGGGCCGGGGCGCAGCGTGACCGGGCGGCGGACGGCGCCGGCCAGGGCGATCGACGCAGCGTACGAGTCGTAGTAGGGCTCGAAGGTGACCACCTCGTCGCCCGGCTCGCAGAGGGCCAGGATCGCCGCGGCGACGGCCTCGGTGGCGCCGGCGGTGACGACAACCTCGGTGTCAGGGTCGCGGGGGAGACCCCAGAAACGCTGCTCATGCTCCGCGATGGCGGCCCGCAGGGCCGGGATGCCGGGCAACGGCGGATATTGGTTGGCCCCCTCCCGCAGGGCGCGCGCGGCGGCGGCCAGCATCTCGGGCGGGCCGTCCGTGTCGGGGAAGCCCTGGCCCAGGTTGATCGAGCCGGTGCGGGTCGCGAGCGCGGACATCTCGGTGAAGATCGTGGTGCCGAACGGGCGCATCCGTTCGACCATCGGGTCGCTCGTCAAGGTTCTCCGTCCGCTCAGCTGATCGCGAAATGGGTGCACGTGGCGGTGGCGACGTTGCCGGTGCTGGAGGCGCTCTGCTTGACCTCGGCACCGTCGACCGAGGCCCGGCAACTGATCTTCGCGCCGGACGTGCCGATCCGCATCGCGATGACCGACACCAGCGCGGGCGTCTCCATCTCGGTGGTGAACTTCCACGGCAGGTCGACGTTCTGCAGCCGCTTGGGCGTCTCGCCGATCTTCGCCAGGTAGATGATCTGCGACGCCTGCCCCTCGCCGCTCACCTCGTACGCCACCTTGATCTTGTGGCCGTCGAGGTGGGGGACGGCGGGCAGGCTCGGCAGGTCGGTGGGCAGGTCGGGGAGCTGTGGGGCGGCCGACGGCAGTTCCTCGATCGCTCTCTCCGCCCGGTCTGCCGCGTTGCGCGCGATGAGCACGCCCGCGGTCGCGACGCCGCCGCAGAGCAGGAGCGAGACAGCCGCGAGCACGGCGACGATCGGCAGGCTGCTCTTGCGTGGTGGCCTGCCGGGCGGCCCCGGTTGGGGCTGGGGCGGGTAGCCGAGGTCGCCGTAGCCCGGCGGGCCGTAACCAGGTGGGTCGTACCCCGGTGGCAGCTGCTCGGTCGGCGCGGCCGCGAACTCGGACGTCGGCGGATAGTCGGGGTTCGGCGGCCGAGGCGGGGACGGGTAACCGGGGGAGTAGGACGGCGGCCCGTAGACCGGATCACCCGACGGCGCTGACCACGGCTGGCCCGAGTCCAGGCCAGTGAACGGCGTCGTCGGCTCAGAAGTGCCGTCCGGCCGCCGATTGTCGGGCTGATTGCTCAACATGTCTCCCGGTGCCAGCGCGTTGTCGTTGCGCGGTAGCCGACGGTACGCCTGCGGCGCCAGCCGATCGAGGGCACGGTCGGCCATTCGGTCTGTTCTGCGCAGACTGAGTGCTCAAAAGGGTGTCTCTCGCGCATGACGAGTGAGCGGAAGTCCGCTAGGCTCACCGCCATGTGTGGCATCGTGGGGTACGTCGGCGGTCGTCCGGCGCTCAGCATCGTTCTTGACGGACTGCGCCGACTGGAATACCGCGGATACGACTCCGCCGGTGTGGCCGTCATCGATGGCGGGACCGTCCTGACCGAGAAGAAGGCCGGCAAGCTGGCCAATCTGGAAAAGGCACTGGCCGAGGCGGCCGAGCCGGGCATCGCCGCCGGTCTCACCGGCATCGGGCATACCCGGTGGGCGACGCACGGCGGTCCGACCGACCGCAACGCTCACCCGCACGTCTCGCAGGACGGCCGGGTCGCGGTCATCCACAACGGCATCATCGAGAACTTCTCCCGGCTGCGCGCCGAGCTCGAGGCGACCGGCGTCGAGTTCACCAGCGACACCGACACCGAGTGCGCCGCCCACCTGCTCGCCGCCGAGGTGCGCGCGCTGCGCGAGTCGGGCGCGGCCGAGGGCCCCGAGCTGCTGGCCGAGGGCATGCGCCGCACGGTGCGCCGACTCGAGGGCGCCTTCACCCTGCTCGCCATCGACGTGCTGGTGCCCGACGCGGTCGTCGCCGCCCGCCGCAACTCGCCCCTGGTCGTCGGTCGCGGCAACGGTGAGAACTTCCTGGCCAGCGACGTGTCAGCCTTCATTGAGCACACCCGCGAGGCGGTCGAGCTGGGCCAGGACCAGGTCGTCCTGATCACGCCGGCCGGCATCGAGATCACCGGCTTCGACGGCACGCCGCAGGAGGGTCGCGAGTTCCATGTCGACTGGGACTCCGCGGCCGCCGAGAAGGGCGGCTTCGACTACTTCATGCTCAAGGAGATCGCCGACCAGCCGCAGGCCATCGCCGATACCCTGCTCGGCCGTCTCTCCGAGCGGGGCGAGATCGTGCTCGACGAGGTGCGCCTCACCGACCAGGATCTCCGTGACGTCGACAAGATCTTCATCGTCGCCTGCGGCACCGCCTACAACGCCGGCATGGTCGCCAAGTACGCCATCGAGCACTGGGTGCGCATCCCGTGCGAGGTGGAGCTGGCCAGCGAGTTCCGTTACCGCGACCCGATCCTCGACCGGTCGACGCTGGTGATCGCGATCAGCCAGTCCGGCGAGACGATGGACACGCTGATGGCACTGCGCCACGCGAAGGAGCAGAAGGCCCGGGTCCTGGCGATCTGCAACACCAACGGCTCGACGATCCCCCGTGAGTCGGACGCGGTGCTTTACACCCACGGCGGCCCCGAGATCGCGGTGGCATCGACCAAGGCCTTCCTCACCCAGCTCGTCGCCTGTTACCTGATCGGTCTGCACCTGGCCCAGATCCGCGGCGTCATGTACGCCGACGAGGTCGCCGCCGTGGTCGAGAAGCTGCAGGCCACCCCGGACAGCCTGCGTCGGCTGCTCGGCTCGATGGAGGACGTGCGGACCCTCGCCCGTGACCTGAAGACCGCCTCGACGGTGCTTTTCATCGGCCGGCACGTCGGTTACCCGGTGGCGCTGGAGGGTGCGCTCAAGCTCAAGGAGCTCGCCTACATGCACGCGGAGGGCTTCGCCGCCGGTGAGCTCAAGCATGGGCCGATCGCGCTGATCGACGAGGGCACCCCGGTCGTCTGCGTGGTGCCGTCGCCGGCTGGTCGCGGCGTCATGCGCGACAAGGTCATCTCGAACATCCAGGAGGTGCGCGCCCGGGGCGCCCGGACCATCGTGATCGCCGAGGAGGGGGACGACGACGTCGCCGCCTTCGCCGACCACCTGATCCCGGTGCCGGCCACGCCGACACTGCTGGCGCCGCTGATGACCACCGTGCCGCTGCAGATCCTGGCCTGCGAGATCGCCTCGGCCCGCGGTCACGACGTCGACCAGCCCCGCAACCTGGCCAAGTCGGTCACCGTCGAATAACGGCTCTCTCCCGGCCGTCATCGCGCTGTCCCCAGCGTGATGACGGCCAGTTCGTCGAGAGACGGTGTGCCCTGGTCCCAATAGCCGAGGTGCCCGGCGCCGGGCGGGCTCGTGAACACCCGGGCGCCGAAGTCGGGATCGCTCGGATTGCGGCCGAACCAGAGGTCGTGCTCGGGCCGCCCGAAGGCCAGCCACGGCCCGGCCACCGGCACACTGCCCGCCACGGCCAGGTCGCGCACCAACCCGCCGGGCGCGATCGCGGCGTACTGAATGACGTCGCCGCGCGAGGTGGTCGACCAGACCTCGCCGGCCGGCACCCGCAGGTCGCGAGCCGAGTCGACGCCGACGCCAGGCGAGCCCACGAAGACGACGCCATCGGCCGCGAATCCCTTCACGGCCGCCGCCTGGCCCACCACCAGCGACCCGTAACTGTGGCCGAGCACGACCTGCCGAGCGGGCGTGCCCTCGTGCGCGGCCCGCAGCCCTTCCTGGAACTGCCGCAGGGCCGGCGCGGCCGCCTCGGCCCGGCGGGCGCTCGCCGCCTCGTCGACGAAGTCGGGGGCGTCGTAGTCGAGCCAGAGCACCGCGCTGGTGGCCGCCGCCGGGTTCAGCTCGGCAGCCCGGCGGGCGACCCGCTCGGCGCGGCTCAGCTCGCCGTCGAACGAGGCCAGGTCGGCTGTCATCCCGGGGACGTGGGTGAGCACCCGCTCGGCGCGGTCGGGATCGCCGAGCGCCACCACCGCCCGGCCCTCCTCGGCGGTGTCGAGCCGCAGCAGGTAGGCGCGCGGGCCGGACTCGTCGGCGAGCCGGTCGCCCAGCGCGGCCAGTCCGTCGCGGAGGTCGCGGAGGCGGTCGCGCTCCTTGCCGGTGGCGCCCGCGATGGCCCGATCGACCTCGGCCTGCCGGTTGTCGAGCAGCAGGCGGTTCGCGATGTCCCGGTCGGCGGCGGGCAGTCCGTCGAGCCGCGCCAGCCAGGCGGCCTCGGTCGCCAGTAGCCAGTTCCGCTGCGCGACGGGAAGCCCGGACCACCACCTGCGCACGCCGGCCGGTGCGGTCGTGCAGTCCGGCAGTTCGGATCCTGGCGGCTGGGGTGGGGTGCGGATCGCCTCGGTAAGCCGTTGCAGGCGGCCGGTGGCTTCGGCATCGGCATCGGCCGCCATCGAGAGGGCGGCTGCGGGATCGTGGCCCAGCAGCGCGCGTGCCCGGCTCAGGGTCGCGGCGAACTCACTGGCCAGCTGGTCGGCGAGCCAGCAGTGCAGCCGGAACAGCACGAGCCGCCGGCGCAGCCCGTCAAGCTGCCGCGCGGCCGCCGTCGCCGCGGCGCCGCGCCAGGCCTCGGCGAGAGCGGTCAGGCGCGGGCTGAACTCGGCCCAGAGGCGCCCGGCGAGCGCCGCCCAGCGGCGCCAGGAACGAGCCAGCGCAAGCCAGCGCGCCGGATCGGTGACGCGGAGGCGGTCGTGGACGACGGCGGTCATCGGGTCAGCCGCAGACGGGTGACGGCGCGGGCGTCGGCCAGCTCGTAGTCGGCGGCGGCGGCCCGGATGCGCCGAGCGGTCTCGTCGACGTCGGCGCCGATCATCGTGAGCTGGTGGCGGGCGGCCTCGGCGGCCAGCAGAGCAGCGTCGGTGGTGGCCCAGCGGGGCACGGCCGGGGGCGGTGGTTCCTCGGCGGCCGCGGCGGTCACTCGAGCGCCGGTGGCCGACACGTCGGAGGCCGCGCGGCGCAGCGCCTCGGTGTCGACTTCGAGATCGGGGTTCATCGGCAACCTCCTGGCGGGGCGATGGGATGCGCCGACGCTATTGGGCGCGGGCCGACTGCGGGGTGGCCTGTGGACAAGGGGCCGACCGTTGTCCACAGGCCTTGTGCCGCGGCCGTTTCCGCTCCCCTGATCGAGCACGCCAGGTACCGATAGGGTTGGTGCCGTGATCGTGGCAGTCGGCATCGACGTGGTCCTCGTGGAGCGCTTCGCGCGAGCCCTCGACCGGACGCCCCTGCTGGCCGTGCGGCTCTTCACTGAGGGTGAGCGGTTGACTACGTCAGGAAATGTGCGGTCGGCCGAGTCGCTGGCCGCGCGGTTCGCGGCCAAGGAAGCGGTCGCCAAGGCGCTCGGCGCTCCGGCCGGGATGCTGTGGCACGACTGCGAGGTCGTCGCAGACCCGGACGGTCGGCCCTGGCTGACCGTTTCCGGTACGGTCGCGACGGTCGCCACGGAGCGGGGCATCAACCGCTGGCATCTCTCGCTCTCGCACGACGGCGGCATTGCCTCGGCGATGGTGGTCGCGGAGTCCTGACCAGCGCTGGAGCACAAGTGTCGTAGCCACGGTCCAGAACAGTCGGCAACCGGGCCACGGTCGAGAACAGTCGGCAACAGGCGAAGGCTGGAGGACGGATGCGGCAGGCTTGGCGCGTCGCGGACGTGCGCGCGGCGGAACGATCCCTGATGGCGACGCTGCCCGAGGGCACGCTCATGCAGCGGGCGGCGGCCGGGCTGGCCCGGCGCTGCGCGCTGGTGCTGGCCGACGGCCAGGGTGTCTACGGCGCCCGCGTGGTCTTGCTGGTGGGCAGTGGTGACAACGGTGGGGACACGCTTTTCGCCGGCGCCGATCTGGCCCGGCGCGGAGCCCAGGTGCAGGCGCTGCTGGTGCGCCCCGACCGGGTCCACCTGGCCGGCCTTCGGGCGTTGCGCGCGGCCGGTGGCTTCACCGTTCTCGATCTTCCCGACCAGGCCGACCTGGTGCTCGACGGCATCGTGGGCATCGGTGCGAGCGGTGGCCTGCGCCCGCCCGCGGCCGCGCTGGTCGAGCGACTGAGCGGCCTGCGCGCCCGTTCCGGCGCCCGCGCCGCGATCATCGCCGTCGACGTGCCCAGCGGCGTGGCCGTCGACACCGGTGACGTGCCCGGTGTGGCGGTGACCGCCGACATCACCGTCACGTTCGGCTGCCTCAAGCCCGCGCATGTGATCGGCCCGGCCGCGGTTCGCTGCGGTCAGGTCGAGCTGGTCGACATCGGCCTCGGGCCGGTGCTGCGGGCCGACCCGGCCGTCTCCGTGCCCGACACCGAGGACATCGCGAGCTGGTGGCCGCACCCCGGCCCGGCCTCCGACAAATACACCCGCGGCGTGCTCGGCGTCGCCACCGGCTCCGCGCAATATCCCGGCGCCGCGCTGCTCTCCGTGAGCGGCGCGCTGGCCGGGCCGACCGGCATGATCCGGTACGCCGGGAGTGCGCACGCCGAGGTGGTGCGCGCCCATCCGTCGGTGGTCACGGTGCCCAGGGTCGCCGACGCCGGCCGGGTCCAGGCCTGGGTGTGCGGGTCCGGCCTCGGCACCGACGACGACTCGCGCACCACGCTGCGCAGCGTGCTCGCCACCGCGCTGCCGGTGGTCCTCGACGCCGACGCGCTGACCCTGCTGATCGACGGCAAGCACGCCGGCGACCTGCGCCGTGACGCTCCCGTGGTGATCACGCCGCACGACGGCGAGTTCAAGCGGCTGGCCGGCGAGGCGCCCGGCCCCGACCGGGCCGGCGCCGCCCTCAAGCTGGCCTCGTGGATGAACGCGGTGGTGCTGCTCAAGGGCGACCGGACGATCGTGGCCACTCCGTCCGGCGCGGTGTGGGCCAACCCGACGGGCACGTCCGCGCTGGCCACCGCGGGCAGCGGCGACGTGCTGGCCGGGCTGCTCGGCTCGCTGCTCGCCGGTGGACTGCCGCCCGAGCGGGCCGCGGTCGCGGCGGCGTTCACACACGGGCTGGCCGGTCGGCGGGCCGCCGAGGACGGCCCGGTCACCGCTCCTGACATCGCCGCCGCGCTCCGCGCGACCGTGCGAGACCTCTGAACCGCCGTAACGGAAAACGTCAGACCTGATAAGTAGGCTGAAAGCATGTGGCAGGCCGAAGTCCGGATCGATCTGGACGCTATCCGGGACAACGTCGCGTTGCTGCGCGCCCGCACGACCGCCGAGGTCATGGCGGTGGTCAAGGGCGACGGCTACGGGCACGGCATGCTGCCGTCCGCGCGGGCCGCCCTGGCCGGCGGGGCGACCTGGCTCGGGGTGGCGACCCTCGACGAGGGTCTGACGCTGCGCCGGGCGGGCCTTGACGTGCCGGTCCTGGC
>Ga0247737_1001164_pt1 | contig 11290 bp, 9 predicted proteins | sample UWRJL028104C2_FD_180937 | JGI IMG/M metagenome (GOLD analysis project Ga0247737, IMG submission 180937) | Plant litter microbial communities from Arlington Agricultural Research Station in Wisconsin, United States - UWRJ-L028-104C-2 | ecosystem: Environmental > Terrestrial > Plant litter >...
CCTCAGTGATGCGCAGGTAAGAGGTACCCAAGTTTTTTAAATGATTAAGAGTGGAAGAGGCTGAAGAGCCTCATGCCTGGCCGTTTCTTGTCCGAACGTCAGTGAGCCTGAAGATCAAGCTGAGATCCATATGCAAGCCCCCTTTTTCCTGCATTCAGGGGCAGAGCAGCAACAAAGTGTGTAACGTGCATCAACATGATTTCTCAACGCAACAGCAAGATGAATAGGGTTCTCAATTGAGATCTCGTGAAATGCTCAGGCCTCCGAGAAACACCATCCCACTTTGACAATTTTCTCGTACTACATGTTAGGTGGAGAGAGGGTTCTGGGTGTCGTGGCCAACAAGCAGACCTGTGTGCAAAGCTCAATCATAAGCCTATCGGACCGTCGCGTTATTACCCTTATGTGCCGGTGCAAGTCGGGATCATCTAGATGTACAGCAAGAATCATCTATCGACGGTTTCTCTATACTGTAAGCACTAAGCGGGATGGGATCGATAACATTAAAGGATCCGTGTCCGTTGCTGGTGCAAAGAAACTTACAGTCTGGTCAATGGGGTTACGGAAGTGCTTCTTCACTGCCCTGCATTTTAATGATAAGGTTTAAAATTACCGGACGTTCCGTTACCAGAACTTGGAAATAAGAGTGAGCAATCTCAACGTAGGCAAGTAGCCACTAAGATCTCAATGTATGTGATAAGTCAATGTCGGGGGCCGAATCCTTTGATGCTAAACCACTTCAAGATTTCGAGCCCAAAGTGAAGGGAGGCCCCTCCAGCATTTCCCCATGAGGTCCCGTCACAGACAATTGCCAAGCGGGATTGACAGCTTTGGCTGATGTTTCCCCTGGCCCTTTTCGATGGAGACGTGGGAATTTTATTTCCGACCCGGTTCGCCAAATTACGCGAAAGTGGCCATTCTATTTTAAAAGAATATGGACGTCGCCAGTGAACGGTTGATACTCAATTCATTACTCATGGAGCCCTAGCATGGAACTGCCATATGTGCAAGACGTCAAGATATGTATTTCGCAGATAGCAGAGAAGATCTGCTCTCACAGCCTCGATACTCTTAAAATAGTGCCGGGAAAAGGATATCTATGGGTGAGCGAGAAGAAGTCCATGGATAATTGTGGCGTATAGAGAAATATCCGAATTCTAAGGAAAGGGAGATCAAACAGATCTTCGAACCTTAAAAACAAAGTGGCTATAAGCGAGTGGCAAGTCTCAAAATATACAATGTGTGTTTGAACACCTTGCGTATACTTAAATTGCTTCATTATTAGATGGTATGGAATAGCTTGAATGCGGAATGTTTCCTTGGGCATGTTTCATCAGACCATTTCAATTTCTAACTCAATTTCTCTAGCAACCCATCTAGTACAGTCTAAGGATTTCTTGAAAGTAACATTTGATGTCGACTTGTGAATTTATCCCGTAGAGCTTCAAGGTACTGTTTGTATGGAATTTCATATCTCGGCGCTTACCACAAGAATCACTTGCCACCGAAATACCAATGCCGATCCCATATGTGCCATCCTGGCCTCTGATCTCCTGCTCAATGTAACACCAGTTCCTGTATCCTATACGTATGAGATCCATAGTAAATATTTGGTAAAGCTAGTGGCTCGATAAAATATCTCTAGCGTCTGGCTTCTCTTATTCGGCTCTCTCAACTGACCATTTCCGGCTCCTGAAGCCCCTGAAGTAGACAGCATAGACGTCACACCGTACCGGTATTCGATATCAAAGGCCCAAATCTCCCCTTAATTTCATCATGCGCGGCAATGTTCTATTATCTATCCTTGTTCTCTGCAACGTATTTCGCTCCCTTGCCTTTGCTTCTATCCAGTAGACCTCGATATCCCCAGATTCACAGACTCCCATAGTATCACCCGACCACGGTCCCCTAACCCAGCCTCTTTGATCTCGTATTCTTCTCCCATAGCAAGGTAACCTCGAATAAGAAGATGGCATTCTCAGATTTCCCTATGCAATGTCGTGAATTGCCATGTTCTCAATCCAGATTCGTTTGTGGCGGCGATATGTGCCATAGCCGTGCCAGGTGCCATCGAACGGGAACCGTTTTTCGCCATCTCACAGCAAAGTTTACACATTGAGAAACATGTCCGGCCGGTCTCTTTCACGTAACGGTACCATCGCTGCTCGTTTCGAGCGGTGACAGGTTCCTGGTTCTGCAATGGGAATGAATGCTCATTTCAATATTCATCGGCACTTGAGCTCTCGCGCCAAAGCTGTAGGATTTTCAACCATCATCGTGACTAGAAGGGATGCAAGTGGCGGACCTGGCGTTCTCAGAGGGGGACTTGAGTCGGAGCTTTGCTCCGAGAAACCTACCTTGAATTTCCTTCCATCACCCTTCCTTCTCTGAAAGGTTTTGCTTGCTCAGAATCTGTGGTGACGCCACTGAGACTCTGCATCAGCCTTTCCTACATTGTGCACATCGTTTTGAAAAATCACTTGCTGAACTTTCTCTGACTCTCTCACCGTCTACCAAGTATCATAAAGGCGATGTTGACGCATTTTGCGAATAAAGTCGTATATACGATATAGGTTTGGTCTGGAGAAACCATCTCAATTTCAAACCTAGTGTCAAGCACATGGCTAATTACGATTCACTTTGAGGCATAACATTAACATTCAAAGCTACGCAGCAGTCCCGACTACCAACTTGGTTTTCCCGTTCTCCTATCACATGAACCCGGAATTTACGAAGATGACCACGTTGTTTACATTTCTCGATACTCCCTATGAATTGGCTGTTACGCAGATTGTAAGAGGTGAGATACTATCCTCCTTTCACGCAACAGGAATCATCTACCCCAGTGCCATGCACCTTCTGGGCATTGTTCTGATGATCGCAGCATCGCAGCTTCAATTCCTATACCATCTTATCTCGCTATTAGCATTTCGCAGCATATATTTCGCAAACACAATAGGTCAATGTATTTTACCGGAGGTCGTGGCGAGAAAGTATAACACAGGCTGGTTGCCACTCTTGATACAATATATCTGCTGATGCGTTCGTGGATTTGAAGGATATTTACAGATTAGTCACTGTTACTCTGCATTGTAGAGCTGCCTGCAACATGAATATATTAATTTTCGTCACTCGTCGTGACTGGGAAAGCTCAAATCGTTCCAACCCAAGATCGCCTTTCGATAGAACAGAGGTCCAAAAGACTTTGGTTGCATTGTGAGCTGATTACTTGTGGAGGATAAAATTGCAAGGGTGGGTAGCTAGATTGGGTAAAGTCTAAAGACTGGTGACTATCGGATGGTATTAATTAGGTGCATAGTGATAATATGAGGGGCCTACTGTCCCTTCAATAAAAAGCTGAGCAGGAAGAGCTACTAACACCAGAGCTTGTTATGGCAGATGCATGGTGCCGCAACTGGGCCATGTCTGTATTGTGGTGTTGTGCATAAACAAGATAGTTGGTGACGCATGGAGTCGCAATATAGAGAGGGAAGGCCTTGACGTGTAGGTAGTCATTCTCAGCCACGAAAACGTTCACACGTATGGATCTGCAATCAAAATAGAGGCTCAGGAAAATCTAATCATTGGCAAAAGGACTTTTCCATTATCTTGTGATCCTACTATCTCCTGCCTGGATCATAGTAGTCCATTGCGCTGTCTTCACAACGTTGTGACAGTCACGAAAAAGAAAAAAAATCCATCCACCCCCAAGATATAAAAAGACCATAAAAGTTCAACCAGAGACGCAAGTACGACAACTCATTTTGAATGAAATGAGACCAGCCAATGAGATTTTGTATAATCAACAAGACAGGGCACAAGGAATCTAACTAGTCATATAAGTGGTAGGGTCAATACCACCTGCTGGGATCTCACTTCGGTATATATTAGTATAGGTACTACCAAAAATAGCGGAAAACTTACGGGATTGGGACCTCGAATCGCTTTTCAACATCCTTCACCACTTGCTCATCAGCCTCGGAGCTAACGAACGAAATCGAGACACCTTTGGTTCCGAAACGACCAGCACGACCAACACGATGGAGGTAGGAATCGGCGTCATTTGGGAGATCATAGTTGATAGCCAGGTTGATACGTTCAATATCAATACCACGCCCAAAAACATCAGTGGCAACACAGATACGCTTGTTGAACTCTTTAAATTCCTTGTAGCGCTTGATACTGTTGACATGTTAGTACTATCCAACAGGCGATATTTGGTTCTCATTACCGTTCCTCCTGACTGACACCTGAGTGGACAGCAATTGAGGGAAAGTTGCACTCGCGCAGGAGTTTGTCAAGCTCTGTAGCTCGGACTGTGCTCTTGACGAAGATGATTACTTGGTTGAACTGCATCTCATCGAGGAGCTCATTTAGCTTTCGGTTCTTCTCTTTCTCATCGAGTTTGATGTAGTATTGCTGAAGACCATGCAGAGTAAGCTTTGCCTCATCATTGATGAAGATTTCATGAGGATTCTGCATGAATTTGGCGCAAATAGGTCGGATCTCTGGGGAAAGAGTTGCACTGAAGAACATAACTTGCTTCTGGGTAGGTGTAGCACGGAAAATCTCCTGCACATCTCGGCGCATGTCTACAAGGACATCAGCATAGGCAACGTTAATCTTACAAAATAGACTTTACCTATAGCTTCTAGCATCTTGTCGCACTCGTCAAGAACGAAGACCTTGACAGAACCGAGTCTCAGATACTTGTCCCGGACCAACGCGTTCAATCTACCTGGGGTGGCAACGATGATGTGGGGATGGGTTTCCTTGTTCTTCAAGATTTCTGCATCTTTGGTAATGGGGGTTCCGCCGTAGAATACAGCGGTCTTGACCTCTGGCAAATATTTGCTGAAACGAGCGTATTCATTCTTGATCTGGTAGGCCAACTCGCGGGTGTGGCACATGACCAGGACTGAGGTCTCACCAGCAACTGGCTCAACTTGTTGTAAAGTTGTCAGCACGAAAATGGCAGTCTTACCAAGTCCGGATTTGGCCTGGCAGATGACATCGGTACCGAGGATGGCTTGTGGAATAGCAGATTGCTGGACTGTAGAGTAAACCGAGCCGATGTTAGATAAAGTATTCTCCAAGTGTGTAACGAAGTGCAAGGGGACGCAAAGTCCGTCCATCTTCGCAGTAAACCTCCAAATAACAGAAAACAATAACATTCTGCAATAAACTCAAGACCCAGCCGAGAATTTATATAACCATTCCAAGGGCACATTTTTTACCGTGGCTTCTCGCCATGTATCGAAGTCATCGGATATGACCCAATCCTGGAAGTCTCTTGGCTAACCTGTTGTGCATATCTTCGCATCTTGCTCGCTACCGTATTATGTTCTTTTTGCTATCTTTGGCTTACGCTAGATATTTTCCCGAACTATTACTTGCGACTTGCCAGATGAGACTTTCCAGGATGGTCCGTTGACTTTTCGAACGATAGGCCATTTGATTTAGGTAATTGCTTGCGAGATGGACGGACGCGCTTCATGAGGAATAGAGCTTGGGGATAAAAATTATGACTGACCATCCGAAGGATGTTCGAAACCGCAATCCGTGATGGCACGCAGAAGCTCCGGCTTCAGAAGGAAGTCGCGGAAACCGGTCGAGTGAATACCAACATAACTACCCTTTTTCTCCGGACCGCCACCAGACACTGCTAGGTCACCCTTTTTGGCTCCTCCATTAGTCGCAGCTGCTGGAGCAGCCTCCGGCTGGAGCTCCTCGTCGGAGTAATCGATAAGATCTTCTTCGCCTGACATCTTGGTAGTCGAAAAAAGGTTAAGGGTTGCGGGGGTGGATATGAGGCTGCCTGAGCGTGAGCTGAGGCTGGCAAGTTGATGACGCGGTGAACCGTCTGCTTAGTTAAGTAGAGATGCGCGACAAGCGTATAAGCAGCTAAGTGCTTAGGAGTGAAGGCGTCGGGGATTGTTGATAGAAGTTGGGAGAATGAAAGGTTGTTGAGGCCCGTCGCGACAAAGGCGAAAGTCTGAAAGCTGATATGTGTGCCTCAGGCATTAATTTGAGGCTCCATAGTTTCGCAGGGATGCTGGCTTACCAAGCGACACGATATCCGATTTCAATATCACGTGATAACTATCCTTTTGTCTTGGGTGGTGTAGCTTCCACTTTCTACGAGATATCAATCAAGTCTCAGGCATCATGGCTTGTGCTAAGACCTCGAAGGGGGCAGCGAAAGTTAAAGCACCAAATAGCACACTTCATAGTCGAGTCTCTTACTTATATCAGGCAGCAACGTACTTGGCTTCACAGCATCAATCGGCTAACAAAAAATTGAGCAAGGAGTTCTCTAATTCGCACGCAGACCCTATAGCTTCTAAGGACGTAGCAGCGCAGCCAGAATTGGCAGCATCTCCGTCTCATCAGCCATCTGCACGACGACTCGTGTCAGATCTTCGAGGTGTGAGTGGGAAAGTGCTGATACGGATGTCGCCCGGGATGAAACGCTCAATATGCAAGAATTGCGACACAATACTCATTGAGGGGTCAACGTGCTTGGTTGAGGTGGAAAACAACAGTAAAGGAGGCAGAAAACCTTGGGCAGACGTTCTGGTCAGGAAATGTACGACTTGCAATTGCGCTAGGAGATATCCTCTAGGAGAAAGACAAAAGAGGCGACCTCATCGTCCCAACGCAAGCTAAGCGTAAAGCAGATTCTGAACGAATCTCAATTCATATAGTGAGCAATGGACTGTTCAATGATTTGATCTCAGTCTCAGTCGCAACCTCAAGGACACGATACAAATAGTCGAATAAACCATGACTTCAAGGAAAGTTTGTTTGCCCTCTAGGTATGATTAAATAAGGTAGACGCAAGATATGGCGAATGGTAGGTATGCTTCATATTCTTCTAGTTTTACCACGATACTGACCCTTTAGAAGGAATCTGCGCTCTCCAGAGTGTTCAGCTCTTCTTAGTCTTAGTCTCTACTTGATTTAATAAGAAAGGCAACAATTTTTGATATGGGTACTCAGCTACTGCTTTGGGGGTTCCTTTAGCAGTTCTGTTAGTCTGTACAGCTCCAATTTGAGTAATCAGCCTCGAGCTCATTCTCTATTGCTTTAGAGGAAGAATGGATTTCGCACTATACTTTTCACCGTATTTCCGTGCCGCAGTCTTTATTGTCTGTTCTACTCCATGCTGTAAGGAAAGCTCCACGATGTATGTAGCAGGATTTTTGTTATGTTGTAGGTAGATTTAATTTACTCCTCTTCTGCTGTACTATAACAATGAGTGATAGTGATCAACTACTACCTAGAATATATTGATCCAGGCTATCAGTGAGCTCTACCAGGTCATACCAAATAAAAGTCTTCGTAACACGTAAGATTTCTTGCTAACGAGCCTAGACATTCAAAAAAAGAAAGGGATACTTGACTGTTGAGGCAACGTGGGGTACTTTGATCGGGGTAACCATCGTGGACTGCTTGAAGCCTCAACTTCATTATAGCAATAACACAAAAATCAACAGAAAATTTGAACACACATAATTGATAAGTCGAAGTATAGGAGAAATGAACACAGATAGCATTTTGATAATTAGATATGCTAGGGCCATTCTTGGGTTTCACCCACGCCGGTCTAGCAGATCAATTTGATGTTAAGATCTGTTGGATATTCTCGTTTGTGCGCTGTTGATAACTGGTTCAAAATGTATCGCACGTCCAAAATATCGAGATCCTAGCCTTTTAAGATAGTCATAAACTAGTTTTACAGTTCCAAAATATTCAAAAGCAAGTTCTAGTTTGATTTTGTATTGTGCCACGTTTGCAATTTGTAAAAATTTGAAATACTTGTAACCCCCCTTTGAGTCACCTTAAGGTGATAAACCCGATGCATATGAATAACCATCCAATTATGTCTAATAACAAGTACACATAAAGCTGTGATTTTCACTTGAGGCCGATTTCTTTCATCAAGTCAGCAATTCTACTTTTGATAGCATCGTATAGAATAACCCCATACGTATTGAAAGGTTTGCAGTAGAAAGCTTTCAGCACGTGTTCTCAATAACGTGTAACCATTCACAATCCCGCGAACGAGCCAGGCTTTTGCGCCTCTTGCGCCTCGTACATGGATGTAAGGTAAGCTTTCTAGGCCAGCTTTGCGCCAGCAGACTTCCAAAACTCTTGGCATCCGACTCACAGTACACATTGGCAAACCTAAGTAGTCAACGGGTGAAAGTATTAGTTGGCTGTCAGGTATGTCCCGCGTGCGAAAAATTGTATCAAGAAATGTTTTCTCTAACCTGTATGTAGAAATAAAGGCTCGATATCCCTCCTAACCATATCCTCGGATATTTTGCTTTTATTGTGACCAATTGCAAGGCTGCCCCTAGATCCTCGAAGCATGTAGCGCCACATACAGTATCTTCACATGTTCGCGTTCTACAGCAAAAAGACGAGCCGTAAAGTTTCAATGTACCTTTTGTTGACAGGTTGTTCATCCCAGCCAGCAACAGTGCCAACAATAGCGACAAGTTCTAGATTTCACTTAAATTATACGCTTGTCGAGTAGCTGAAATACCAAAGCCACCAATTGCAATGTTTTCGACGGCACGGTGGTATGATTGTAGGCTGCTCGCCTATATCAGAACAAGCTCCTATGCGAACGCCACAAGTTAATATTGATCTGATGCTAGCCCAGTTGAGAGGGTTCTAGTTTCGCTAGACAAACCACCCTTCGCCTTCTATTGTATTTATCCCTGTCACAAGCCTGTGCGGTACAACATTGCGCCTTAATTTTTCATGCATTAACCTGAAAGTAGACTATATCCGCTATTAGCCAGACTGATATATATCGACCAAAGTGTTCTAGTTAGGAGATGAGGCGTTTTGATGGGTTCAATATAAGCACTGCTTAAGCTCCTAAAGTAAACCTCGTTTCGTTTCTTGAACGTTCTTGTCTCATTGATAAGGTGAACATCTTTGGCCCATCATGTGGTTCTCACGCTCGTTATATTTGCTTGCAATAGTTCCCTTCGTTCGCTCTCTTGCACCTACGGATGAAATACAGGATGCTGACCCAGCTCAATCTGGTTATTTGGACAATCATAATATGCATCCTGCGACAGTGGGCTCTGCAATCTTCGGAATTTTATGGAAGAACGCTTACAATAGCAAAGAACGTTGGTTCGTCATACATGCCATCCTAGTTACTCTGATTGAACTAGAGTTCAAATTAAACTGACCTACAATAGGTATGCAAAGCCGCTTGTCTATACTCCACCTGGACAAAAGCAACTAGTGTTCGTTGCATCGGCTATGAATATTATTAGAACCCTGGATGCTGTCGATGGAACTCTACTGAAACAGAGAATTGTCCAACCACCCTTCCTACAAAGTGATATTGGATGCACTGATAGTAAATAAACAAATGTGACCCTAATGTTCTAATGAGCAATATCTAATTCGAGACACAATGTAGTTCCTGATTATATTGGTATTATCGGGACCCCAATTATCGACGCAACTAGCAATACAGCTTATTTTTTCTCCAAAGGTTATAAGAATGCAGCTTCTGGAGGAGGAGTTGCGAATGGTAACAATGTTTCCTGCCAGTATTGCGAGCAGAACTAATACTTGCTCAGGCATCTACAAGTTCTACGCTGTCGATATTTTAACTTTAGAAGACAAACCGGGATTTCCTGTTCTCATCGATGGCAATTTCGCAGACAACGATCCTACGAGGTAGCTCTTGCCAAGTATCTTAACCGACATCTTTCAATTTTAGCTAACCTTCGCTAGGTATTTCATTGGTGGTACTGTTCTCCAACGGCCGTCTTTAACTATGAGTAAGTAATTTTAGTTTCTCGAACCACAACTTAGATATGAATAGCCTTCCCAGGGTCTGTGTATATTCTCGGATTCGCTATACCTAATGTCACAAACATATCCGCCAATTTGATATATGGAGATGAAGTTGCGAAATGAGATGTAGCCTTACGTCTAGACAATCAATAACCAGAAGTCTGGTTAATTTGCGTGTCGAGTACATTACAAAGTCTCTCGTAGAACCAAATCCGATACCACGCCTACCTCGAATAACTATAGAAAGCTGATTTGAGATGCAGTTAATGGTGTCGTTCTTGGAGGATTTGGTGGTCACTGTGATCTGTTCAATTATACCGGAATGCTTGTAGCTGTATCTATCACACCTGGTAAGGGCGTTGTCTCTATGTTTGCAATGGAATCAGCGCCTGGTGCAGCGCCTGTCCAGGAAGACATTTTTGTTGTAAGTTGACTTTCGTATTTCTTACCTGTAATAGCTTACATTAGGACTTAGGAAAAAGGAGGGAAGGCAGGAATTTGGCATGGTGGTGCAGGGCTCGCAACAGACGGCAGCCGACTTTTTCTTGCTACAGGTAATGGGCAAGGCCACGCAAACGGGGATGTCGCTGCTTCCGGAAGAACACCATTATCGACATTGGATGAGGTTGTTGCCAGTCTTACCATCTCGCCTGAAGGGAAGATTTCCCTAACAGACTACTTTGAACCTTACGAGTACATCAGCATGGACGCTGGAGATAGGGATTTAGGTTCTGGTGGTATCACCCTCCTTGACCCGACTGTGTTCAAGGGCACCGGAGTATCTAGGATTGCAGTTTCTGTTGGCAAGAATGCCAAAGTATATATCATGAATGCGAACAATTTAGGAGGATTCAAACAAGGAGCTGGCGGTGTTGATAACATTGTCCAGACTATAAGTGCAGACGGTGCAGTATTTGGAGGCACCGGATCTTATCCGCTGTAAACACGAGCTTTCTTTCAGATATACTTCATTAGTAAGCATCTAGGAACAAAGGGCTTGTCTAATAAACCTGCATAGGATGTTAAGTAGACAGCTTCTTTGGATCTATACGCCTACCTCCTAATCAGCATTCTTTTAATACTAATTGGACTTTAGGGAGGGCGGCTATATCTACTTTACAGCGGTCGGATTTCCCACCAGATGCTACAAGATGGGTGTCGATGCGCAGGGCAAACCTCTCTTTACTTTAGTTGGTAGCACAAAAGCGAGTGGGGATGGACGAGTTGGTATCGGCATTCCTACCATCACCACTTACAAAGGCCAGGCTGGCACTGGGATCTTATGGATTACGGGTCCCGTTACTGGTCTCCAGGCTTTTAATGCAGTCCCAAAAGATGGCGTTTTGACTCCTATCACTCTTCCTCCAACAGGTGGTCTTAACAAATTTCTTCGCCCAGCATTTGGTGATGGACGACTTTACATTTCTGATAGTAAAGGCAACATCATATGCTT
>Ga0247737_1001165_pt1 | contig 11286 bp, 9 predicted proteins | sample UWRJL028104C2_FD_180937 | JGI IMG/M metagenome (GOLD analysis project Ga0247737, IMG submission 180937) | Plant litter microbial communities from Arlington Agricultural Research Station in Wisconsin, United States - UWRJ-L028-104C-2 | ecosystem: Environmental > Terrestrial > Plant litter >...
CTTCCCGTCGTGGACGCTCAAGGTGCAGATCATGCCCTACGACGACGCGAAGACCTATCGGTTCAACCCCTTCGACCTCACCAAGGTCTGGCCGCACGGCGACTACCCGCTGCACGAGATCGGTGTCTTCACGCTCAACCGCAACCCGGAGAACTTCTTCGCGCAGATCGAGCAGGCGGCGTTCTCGCCGGCCAACACCGTGCCCGGCATCAGCATCAGCCCCGACAAGATGCTCATGGCCCGCGTGTTCTCCTACCCGGACGCCCAGCGCTACCGCGTCGGCACGAACTACAACGAGCTGCCGGTCAACGCCCCCAAGGCGCCCGTTCACAGCTACACCCAGGATGGCGCGGCCCGTCATGGCTTCAAGCCGGCCGACGCGCCCGTCTACGCGCCGAACTCCTTCGGAGGCCCGGTGGCGGATGCCGCTGCCGCCGGTGAGGGCAGCTGGGAGAGCGATGGCGCACTCGTGCGTGCCGCGGCGACGCTGCACCCCGAGGACGACGACTTCGGCCAGCCCGGAACGCTCTACCGCGAGGTCTTCGACGACGCCGCGAAGCAGCGCATTCTCGAGACCCTGACCGGTGCGGTCGGCGGTGTGAAGAGCCCCGAGATCCGCGAGCGTGCGATCCAGTACTGGACCAACGTCGACGCGACCCTCGGCGCCAAGCTCCGCGCCGAGCTGGCGGCGACCGCCGTGGGTGCCGAGACGCCGAACGAGGCGGCCGAGTACGTCGGCATCGCCGAATAACACCTCCCCTCAGAACCGGCCGGGCCCCTTCGGGTGCCCGGCCGGTTCTGCATTGTGCGGGTGGTACTGCCGTCGTGCGGGCTATCACCGTTGTGCAGGTACACCTGCGTAACGGAGGGGCGCACAAGGTCGGGACCCATCGACTTGAGGCGTATGCAGGGTGCGGCGAACGATCACCCTGCAGTTGGCGCAAGTCGATCGCGAAAACGGATGCCGCGAGCCGGCGCCAGTCCCTACAGTCGCCCCGCGGCCTTCAGCGCGAGATAGCGGTCCGCGAGGGCGGGCGGCAGGTCGGCCGGGGATCCGGTGACGACCTCCGCGCCCAGCTGACGGATGGCGGCAGACACCCGCGCCGTGTCCAGCAGAGCCCGCTCGGCGGCCGCCGCGAGGTAGACGGCATCACGGTCGTCGCGGTCGGCCGCCCGATCGAGCACCGTGGGGTCCGTCACCGACGACACCACCACGAGGTGCTGCCGGGTGAGCTGCGGCAGAACGCTGAGCAGGCCGCGTGACGCGCCCGGTGCATCGATCGATGTCATGAGCACCACGAGCGCCCGATGCGCGGTGATCGATCGCACCAGGCTCGGCACTCCGGCCCAGTCCATCTCGATGAGCTCCGGCTCGATGGGTGCCATCGTGTCGACCATCCGGGAGAGCAGCTCGGCGCCGGTCGCACCCTGCACGCGTCCGCGCACCCGGCGGTCGTAGATCGCCACATCGACCCGGTCACCGGCACGGGTGGCAAGCGCCCCCAGCAGCAGTGACGACTCGAACGCGGTGTCGATGCGCGGCTCGTCGGCGATGCGCGCGGCGGAGGTGCGACCGCTGTCGATGATGACCACCACCCGGCGATCACGCTCGGGACGCCAGGTACGCACGACGAGTTCCGGCCCGGAGCTGCCGGTCGGGTCGCTACGCCGCGCGGTGGCCCGCCAGTCGATCGATCGCACATCGTCGCCGCGCACGTATTCGCGCAGGCTGTCGAACTCCGTGCCCTGCCCGCGGATCATCACGCTGGTGCGCCCGTCGAGCTCGCGCAGGCGCGCCAGACGCGACGGCAGGTGCCTCCGCGACGCGAACGGCGGGAGCACCCGGATCACGCCGGGCAGCGCGATGCTCGCCTGGCGGGCGACCAGACCGAGCGGGCCGAACGAGCGCACCGTCACCTGCGCGGCCCGGCGCTCGCCGCGGCGGAACGGCGTCAGGGTGGTCGAGACCGCCCGGCGCTCACCGGTCGGAATGGAGATCGGCGCTCGGGTGGGCGCGGCGCCGGCGGACGGTTGCCAGCCGTCCCGCACCGTTCCCCGCACCCGCCGACGCCCCGCGTTCGACAGCAGCAGAGTGGATGTCACGCTCTCCCCGAGGCGCGTACGATCGGGCAGCTCGCGACTCAGTGACAGTCGTCGCGGGGATCCGGCGAGCACGAGATCCAGCGCGCCGACGAGCAGCACGACCGCGAGCCAGACCAGAAGCCAGATCGGATCGCCGAGCGCCACCAACGGCACGACGCCGAGGGCGACGAGCAGCACGAACCACCCCGAAACCGCCACGGCTAGATCGGCACCTGCACCTGCTGCACGATGGAGCGCAGGATCGTGTCGGGGGAGACACCCTCGAGCTCCGCCTCCGCGCGCAGCTGCAGGCGGTGCCGCCAGGCGGGCAGCACCATCGCCTGCACGTGGTCGGGGGTGATCGCGTCGAAGCCGGTGAGCCAGGCCCAGGCCTTCGCCGCACCGAGCAGCGCCGTCGTGCCGCGTGGGCTGACGCCGAGCCGAACCGACGGGCTCCGCCGTGTGGCGCGGGCGAGGTCGACGATGTATGCCAGCACGTCGGGGCTGGACCCGACCTTCGCGACCAGGGCTTGGGCATCCGCCAGCTGGGCCGCGTCGAGCACCGGCGTCACGCCGGCGGCGGCCAGGTCGCGCGGGCTGAAGCCGGCCGCGCTGCGCTGCAGAACCTCGACCTCGTCGCCGCGATCCGGGATCTCGAGCACCAGCTTGAGCAGGAAACGGTCGAGCTGCGCCTCGGGCAGCGTGTACGTGCCCTCGTATTCGATCGGGTTCTGGGTGGCGGCGACCATGAACGGGGTGGGTAGCGCCCGCGATTCGCCGTCGACGCTCACCTGCCGCTCCTCCATCGCCTCGAGCAGGGCGGACTGCGTCTTCGGTGGCGTGCGGTTGATCTCGTCGGCGACCAGGATGTTGGTGAACACCGGCCCCGGTCGGAACTCGAAGTCGCCCTGCTTCGCGTCGTAGACCAGCGATCCGGTCACGTCGCCCGGCATCAGGTCAGGGGTGAACTGCACGCGCTTGGTCTCGAGGTGCAGCGAGCGGCTGAGGGTACGCACCAGCAGCGTCTTGGCGACCCCGGGAACGCCCTCGAGCAGCACGTGGCCGCCGGCGAGCAGCGCGATGATCAGCCCCGTCACGGCGCCATCCTGCCCGACGACAGCCTTGCCGACCTCGGTCCGCACCTGCGTGAAGCGTGCGCGCAGCTCGGTGTCGGCGCTGGCGGTGGTGACAGTACTGTCGGTCATCCGTTCATTCTCCCCTGGGTGTGATGGCGGCGATGGTTTCTCGTTCAAGCTGCAGCAGTGCGTCGGACAGCCGTACGAGGTCGCGGTCGTTCGCGGGAACCGTGTCGATCAGCAGCGAACGGATGTCGTGGGCCGGCCGCCCCGTCACGCTCGCGACCGTGTCGATCACCTCGGTCACCGTCGCGGTGCGCGACAGCCCGCAGGTCGTGGCGAGCCGGGAGACGGTACCGATCCGCAGCGCGTCCAGGGCGTGCAGGCGAGCGCCGCCGCGCTGGTAGAGCCGCGCGCGCCCCTCCATCGTCTCGCTCGCCCGCACCACGACGGGCAGGTTCTCCACCACGAGAGGGCCGAACCGTCGCCCGCGCCAGACGGCGGCGGTGAGGGCGGTGATCGCGAGCAGCACGAGCACCGGGCCCACCCACGGCGGGGTGAGCTGTGCCAGCGTGCGACCTCCGCCGAGGGCGGAATCGCCCGCGACGGGCAGGTACCAGACCAGGTGCTCGTCCTGCCCGAGCAGGGTGAGCATAAGGGCGGCGTTGCCGCGCTCGTCGACCTTCTCGTTGCTGAGGGCACTGCTCGCGCCGATCAGGGTGAGCGAGTCCTGCTGCACCAGCGAGAACACCCCCGATCGACTCTCGAAGCAGCCGATCGCGTCCGAACCCTTGTCTATCCGCAGGCCGCTGACCGCTCCGGTGATCGTGCCGGCGGCTCGTGCGGCGGGAACCGCGCAGTCGGCGCTGAGGGTGGTGCGGTCGACCTTTCCGGCGGCCCGCACCGTCGGGGCCAGCGCACCCAGCTGCGTGAAGGTCGGGGCGGCGACCACCGTGTGCGTCGCGGGGGCGACCAGGTCGGTCAGGCGGTCGGTGCTGAGCAGGGAATTCGGGTCGGCGATAAACAGCGTCGACGGATGTGCGGCAAGTGCACGCTCGGTCGCCCGGAGCGTCGTGGTGACGGTCACCGTCACCCCCTGCTGCCGCAGCACCTCGGCGATCGCCTTGCTGCCCTTGGGGCTCGGGTCGGTGGCCGAGAACGGGGTGCTCGCCGCGCGCGAGATGCCGGTGACCACCAGGGTGATGACGGCGATCAGCACCAGGAATACCGCCACCAGAATCCAGAACAGCGATCGCCGGGTCGCGGCACGCAAGGTGGGGGTGGTGACCGTCATCCGGCGACCGCGATGTCGAGCAGCGGACGGGCCGTGCGCAGGTCCGCGTCCAGTGCGGTGAGGGCGAGATACCCCTCCAGGGTGCCGGGCCGGCCGAGATAGCGCACGCCGTCGAAGGTCTCGGCGGCGCTCTCGAGTCGACCCGCGAGCGCGGGGAAGGCCGCCCCGGCCCGTGCCGCGAAGGCGTGCGCCGTGGTACCGGGGCTCACCGTCAGTACCGTGCGCTCGGCGAGTCCGCGCGCGATGGAGCGGAACTGCTCTTCGATGGCGAGGCGGTAGTCCTCGCGGGCCGCGGCATCGGCTGCAGCCCGGCGCATGGCCGCCGAGTCACGGCTATCGTCGTCGCCGAACAGCGTGCCGACGACGGCGCTGCGTCGACCGAGCCGCGGGGGCCCGAAGATGAGGTAGGCGACGACGGCGGCGGCGATCAGGATTCCGCCGACGAGGAAGAGGAGGGGCGCCTGAAATGCGCCGCTCGGGTTGACCGTGAGTGATCCGAGCCAGTCGAGGAAGGCCTGGGACAGCCGGTCGAACCAGGTGGGCTCCGCCGCGCGGTATTCGGGCCGCGACAGTTCGGCGATGATCCAGTCGCGGGCCTGGCCGGAGTCCGGATCGACCGGTACGTCGAACGGCAGTATCACGCGGGTGCGCTGGGCAGGAACGGGTCGGGCAACTCCTCGCCGCCCTGCCGCGCCTCGACGAAGCGGGCGAGCTCGAGGTCGAGCCCCTCGGTGCGGATACGCAGGTCGAGATAGATCAGTGCGTCGGTAGCGGCCTTCACGACAGCGGAGATCGATCCGACCACGACGCTGAGCGCCAGCCCGAGTATTCCAACCCCGATCCCGATAGCGATGGCGGTCGGTCCGGCCTGACCGTTGGGGTCGGTGAGCCCCAGCAGCAGCGGCGTCGCGAAGCTCAGCGGGATCGACGCGATCTGCGCGGTGAAGTACAGGATCACGGCGACCAGCAACTCGATCCCCAGGACGCGCCAGAATGCGAAGCTCGTCAGCGACCAGGACCGGGCGACTGCCTCACGAATGCGCAGTCGCTCGAGCACGATGGCGCTTGGAACGAGAGACAGTTTCGTTCCCAACCACAGGTACAGCACTACCCCGGCGGCGAAGGCGAGGAATCCGAGCAACAGGGCGAGCAGAACGCCTCCGACACCGAGAAAGGCGACGATGAGCGCGATCAGTGCACCGAGGATCACGATGACACCGACAACGATGCCGCTGATGATGGCAGCCCAGCCGATCAGCGCACCGATTCGGCCGCGGAATCGGCGGAACAGTTGTCCGACGGTCTGTTTCTCTCCCAGGGTCGCTCGGGAGACCTCGATGACGATGACCCCCTGCAGCACGGCACCGGTCACCGTCGACAGCAGTGCGGCCGCCAGGGCGCCGAGCACGATGAGCAGGATGCCGCCGCTTCGGATGGCATCGAGGTTGCCGCTGTTGCTGAAGTCGACCCGGGTCTGTACCCAGTAGGTGAGGTATCCGGTGAGCACCAGCGAAAGGAGCGTCACGCTGCCCTGGAGCAGCAACGCCATGCCGAATGTGGGTCGCGGGTTGCGGCGGAGCACTCGGAACGAACCTCCCAGGATGTCGCCGAGAGTGAGCGGGCGCAGCGGGATCAGGCCGGGCCTCGGCGGGGGAGTCCACCCAGGGGCGCCGCTGGCGGCTGCGGTCGGCGCGACGGGGGCGGGCGGGAGGTAGGTGTATCCCGCGGGCGGCGGCGCGGTCGGCGCGGATGGATCTACCGGGGCGGGTGGGGGAACGGGAGCCGCGGCATCCGGTGCCCTCCACTGCTGGTTATCCGCGCCGTTCTGACCTTCGCTCACAACCGCCCCCTTGGCCTCACGATTATGCTTCCACACTCGACTACTGTTATGCGAAACCCGCCAGCCGCCATGGCTGCCTACCGAGCCAAGTTGGGACGATGACCGCACGCATTCTCGTTGTCGATGATGACACCGCCCTCGCGGAGATGATCGGAATCGTTCTGCGCTCGGAGGGGTTCGAGCCCTTCTTCAGCGCGGACGGTGGGGCGGCGCTCGGCGTCTTCCGGGAGACCAGACCCGATCTGGTGCTGCTCGACCTCATGCTGCCGAACAAGGACGGCATCGAGGTCTGTGCCGAGATCCGCGCGGAGTCGGGCGTGCCGATCATCATGCTCACCGCCAAGTCCGACTCGGCGGATGTGGTGCGGGGCCTGGAGAGCGGAGCCGACGACTACGTCGTCAAGCCCTTCAACCCCAAGGAGCTGGTTGCACGCATCCGCACGCGCCTGCGACCGACACCCACCGGCGTCACCAACACGCTGCAGGTCGGAGATCTGCAGCTCGACGTGGCCGGCCACGAGGTGCGCCGCGGTGACACGAAGATCAACCTCACGCCGCTCGAGTTCGAACTGCTGCTCGCCCTCGCGCTCAAGCCGCAACAGGTGTTCACCCGCGAGATGCTTCTCGAGCAGGTGTGGGGCTACCACTACAAGGCCGACACGCGCCTGGTCAACGTTCACGTGCAGCGGCTGCGCGCCAAGGTCGAGGAAGACCCCGACAACCCGCGCATCGTCATGACCGTGCGGGGCGTCGGCTATCGCGCGGGTTCCAGCTGACCTCTCGACCATGAAGCCCCTCGCCTGGCGAACCTACCCCGGCCGCGTGCTCCGACTCTGGCGCACCTCGCTGCAGTTCCGCACGGTGGTCATCACCATCGTCCTGTCCGGCGTCGCGGTGCTGGCCATCGGCAGTTACATCTCGGTGAGCATCGGCAATCAGCTATTCGCGGCCAAGAGCCAGCAGGTGCAGGATGACGCCCGCAGCGCCCACAATCTGGCCCAGGATGTCTTCGACTCGGCCATCCCGACCAGCGGCGATGCCGGGCCGACGGTCGAACTCGACACCCTCAGCATCACCGCGCAGCAGAAGATCCTCAGTTCCACCTCGAATCCGGGCAACACCGCGCTGGAGATCCTGCGCACGCCCGGTCAGTCGACCCCGCAGATCATGCAGTCGACCAGCACCAGCAACTTCCCCGACGTGGTGAGCCAGGCGCTCCGCGATCGGGTGACCGCGGATCCCAGCCACGTGCAGTACCAGTCGGTGTCCCTTCCCGACGGCTCGCCCGGCATCGTGGTCGGCTCGCGGGTGACGGTCCAGTCGGCCGGCTACTACGAGCTGTACCTGGTCTATTCGCTCAAAGACGAACAGAACACGCTGGGCTTCGTGCTGCAGACCATGCTGCTCGGCGGGCTCGCGCTGATCGTGCTCATCGCGATGGTCACCTGGGTGGTGGTGCGCCTCGTGGTCGGCCCGATCCGTACCGCCGCCGAGACCAGCGAGAAGCTCGCCGCGGGCCAGCTGGAGGAGCGCATCCCGGAGCGCGGTGACGATGTGATCGCCACCCTGGCCCGGTCGTTCAACGGCATGGCCGACAGCCTGCAGCAACAGATCGTCAAGCTCGCGGAGCTCTCCCGGCTGCAGCAGCGCTTCGTCTCCGACGTCTCGCACGAGCTGCGCACCCCGCTCACCACCATCCGCCTCGCTGGCGACGTGCTCTACGACCAGCGGGAGTCGTTCGCGCCGGCGACGGCACGCACGGCCGAGCTGCTGCACACCCAGGTGGAACGCTTCGAGGTGCTCCTCGCCGACCTGCTCGAGGTGAGCCGGTACGACGCGGGCGCCGTCGAGCTGGAGTTCGAGCCCACCAACCTGGTGCGGCTCGCAGAGGAGGCCGTCGACACCATGACGCCGCTCGCCGATGGCCGCGGATCGACCCTCACCGTGCTGGCGCCCGGCGGCTATTTCGAGGCCGAGGTCGACGCGCGGCGTATCCGTCGCATTCTGCGCAACCTGATCGGCAACGCCGTCGAACACGGCGAGGGCAAGCCGATCGTGGTGTCCATCGACAGCAACGAGACGGCGATCGCGATCTCCGTGCGTGACCACGGCATCGGGATGACCCCGCTCGAGGCATCCCGGGTGTTCGACCGGTTCTGGCGCGCCGACCCGTCGCGCCAACGCACCATCGGAGGCACGGGCCTCGGCCTCGCCATCTCGCTCGAGGACGCAACGGTGCACGAGGGCTGGCTCGAGGTGTGGTCGCAGCCGGAGAAGGGCACCTGCTTCCGGCTCACCCTGCCGCGGGAGCGTGGGCGCCCGATCCTGACCTCACCGCTCGAACTCGAGCCCGCGACAGAGGAGCTCGAGGGGAGCACGGATGTCTGACCGCCGCAGTCTTTCTGACCACCGACCGCTCTCTGGCCGCCGGCGGCGCCGCGTTGCGGTCGTCGCGGTGGTCGTCGCCATCGCCACCGCGCTCACCGGCTGTGTGAGCATCCCCTCCTCCGGTCCCGTCGACCAGGGGCTCCCGATCGCCGCCGGTACCGGCGGCACCAGCTTCGAGGTCAACCCGGAGGGCCCGGAGAAGGGCGCGAGCCAGCTCGACATCGTGAAGGGCTTCGTCGCCGCGTTCCAGTCGTCGACCGGTGGCTACAGCGTGGCGAAGCAATACCTCTCCGCCGCCTTCGCCGACAAATGGCAGCCGCAGCAGAGCGTGCAGGTGCGCTCCGGCGCTCCGCGCTACGTGCAGCAGGCGGACGGCACCATCAGCTATGCCTTCAACACCAGCGCCACCGTGGACGCGGTCGGCACGTTCAAGCAGGCCTCCGCTCCGGTGTCGCTGAACTTCGGATTCGTGAAGGAGGGCAAGCAGTGGCGGATCAGCTCGGCCCCGAACGGGATCGTGCTGTCTGACCAGACCTTCCAGCGGGTGTTCATCAAGCACCCGATCTACTTCCTCGATCCCACCGGACGCAACCTCGTTCCCGACCTGCGCTGGTTCGCCCTCGGCACTGCACCGACCCGCATCGTCTCGGCCCTGCTGAACGGTCCGCCGCAGTGGCTGGAGGGGGCGGTGCGCACCTATTTCCCCGACGGGACCCAGCTCTCCGACTCGGGAAGCCTCGTCACCGTCGATGCCGGTATCGCCCGGGTGGATCTCACCAAGCAGGCGAGCACCGCGTCGGGGCCGCAACAGCAGCTGATGCTGTTGCAGCTCACCGACAGCCTGCGGAGCGTGGCGAGCATCTCCCGGGTGGAGATCTCCGTCGACGGCGCTCCGCTGGCGATCTCCGATCTCGGCTCCACCGGGCCGCAGCCCGACCCGAAGGTCGACGGGCAGGCGCTGGTGTTCTGGCGCAATCAGTTCGGCTTCTACGCCAACGGCAAGGTGGCGCCGGTGCCGCAGAGCAGCCGGGTCGTCGCGCTCGATCCGACCGCGGCGACGATGTCCTCCGACGGCGACGACGTGGCGGTGCTCGGCGCGGCCGGAGTGTCCCTGGTCTCCAAGTCGGCCGCGCCCGCGAAGCTGCTCGACACGAGACCCAACCTGATCGCCCCGGCGCTCGACCAGGACGGTTTCGTCTGGACCGTGCCGAGCGATCAGCCGAACGCCATCATGGCGACCGACCCCTCCGGCAAACAGAATCCGGTGGCACCCTCGCTCCCCGCCGACGCCACCGTCGCCAGCCTGCAGATCTCCCGGGACGGCGCGAGGATCGCCTTCCTGCTCGCCACCGGCACCGGCCCCCGGCTTCTGGTTGCGGCCATCCTGCGCGACTCGAAGCGGGTGCCGGTCGGAATCGGCCCATCGATCCTCGACGTGCCATTCACCGGCGGCGATGCCGAGGCGGTGACCTGGGTCGACGAGCTGACGGTCGCGACCCTCGTGACCTCGGGAACGCAGTCGCAGGTCGTCACCTTCGCCATCGGCGGGCAGCGCACAGACCTGGCATCGCTGGTCGAGTCACGCTCGATCGTGGGCGGAAACGGCCTGGACGGATTGCGCGTGCTCTCCGACGACGGACTGCTGTACTCCTACCCCGGCAGCAGCTGGCAGAGCACCAAGGCGCGGGTCGGCTTCATCGCTACCCAGCGCGGCATCTCCGGCTGAGCCCGGTCGAATCGACGCAGAGTATCCCCAGACGGGCTATCCACAGATCCGTCCGATCGGTGCCGAGCGGCGGTGCTTCGGGGCCACGCTGAACGGATGTCCGACCCGCCCGTGACCGCGCTGCTCCGGTCGGTGCTGCTGGACGCGGCAGCCGTGCTCGCCCCGGTCGACTGCGCGGGCTGCGGTGCCGACGACCGCGCGCTCTGCGACCGCTGTCGAGCAGAACTCAGCACGCGACCCATCCACCAGACGCTTGCGGACGGCACCCCGGTCATATCGGCGCTCCGCTACGACGGCGTGGTGCGCGAGATCGTGCTCGCCTACAAGGAACAGGGGAGAACGGATGTCGCCCGTGCGCTCGCCGCGCCCCTCCGAGCCGCCGTCGGCGCGGCACTGCAAGGCCGCTGCGAGCTCGTCGCACTGCCGGTCGGGCGCGCCGCGTATCGGCGGCGGGGGTACGACCCCGCGCGCCTGCTGCTGCGGAGGGCGGGACTCGGCCGCCCGCTGGAGGCGCTGCGACAGACGCACCAGCGGGCGGCCCAGAAGACCTTGAGTAGGGCGGCGCGCGCTGAGAATCTCGCAGGTTCGCTGGTGGCGAGCCGCGACATCCGCGGCCGCCGTCTGCTGCTGGTCGACGACGTCGTCACCACCGGCGCCAGCCTGAGCGAGGCGGCCCGCGCGCTGCGTGCGGCCGGCGCGGAGGTGGTCGGCGCTGCCACACTGGCCGCCACGCCGCGACTCTTTCCGCAATCTGCGGACCTTCCCAGCGAAAGCCGTGACAGCACCCGGCGGACAGGTCTACGGTGATTCGAAAGAGGCGCGGAACATTCGCCTGGGTCCACCTGGGCGGGTCGCGCAACAGAAGGATCTAGGAGGACGC
>Ga0247737_1001166_pt1 | contig 11279 bp, 11 predicted proteins | sample UWRJL028104C2_FD_180937 | JGI IMG/M metagenome (GOLD analysis project Ga0247737, IMG submission 180937) | Plant litter microbial communities from Arlington Agricultural Research Station in Wisconsin, United States - UWRJ-L028-104C-2 | ecosystem: Environmental > Terrestrial > Plant litter >...
CCTGACCGGTTATGTGTTCAACGTCGCGACCGACCCGGAACACCGGCGGCGGGGGTATGCCCGGGCCTGCGTGACCGCGCTGCTCGACTGGTTCCGCTCGCAGGGGTGCGGCGCGGCCGACCTGCGGGCCAGCCCGGACGCGGAGCCGCTCTACACCTCGCTGGGCTTCGTACGAACTTCCGATCCGGCCATGCGCACGCGCCTGCCGCTCGACTGACCGTTCCGGCCCGGCCCCGCCGGAGAGCTTTTGCGTCGCGGCGGGGCCGGGCCGGCTCTGACCTGTGGTCAGGGGCGCTTCGGGACCTCGGCCGTGCTGAGCTCCCGGAGCGCCTTCACGTAGCGGTCGGTCACATACCGCTGCACGAGCCCCGGCACCGGGCCGCCCAGCCGGACGAGCGGCGAGGCCGGCCGGCTGAACGCGCGGATCTGGAACCGGACCTCGCCGTCGGGCGCGATCGAGACGACGAACGCCTCCTCGCCCCGCTCCGGATGACCGGGCAGGGTCCCGTACCCGAAGCCGCGACGATCCGGACGGTCGACGACGTAGACCACGCGGCACCGGATCGGCAGCAACCCGAGGAACCGCGGGGCCACGTCGAGACCTTCCGCGGCGGGTCCGCGCACGCTGCTGACGTCGAAGCCGGCCGCGCGGTGCATACGCCAGTCGAAAAGCGCTTCAACCGCGCGGTCGAACGTCGTGCGGCCCTCGCCGAGCCGCACGTCGCGGAAGGCGTGCGCGTACCCGGCCGGCAGCGGCCCCTCGCGGGTGGCGCCGACCTCCGGGTACGTCAGCGGCTTCTCCATCCGATCAAGGTAGCTGGTGCATCGGGGCGGGCTCGTCGGCCCCGCGAAGGCGCAACACCTCGGCCCGGGCGTGGGCCACCCGCGGAGTATCGTGCCCGCCCGCGTCGGCGATCTCCTGGGCCAGGTCGTGCGCGCTCTCGATCAGATGGCGGGCGCGACGGCGGCTGTGGACTAGCTTGCGGAAGCGCCGGCGGTCCTGGTACAGACCGCTGACCGCGTCCAGCAGCGGCGGATCGATCACGCCGGACTGCACCTCGGGCCCGAGCAGTTCGCGCATCCACTCCCGCTCCTTCGACGAGGCCAGGCGGCGTACGACCAGCAGGACCACGATCGCCAGGGGCATGAGGATCAGGTACGGCCCGAAGATCGTCAGGAACGGGACACCGCCGAACAGACCGCCCGCGTCGTCCCACGCGAAGTGCAGGAACATGGCGGCCAGGCAGGCGGCGATGCCGAGGCCGACGCGGCGCTCCCCCGGCACCCGCCCGAGGATCCACATCACACCGGCGCAGAAGACCGCGCTGAACAGGGCGTGCGACGTGATGCCGACGAAGCCCCGCAGCGCCAGGATGAACAGCGAGGACTCGAGTTGGTCCACCCCGAAGCTGGCCGTCGCGTTGTTGTACGCGTACAGGACGTCCTCGGAGACCTGGAAACCGAGCCCGATGAAGGCGCCGATGATGAAGCCGTCGTACGCGCTGCGGACGAGCCGCGGCGCCAGGGCGATCAACAGGATCAACCCGAGGGCCTTGCCCCACTCCTCGTCGATCGGCGCGCTGAGACCGGCGGCCCACGTGTTCGCGCCGGTCGGGCCGAGCAGTTTCGTCCAGATCTCCAGCAGGGCCGTGTTGGCGGGCAGCGCGATCCAGAACGTCGCGGCGACGGCGCCCCAGACGAAGCCGGTGGCGAGCAGGCCAGCCGGCTGCGCGGTGTACCGGTTCTGCCGCCGCAGGAAGAGCAGCCACGGGATCAGGTAGATGGCGAAGAAGATGATGCCGCTCGTCACGGCCAGCCGATACGCGCCGAACGCCGGGGCGAAGTACTTGACCAGGCCGATCGCGCCCAGGCCGACGCCGAGGACGTAGACCCAGAACGCCGCGTTGTGCGGCTGGACGAGCTTGAACCGCCCGCCCCAGCCCGACTCCTCGATGGCCGTGAGCTGCGCGTTCTTGACCGGTGCGCTGATGACCGTCATTCGTTCGCCCCCGCCGTGATGCTACGTAGAAATGCCTCGATCTCGCCGGAGTACTGCGGGTACTCGCCGGGCACGGTGTTGACGTCGACGAGCAGCGCGGGCGCGGCGGCCGGGTCGGCCGACGACATCTTGAACGCCGCCAGCAGTTCGTCGCCGGCCGAGCCGCTCGCGCTGCGGACCACTCCGACCAGGCCCGAGGTGGTGGTGAACGACCCGGGCGAAGCGGAGATGTTGGCCGTCGGGTCCTCGGAGAGGATCACCTGGTCGAGGAACTGGGCCGCCGTCCCGGTGAAGGCCGCGCCGGTGAGCTCGATGGTGGCGCCGCCCATGGCCAGCTTCACGTTGTCGCTGGTGGCGCTGACGCCCGCCTTGTCGGAGACCAGCGCGCCGTCCTCCAGCTGCCAGCCGACCGGCGGAACCGCGGTGGCGCCGTCGCCCAGGTCGAGGACGTCGCCCGCTTTGATCGGGTTGTCCCAAGGAATGATCGCGTTGAGCGCCGGCCAGCCATAGATCAACAGCAGGGCGACGACCAGGACGAAGATGGCGGGCTTGAGTTGCCGCCGGTCCAGGCCGAGCCACCGGTGTTCGACCGGCACCCAGCCCCGTACATCTGTGCTCATGGTGAATCAACCTAGTGCCGACTGTGGCCGAACGCTCGGATTGATTCGCACGGTGGGAGGGAAGCAACATCCGCATGCAGATCTGGCCTGGAAATCCCTACCCGCTGGGTGCGACCTACGACGGCGGCGGGACGAACTTCGCTCTCTTCTCGGAGCTCGCTGAACGGGTCGAACTGTGCCTCTTCGACGACGACGGCAACGAGACGCGGATCGACCTGCCGGAGCGGGAGGCACTCGTCTGGCACGGCTACCTGCCGCGGATCGTGCCGGGTCAGCGGTACGGGTACCGCGTGTACGGTCCCTACGACCCGGCCAACGGGCTGCGCTGCAATCCCAGCAAACTGCTTCTGGACCCGTACGCGAAGGCCATCGACGGGCGTAACGACTGGAACGAGGCGCTCTTCGCGTACCGGTTCGGCGAGCCCGGTTCCCGCAACGACGACGACTCCGCCCCGTACGCCCAGAAGTCCGTGGTCATCAGCCCGTTCTTCGACTGGGACAACGATCGCCCGCTACGCATTCCGTTCCATCAGACGGTCATCTACGAGGCGCACGTGAAGGGCATGACCGAGCGCCACCCCGGTATTCCGGAGGACGTGCGCGGAACGTACTCCGGACTGGCCCACCCAGTCATGATCAAATACCTCAAGAGCCTCGGGGTGACCGCGATCGAGCTGATGCCGGTGCATCAATTCGTGCACGACAGCACGCTGATCGACCGGGGCCTGACGAACTACTGGGGTTACAACACGATCGGCTTCTTCGCGCCGCACAACGGCTACGCCTCGTTCGGCGGGCACGGCGGGCAGGTGCAGGAGTTCAAGTCGATGGTGAAGGCGCTGCACAAGGCGGGCATCGAGGTCATTCTCGACGTGGTCTACAACCACACCGCGGAGGGCAATCACCTCGGGCCGACGCTGTCGTTCCGCGGGATCGACAATCCCGCGTACTACCGGCTCGTCGACGACGACAAACAGTACTACTACGACACGACGGGCACCGGGAACAGCCTCAACGTGCGGCACCACGAATCGCTGCGGCTCATCATGGACTCGCTGCGCTACTGGGTGACCGAGATGCACGTGGACGGGTTCCGGTTCGACCTGGCGGCCGCGCTCGCCCGGGAATTCCACGCCGTCGACCGGCTGGCCGCCTTCTTCGACCTGGTCAATCAGGACCCGGTCGTCTCGCAGGTCAAGCTGATCGCCGAACCGTGGGACGTCGGCGACGGTGGATACCAGGTGGGCGGGTTCCCTCCGCTGTGGACAGAATGGAACGGGCGCTACCGCGATTCGGTACGCGACTTCTGGCGCGGTGAGCCGTCCTCGCTGGGCGAGTTCGCCTCGCGGTTCACGGGCAGCTCCGACCTGTACGAGATCGACGGGCGCCGGCCGATCGCGTCCATCAACTTCGTGACGGCCCACGACGGCTTCACGCTCGACGACCTGGTCTCGTACAACGAGAAGCACAACGACGCGAACGGCGAGGACAACCGCGACGGCGAGAGCCACAACCGTTCGTGGAACTGCGGGGTCGAGGGTCCCACCGAGGACGCGGAGATCGTCGCGTTGCGGGAACGGCAGAAACGCAATTTCCTCACGACGCTGCTGCTGTCGCAAGGTGTGCCGATGCTTGCCCACGGCGACGAGCTCGGGCGTACCCAGGGTGGCAACAACAATGTGTACTGCCAGGACAACGAGATCAGCTGGGTCGACTGGACGGACGCCCGCAATCAGGACGTGCTCACCAGCTTCACCCGGCGGCTGACGGAACTGCGCGCCAAGCACCCGATCTTCCGCCGTCGCCGTTTCTTCACCGGCGACCTGATCGGCGACGACAAGGTGCCGGACATCGCGTGGCTGCGGCGCGACGGCCAGCCGATGACCGAGGCCGACTGGAACAACCGGAGCGGCATGACGATGACGGTCTTCCTGAACGGCCACGGCATTCCGGAACGGGACGCGCTCGGCGAGCCGATCACCGACGACTCGTTCCTGCTGCTGTTCAACCCGCTCGGCGACGAGGTGCTGTTCACCCTCCCCGACCGCAGCTTCGGCCGTACGTGGGAAGTCGTCATCAACACGGCGGATCCACTGCTGGCCAAGCGCCGCAAAACAGCGAGGGCCGGGGCGCAGGCCGAGGTGATGGGTCATACGCTCGTCGTGCTGCGGTGTCGCTACTGACTGACCTTCCCGCGGAGCCGCCGGCGAGTGTCCCTGGGACCGTTACGGACTTTCCGGGAAGCCGTTACTGACGCATGGGATGACGATGATTGTCGTGAACGGACGCGCCCTGGCCCTCCGATCGGAACCGGCCGGCACGCGCCCGTTCACGTTCTTCCCGTCGATGGGCGAATACCCGGTTTACGACGACGGCGTCTACGACAGCTTCGACGAGCGGGACCAGCGCTTCCACGCCTATCGGGAGGCGGTCGCGGCACGCGCGGCGGGCAAGGTCGTCCTCGACATCGGAACCGGGCGAGACGCGCTGTGGGCGGTGACGGCCGCCCGCGCCGGGGCCAGGCACGTGTACGCCGTCGAGGAACAACCCGGCACGGCCGCTCAGGCGAGCCAAGTGGTGGCGGACGCCGGGCTCGCCGACCGGATCACGGTGATCCGCGGCCGCTCCACCGAGATCTCATTGCCGGAGCGGGCCGAGGTATGCGTCTCCGAGATCGTCGGGAGCATCGCCTCGGCCGAGGGTGCCGTCGCCGTGCTCGCGGACGCCGGAAAGCGACTGTGCACGGACGACTGCTCCTGGATCCCGTTCCGCATCCAGACCTGGGCGGCCGCGGTCGACCTTTCCGGCCAGTCGCCGGTAATGGCCACCGAGAGCCTGCCGTACGTCGAGAGGATCTTCGCAGCGGTCGGCCGGCCCTTCGATCTGCGGCTGTGTCTGGCCGGCCCGGTCGGCGACCTGCGGATCTCCTCGGTGACGGCAGTCGAGTCGATCGTGTTCGGCGGTCGCCGCGACGCCCCAGCCTCTTCGCCGGCCACTTCGACGGCGTCTCTGATGGTCGAGGTCGCCGGGGCGCGGGCGACGGGTCTACTGCTCTGGAGCCGGATCGCCGTCACCTCGGGCTCCCGGGAGATCGACACGCTCGCCGGGGACACTCGGGGGTGGGCGCCGGTCTATGTGCCGCTCGGCCTGGCGGGTGTCCCCGTGCGGCAGGGTGATCGGCTGACTGTCGCTCTCCGAAGCACGACCAGCGACGACGGCATCCATCCCGATTACCAGCTGGTCGTCTCCGCCCCCGGCGGGCCCCTGACCTGGTCGAGCCCCTACCGCGGCAGCGGCTTCCGGCGATCGCCACTGTACGAGGTCTTGTTCCCGGTCACCAGCGGCTTCTGAGGCCGGCAAAGGTTTTCACGGCTGATGAGGGGTTTATTCTCGCTCGATGTCGTGATGTCCGGCCGGCGGCGGCGACGATCTGCACCACCGATTCGCCCAGCACGATGATCACGAACAGTCCCAGCCGCTCCGCGAGGTGAGCCGGATCGACCGATACCCCGTGGATGAGCGGCCGACTCCGGCGGCCCAGAGCGCGAGTTTGAAGTGTTCGTCGACCCAGAGCGACGCGAGCCAGGGCAGCAGCCCTGCCGAGTTCTGCACCACCGGGAAGTCCAGCAATACCGCGCCGCGCTGCCACGACTTGGCCCCGTAGACGCGCGTGGCGATATAGGCGACGGCGAAGACGTTGAGCGCAAGGGTGTCGTTTCAGCGGCCGCCGGGTGGTTGGGTCGCGGAGATCATGGGTGCTCGGGTGATGCTGATGTCGGTCCTCCTGAGGTGTTCGGGTTCGGCGGCGCTCCGTCAGCTGGCGGGGGCGCTGCTCGTAGGGAGGGCTTGCAGGCCGCGGTCGAGGAAATCGACCATCCAGGTGAAGCTGTCGTCGACCGATGCGTCGTACTGGAACCCGCCGGCTGCCTCCAGGGTCGAGAACCCGTGCACGGCGCTACGGAGCATCCGCAGGGCGTGCATCTCCTGGCTGGAGTTCAGGTGGTACCCGCGCAGCATGGCTGCCCAGGAGGCGACAACCCGTTTGACTGCAGGGACGATCGGGTCGTCCGGTCCGGTCGTGCGAGCAGCATTATCGGCGGCCGCGTACTGGCCGGGGTGTTCCCGCACGTAGGTCCGCATCGCCTGCGCTCCGGCGGCGAGGGCGTCGCTACCGGCCCGGCCCTGAATGGCGTCGCGGATGGCGTCAGCGAACTCGGCCATGGCCCGGACAGCGATGCGGTGGGCCAGATCGGCCTGGCTGGTGACGTGTTTGTAGAGCGCGGGAGTCTTGACGCCGAGTCGTTCGGCGAGCAGGCCCATGCTCAGGTTCTCGAAGCCGATCTCGTCGACCAGGGCGGCGGCGGCCTCAGTGACCGACAGCCGGGTGAGCCCGGCCCTAGGCATTCGCCAGCGTCTTCTCCAGGAACGGCCGGGCCAGCGCGAGGACCTGATCCGGCGTCTGGGCGTGCGGGTAGTGGCCGGCACCCTCGATGACCGCGAGCTCACCGAGACCCCTGGGCAGATCGGCGATGATCTTCTCGCCCTCAGCGCGGGGGTCGGCCCAGTCGGGGTCGAGGCTGCCCTCGATGACCAGGACCGGACAGGTGACGTTGGCCAGCTGCGCGCCGGCGTCGCTCGGGCTGGTCTTGCACATGGCCCGCAGGACCTCCATCCGGCCGGGCTCGGTCAACTTCGCCGAGATACGCCCCAGTTCGGCGTCCCAGTCGGCCGGCTTGACCGGATACGCCACATCGAGGTACTTCTTCCAACTCGCCAGACGTCCTAGGACCATGACCTGCGCTATCCGGCTGTAACCGCTCCGGAAGCGCTTCACCCGCAGCAGCCCGCCGAGGTCGAAGGGTTGCACGCGGGTGAACGGCGCCAGCTCGATGACGCCGTTGATCAGATCAGGCGCGGTGGCTGCCGCGACGGTCGCCGCACCGCCGCTGATCGACTGTCCGATGATCACGGCGGGGCCACCGAGATGACGCACGACGGCAACCAGGTCGCCCGCGATGTCGGTGCGGCTGTAGCCGTCCCAGCCCAGGCTCGAGTCACCGCAGCCGCGGAGGTCGACGCCGGCGACCCGGTACCCGGCGTCGGCCAGGGCCGGAGCGAGGAAACGGTAGGAATGCCGGCTGTCGCCGATACCGTGCGCCAGGACGACGAGAGGACCGTGCCCGGACACCTCATAGGCGAGGGTATTGCCGGCAATGCTCAAGGACTCGGTCATGATGACCTCCACAGGCTTGGTTAACGGCGCTATCTTTAAGTTAATGTGATTAACTTAGCGCGTCAAGCGGTCTTCCTGGATGGTTTCGCCCCGTAGCTTGACGCTCGGCCCGCCATCGACCACGCCGGTGGTGGACGTTCACGTGAGCGCGACATGATGTCGCGCCTCGGCCGCTCCGGCGAACTGCTACCGGAATGCGGGCCAGTGCTCCGGGCTTCAGCCCGGGGGTGAAGGCCCGCGCTGGGAGGGCCGCCAGGGCCCGGGTCCTCGACGACGGCCCCCAGTACCGGGTGCACGACGGCGTCCTGGCCGGCACCGGCGACGCGGGCCGGGGCGAGCCAATGGTGGCGACGCTGGAAGGCGTACGTCGGCAGGTCGATCCGGCCGAACGACGGCACGGCCCAGGTGACCGGCATGCCTCGGACGAACAACCGGGCCAGGGCGGTGATCAACGGTCTGGTCCAGCAATGCGGCCGGCGCGGTGCCTGCCGGTGCGAACTGCACCACGGCCACCGCGTACGGCACGTGGCCGGTCAGTTCCTAGTCGAGGCACTCGCAGGCGGCGTCGAAGGCCTGGGCGAAGACGGGGTACGCCTCGTTGCGCTCCGTCGCGGAGGTCCACGACCTGGAACGCCAGCTGAACCACGTCCTGCCGGCGCTGCGCGTGCAGAACCGCTCGGTGGTGCTGCGCGTGGTCAAGCTGCTGGGCCGCGTCCTGGACGCGGAGGGCCGGTCGGTGCGTACGGTGCCGCTACTGGCCGGCGACGGAGGCTGACCCGGGCGACTGCCCGCCGACCACGCCGCCGCCGAGGCGGCAGCCGTAGCCGGCGGAGGTCAGATGTCGCGCACGCGAAAAGTCACGTGGCTGGCGACGATGGTCGCAGCGGCGACGACGGCCAGAATGAACAGCCCGAGCCCGGGGGCGATCATGTCATCGGTCGGCACCGCGGTGTAGGCGGCCTGGCCGGCCGTGATCGGCCAGTACTTGCCGAACCAGTCGCCCAGGGCGCCGGGCAGGCCCGGGCCGAGGGCCGGCACCAGCACGCCGACGAGCAGGGCGAGGCTGCTGGTCGCCGACCGGACCAGCGCGCCGATGGACACCCCGAGCAGGGCGACGAGGGTGAGGTACAGGGTGCCGCTGATCAGCGCGCGGGCGACGCCGGCGTCGCCGAGGCCGGCGGCGGGCAGGCGGGCGCCCTTGAGCATCAGTTGAACGACGCCGAAGCTGAGCATCGTGGTGACCAGGCTGACGACGAGACCGATCGCGGCCACGACGGTGGCCTTGGCGGCGAGCAGCCGCGATCGCGACGGCACGAAGACGAGACTGGTGCCGATCATGCCGGTGCCGAATTCGGGCGTGACACTGAGCGCGCCCAGCATGCCGATGATCAGCTGCGCGAAGAGGAAGCCCTTGAGGCTCTCGGTGGTCGGGTCCCAGCCGGCGGGCAGGTCCGACGCCGACGTGCCGAGCAGGTCGGAGGCGCCGAGCACGCTGAGGGCCACGCCGGCTGCGACCGCGCTCAGGGCGGCGATCCAGGTGCTGCGTACGCTGCCCAGCTTGGTCCATTCGGAACGGAGAACGTTCATGCCGGGAGACCCTCGTATTCGGTGACGTCGTGGGTGAGTCGGAGGAACACGTCCTCGAGCGATTCGCGGACCCGGCCGAGTTCGTCGAGGGCGATGCCGCCGGCCGCAGCGATCCGGCCGACCTCGCCGGAGTCGGTTCCGGTGATCAGGAACGAGGCGTCCGGGCGGGTGGTGAAGGTGACGCCGGCCTCGCCCAGCGCCCGGGCGAGCTCGGCCGGGGACTGCGCCCGCACGGAGATGGCCTGGGTGGTGTTGGCCCGGACGAACTCGTCGAGGGAGGCCTCGGCGATGAGGCGGCCCTGACCGACGACGATCAGGTTGTCGGCGGTGAGCTCCATCTCCGACATCAGGTGGCTGGAGAACAGAATCGTGCGTCCCTCCCGTGCCAGATCCCGCATGAGGGTGCGAATCCAGCGGATTCCTTCCGGGTCGAGGCCGTTGAGCGGCTCGTCGAGCACCAGCACGCCGGGGTCGCCGAGCAAGGCGGTCGCGATGCCGAGCCGCTGGTTCATGCCGAGCGAGAACTCCCCCGCCGGCCGGTCACCGGCGTCGGCGAGCCCGACCAGTTCGAGCACCTCGTGGACCCGACGCCGGTCGAGGCCGGCGGCCTGGGCGAAGGCGAGCAGGTGATGGAACGCGGTGCGGTGCGGGTGCACGGCGCGGGCGTCGAGCAGGGCGCCGATAGTGCGGGCCGGATCGACCAGGTCGGCGATGTCCCTCCCGCCGATCGTGATGGTGCCGGACGTGGGCGTGGTCAGGCCGAAGAGCATGCGCATCGTCGTGCTCTTGCCCGCGCCGTTGGGCCCCAGGAAGCCGGTGATCACCCCCGGTTCGGCGGTGAAGGACAGATCGTCGACCGCGGCCTTCCCGCCGTACCTCTTGGTCAGTTTCTCGGCCCGGATGCCGACGGCCGATCTCGCGTTTGCTGATGACATGCAACACCTCCAAAGAAATCACACTGCTCGGTGTAGTTTATCGCGCCGGGGCAAGCGGACCTGAGAGAATCCGCGGGGCGGTGCCCCGATCACCTCCGACCAGGCGCGAATCCGCTCGTCGTAACCGGTGAGGTGGCGGCGCTGGAGCACACCGTCGGCGTCGATGTGCCGCGACTCGGCCAGCCCGAACTGCCGCAGCAGGTCGAGAACAGGCGGCCGCGCCACCCCCGCGACACCGGCGGACAGGCACGCGGCCAGATCGGCCGATCCGCGCACCGGGCGGATCATGGCGAGGCGGTCGCCGACCGGCCCGAAGCCGCGCGCATCGCGATTCCACACCTCGTCGGAATGGGCGCCGGCCACACTGCCACCTGCCGACGCACCCATGCCCGCAACGGCTCGCCGCGCAGGTCGGCCACTCCGCCGGCCGGTCCGCAGGGTGCCGCGACCACCACTATCCAGGAAACGTCGGAACCGTCGTGCACACCGTACCTCCGGTGTGTCTGAGTGGTGCTGGCGTATGCTGTCGGCCGTGCCGAGGGTTATCGCGGAGGTCCAGACCCCGGGGCGCCGCCGCCGGTCCGAGGGCAAGAAGACCGCGATCCTCGACGCAGCCGAGGCTCTGTTCATCACCGAGGGCTACGAACGCGCGAGCGTGGATGCCATCGCCGCACGCGCCCAGGTCTCCAAGCGGACCGTCTACGACCACTTCGGCGACAAGGAGACGGTCTTCCTGCGGGTGCTCGAGCGGGTGAACGACGCGCTGGTCAGCACGATTCGCACGGCGATCGACGAGGAGCTGTCGCCGGGCCGCGACCTGCGCGACGCGTTGACCGCGTTCGGCCGCCGCATCGCCGACCAGACGTTTGCGTCCTCCGACTACCTGGCCTTCCGCCGACTGGAAG